>Ga0184632_10000426_pt1 | contig 16532 bp, 13 predicted proteins | sample PLM31_50_b1_FD_133153 | JGI IMG/M metagenome (GOLD analysis project Ga0184632, IMG submission 133153) | Groundwater sediment microbial communities from an aquifer in East River, Colorado, USA - PLM3-1_50_b1 | ecosystem: Environmental > Terrestrial > Soil > Riparian zone | place: USA: East... | reverse complement strand
TGAGCTTCGGCGGGACGAGGCGCTGGCGCTCACTCGGCAAATCATCGCCTCCGGCATTCCCTATGTCGCGTTCGGCGGCGGCGAGCCCCTCGGCGTGCCTCATTGCTGGGAAATCTTCGCGCTGCTCGCCCAAGCCGGTGTCGCGATCAAGCTCGAAACCGACGGCAGTCGCATCGACGATGCCGCAGCCGACCGGTTGGCGGCACTCTCCGTCCAATGCGTGCAAATTTCGGTCGATGGAGCGACCGCGGCGACGCACGAGCATGTGCGCCCGGGATCGAGCTTCGCCGCGGCGGTCGCCGCGATCGAGCGATTGTCCGCGCGCGGGCTCGCGCCGCAATTCGTGTTCGTGCCCACCCGATTCAACATCCATGAGATTGTCGCCGCCTACGATTTGGCGGCGACGCTTGGCTGCAGCACCTTCGTCACCGGCCCGCTGATGCGAATCGGTCGTGCCGCGGCCGCCTGGGATCGCATTGCGTGCAGCGACGAGGACTGGCAGCGGGCGGTCGATGCGCTTCGGGAACGCGCAACGTCGGTCAACACGGGCATCGCGCTTTCGATCTACCCGTGGGATATCCTCACCGAAATGGAGCGACGACTGGAGAATCCGCAGGCGATGCTGCTGGTCGTGCCCAACGGAAAGGTCAAACTCTTGAACGCGCTTCCCTTCGCCCCGGCCGACTTGCGGCGCGACTCGCTCGCGGAGGCATGGCAGGCGTATCGGAACGCCTGGCGCGCGCCCAAAGTTCGTGAATTTGTCGCCGACTGCCGTGCCGATCCCGGTCTGCTTCGGCGCGCCAACGACACATGGCCGATGAACAAGAGTGAGCCGGGATTCGTTCCCATTCGCCGTCGGCAGTGAAGAAGAATAGCGATGAGAAATTAGGACACCTGCATCGACTGCCACAAGGTCATTTCGCATAGCCGGGAAGGCCGAGTTCCAATAGCGCCGAACGAGTCGCCATCGATGGTCGACCTTGACCTCGATCAAGCACGAAGGCGGCCAGGGCCCTCACAATCGCACCATGATGGCCAGTGCCGCAATTCGTTGCGAGAAGCCGGGCCTGTTGCCGGCGACAACACCGGATACGCCTGAAAGCGTTGCCGTTCAGGCACGCCTCGTATCCGCGTTGCGCGATGCCGCGTTCCTGCAAGAGCCGGGCGGCGGCGTCACCGTGCTCGAAACGCACATCTCCTATGTCCTCCTGACCGGACAATTTGCGTACAAGATCAAGAAGGCGGTGAACCTCGGGTTTCTGGACTACTGCACCTTGTCGCGCCGACGCTTCTACTGCGAAGAGGAGCTGCGGCTGAACCGGCGCTTCGCGCCCGCGCTCTACCTCGACGTCGTCGCGATCACAGGAAGCGTCGAGGCGCCCACGTTTGGCGGCGAGGGGCCGGCCATCGAATACGCGGTCAGGATGCGCGCGTTCCGGCAAGATGCGCTGGCGACTCGAACGCTGTCGCGCGGGCAACTCTCCGCCGGGCATATCGACACGCTGGCGGCACAGGTCGCAGCCTTCCACCGTGCGGCCGATAGGACACCTCCCAGCCCTGCGCTTGGCGCGCCCCATGCAGTCCTGCGGCTCGCGTTGCAGAATTTCTCCCAGCTTCGACCCCTGCTCGACAATCAAGCAGACCTATCGGATCTCGAGGCACTTGGCGATTGGACTCTCGAGCAGCACGCCGCTTGCGCGCCGGCGATGGCGCGGCGGCGGGAGCAAGGGTGCGTCCGTGAATGTCACGGCGATCTCCACCTCGGAAACATCGCCGTTCTCGAAGGCCAACCGCTCATTTTCGATTGCATAGAGTTCAATGAGGAGATGCGCTGGATCGACGTGATGAGCGAGATTGCGTTCACGGTGATGGACCTTACGGACCGCGGCCGAGCCGATCTTGCGAACCGCTTTCTCAACGCATATCTGGAGATCAGCGGAGACTACGATGGATTGAGTGTGCTCCGCTTCTACCTTATCTACCGCGCGATGGTGCGCGCCAAGGTTGCACGCTTGCGCGCAGCCCAGCTCGCGCTGGCCGATGCGGTGCCCGCATGGTGCACTGAATATCATGGATACGTGCAGTTGGCGAAGGGATACGCGCGACCGTCTCGGCCGGCGATCATCATCGCGCACGGGCTCGCCGGTAGCGGCAAGACGACGCTGTCGCAGGCGTTGCTGGAGACGCTCGGAGCCGTGCGCATACGTACCGACATCGAGCGCAAGCGCCTGCACGGCATGCGGCCCACCGATCGGGAACATGCCGGCATGGATGCAGGCCTGTACGCGTCCGAGGCAACGCTGGCGACTTATCTGCAAGCGCTCGCGCTGGCGCGCAGTGCGACGTACGCAGGCTACGTGACCATCGTCGATGGCGCATTCCTGAAGCGCTGGCAGCGGCAGTTCTTCCGGTGGCTGGCGGCAGAGCATGGCATCCCGTTTGTCATCGTCGCTTTTGTTGCGAAAGAGGCGACCTTGCGCGAGCGGATCGCGCGACGGCTGCATGAGGCGAACGACGCTTCGGATGCCGACCTCGCCGTCCTTGAACATCAGTTGCAAACGCAGGAACCGCTGGCGCCCGAGGAACTGGCGGATACGGTCGTTTATGACGCCGAGGCACCGCTCCTCGAGGCGCGCTCGCCCACACAGTGGGGTGGCGTCCTCGACCGGCTGGCACGCGGACACTGCACCGCGGTTGTGGCGAGTCACAGGCAGCCATTGCAGAGACCCACGACGTAGGGTTCCGGCCGATGAGTCCATTGGGAATCACGGTCCTCATGCTCGTCGCATTCACCGGCTTCGGCTATCTCGCTGCGCGCAAGCTCGCCATCGTTGCGAGCCTGCAACCGGAGATCCGCTGGGATCACCCGGGCTTGCGCCTCAAGGAAGTGCTGGTCAACGGCCTCCTGCAGTCGCGCATGGTCCGGGGCGAGTGGAAGCCCGGGCTCATGCATGCCGTTATTTTCCTGGGCTTCATGGCACTTCTGGTGCGCAAGCTGCAGTTGATTGCCATTGGCTACGACGAATCGGTCGTTATCCCCGGCCTCGTCGGCGGACTGTTTGCCGCATTCAAGGATGGGATCGAGCTCGCGGTGCTTGCGGCCTGCGGCTACGCCCTCTATCGGCGCTTCGTGCTGAAGCCGCGGCGCCTGGAACAGAATCGCGAGGCGGTGCTCATCCTGTCGCTGATCATCGCCATAATGATCACCGATATTGCGTTCGACGGCTTCCGTTTCGCGCTGCATTCGGCCGGCGATCCCGGGATTACGCACGAGCGCAGTTTCGCCTTCCTCGGCGGCGCCCTCGCATCCGGCCTCGCAACGCTTCCCGCGCCGGCACTCCTATCGGGTTATCAGTTCTTCTATTGGACACAGCTGCTGGTCGTGTTCTCGTTCCTGGTGATCCTGCCGACGGGCGAGCATTTCCATATCGTGACGGCGCTGCCCGCGCTCTTCTTTCGCCGTGGTCGGCCCGCCAACGTCGTGCCTACAGTCGATCTCGAAAGAGCCATGGCCGAGGAGGGGGAAGCGCAGATGCGCGTCGGTGCACACACCGCGCGCGATCTCACCTGGAAGGAGGGGCTCGACGCTTTCACGTGCACCGAGTGTGGCCGCTGCAAGGATGCGTGCCCGACCTTCCTCACCGGCAAGCCGTTGTCGCTCAAATGGGTGAACGACAGCCTCAAGCAGCATCTGCTGGAGCAGCGCGGGGCGCTCATCTCCGGAACGAACGACGAGGCGCTGCCGCCGCTTGTTCCCGGCGTGATCCGCGAGGAGACGCTGTGGGCATGTACGACCTGTGGCTATTGCGAAGCCGCGTGTCCGATCGAGCTCGAGCACCTGCCGAAGTTCTATCGACTGCGGCAGCATCGAGTGATGATGGACGGTGAGTTTCCGCGCGAGCTGCGCGGCATCTTCGACGCCTATGAAGTCCAGAGCAATCCGTGGGGTCTTGCCGCCGACACGCGCGGCGACTGGGCGATTGCCGCGGGCGTTCCGGTACTGCGCAGTGCCGAGGAAGCGAGGGAACTCGATTACCTGTTCTACGTGGGCTCGGCCGAGTCCTTCGATCTGCGCGGCCAGAAGATCGCCGCGGCTTTCGCCAGCATCCTGAAGGCGGCGGGGGTCAAGTTCGCGATCCTGGGCGCACGCGAGACTTCCACCGGCGAGTGCGTGCGCCGCACCGGGAACGAGATGCTGTTCCAGCAACTCGCGGCAACACTGGTCGCGACGCTTTCGGAATTCGGCATCCGGCGCATCGTGACCTGCGACCCGCATGCATTCAACACGCTCAAGAACGAGTACCCCGAGTTCGGCGGGCACTATGAGGTCATCCATCACACCCAGTTGATCGCGCGCCTCGTGACCGAGGGGCGAATCCGGCTACGGCCCGATTTCGAGCGCGTGATCTACCACGAGCCGTGCTACCTCGGGCGCCACAACGGTGAGTTCGAAGCGCCGCGCGCAATCATCCGACGGCTCACCAAGGATGTGCCGCTCGAGTTCGAGTTGAATCGCGAAAAGGCGATGTGCTGCGGCGCGGGCGGCGGCCGCATGTGGATGGAAGAATCGATCGGCAAGCGCATCAATATCGCGCGGGTCGAGCAAGCGTTGCCGCGCTCGCCCATGATCATCGCCACGGCGTGCCCCTATTGCACGGTGATGATGTCCGACGGCACCAAGGCGCTGGAAAAGGAAACAGAAATCGCGACGCGCGACATCGCCGAGCTGGTGGCCGCCGCGATGGTAGCCCCTTCCGCGCTGACGCCGAGCGAAGCGCGGCTCTCCGAACCGAAACTGCCAGGGACGACGCGTTCGTCGCTCGCTTCGGCGGCAACGGCATGAAGGCGCGGCACAAGCGACTTGCGTGGATAGCGGCCGGCGTCGCCGCGCTCGGCGTTGCGACAGCACTGGTGCTGAATGCGTTCCAGTCGAATCTCGTGTTCTTCTTCTCGCCGACTGACATCGCGGACAACCGGGCGCCTAAGGGTCGACCGTTCCGGATCGGCGGCTTGGTGGTCGACAAGAGCGTGCAACGCGAGTCCGACGGCCTCACGGTGCGCTTCGAGGTCACCGACACGGCGAAGACGATCCCGGTACTTTACAAAGGCATCCTGCCCGACCTGTTCCGCGAGGGCAAAGGCGTGGTCGCGCAAGGTGCACTCCAACCCGACGGCACGTTTCGCGCGACCGAAGTGCTCGCCAAGCATGACGAGAACTACATGCCCCCGGAAGCCGCCGCGGCCATCGGCAAGGCGCATGTCGAAGCACAGGGAAAGCGCGCGGCGCAGACCCTCGAACCACAACCTGAAGTTCTGCGTCGATGATCCCCGAAATCGGCCAGTTCGCCCTGGTCCTCGCGTTCCTGCTGGCGGCGATCCAGGGCACATTGCCTCTCGTGGGCGCGGCGCGCCGCATCCCGGCGTGGATGGCGCTCGCGCGGCCGGTCGCGGCCGGGCAGTTCGTGTTCGTCGCTCTCGCGTTCGGCTGCCTCGCGTATTCGTTCGTCACGGGCGATTTCTCGGTCGCGAACGTCGCGACTAACTCGAACTCGCAGTTGCCCACCGCATATCGCTTCGCGGCAACGTGGGGATCGCACGAGGGTTCGATGCTGCTTTGGGTGCTCATGCTTGCCTCGTGGACCGTTGCGGTGGCGATGTGGAGCCGCCGCCTCCCGCTCGAGATGGTCGCCCGCGTGCTGGGCGTCATGGGACTGGTATCGGTCGGCTTTCTGCTCTTCATGCTGGCGACCTCCAACCCGTTCGACCGCCTGTTTCCCGTGCCGGCCGACGGCCGCGACCTGAACCCGCTCTTGCAGGATCCCGGCATGGTGATCCATCCGCCGATGCTGTACATGGGTTACGTCGGATTCTCGGTGGCGTTCGCTTTCTCCGTCGCGGCGCTGATCGGCGGACGGCTCGATGCGACATGGGCGCGTTGGTCGCGGCCATGGACAACGCTCGCATGGTGCTTTCTGACCGTCGGCATCATGCTCGGCAGCTGGTGGGCGTATTACGAGCTGGGCTGGGGCGGCTGGTGGTTTTGGGATCCGGTCGAGAACGCCTCCTTCATGCCATGGCTCGCCGGCACGGCACTCATCCACTCGTTGGCCGTCACCGAGAAGCGCGGCACGTTCAGGAGCTGGACGGTGCTGCTCGCGATCTGCGCATTTTCGCTGTCGCTGCTCGGCACGTTCCTCGTGCGCTCGGGCGTGCTCACGTCGGTGCATGCGTTCGCGACGGATCCGCGCCGCGGCATCTTCATCCTCGCGTATCTGCTCCTGGTGGTCGGCGGCTCGCTGGTGCTGTTCGCGCTGCGGGCGCCGAAGGTCGGCGGCGGCGGCCGCTTCGAGCCGGTATCGCGCGAGACGTTGCTGCTTGCCAACAACGTGCTGCTCGTCGTTGCATGCGGTTCGGTGCTGCTCGGCACCCTCTATCCGCTGTTCCTCGACGCGTTGAATCTCGGCAAGATTTCCGTAGGCCCGCCGTATTTCGACTCCGTATTTGCGCCGATCATGGCGCCGCTCGTGTTCCTGATGGGCGTGGGGCCGATCGCGCGCTGGAAGGAGGCGCGGGTTCCCGACCTGTGGGCACTCTTGCGATGGGCGCTGGGCGTCGCGATCGTCGCCGCGGTCGTCGCGCCCCTGATCACCGGCAAGTGGACGCCGCTCGTCAGCTTCGGGCTGTTCCTTTCGTTCTGGGTCGTCGCGGCCACCATTGTCTCGGTTCGGCAGCAGATCCGCCACGCGCAAGGGGGCATGTTGGTGGCGCTCGCCCGCCAGCCACGGGCGTTCTGGGGCATGACGCTCGCGCACCTGGGTATCGCTGTCTTTATTGCAGGCGTGACGCTGGTCAAGGGCTTCGAAACGGAGCGCGACGTGCGCATGGCGGTGGGCGACTCGGTCACGGTCGGCGGCTACGCGTTCCGCTTCGACGGCGTCACCGACCGTCAGGGCCCGAACTATCGCGCGATGCGTGGCACGTTCGATGTCAGCAGGAATGGCCGCTCCATCGAGCAATTGTTTCCCGAGAAGCGCGTCTATCTGTCGCAGCAGATGCCGATGACCGAAGCGGCGATCGATACCGGCCCGTTCGGTGATCTGTACGTGTCGCTCGGTGAGCCGGTCGGCGGCGGCGCGTGGAGTGTCCGCGTCTATGCGAAGCCGTTCATCACGTGGATCTGGGGCGGGTGCCTGCTGATGGCGTTCGGCGGCCTGGTCGCGCTGTCCGATCGCCGCTATCGAATCGGCAAGCGGCGCGAGCAGGCGTTGCACGGCGGCGCCGGCGTCGCCGCCGACTGAACGCAACACGATGAACAAGCGACTGCTCGTTCCGCTTGGGATCTTCCTCGCCATCGCCGCGTTCCTGTTCGCGGGGTTGAGCCTCGACCCCCGCGAAGTGCCCTCGCCGCTCATCGGCAAGCCCGCGCCGCAGTTCCGGCTGGCGCAGCTGCACGATCCGGGCAGGACGTTCGGCAACGACGACCTCAAGGGTCAGGTGTGGCTCCTCAATGTCTGGGCGTCCTGGTGCGTATCGTGCCGCATCGAGCATCCGTTGCTGGTCGAGCTTGCGCGCGCGAACGTCGTACCGATCATCGGTCTCGACTACAAGGACGAGCCGGAGCTGGGCAGGAAGTGGCTGGCGCAGAACGGCGATCCCTATCGCCTGTCGATCGTCGACCGCGACGGCCGCGTCGGCATCGACTTCGGCGTCTACGGCGTGCCCGAGACGTTCGTCGTCGACAAGGTGGGCGTGGTCCGCTACAAGCAGATCGGACCGCTTACCGCCGACGCGCTGGAGAAGAAAATCCTGCCGCTGGTGCGCGAGCTGTCGAAATCATGACGCGCCTGCTGCTATTGGTCATGGTCATGCTAGCGTCCGGCTACGCCGCAGCGGACACCGCACAACCGACCGAGAACGACCCCTTGGCCCAATCGCGTGCCGTGAAGCTCTCCGAGCAACTTCGCTGCCTCGTCTGCCAGAACCAGTCGATCGCCGAATCCAACGCGGAGCTCGCGCTCGACCTGCGACGGCAGATTCATGAGCAGATCGCCGCCGGAAAATCGGATGCCGACATCGTCGATTACATGGTGGCCCGCTATGGCGACTTCGTGCTGTACCGTCCTCCGGTCAGGGCGACGACTGCGCTGCTCTGGGGAGGTCCCGCGCTTCTTCTCGTGCTGGGCTTCTTCGTGCTCTACCGCGTGCTGCGCACGCGCCGCACCGCGGCTCCGCTGCCGGCGCTCACCACCGACGAGCACGCGCAAGCCGCGCGCATGCTGGGCGACGCGACGGAGCACGGGCGATGATCGCTTTCGTTACCGTCGCCGCGCTGATGATCGCCGCCGCGTGCGCCTGGGTGCTGATACCGCTGCTGCGCGAGCATCACAAGGTCGACATCGACCGCCACGCGTCGAATCTTGCGATCCTGCGCGACCAGCTGCGCGAGCTCAAGACCGAGCGCGACCGCGGTCTCCTGAGCGACACCCGATACGAGCAAGCGCGCGGCGAGCTCGAGCGTCGGGTCCTGGAAGAGGCCAAGGCCCCTGTCTCCGATCCTGGTCGAGTGCCTCGAGCGGGCGTATGGGCCGCGGCAATGCTGGGCGCGTTGTTGCCGATCAGCGCCGTTGTGCTCTATCTCGCGTTCGGCAACTTCGAAGCGGTTTCGGTGGCCGCGCAGAAGGACAACGCAGGCTCCGGCAAACATGACATGTCGCAGCAGGATGTCGAAGCCACGGTCGGGAGGCTCGCCGAGCGTCTGCAGCGGGAGCCTGACAACGCCGAGGGCTGGCTGATGCTCGGCCGCTCGTACAACGTGATGAACCGCTTTCCCGAAGCGGTGCGGGCCTACGAGCGTGCTATCAGGCTGATGCCCGAAAACGCCGATGCGCTCGCCGACTTTGCCGATACGCTGGCGATGACGCAAGGGCGTTCGCTCCAGGGCAAGCCGCTCGAGATGGTCGAGCGGGCGCTCAAGGTCAATCCGCAACAGTGGAAAGCGCTGGCGCTCGCCGGCACCGCATCGTTCGACCGCAAGGATTACAAGGCCGCCATCCGCTACTGGGAACGGATGAAGGACAGCGTCCCTCCCGGATCCGAGATCGCGCGCTCGATCGATTCATCGATTGCGGAAGCCCGCACGCTCGGTGCCATCGACGTGCCGGCGATAGCCACCGCCGGCACGTCGAAATCGGGGCCCACACCGAGTTCCCCGCCGCCTGCGGTGACGATCGCCGCCCCCGATGCGACGGTTGGCGGTATGGTGAAGCTCGCCCCGGCATTGGCGGCGAAGGCCTCACCGGAGGACACCGTTTACATATTCGCACGTGCGGCCAACGGGCCGCGCATGCCGCTCGCGATCCTCCGTAAACAGGTGAAGGACCTGCCCGCTCGATTCACGCTCGACGATACGATGGCTATGACAGAAGCAACGAAGCTCTCCGGATTCGCCGAAGTCGTCGTCGGCGCACGCGTATCGAAATCGGGCGACGCGACGCCGCGCAGCGGCGACCTCGAAGGGACGTCGCCGCCGGTGAAGGTTGGAACGAGCGGCATCGCCGTCGTCATCGACAGCATGCGTCCGTGAGCTGCGTCAAACTGGTACTACGACGCCGCGCCGCCTGGATATTTAGGTTTTAGGCAGCCGGTCCGACGTTCACGTGCTCAATCGACTTGGTGCCGATCTTGTGTTGGTTGCGCATTTTGCCTTCGTAGCATTTGCGGTGTTTGGCGGATTCCTAATCAAGGTCAATGAAGCTTGGATCTGGATCCATCTGCCAGTTGTCGTCTGGTCCTCGGTCATAAACCTAGCAAGCTGGACCTGCCCTTTAACCCCGATTGAGAATTTCCTGCGCCAACGAGCCGGGCGCGATGGATATCAAGGCGGCTTCGTCCAACACTACGTAGGGCCATTGGTTTACCCGGGGGGAATGCCCAGGCGCCTGGAACTCGTTGCAGGCGTGTCGATCGTTGCTTGGAATGGTCTCGTCTATACCTACGCATTCTCCACTCTCGTCTCGACGAAGTGATTCGATGTCTGCATTCGGTACTGCGCCTTGTTTGCAGTTGCCTAACCCGCCGGCCAACACGGACGCCCCGCGTGCGCGGCTTCGCCCGCGTCACGGGTCGCCGGTTTCCATCGAGTCCAATACGACCAGGTCACTCGCACGTATGGCTGATAATTGAGGTGATCATTCGCCTTGAACGTCCTGGAGCAATGGCCGGCGCGTCACTTCGCAGCGACCCAACCGTGAAAGCCGGCTCGAGTCGGTAACCGTATGGCCAGGAGGCCGCGCTCAACGCGGCCGGCCCGCCGCGCGCATCCGCGCCCATATCTGCCGAATGCGGCGCGCGCGGACTCGCGCGCGAAGCTTCCAGCCCACGACTCGCATCTGCGGCCTCCTCCCGCCATGGTCGCCTGCGCGCGACGATTCTTACAATTTGCTCGCCAAGCTTTTGGCGAGCCGGCAACGATCGTCTCAATCGTGCGCCCGTCCATCAGGAGGTCGAACCGAGAACGTCGATAAACAGTCCGAGTGCGGCCAGAACCGGTCATACGCTGGCGGGAGTCAATCCCGGTTGGGAGGCGTAAGATCATTGGACTTCTGTTTGCCGATTGGGTGATCTGGTTATGCGCCTCCCGATGCAATTCACAACGGTGCCATCGTACATCGGCCGATTCGCGCCGAAAGCGCAAAGGCTTTGGCTGATGACATGATAGGCCACGCGGAAGCATGGGATCTAACGAATCACATTGAGCAGCTCCGCTCGAAACAACTCTTCTTCGTCGATGCGGAGAAAGATATGGTTGTGCCGCAGCGGCTGCATCTCCAGCCGTTCATCGATGGATTGCTTCAAGCCGGCGCGCCGACCCTCCGCACAATGACTATCGAAGGCGCCGACCACAACTTCAGTCAACACGGACCGCAGGTCAACAGCATGATCGAGAGCTGGATCACAAGGGAATGCAAGCTTTAGAAGCCGCCGAGTGGATGAACCGAGGATGTTTCGTCGGTTAGGCAATTGATCTGCCAATCGATCTCAATTGGGTTGTAAGTCGTCGACGTCTCATAAGTCCTGAGGGACGATCCATGCTCAGCCAAAACCCGCGCCGCCGCCTTGCCACGGTGTCGCTTGCATTCTTAATGCTAGTTGTCGCGAGCGCGGCTGCGGCCGGTATCGTTGTCACCCGCGAATTCAAATCGGCTGCGCTTGACCGCACGTGGACCTACGCGGTCTATCTGCCTACCGGTTACGAATCCTCCAATCTTCGTTATCCGGTGCTCTACTTGCTCCATGGGAATGGCGGCAACCTATACCAATGGGTCAACTTAGGGATCCAGCAAACCGCGGACGCGCTGATTTCGAACGGCGACATGCCGCCAACCGTCATCGTCATGCCAGATGCGGGGACGAGCTGGTTCGTCGATCGAAAGGAGAAGATGGAAACAGCGATGATTACCGAACTCATTCCCGAGGTCGAGAGGAGCCTCCGCACTTTGACGAGCCGCGATGGGCGCCTGGTCGCGGGATTGTCGATGGGTGGGTACGGTGCAATGCGATTCGCCCTCAAATACCCGGACATGTTCGTGGCGGCTGCACTTCTCTCGCCGGCGATCTACAACCCGGAGCCGCCGGAAAAGTCCTCAGCACGGAGCGTCGGCGTATTCGGCTCGCCAGATTACGACGCGGCGGTCTGGAAATCGCTTAACTATCCCGCTCTCTGGGGAGACTACTTGGCGAAGAAGAGGCCCGTGCCTATGTACATCAACTCTGGTGATGACGATGAATTCTTCATTGAATCTGAAGCGGTGCAATTCTACGAACTGCTGCGCAAGAACAAGCAGCCGGCAGAGTTGCGCATCGTGAATGGCGCGCACGAGCGCGCAGTGTGGGCGTCGACAATCGGCGACGCGATGAAATACGTGTTCCGTTACGCTGCCCGTCCCGCGCTAATGGCACCTATGCGCTGATTCCAGGCCGCGTCTTGCTGTCGAAGATTGATCCACGTATGCCGACCCAACTGGACAACCAACAACTTCCACTCGTTAGCCCTCCGCGCTTCACACCCGCGATGCCTGGGCGCTGTGTGGGCTCGCGCGAGCGGATCAGCCACTCGCCGCCGAAAAGCTGACGGTTGACCCGCACGAGCGAACCCCCAATACTCAGGCTCGCGTGATGGAAATGCCGATCCGTATCCGTTGAGTGGGCAACATGCGATTCACGCTCACGCCGTGCAACTCGGCCACGTGTGGCTGACTGTCGCGTATTCGACGCTGTCACACGGACGAGGCAACTTCATGATCGATCGCAGGGCGTTCATCGGCACCGCAGCAGTGGGTGCCCTCATGCTGTCATCTCGCGTAAATGCGCAACCGGCTCAAAAGCTGCCGCGGGTCGCGCTCGTTTTCAACTACATCCCCGTCGCCGAGATGACCGATCATCGCTATGCCCGGGCGTTCGTGGATGGCCTGCGTGACCTCGGGCTGGTCGAGGGTCGCAACATCATGATCGAGCGCCGCTCGGTAGAAGAACGGTACGAGCGTTTGCCCAGCCTGATCCAGGAACTGCTGGCATTGCAGGTCGCCGTGATCGTGGCGGCCGGTCGAGCATTGGGGGCAGCGATGCGGGCGACGGACACGATTCCGATCGTGGCCGTGGGCGATGATGGACTTGTCGGGGGGGGCGCCGCGAGCCTCGCCCGGCCGGGTCGAAACGTCACCGGACTGACCACTGAGGTAGGCACGGAACTGATGAACGGCAAGCGGCTGCAACTGCTCACGGAAGCTGCTCCGAAGGCATCACGGGTGGCCTTTCTCGGACAAAGCAGCAGACCGTCCGATCGCAACTGGCGCCCCGCCACCGAGGCTGCCGCTCTCGCGTTGGGGCTGACACTCTCTTGGGTGGCTGTCGACACTCCCGAGGCGTTGGAGGCGGCGTTCGCGGCCATCGCCAAGGACCGCGCAGACGCGCTCTTCGTCGAGTCCACGGTTATCAACAATGCCCACACGGGTCGGATCAGCGAGTTTGCGGCGAGGCTGCGACTCCCCACCGTCTACAACTGGCGCGAGGGTCCCGAGGCGGGAGGGCTGCTGTCCTACGGGTCGAACATAGCCGATCTGTTCCGTCGTGCGGCCACGTTTGTGGACAAGATCCTCAGAGGCGCCAAACCCGGCGAGCTGCCGATCGAGCAACCGACGAAATTCGAGCTGGTGATCAATCTCAAGACGGCGAAGGCGCTTGGCCTCACGATCCCGCAGCCGCTGCTGCAGCGCGCGGACGAGGTGATTCAGTGATGGCCTTGTGGGACATTATTGCTGCTGTGCACGGCGCTGGTTAGGTTCGTCGTCGCGATTTGAGTGTCCGCTTTCGAGCGGGGTATATGTCGGCTTCGGGCCGAGGCTGTGTGAAAACAAGACCCTGTTTCGACTTCGTGGGTCCTCTCACCCTTCCCGAACTGAAAATAATCGAACACAGCGCGTTCTGAGAAGTCGAATTTTCGCGAGTCCGTTGTCCATTGCGTTTTCACACAGCCTTATATGGACACCGCCCGGTTTGCCAAGTTGATTTTGATGTGATGCCGCAACGCGGTACTGGCTGCAGTCTTATATCCGGCCTTGTCATGCAAGCCGAAGCCTGCGGGCCCTGATGGAATTCGCCAAGAACGTCCTCATCTCGGTCGCGCACTTTTGAGCGCACGGCTGTGTTCAGGTTTCCGTTCTTGCGGTCCGACCTGTCTTGCCATCACACGGGAATCAACCTCAGCAACCTATCGGCTCATCGACATCCTGTTTAAGGTTAGTTGGCTACGCAGGCTTCACGCTCACGTAGTCCTTCTGATACGCCTGACCGTGGGCCAGAATCGCCCACGCCGTTCGTGCCATCTTGTGGGCCAAGGCCACTGCTGCCACGTTGGCCGGTCGTCGTGCCTGAATCTTTCGCTGCCATGTCGTCGGTACCTTGGCGTGGCACATCACCGATCGCGCGCCATGGATCAGTAGCGTGCGCAAGTACGGGTCGCCCCGCTTGGAGATCGATCCCAATCGGATCTTGCCACCGGTACCGCTTTGACGCGGCACTAATCCTAGAAACGAAGCAAACTCACGCCCGGACTTGAATGTCTTGGCGTCACCGATCGTCGCTACCAGCGCGGTCGCGATGAGCTTGCCAATGCCAGGCACTGCCGCGAGCGCGCGGCACGCCGCTTCCTGCTTCTGCCAAGCACCGATCCGCTGCTCCAGCCGAGCGATATCTTGCTCAAGCGCCTCGATGCGTTGCAACTGGTCCTGCAGACTGCAGAGCATCGCTCCCGGCAGCGCATCGTCCAGCTCTGCCATGCGTGCGCGGATCTCGGCCAACCCAGCCAGGCGTCCTGCCCGAAACGTCACGCCAAACTCGTACAACAACCCGCGTAACTGGTTCACCTGCATGGTCCGGAACTTAACCAGCAAGGCGCGCATCCGGTGCAAACTAAGCATCGCCTGCTGATCTTCTGTCTTGGCCGCCACGGTCCGCATTTCCGGCTGCTGCACCGCCGTCCAGATCGCCCGCGCATCCGCCGCATCGGTCTTGTTCGTCTGCACAAAGGGGCGAATAAACTTCGCATGCAAGAGCACGACCTCATGCCCAAGCGCTTTGATCTTGCGCGCCCACCAATGCCCGCTGCCGCACGCTTCTAGCGCGACCCGTCCTGCCGGCCGTTGCGCCAGAAACCCGATCAGCTCGTCGCGGCGAAAGCGTCGATTCACGATCTCGCCGGTTTGGGCGTCGACCCAGTACATCTGGAACACTCGCTTTGCAACATCCAATCCATATGTCGTAGCATTCATTTCGGGCCCTCCGTTCCTCAAGTGGTTGTGTCGCAACTCCACTTTGGCACATCGATGCCGTTCGGTCCTGGAGGGCCCACTGCTCTGTTGCCTAACCCTTCATCCCCGGAGGGAGGGCGGTGTCCATTCCATCTCGGTCGACTCCGGCCTGTCGTTGATCTCGAAACCAGGCGCTCGTCAGAGTGTTGCCTGACTTGAAGTGCCACTGGAATGAGTCCGTTGCACTCGGTCGTTGAACGGAACGCGATCCGATTTGATCGGACATTGCCCGTCAGATCGAATCCCTATCAGGACAGTTCGAACATGCTCTCATTCCCACTGACGGTTCACCCTTATCCGAACGCGCGGCGCTTGCCACAGTGCGGCTCGCGAAATCCCTGTCAGCTCGCGTGACCGCGATCAATGTATCCGTTCCATTCCACCCGTTTTCCCTTGATCCCCTCATGGTTTCCCATACAGGAGTGACTTACCTCGTGCATTGCGAGAATCGGGCGGCCAAGCACCTCGACGTTGTCAGAATAGCCGCCGAGGCGGCCGGCGTTGCTTTTGACGGGATGCACCTGTTCGCCGAGCACCGGTACGCCGCGATTATCGACGCCGCAAGCCAGAAAGCCTGTGACGTGATCTCCATGGCCTCGCACGGGCGCAAAGGGGTGGCCGCGCTGGTCTTGGGTAGCGAGACGCAAAAAGTGTTGACGCACTCCAGTATTCCCGTCGTCGTGTGGAGGTAGTCCTCCGACGAGCTGCCGCCTCCACCTCCGGGTTCGCCGGACGCGGAGTGCGGCGATCAGCTCGCGCTCCCGACGACATCCGCGTCAATGCGCGCAACGCGTCACTCCGTTTCGTCGAAATGTTCACCGATGAGCGCGGCAAGGGCAATCAGTGCTTCCGCTTCGTCCGGGCCATCGGTTTCGAGCACGATCCGGCTCCCCGGTCCCGCCGCAAGCATCACCACGCCCATCAAGCTTTTGCCGTTGACCTTGCGCCCACTGCGCGTCAGCGACACGTCGCACTGGAATCTCGCAGCCGCCTTGGTCAATTGGGCACACGCCGTCGCATTCAGCCCCAGCTGGTTGACGACCTCCACTTCGCGTTGCTGCATGACTCGAATTCCTTGGCGGTCTTTATCTCGCCACACGACCCCGCTATGCACGCCTGGATTCAGGGCTGCGGCGCGAGCGTTCGCCGGACTGCTGCAAGAAACGCCGGATCCGGTAGCCCGCCCACATGCTCGGTGCGGGCGATCACGCGCCCGTCCGCGTCGAGCAGCACAAGGACGGTCGTGTGATTGAACTCGCCATCGGCGAGCGCGCGATAGCGGATGCCAAGCAATCCGGCGATGGCGCGCACGTCCTGCGGATCGGGCCTGGCCAGCGTCCAGCGGACGGGATCGAGATCGCGCTCCCGGCGCATGCGTGCAAGCACCTCCGGCGTGTCGCGCTTCGGGTCGAGGCTGATCAGTGTTACGCCGAGCCGCGCGCGCTCCTCGGCGCTCAAGCTCTGCTCGATCGCCTTGCCGCCGTCGACGATCATCGGGCAAACGAATTTGCACGAGGTGTAGAACATCGAGACGAGCTGCGGCTGCCCGCGTTTGCTGCTCCATGCGAAGCGGCGCGACTGCGCGTCGGTGAACTGCGCAGGCGACTGATAGACCGAGTCGCGCGGTACCGGCGGCAGGGTGGGCGCCGCCAATACGGGCATTGCGAG
>Ga0184632_10000425_pt1 | contig 16537 bp, 9 predicted proteins | sample PLM31_50_b1_FD_133153 | JGI IMG/M metagenome (GOLD analysis project Ga0184632, IMG submission 133153) | Groundwater sediment microbial communities from an aquifer in East River, Colorado, USA - PLM3-1_50_b1 | ecosystem: Environmental > Terrestrial > Soil > Riparian zone | place: USA: East River... | reverse complement strand
TTCCGGGCTGCCGCGCGCCACTTGAGCTTTACACGCGCGGCGAGCGAGTTGTTCGTGACCCAATCGGCAATCAGCCGTGAAATCAAAAAACTCGAAGAGCAGCTCGGGCAGCCACTCTTCCATCGCGTCAACCGTGCGCTGCAGCTGACCCGCGCCGGCGAAGAGCTTTACCATGCTGCGGATGAGGCGCTGACGCAGCTCGACGCGGTGACCGATCGTCTCGCCGGGCCCGGGAGCACCGTGGCGGTCACGACCACCACCGGGCTCGCCTCGCTCTGGCTTGCCCCGAGGCTGCATCGGTTCAACCGCCTGCATCCCGGGATCAGCGTCAGGATCGTCGTGAGCAACGACAAACCCGACCTCGAGCGTGACCAACTCGACATCGCGATCCGGTTTGTCGCTGCCGGGGCGGACACTCCCGACGCTGAATTGCTGGTCGCCTGCAAAAGTTTCCCAGTCTGCGCGCCGGCGCTCGCCCGCGCCCCCGCGCGCCCGCTCCGCACACCCGCCGATCTCGCCCGCCACGTGCGCCTGGATTACGAGACCATCCGCGATGGCCGGCGGTTGTCCGAATGGGATTTCTGGTTCGACGCGATGAAGATCCGCGCGGTCGAGCCGGCCAGCACCTTGCGGTTCCCGCAATACGACCAGGTGATCCCGGCAGCGATCGAGGGCAGTGGCGTTGCGATGGGCGTGCTGCCGCATCTTACGCAACAGTTCCGCGACGGAGCCCTGTGCGCGCCTTTCGGAATGGACGCGATCGCGAACCGGGGCACCTTCTTCGTCGTCCTCAGGCGCGACGTCGCCGGGCGTGAAGCCGTGAAGGGGTTCGTCGCGTGGCTGCGCAGTGAGGTGCAGCGGGATGAGGAGCGAACGGTTGAATCATCCCGCACGGCGAGGCGCAATTCGCACCGGCGGGCTGTTTAAGGTCAGCATTCGGAAATCGCCAAGCGCTGTCATCGACGGTTGTGCATTTCCGCCCCATCCCGGGCATCACGCAACCACTCCGCTAGACGACAGTCGAAAGAGTGCGATCAAAGGACCCGCGCTCACCGGCTATCATTCGTAACTGCATGAACGACGGAATCCGACGCTCACCATGACCAGCAAGCTCATTTCTCATTCGGCACTACAGGAGGATGCTCTGGCCGCACCGCGCGCGCCGGTCGGATCGGACCATCCGTCCCGCGCCGACCGCGTGAGCTTGTACGTACCGCGAATCGTCCAGCATCGCCTCATCGCGCATCCAGACGGCCAATGGTGGACCGCCGAAGGCACCGCGGCGTTCGTCGATATCTCCGGATTCACGAAGCTTTCCGAACGCCTTGCACGAAAGGGACGCGAAGGCTCCGAACAGATTACCGACGCCATCGGCAACAGTTTCGAGGCACTGCTTTTGGTCGCCTACGAAAATGGCGCCGGCCTAATCAAGTTCGGCGGCGATGCGTTGCTCCTGTGGTTCCAGGACCCGGGACATGCCGCGCGCGCGTGTCGTGCGACCGTCCTGATGCGGCGCGTGTTGCGCGACGTGGGGCGGATCGAGGTGCCAGGTGCCAAGGTCACGCTCCGGATGTCGCAAGCCGTGCATTCGGGCCAGTTCCATTTCTTCGCGGTGGGCGAGTCTCATCTCGAGCTTTTGCCGGTTGGCCCCGCGTGGAGTCGCGTGGTGCTGCTGGAGCACGAGGCCAGCGCAGGCGAAATCCTGGTCAGTCCAGAAACGGCGGCGTTGCTGCCGAGTCGCTGTCTGGGCGAAACGAAAGGGCACGGACAGCTGATCGTGCGCGAACCTCCTGGCCATACCGAGAAAATACCTCTGAGCGCACGGCCCGACATGCCGGAGGAGCTGCTGGCACGCTGCCTCTCGCCTGCAATCCGCGCGCACGTCATGGACGGCGGCGGGACTCCCGAGCACCGTCCCGTCACGATCGCCTTCATTCACTTCGACGGGACGGACGCGCTCATCGAACAGCGCGGGCCGCAGGCGACCGCCGATGCGCTCCATCGGCTGGTGAGCGTCGTGGAAGAGGCCACCGAGGAACAGGGTGTGTCGTTTCTCGCGTCCGATGTCGACGTCGACGGCGGCAAGCTGATCCTCACGGCCGGTGCGCCGAAGGTCACCGGCGACGATGAAGAACACATGCTGCTTGCCCTTCGGAAGATCGTTGACGCCACGCTTGCGATGCCCATACGGATCGGCGTTCATCGCGGCGCCGTATTCGCCGGCGATATCGGCCCGTTTTACCGCCGCACGTACACGGTGATGGGCGACGCCGTGAACCTGTCCGCAAGACTGATGGCCAAGGCTGAGCCCGGCTTGATCTACGCGACGGCAGAGGTGCTGGACCGTTCGAACACGGTGTTCGAGTCGACGGAACTGGAACCATTGCTGGTCAAGGGTAAGTCGCAGCCCATTCGCGCGTGGTCGGTGGGACGGGCCATCGGTTCCCGGACGCAAGTGACGCTTAAGCGATGGCCTCTGACCGGGCGCGATGCCGAGCTCGCGGTGATCCGCGAGGCGCTCGCCGCCGCACGCACGGGAGCAGGGCGGCTGATCGAGGTCGTCGGGGAGGCCGGCGTGGGCAAGACCCGCCTCCTGCAGACGCTGCAAGACGACGCGACGGGGCTGCGCGTGCTGCACGCCGTGTGCGAGGCGTATAGCGCATCCACGCCGTACGCGGTCTGGCGCGAGCTGCTGCGGGAGTTCATGGAGTTCGGACGCGACGACCCCGACGCCGTCGTCGAACAACGCCTGCGCGACGCGGTGGCGGCAAAGGCCGCCGAGCTGACGCCGTGGTTACCGCTGATCGCCATCGCGTTCGGCCTGGGGGTCGCGCCGACCCCCGAGGTCGAGATGCTGGCCGAAAAAAACCGCTTGCCGAAGTTGCATGACGTCGTCGGGCAATTCCTCGCGATGTTGATGTCCGATCCAACCTTGATCGAGATCGAAAACGCGCAGCACATGGACGGGGCCTCGGCCGAGTTGCTCACGTATCTGTGCGGGCAGCTGAACGAACGGCCTTGGTTGTTCGCCGTTGCGCGACGCGATCCAGCAGCGCGGTTCTCCGCGCCAGAATTGCCGACGGTGGCCCGACTCAGGCTCGAGCCGCTGGCGCCAAGCGACGCCCTCCGCCTGACGCAGCTTGCGACCGCGGATGATCCGCTCCCGAGGCACGTCCTGGAGGTTGTCGCGCGGCGCTCGGGAGGAAACCCACAGTTCCTGCGCGATTTGCTGCGCTTCGCGATCGAGTCCGGCGGCATCGGCGGCTTGCCCGACTCGGCCGAAGCCGCCGCGATGGCGCGCATCGACGCGCTAACTCCCGAGGACCGTACCGTGGTCCGACGCGCCGCCGTGTTCGGACTGACGTTCCATCCCCGGATGCTGTCCTGGTTCGCCGACGACAGCGACGGTCCGGCCACGGCGCAAGCCACGTGGGAGAGACTGCACGAGCTCTTCGACGAGGAACCCGACGGCTATCTGCGCTTTCGCCGGTCGCTGCTGCGCGACGCGGCGTACGAAGGGCTGCCGTACAAGGTGCGCCGGCGACTGCACGGCGTGGCGGCTGCACATATGGAAGAGGAGATGGATCAACCGGAGGAGGCGGCCGACATCCTCTCGTTGCATTACCTCGTCGCGGGTGAGTATCTGCCGGCGTGGCGATACGCATCGGTCGCGGCCAAGCGCGCTCAAGGGGCCTATGCGCACGTCGAAGCCGCGGGCCTGTACTCGCGCGCGCTCGAGGCCGGTCGCCGACTCTCCGAGGTCGAGGACAAGGAGCTTGCCGCCGTGTACGAGGCCCAGGCCGAATCATGGCGGCGGGCGGCCGAGTTCGAAAAATCGAACGCAGCCTTCGCCGCGGCGCGGCGTCTCCTCCCTAGTGATGCGCTGGCGCAAGGTCGGTTGCTGCTGAGCTCATCCTACGTCGAGGAACGGCTCGGCAGATATCGCCAGTCGCTGCGCCTGGCCACGCGGGCGCGCAAGATGTTGGATGGAATGCAAAGTCCCGAGGCCGCCCGTATCGCCGCCGAGACCAGCGCGTGGTCTGCAACGGTCTTGCAGATCGAGGGCCGGACCGACGAGGCTGTTCGGCGGGCCGCAAGGGCGGTCAAGGAAGCGGAGGCCGCCGGCGAGTACGACGCGCTCGGCTCCGCGTATTTCGTGCTGGGCTGGGCCTCCGCCATGCGCGGCAAGGAGGACGCCGAAGCGCTCTACCAGCGTTCGCTGGAAGCCTACCGCCGTTCGGGAAATCTGATCAGGCAGGCGGTTCAGCTGACGAACCTCGGTGCCGTTTGCTGCCTGGAGGGCCGTTGGGACGAGGCCATCGATTATTACGAAGGTGGACGCGAAGCGTCGGTGAAACTGGGCGATACAGTCAACGCAGCCCTGGCAAACATCAACGTGTCGGAAATCCTCATCGACCGGGGCGAGTTCGCGCAAGCGGAAGAGCTCCTGCTCGACGCCTTGCCGACCTGGAAGGCCGCGAAGTATCGCTATTACCTCGGATTCTCGCTTGCGCTGCTCGCGCGCCTGTCGCTACGGACAGGTCGACTCGATCAGGCGCTCGAACAACTGGAACAGGCGAAGGCCAACTACGTCGCCGTCGGAGCCGAGCGTGAGGTGCCCGCGCTCGACGCGCGCATCGCGGAGTGCCGTCTATGCAAAGGCGATGTCGACCGTGCACTCGAAGTGGTCACGGGAATGCTCGATCGCCGCGACGCCAACATCAGGGCTTATCCGATGGCGCTGTTGCACCGCGTGCATGCGCTCGCGTTGTGGCGAAGGGGCGATAGCGATGGTGCCCGCTCCGCGCTGGAGGCCAGCATCGCCGCGGCCCGGAACGCACGCGACTTCTTCGAGCTGACAGTGGCCTCGCTTGCGCTCGTCGAACTCGACCGGCAGCAGGGACGCGAACCGACGACCGAAATCCTGACCGGTATCGAATCGCTAATGGAGCGGCTGAAGATCAAGATGGTGCCGGCGGCGCTGATCGCGCCGCAGGCCTCGTAGAAGCTGGACCCAAAAAAAGAAGCGGCCCCGCGGGGCCGCTTCGCGTTCACTGGTCGACGTGCTATTGCCATCCCATGGCTGGATCTTTGCCGGCTCCGTAGACGGTCGCAAAGTACTTGACCACGGCTGGGTTGGGGGATCCGGTGCCTTCGCTAAACCAACTGTAGTCGCCGACGCACGCCTGCGCCCGCTGATTAAGGTAGGGGGCAGGATCCACTGTATTCGTCGGCATGCATGTGACCGATGGAGCGGCGCACAGGCAGGTCTGCGCGTTGATATAGATCCAATCGCCGGCCAGGTTTTTGAAATAGGCGACTTGGAGACGATCTGAAGCATATCCGGTGGCATCAACCGGCCGCACGTTTGAAACAATGTCGGCAGTAAACGCCGCCTTGTCATTGAGCGGATTGCTCGGGTCCGTTAACGTGACGACCAGCTTGTTATCGATTAGGAGCGAATTCTGAATGACGTAGGCAAAGTTGCCGGTGCACGCGGAGCCATCCTTGAGCGTGGGCGCAATGGTGACCTTCGCGTAACCTGGGTCATTTGGGCCCGCGCCATTCACGGACGCGTCGATAACAGTTCCGCAGGGCTTTGTATCCGCGAACTCGCACCCTATCGCCGAGGTTAACTTCATATTCGCGCCATCCGGCGCGAACGGGTCGCCATTGAAGGAATTGCCGGTTTTCATCTCCGCGCCAAATGTGCCGAGGTTGCAACCCGGCGCGATGCCCGTCACACCGATCGTGAATGTCCGGCTCTGCCCTCTGTTGATGCCTTGAAAGTTGTTGATGATGATATACGATCCGTTCGGCCCCAGCTCATACGAACTTCCAGGAGTTATGTTTTGGCCAGTGAACGCGAGTAACTGCGTGGTACCGACAAACGGAGCTATGACTTTGATCGCATTTCCCGCCGATAGTCCGGGCGGCGGCGACGTGTTGAAAAAGGTGATCGTGACCGTTGACGCGGTCGACGACATAAACGGTTGGACCTGGGCAAAAAAGACTTTCCCGGTCGATGCAGCGATGCTGGACCCCGCAAACGCTGCGAGCATCACCGCCATCAGTAGGCCGAGTATCTTGCGGAGGCTGTTCATCTTCGTTTCTCCCCGATAACTTTGATAGATTCGCGATGAGGCAGGACGCGACGTCGCGCGGACACGTGGCGCATATTAATCCTCGCCGCGACAATTTCAACAGGAATATTCGCGCTTTTTGGCAGCTCGCCGTTCGCGATCATAGCCGCCCGCCAGAGAGAGTGGTAGACCAATAGTCGGTTCGCGATTGGCAAAGTTTGCGACACGCGTGAACGTGGGCTACAACATTGACGTATCGGCCAAGGATCGCCATCTGCGAACATTGGATCGACCATGCGATTTTTCATAGTGTTCTGACGCGCAAACAACGCTGATTGCGTTAATCCCGTAGCATCGAAATCTGCAGCAGTTGTGCGCCACAACATCGGCATCGAGCGCAGTGGTCAATTTATGCAGTTCCGGACCGATATCCCTGCTGGGTCAGCAAAACGAGGAGGCGATCCAGGTTTTCCTGCGCCTTCGCCTCGTACCGGTCGCGAAAGTAATCGGTCGCGAAAAACCAGGGTCGCCGCTTCAGCCCCTCGAGGAAGTAAACCTGTCCGGCGTGGTACTGCGCGTCGGACTGCGCAGCGAACTCCTCGCGCAGCAGCGCGCCGTGCCGCATGAATTCCTCCCATGGCGCGCCAAAGCCCGCGAGGTCGATATCCTCGATGAAACGCCGGTCGTTGCTGTGCGCCGGCCCTTGGTGGCGAGTGGCCAGGATCAGGCCGCACACGCGCCGGCGGAACGCCGGATCCGCGCCCTTCGACGCGGCGAGAAACAGTTCGGCGCTGCGCCGCTCGTTGTCGCCGTCGCTCGGCGCGTACACCGCATCGTGAAACCACAAGGCGACTTCCACGGCATCCCGATCGACAAGCAGCGACGCGACCTCGTCGAACCGGTGCAGGCAATCGCGGATGTGAAGCAAATTATGGAAGCGCCGATCCGGGCCACCGAGGCGGCGGCGCAGGTCGGCGTGAACGTCGCCCGACGCAACGGCATTCGGAGACGCCACACAGCGGCGCCACAGCGCCTCAAACCGTGCGCTCGCCAATTCGCTCGTCGTCATCGGGCGCTGCACACGCATGGCTCGCTCGACCCGCGCGCCGAATCTATGGCAAACTGCAGCGCCTGTCGCATCCGTGCCGGCGTTTCGGCCTTCACGATACGACCATCGATGGCATTGCCGGCAAGTGCGGGGCCAGCGCTGAACCGCGACAATATTCATCCCTCATCTCGAACTCTCCTCCATTCCGCGTGCGAGTGTAGCGTCGATGCTCGGTTTCCTTCAACGCCGCCGGGCTGAACACCCCCGAATCGCGCAGATCCGGCAGCTCGTCCTGTTCGCCACCCTGCGGCCGAAGGAGCTGCGGATCATCGATGGCCTGTTGTACGAGCGCCGCTATCTCAAGGGCGAAATCGTCTTCGATCAGGGCGAAGAAGGCCAGGCGCTCTATGTCATTGTGAGCGGACGAGTTCTGATCTGCAGGCCAGGCGACCCGGTTGCCGAAGTGCTCGCGGAAATACCGGCAGGTTCGCTGTTCGGCGAATTGGCCTTGCTGTGGGGCGCGCCGCGCGTTGCGCAGGTGCGGGCGGCCGAGGACTGCGTGTTGGCGGCACTCTCCCGCGCCGACTTCGAAAGCCTGATCGACACGCACGCTGCGATCGCTTCCAAGATCGCCATGCAGCTTGCGCGCGACCTGGGGCAGAAGCTCGGCGCACGCTATCTGGCGATGGAATCGCGGCCGCTGTGAGACTGTCGTATCTCGCGTCCGGGCCGCTGGTCTGGCTCGTCACGATCGCTGTCACCACGCTCCTCCTGGTGGCATCGGCGAAGGCGCTCTGGCTGGTGGTCCCGTTTCTGCTGGCCATCATCCTCTACTACTTGATGTTTCCGGTGGTGCGCCGCCTGGTCCTGGCGGGGGTCAGCCGGGAAACGGCAGCGGCGCTCGTGGCCGCCGGCGTCGCACTGCTGGCAGTCGGCATCATGATTCCATTGTTGCCCTGGCTCGCCGCGCAAGCGATCACGGGAGAAGCGACGTTCAATCGCTACCTCGAAGGAGGACGAGTGCTCGTCGACCGGACGCTCGCGACGCTGGAGTCTCAATTCGCCTTCCTGAGGCGCATGAATTTTCACGCGGAGATGGGCAAGATGGCGACCGAATTCGGCGAAACCACGGTGCAGAGGAAGCTCGGTGAAGCGCTCCTCGCGGCCGCAACGTGGCTGCCGACAGTGTTGCTCGCGCCATTCTTCGCATTCTTCCTGCTTCGTGACGGGGGGGTGTTCGCGAAATTGCTGGCCAGCGGCGTGCCGAATGCGTTCTTCGAGCGCACGATCTATATGTTCGATCGGGTCGATTCCACGGCGCGCAGCTACTTCCAGGGCCTGCTGAAACTCACCGTGGTCGACACGGTGTGCCTGGGCATCGGCCTTCTGGTTGTTGGTGTGCCGAATGCACTGGTCCTGGCTCTGATAGCGGCGGTGTTCCAATGGATTCCGGTGGTCGGCTCGGTGGTCGGCTGCGTCCTGGTGGTACTGGTGGCGGCAACCGAGTTTCCGACCAATCCCTGGATTGTCTACGCGACCGTCGGAGTCTTCGCGTTCGCGAGGTTGCTCGACAATTTCTTCTTCATTCCGCTTACCGTCGGCCGCAGCATCCGTATGCACCCGATGCCTACGGTGCTGATGGTCTTCATCGGGGGTGCAGTCGCCGGGGTGCCCGGGCTCGTCCTGGCGTTGCCGTTGGCAGGCGTCGTGAGCGCGGTGGTGGGAACCGTCGGCGGCATTATTCAGGATCCGCGTCTTCGGGCGCGACATGCCTTCGCCAAGTCGTTGCAACGGCAGCGGATCAGCGCCGACTTTCAGCTCTGATGCGCCCGGCGCGCGGTCGCGATTGGCGCGACCGGCGGCGGCATCGACCGCGTAGTCGGTCTCCTACCTTGAAATAGTCACAAGCCGATGTGAAGTGCGCGTTCCGTCTGACGGACGGGGCGAGGCGAAGGGCATCTAATCCGTGCCATTCGTCAACGCGTCGCGTTCCATGTCGGTTTCCTCGAAAGTCGTGCTTGTGGCCGCATTGGTCGTGACCATCTGGGCGCCCGATACCCACGCCGAGAAGAAGACCGTATGCACGATCACCGTTAATTCCCCCGACGAGAAGGAGGCGTTTCGCCGGAGCCTTCCGCCGGACAAGTTTCAATTCGTCGAGCTGGTGGAGCGGGGCCGGGCCGATTGGCTGGAATCGGCATGCCGCCAGGGCATCCGCTGCGATGCTCTCGTCGTCTCCGGTCACTACGACGGAGGCAATGAATTCTTCCCGGATCAACTGGAGGCGCGCGAGTTTCTGCCCGTCGATGAGATGGAGCGCGTTTCGTGCAGCACTTCGTGCCCCGGTTTGTTCTCGCAGCTGAAGGAGGTCTATCTTTTCGGCTGCAACACATTGAATGCGGGCGCCAACAGGACCGCGTCCGCCGAAATCGGACGAAGCCTCATTCGCTCAGGCCATTCGCGCGCCGACGCCGACCGCCTTTCGCGGGCATTGAGCGTGCGCCATGGCGAAAGCAGTCGCGATCGCATGCGGCAGGTCTTCAAGGACGTGCCGGCGATTTACGGCTTTTCGTCGGTCGCGCCGCTTGGGCCGACGGCGGCTCCGCTCCTGCAGCGCCACTTTCAAAGCGCAGGAACGGGCGAATTCGGGACGGGTCGCGTGAACGGAAGGCTGCTGGCAAGCTTCGCTGGCCACTCGATGGTCGTCGCCAGCGGATTGAGCAACGCGGAACCGCTGGCGGCCCACCGGCAGGACGTTTGCCAATTCTCCGATGATCGACTTTCGTCCGCGCAGAAGCTCGACTTCATCCATCGGCTCCTGCGCCGCGATATGGCCGAAGTTCGCATGTTTCTCGACCGCATCGAGAAATATTCCACGTCGCTCGGCGACGCCGAGCGGCAGGCGCCGGCGGTCGCGGATGCGCTCGATCGAATTGCGCGCGATGAGTCCGCGCGTACCCGATATCTCGAGTTCGCGCGCGACGCCGACCAGATCGCGGTGCGCGCCCGGATGCTCGAACTGGCACGCGATCTGGGCTGGCTGACGCAGGACGAGCAGCGCGACGAGATCGTCGCCATGATCGGCGAACAACTGGCGCGCAATAACGTGAGCTCGGCCGACGTGGACCAGGTGTGTGCACTCAACAAGGACCACGCACTGGACCTGGAGCTTGACCGGCTTCAGATGTCAGGCGTTCAGGTCGACAAGGTTCCGCAGGCGGCGATCCTGGCGTGTCTGGGAAGCGCGCAAGGGCATGCGCGCGTATTGCAGGCGCTGACGAGCCCCAACGATGACGAAGCGCAGATCGCGCAGGTTTATCTGCGCCACCGGCCGATCGACGATCCGCAGGACCTGCGTGCGGTCACCACGAATGTCGCCCGCATGAACGGCTCCGAGGCCAAGGTGCGCGCGCTCGAGACGCTCGCAAGGCTTCGCCTGTCCGATCAGGAGAGTCTTGAGGCGCTCACGCGTTTGTATCCGGTCGCGGAATCGGTGGGCGTCCAGACCGCCATCGCCGCGGTGTTCATCCGCGCCGATTACCGGAGTATCGCCAAGCCCGAGCTCGTGCAAACGCTGCGCGAACATCGGCTGAGATCGGGCGCCGGCCAGGATCTCATCGACGTCCTGATTCGCCGGCTGCAGGCGCAGTAGTCGCGACCCGTACTCTCGCAGCAAGGCTAAATCCGCTCGAAGTTGCACGGATGTACAAGCATCCATGCCGTCGCTCGGTTCGATTCAACCCGGCGTCGTCCCCGCGAAGGCGGGGACCGGTGACTTCGAGCGCAAGACGCTGGATTCCCGCCTTCGCGGGAATGACGGAGTAATTGCCACGCAATTGAGTAAACCTCAATAATCTTCGCTGTCCGAACGCGTGGGTGCTGTGCAATACTAGCGCGCGATCTTGCCCACTGCCCGTCGTCCATGTCCGTATCCGCGAAGTCGGCCATGCTGGCCGCGTTGCTGCTCGTGTCGGTGGCCTTTGATGCCAGCGCCGACCGGAAGACCGTTTGCACGATCACGGTCAACTCGCCCGACGAAAAGGACATCTTTCGCCGATATCTGCCGCAGGACGAATTTCAGTTCGTCGAGCTGGTGGAACGCGGTCGTCCCGATTGGCTGGCTTCGGCGTGCCGCGCCGGCGTCCGCTGCGATGTTCTTCTCATCTCCGGCCACTTCGATGGCGGCACCGAGTTCTACACCGATCGGCTCGATGCGCGCGAGTTCCTGCCCGTCGACGAAATGGAGCGCGTCGCGTGCAGCGACTCGTGCCCCGGCCTGTTCTCGCAACTGAAAGAGGTTTACCTGTTCGGCTGCAAGACGCTCAATGCGGAAGCGATGCGCAGCGCGTCGGCGGAGATCGGGCGCAGCCTCGTCCGCGCCGGGCATTCGGCGGCCGACGCCGAGCGCTTGTCGCGCGTGCTGAGCGAGCGTCACGGCGAAAGCAATCGCGATCGCATGCGCCATATCTTCAAGGACGTGCCGGTGATCTACGGCTTTTCCTCGAAGGCGCCCCTCGGCAAGACGGCGGGCCCGATCCTCGAACGCTATTTTCAATCGGGCGCGGAAGTCGGGAGCGGCCGCACCAGCGCCAAGCTGCTCGGCCTCTTCGCGCCCAGCTCGATGACGGCTACGGCCGGAATGGGCGATGCCGATCCACGCGCGGGCTTTCGCCGCGACGCTTGCCATTTCTCGGATGACCGGTTGTCGCCGGCGCAGAAGCTCGCATTTGTGCACGAGCTTCTGGGTCGCGAGATGGCGGAAGTGCGCATGTTCCTCGACCACCTCGAGAAATATTCGGCATCGCTCGGCGGAGTGGAGCGGCAAGCGCCGCCGGTGTCCGCCGCGCTCGCCGAGATCGCGCGCGACACTTCCGCGCGCGGGCGCTATCTCGAATTCGCGCGCGATGCCGACGAACCCGCCGTGCGCGCCCGCATGCTGGAATTGGCGCGCGGACTGGGCTGGCTTTCGCCCGGGGAGCAGCGCGCGGAGCTCATGCGGATGTTTGGCGAGCTGCTCGCGCGCAATGCCGTGGGTTCCGCCGAGGTCGACCTTGCGTGCTCGCTGAACAAGGACCGCGAGCTGCAAAAGGACCTACATCGGCTGCAGCCGTCGCCATCGCAGTCCGACAAGGTCGCCAACGCGGCCGTGCTGGCCTGTCTGGGGAGTGCCGCAGGTCACGCGCGCGTCCTGCGTGCATTGACGAGTCCCGTTGATGAAGACGTGCAGATCGCACAAATCTATTTGCGCCATCGGCCGCTCGCCGACGCGAATGAATTGCGCATCGTCGCCACGGGCATTACGCGAATGCATGGCTCGGAGGCGCAGGTGCGCGCGCTCGACACGCTTGCGAGCCACCGACTCTCCGATCGCGAGAGCCTGGAAGAGCTCGCGCGCTTGTTCCCGCTCGCCAAGTCCGTCAACGTGCAGCGGGCGATTGCCGGGATCCTCATCCGCTCCGACTACCAATCGCTCGCCAAGCCCGAGCTCGCGCGGGCGCTGCGCCAGCATCGGTTGAAGTCGCCCGACGGCCAGGACATGATCGACGTGCTCATTCGCCGGCTGGAAGCGACCTAGTGAGGTGCGTGACAATTTCTCCGTCGTTCGCGCGAAGCGGGCATATGCATAGTGCGCCAGTGCCTGGATGCCGCGCCGGCCGAACAATGGGCTTAGCAAAATCCACGATTGCGCGTAGATTCTGCGATCAGACCGGCCGCTGACAGTGTTGGAGTGTCCCGGTCACCACTTTAAAGAGACCGCGAAAACGTGGCAATCGATTCCTCGACACCGGCGGACAAGGATCCGATTTCGGTTGAAGTGCCGCGGGAATTCCACCGGCGCATGGCCGCGATCATCGACGCGGTCCAGACCGGTTTGTGGCAGGCGGGCGTGCACGACCTGCTTGGCTACTCGACCGATTATGCATTCGGCCAGAACCGTGGCTTGCAAACGCTCGTCCTGAAGAGCAAGCACCGGTCCGCCTACGTGCGCCTGCAATGGGACACGGTCATGGGTGACAGCGTGGAAGACCGCCAACGGGTGGACGAGGCGATCAGAAGCGCGATCGACCAGCTGAGGTAACCGGAGGAGTACGGTCCCCGAAGACGCCTGCGGCGTCCGGCCATCCGCCACTCGCGGCCCATTCATCCAAGCCAAAGCTCCGAAGGACGGCAAAAGCTAGAATAGCAAGCTGACCGACCCGTCCGGATCCTCCCGAGGTAGCGTTTTGGCCGATTCCGACCCGCCCGATTTCCCGCCCGTGACCCGTGCCGACTGGGAGCGGGCGGCCGCGATGAGCGCGCCCGGCGGGTCGCTGGACAATCTCGTTTGGAAGACGCCGGACGGCATTGCGGTGAAGCCGCTCTACACCGCGGCCGACCTCGCCGGTCTCCCGTACGCCGACACGCTGCCCGGGTTCGCGCCGTTCGTGCGCGGCCCGCAACCGACGATGTATGCAGTGCGGCCATGGACGATCCGCCAGTACGCGGGATTTTCCACCGCCGAGGAATCGAATGCGTTCTATCGCCGCAACCTCGCCGGCGGCGGACAAGGCGTGTCGGTCGCGTTCGACCTCGCCACTCATCGCGGCTACGACTCCGATCACCCGCGCGTCGTGGGCGATGTCGGCAAGGCGGGTGTTGCGATCGATTCGGTCGAGGACATGAAGATCCTGTTCAACGGCATTCCACTCGATCGCGTGTCGGTGTCGATGACGATGAACGGTGGAGTGCTCCCGGTGCTCGCCGGCTATATCGTCGCGGCCGAAGAGCAGGGTGTGGCGCAGGAGCATCTTTCGGGAACCGTGCAGAACGACATCCTGAAGGAGTTCATGGTCCGCAACACGTACATCTATCCGCCGACGCCGTCGATGCGGATCGTCGCCGACATCATCGAGTACACGGCGCAGCACATGCCGAAGTTCAACTCGATCTCGATCTCGGGCTACCACATGCAGGAGGCCGGCGCGCACCAGGCGCTGGAGCTCGCGTTCACGCTGGCCGACGGCCGCGAGTATGTACGCCTGGCGCTCGCGCGCGGCATGGATGTCGACGAATTCGCGGGCCGTCTGTCGTTCTTTTTCGGGATCGGCATGAACTTCTACCTGGAGGTCGCCAAGCTGCGTGCCGCGCGCCTGTTGTGGTGGCGGATCATGACCGGATTCAAGCCGCAGAACCAGAAGTCGCTGATGCTGCGCACGCATTGCCAGACGTCCGGATGGTCGCTGACCGAGCAGGATCCGTACAACAACATCGTGCGCACGACGATCGAGGCGATGGCCGGGGTGTTCGGCGGAACGCAGTCGCTGCACACGAATTCGTTCGACGAGGCCGTCGCGTTGCCGTCCGACGTCGCGGCGCGCATCGCCCGCAATACGCAGGTCATCCTGCAGGAAGAAACGCACATCGGAAGCGTCGTCGATCCGTGGGCCGGTTCCTACATGATGGAACGGCTGACGCAGGACATGGCCAACCGCGCGTGGGCGATTCTCGAGGAAGTGGAGACGATGGGCGGCATGACGCGCGCCGTCGAATCCGGGTGGGCCAAGCTCAAGATCGAGGCGGCCGCGGCGGAAAAGCAGGCGCGCATCGACAGCGGCCACGACGTGATCGTGGGCGTCAACAAGTTCCGGCTCGACCAGGAAGACCCGATGGATGCCCGCGAGATCGACAACACCGCGGTACGCGAAGCGCAATTGCAGCGGCTGGCGCAGGTGAGGGCGAACCGCGACGACACCGTCGTGCAGGCGCAACTCGCGGCCCTTACGGAGGCGGCGCGCTCGGGCCAGGGCAACCTGCTCGACCTTGCGATCCGCGCCGTGCGTGCTCGCGCAACGGTAGGCGAGGTCTCCGATGCGCTGGAAAAGGTGTGGGGCCGGCACCGGGCAGTGACGCAAAGCGTGTCCGGCATCTACGGCGTGCAATTCGCGGAGGACAGCATGTGGGAGAAGATCAAGTCCGACATCGAGGTCTTCGCCAAGGAAGAAGGCCGCCGGCCGCGGATCATGGTCGCCAAGGTCGGCCAGGACGGCCACGATCGCGGCGCCAAGGTGGTGGCGACGGCCTTTGCGGATCTGGGCTTCGACGTCGACATCGGCCCGCTGTTCCAGACGCCGGAGGAAGCGGCGCGGCAGGCGATCGAGAACGACGTTCACGCCATCGGCGTCTCGACGCTCGCGGCGGGACACAAGACGCTGGTGCCGGCCATCGTCGAGGCGCTGCGCAAACAAGGCGCCGGCGAGATTGTCGTGTTCGTCGGCGGCGTCGTGCCGCCGCAGGATTACGCGATGTTGTACAAGGCGGGTGTGGCGGGGATCTACGGTCCCGGCACGGCCATCCCGGTATGCGCCGCCGATGTGCTCGCAAAAATCCGCGCCGCGCGAACGGTTGCCGTCAAGATTTGAGTGCACCGGCAAGCCTCGCGACGCAGGTGCCGGATCCGGATCGGCAGGAGTGCGAACGCCTGTGCGCCGGTGTGCGCGCCGGCGACCGGCGGGTGCTCGCCAAAGCGATCACGCTGGCGGAATCCACGCGCAGTGACCATCAGGCACTCGCGCGCGCGGTGATGGCGACGGTGTTGCCCGCGACGGGCGGCGCATTGCGCATGGGCATCACGGGCTCGCCCGGCGTAGGGAAGTCCACGCTGATCGAGGCGCTGGGCCTGCAGTTGGTGGGCGCCGGTCACCGCGTTGCGGTGCTCGCCGTGGACCCGTCGAGCTCGGTGAGCGGCGGGTCCATTCTTGGCGACAAGACCCGCATGGAAGAACTCGCGCGCCACCCGCACGCCTTCATCCGGCCCTCGCCGTCGAGCGGCGCATTGGGCGGTGTGGCCGCGCATACACGCGAAGCCGTGTTGCTCGTCGAGGCGGCCGGCTTCGACGTCGTGATCGTCGAGACCGTGGGCGTGGGACAGAGCGAAACCGACGTCGCCAATCTGACCGACGTGTTCGTGCTGATGCAACTGCCCAACGCGGGCGATGACCTGCAAGCGATCAAGAAAGGCATCGTCGAGCTGGCCGACGTCATCGTCTACAACAAGCGCGATCTCGATCCCGTGGCCGCCGACCGCGCGATGGGGCAAATGGCCGGTGCGTTGACGTTGTTGCGTCCTGCTTCGACGCAATGGAAGCCGCCGGTGCTGGGCGTGAGCGCGCTGCATCGCGACGGCATCACGGCCTTCTGGCAGGAAGTGCTGCGCTGTCGCGACACGTTGGCGGCGTCGGGCGAGCTTGCCGCGAAACGTCAACGACAGGCGCTGGCCTGGATGTGGCATCTGATCGACGCGGGATTGCGCGAGCGCTTTCGCGGCGATCGCGCGGTCCGGGACGCACTGCCGGCCATACTCGAGCAGGTTGCGGCAGGCACGTTGACGCCGAACGCCGCCGCTGCGCGATTGCTCGACGATACCCAG
>Ga0184632_10000423_pt1 | contig 16550 bp, 16 predicted proteins | sample PLM31_50_b1_FD_133153 | JGI IMG/M metagenome (GOLD analysis project Ga0184632, IMG submission 133153) | Groundwater sediment microbial communities from an aquifer in East River, Colorado, USA - PLM3-1_50_b1 | ecosystem: Environmental > Terrestrial > Soil > Riparian zone | place: USA: East... | reverse complement strand
TGCTCGCGGTCCCCGTCTTCATCGCCACCGGGAAGCCGGCGGGCGCCACCCCGTCCGCCGTCCCGCCCGGCTGAGTCACCGCCTCCATCGCTTGGCGAAGGACCTCGGCCGCGCTCCCGTCGAGGACCCGCTTCCCCGCGGGGCGGGGCAGCATGCGCGGTGAGAGGCCGAGGGCGCCGTCCGCGGCGGTCACCAGCACCGCCGCGGGCATCTCCCCCCCCGCCGTCACCGCGGCGAGGCGGGCCGCATGCAGCGGTGTGATGTCGGTGGCGTCGAGGCCGACCGCCATCTTGGCCAGGGGCAGCGCGCCCTGCGGCGGGTGCACGATGCGGCCGTCGCCGCGCTCATTGCCATCGAAGCCCCATCGCCGGAACTCCTCCACGAGCGCGGGCGCGCCCACCTTCAGGCCGAGGTTGGCGAAGGCGACGTTGCAGCTGATGGCGAGGGCGTGGCCGAGGCCGCGCAAAGGGCCGCCCGGCGAGGCGCACCACAGGGTGCCGTTCCCGTAGCGCGCGAAGCCCTCGCAGGTCATGCGCCCGATCTCGGCGTCGGCGTCGAGGCCGGCGCGGAGCGCCGCGGCGGCGGTGACGATCTTGGCGATCGACGCCGGCTCGCGCCGCTGCTCGAACGCGGGGGTTCCCCCCTCGGCCGCCGTCCGCGCGTCGCTCACGGCCGCGCGCACGTCGCCGCTCGCGAGATCCAGGAGCACGATGGAGCCGCGATGGGGGCCGAGCGCGTCCTGCGCGAGCCGGCTCAGCGCGAGGTCGGTGGCGAGACGCAGGCTGGGCGCCCGCTCGACGGCGGCGAGGTCGGCGGCGGCCGCGGGGGGAACGAGCGCCGCCGCGTCCGCCTCCGGGCGGAAGGTTCCCGCGGCATCGAGCGTGCCCGCCAGCCGGCGGCGGCGGTCCCGGACGATGCACACCGCGCCGCCGGCGCGCAGGTCCAGCACGCGCGCCGCCTCCCGCCCCGGGCCCGCCAGGCGGTCGGGATCGGGCACCCTAGCGAGGGCGGCCCGCGCCTCGTCGTCGCGGCCGGCTTCGACGAGCGCTGCCGCCAGCAATACCCCCGCGAAGACGTCGCCCGATTGGCGTACGAGCGCGGCCACCCGCACGGCGGCGTCGCGCTCGCCGCGGCGGATCGCGTCCTCCACGATGAGGCGGGGCCGGAAGAACGCCAGGTCCGCGGGCGAGCACTCGCACCGCTCCGGTCCACCCCCCTGGAGCGCCTGCGCGATCGCCTGCCCCGCCCGCGTCCGCGGCCCACGGTGGGGGGCGAGCACGCGGGCCGCCTCGGCGGCGTCCCCCGCCGCCAGCCGCTCGGCGGCCACGGCGAGGCCGGCCACCGCGCGCGCCCACCGCACGAGCGCGAACGCCGCCACCGCCACCGCCAGGACCAGGACGGCGGCGATCGCGCGCGCCACGACGGCGCTCACGCGGGGCGAGCGAGGCGGCGATTGTTGGAGGGTTGATTCCATCAGCCCAGTGTAGCTGGTTGCGGCCATAATCGACGGCAGTGGCACGCGCTTCCCGCGGCCGTCGGGTGCGGTGGCTCGCCGGCCTCCTCATCGTCATCGCCGTCTCGCCGTTCGTGCTCCGTGGCCGCGACGTGCTGCGACCGCTGCGGCGGATGCTCACGACTCGGCTCCTGAACCCGGTCGCTTCGCCGGGAGCCACCCCGTCGCCACTTCCGGTCGAGGAGGCCACGCTCGAACGGCAGCGCCGGGGCCTGGCCGCCCTTGTGGCCGAGGCGGAGGCGGGCCCACTCTTCCCCGACGCCCACGATCGCGTCCTGGTCGTCGTGGATCAGGCGCTCATCCAGCGCCTCCTCACGGCGCTCACGCCCGCGGAGCACATCGTCGACGACCGCTACCGGGTGGTGGTCACCGGGGCCCGCGTCGTGTTCGACGACGGCTTCGCGCTCGTGCGGCTCGACGGGCGCGCCAGCCTGGCCGGCGTCGCCGAGTCGGAGGTGTTCGCCGACGTGACCGTTCTCGGCGACCTCGAGATTCCCGTCCGCCAGGAGCGGCGCACCTCTCTCAAGGCCCGGATCCACATCCTGGCCGTCGACGCGCGGAAGGTCGCGGTCGTGATGCCCAGCCGGAAAGCGGAGGAGCTCGTCGAGGAGCTGGGGCGCACGCGGCTCGAGGCCTTCGCGGCCCTCGCTTCGTCGCTGGAGATCCCGGTGCGTCAGGAGCACGAGATCACCATCCCGGACGTCGGCCCCGAGGGCGCCGTTCGCATCGCCGCCGCTTCCCTTCCCATCCAACTGGCGCTGTTGGGGGTTCGCGCCTTCCACGGCAAGCTCTGGATCTCGATGGGCGTCGCCACCGGTATGGATCACCCCCCTCCCTCGGCGCCGGCCCCGGCGTCCGCGGCGAGTACCGCGGGTCCCGATCTTCGCGGCCTCTCCCGCGACGAGCGGGTGCAGCGCCTGCACGAAGACTACCGGGTGCTACGGGAGCGGTTCGAAGCTCTCCTCGCACGCGAGCCGTTCGTGGGCGAGACCGAACGCATGGAGGGCGACATGGTCCTCGCGGTGCGGGAGGGCTTCGTCAAGGAGGTGGCGGAGGAGGCGGCGCAGCGCTACTTCGACCGCGTGGCCCTCGACCTCTCGGGGATCGAGGTGACCGAGTCGGGAGAGGTGCACGCCGATACGTTCCTCGGGCGGGTGAACGCGGGACGGTGGACGCTGAACGTGACCCTCCGTCACGTCCGGGGCATGCTGCGGGCCCGGTCTCCCCGCATCGAGCTGAAGGAAAGCAACGAGGTGGAGCTGGCCCTGGCCGTCCTCCTCGAGGAGGGCCAGGGGACCGCCGCCATCCGCTTCGCGTGGAAATCGCGGGGGGTGGCGAGGGTCGTCTGTCGGAGCTTCGAGACGCGGCAGGAGGTCTCGGGCCGGGTCAGGCCCGACGAGTACCCGGTGCGGGGGAGCTTCGTCCTCGCCGCCGCGAAGGATGCCCTCGTCGCCACGCCCCGGTTCGACCCCGCTTTCCGCGTGAAAGTGGAGCTGAGCCGGGAGTCGTGGGCGCAGGTCCGCGCCCAGATCGAAGCGCAGGACGACATCACGCGCTGCGGCCTCGGCCTCGATCCCGACAAGCTCTTCGGCCGGTTGGAGGAGCTGGTGCGCAAGGGGTTCGTGGTGCGGCTGCCTCGCAAGCTGCTCCGTACGGTGACGTTGCCCGTAGGCATCACGCAATCGGTCGAGGTGCAGGACCGGCGGGTCGGTCTGGCGGTGACGCAGGACGCCCTGCGGATCACGCCCGACGGTCTGTGGTACAGCATCGGCATCGGTGCCCGCGTGTCGGGCGCGCGCCCCGCCCAGGCGCGCGGCGGCGATGAGGGCATCTGCCGGCGCTGATTCTGGTAGGCTTGGGTGGGCCTGTAGTTCAGCTGGTTAGAACGGCCGGCTCATAACCGGTTCGTCGAAGGTTCGAGTCCTTCCAGGCCCAATCAGATGAAGTCTCCCTCTCCCCTTTGGGGAGGGGGATTAGGGTGAGGGGTCTACCCTCCGCTCTCGATCCCTGCGAACAGCCCGCTCGACATCCACTGCCGAAACCAGCGATAGAGCTGGCTCTCGCGCGCGCCGGCCCCCCGCCGGGCGGCGGTCGTCACGGCCTCACCCAGCACCCGGCCGGCGGCCAGGTCCGAGAGCAGGTCGTACGCGGGCCGCGAGAGCTCCAGCCGGCGCAAGCTGTAGTCGCGGCGAAAGACCGCCAGCCAGGTGTCCTTGCGCCGCGGGCGCGGGTAGCGGTGGGTCTTGCGGTCCATGGAATCGACGTAGGCATTGACCGGATAGCGGACGGCGAGCAGGCGGAAAGCCGCGATCGGACGGAGCCGGAGCTCCGGCCAGCTTTCCGCGGGCACCGCGGCGACCGCCTTGGCGGAGAGGGCCGGCGTCTCCGCCTCGTCGAAGACCTCGGTCATCCCCAGCTCGAGGCGGGCCAGGTCGTGGCAGAACGCGCGGTGTCGCAGGCCGGGCGCGGTCAGGATGAACTCGGCCAGATGGTCGCCGAGACGGTTCAGCGTGTACGACCGGGAAGGAAACGAAGCGACGTAGTCCCGCACGAGGCGTCGGAAGCCGTCGTTACCGAGGAAATGCTGCAGGCCCGGATAGTCGACGCCGAGCGCCTCCTCCATCCGGAGCAGGTACATGCGCTGGTAGATCTCGACCCGCTCGGCGGGCGTGAGCGTCCGGGAGGGCAGCACCACGTCGGCGAGCCGCTCGGGAGGCAGCTCGCGGCGGGCCGACGCGATGGCCTCGCCGACGGTGCCCGGGTGGACGACGACCTCCTGCATCCAGCGCTGCATCCGGCCGAGGGGCAACTCAAGCACGGACCACCTGCAGCGGCTCCGCGGCCCGCTCCTCGCGGTAGGCGCGCGCCTTCAGCGCCTCGGCGTGGAGGACCTCGAAGTCCGGGATGTCCTCGTCCCACTCGTACAAGGTGGACACGTTGCCCGTGCGCCGGCACGAGCGCCGGAACAGCTCCCACACCTCCGCCACCGCGTGATCGGAGTGGGTGTCGAGGATGTGGGTTCCCTTGTTCGTGTGCCCGGCCACGTGGTACTGCACGACGCGGTCGGCGGGAACGTTGTCGATGTACACCCGCGGATCGAAGCCGTGGTTGAAAGAGCTCACGTAGACGTTGTTGACGTCGAGGAGCAGCCCGCACTCCGCCTCCTCGCCCAGCCGGGAGAGGAACTCCCACTCCGTCATGCTCGAGGCGGCGAACTCGACGTACGAAGACGGGTTCTCGAGGACGAGGGGCCGCTCCAGGATCTCGCTGACCTGCCGCACGCGGGTCGCGGTGTGGCGCAGCGCCTCCTCGGTATAGGGCATCGGCAGCAGGTCATGGACGTTCCGGCCCGCGACGCCGGTCCAGCACAGGTGGTCGGAGACCCAGTGCGCGCGCGTGCGCTCGGCAAGCGCCTTGAGCTTGCGGAGGTACTCGCGGTCCAGGGGATCGGTGCCGCCGATCGACATCGAGACCCCGTGGAGGGCGATCGGGTAGCGCTCGGCCACCTGGTCCAGGACCCAGAGGGGCCGCCCCCTCGTATCCATGAAGTTCTCGGAGAGGACCTCGAACCAGTCCACGGCCGGCCGCCGGGAGAGGATGTGGCCGAAGTGGACGGTGCGCAGGCCCACCCCGATGCCGAGGTCCGGGAGACTGAAGAGGTTCATGAGTCCAAGCGGGGGGTGCTAGCGGCGCACCCCCCAGACCTGAGGAAAAAAATCGACTAGACGCCTTTGCAGCCGCCCTTGCCCTTGCAGGAGCTCTTGCCGGCCTTGTCCACGTGCGCAGCGTCGACCGGCACCTTGCAGCCGCCCTTGCCCTTGCAGGAGTTCTTCCCAGGGCCGCCCTCGGCAGTCTTGCAGCCGCCGAGACCCTTGCACTCGTTCTTGCCCTTGCAGTCGTGCTTGGCCGCGGCGGACGCGCAGCCGCCCTTGCCCTTGCACTCGTTCTTGCCGGCGCAGCTGTTCTTGTCGGTTCCGCAGCCACCCTTGCCCTTACACGCGTTGTGGCCCTTACAGACGTGCTTGTCCTTGGCGTCCTTCGCCGCCTTCTTGTCCGCGGCCGGCGCCTTCTCGTCCGCGAAGGCGCTGGAGCCCGCCACCATGCCTGCTACGACGGCTCCCATCGCCTTGCTGAACTCTCTGCGGTCCATTATTTTCTCCTTCAAATACCCGAACTGCCGACCCGGGATCGGGAGGTTTTTATCCTCCCTTTCAGAGGCCCTGTCAAGATCGGTGGGCCTGCCAGCGACAACGACCAAACGCCCGCGGGCATTCCCCGGGAATGCTAGAATGCACGGCCGGAAGGACATCCAACCACCAGGCATGAACCCCGACCTCGAGAGGCTGATCCGGCTCCAGCGCGCCGAAACCGACCTGCGCCGCGTGGAAGGCGAGCTGGCCGAGGTCCCCCGCCACCGGGCCGAGCTCGAGGCCGGCCTCGGCGCCGAGCGGGTCCGCCTGGAAGCGGCCCGAGGGGAGCTGGGCTCCGGCCAGAAGGCCCGGCGCCAGCACGAAGCGGATCTCCAGGACCTGGAGGCCAAGCGCTCCCGCCTCAAGGGCCAGCTCATGGAGGTCAAGACCAACAAGGAATACACGGCCATGCTCCACGAGATCGAAGGCGTGGAGCGGGAGATCCGCGGCCGGGAGGACCTCATCCTCGGCGAGATGGAGCGCGGGGAAGGGCTGGCGATCGAGATCAAGCGCGAGGAAGAGACCTACAAGCAGGCCGAGGAGCAGCACCGCGCCGGGAGCCGTGCCCTCGACGAGCGCGCCGGGAGCCTGGACGAGCAGGTGCGGCGTCTCACCTCGGAGCGCGACGCGATCGCCGCCACCGTGCCCGCGGGCCTGCTCGACCTGTTCCACCGGGTCGCCCGATCGCGCGGCGGCGTCGCGGTGGCCCGGGTCCTGGACGCCATGTGCCAGGTCTGCCACGTGAAGCTGCGGCTGCAGCTCTACGCGGACCTGAAGCGCAACGAGGAGATCGTGCAGTGCCCCGCCTGCAACCGCATCCTCTATTACGAGGCGCCTCCCCCCACGGTCAGCGCGGAGCCCTGAGCGCCACGGCGGAGGACCTCCACCTCCACATCGACGGGGCGAGCCGGGGCAATCCGGGCGAGGCGGCCTTCGGCGTCCACGTCACCGGTCCCGCGGGCGAGGAAGTGGCCTCGCTCTACGGCTACCTCGGCCGCGCCAGCAACAACGTGGCCGAGTACGAGGCTCTGCTCCATGCCCTCCGGTACGCCCTGAAGCGTGGCGCACGGCGCGTGCGCGTCTTCTCGGACTCGGAGCTGGTGGTGAAGCAGATGTCGGGCCAGTACCGCGTCAAGCACCCGGACATGCAGAGCCTGCATCGGCAGGCCCAGGATCTGCGCCGCCGCTTCGAGCACGTCGACATCTCGCACGTGCGGCGCGCGCAGAACAAGGACGCCGACCGCCTCGCCAACCAGGCCCTGGACGAGAAAGCCTCGAAGCTGGATTGAGCAACACCAGCGAGCGAAGCGGGATTCACTCCCGCGAAGCGAGCGGGGGTTCAAGGGGGCGCGCCGCTAGCGCCCCCTTGCTCAATGAGAACCCGACGAAGCTGATCATCCGCCCCGCGCCCTTGCCGTCGCGGCGGTAGGAATGGTACAGATCGGCCCGGCACCGCGTGCAGTCGGCCACGCGGTGGATGCGCTCCTCGGCGATCCCCGCCTCGCGAAGCTGGCGCTCGTTGGCGGCACGCACGTCGAGGTGCGGGCGTCCCCGGGGTCCGGGGCGGAAGAAGTCCGCGGCGTCGGGACCGAACGCCGCCCGTAGCTCGTCGCCCACCTCGTAGCAGCAGGGGCCGATGCCGGGCCCGGTGGCGGCCACGAGGTCCTCCGCCCGCGAGCCGCCGGCCACGAGCGCGGCCACCGCCGCGCGGGCGACACCGGCCGCCGTGCCCCGCCAGCCGGCATGGGCGGCCGCAACCGCACGACGCCGCGGGTCCACGACCAGGACGGGAAGGCAATCCGCGGTCTCGATCCCCAGGATGAGCCCCGGCTTCTCGGCCACGGCGGCGTCGCCCGGCGGCAGGCCGGTCCAGGGGGCGCGGTGCACGGCCTTACCGTGAACCTGCTTCAAGAGGAAGAGCCGGCCGAAGGGCTCGAGGGCGACGGCCACGCGCCGCCGCGTCGCCTCGCGACTTTCGCCGCCGGCGGCACCCAGTCGCTGCTCGAAGCCATGGACGAGCCCCGGCACCTCATCCAGGCCGTCGACCCGCGCCGCCCGCAAGTTCCCCATCGCTACCATCCTAAACGGTAGACTCGAACTCGTGGATGCCGACGGTGTGGTGGCGAGCGCCCTCGAGGTGCTCGAGATTGCCGAGGTCGGGCCGCTGCTCGCGAGCGGCGATCACCCCTTCAGCGACGGGGAGCTGGCCTTCGCCCGCGCCCGCGCCGACCCCGAGCGGCGCCTGGCGGCCCGGCTGGCGGCCAAGCGAGCAGCGGTGCGGCTCCTCGGCGGCGACGTTTCCTCCTCCGACGTGGAGGTGTCGCGCCGTCCCGGCAACCCGCCCCGCCTGCGGCTGTCTCCCCGGGCGCAGGAGCGGCTGCGCGCGCTCGGAGCCGACGATACCCTGGTGAGCCTCACCCACGAGCGCCGGCACGCCGCCGCCGCCGTGCTCCTGCTCCGTTCTCGATGAGGTGGATCCTCGTCGGCCTCAAGCTCGTCGGCGTCGCCCTGCTCGCGGGCGCCGCGGTCGCGATCTGGCTGGCCTTCTCTCCCGCGGGCGACGCGTCGCCGCACCCCTTCAACCACGACCGCAACGGCGCGTGGCTGGAGCACCGCTGGCTCGAGCGCGGCCACAGCGATGCGGAGATGGAGGAGCTCTTCACCTCCCTCTCGCGCCGCGGCATCGGCTACGTCTTCCCGCACATCATCCCGTTCAACGGCGCCGGGCGCCTGCCCGTGCACAGCCGCGATCAGATGCGATCGCTCCTGGCCGTCGCCCGCCGCGTGGCCCCCGACGTGAAGGTGCTGCCGTGGGTCGGGGGCCTGCGGGTGGGCTGGAAGCGGGTGCGGCCCGGGACGATCGACCTCGACGACATGGGCCAGCGCCAACGCATGGTGGCCGAGTGCCGGGGCCTCGTGGACGAGGGCTTCGACGGCGTGCACCTGAACATCGAGCCGATCGACGACGGCAACGACGAGTTCCTGTCGCTCCTCCAGGCCGTGCGCACGGCGGTGGGGCCGAAGGCGCTGCTCTCGGTCTCGACGACCCATCCCGGCCCCGTGCGCCTCATGATCGCGCCGAACTTCTTGTGGACGCGCGGGTACTACGGCCGGGTAGGGGCGCTCGCCGACCAGGTGGTGGTGATGGCCTACGACACCGCGATCCCGACCGCCTCGCTCTACCGGCGGTATCTGTCCTACGCCGCCCGCAGCGTCACCGAGGAGATGATCCGCTCCAACGCCCGCGCGCGCGTCCTCGTCGGCATCCCCACCTACGACGAGTCGGGGCTGATGCACCGCGCGGGGGTCGAGACGCCGGAGAACGCTCTACTGGGCGTCGTCGCCGGACTGCGCGGTGTCGGGGGCGGAGGCACCTTCGAGGGCGTGGCGATCTATGCGGAGTGGACGACCGACGAGTCCGAGTGGGACACCTACGACCGGGTCTGGCGCGGGCGGGCCGACTAGGGCACTGGGGTCAGGTCTGGTGTATGGGGTATGCAACCCATATCGCAGACCTGACCCCATCCACCTTACCGCACCAGCGTACGCTCACCGTCCGGAATCGCACCCAGGGATTTGTCGACGAGCTCGACCTTCACGCGACGCTTCCGCCCCGTGGCCGCGCCTTCCGGCTGGTAGCCGACGACGTTCTCCATCGAGATCTCGGTCGCGATGCTCCGGAGGATCTTCGCCAGGGACTTGCCGTCCAGCGTTCCCGGCTCGTACGCGCGTCCGCCCGTTTCCTCGGCCAGCCGGCCCAGGTCCAGCTTCTTGTAGTCGTACATGGTGCGGCTGGGAATGCCCCCGAAGGGCGCGTTGCGGGACGTCGTCTGGAAGGCCTGGCTCAGCCTCACCGCGTAGACGCGCACGTCCGACTCGGCGGCGGCCCCGATCGCCTCCTGCACCTTGCCCCCGCGGTTGTCGAGGCCGTCCGAGAAGATGATCAGGGCCCGCTGCGCCTTCTCGCCCTCTTTCGGACGCCGGCAGATGTCGGCGATCGACGCATAGAGGCGCGTCCCCTGGCGGCGCGTCTCCCAACCGAACCGCAGCGCTTCCTGGAACCCGTCCAGCAGGGCGTCCGCGTCGCGGGTGGGAGGCCGCAAGCAGCGCAGCTCACCGCCGAAGGCGCACAGCCCGACCCGCGCCTGCTCGCCGAGGCTCGCGAAGAGGACCTCCTTCACCAGCGACTCGTCGAGGAGGCGCTCGTCCATGACGCTGCTGCTGACGTCGAGGGCGAGCACGACCTCGGGCGGGATCGTGCGCTCGCGGGTCGAGGGCGTCTCGAGGAGCGCGATCTTCTGGGGACGGCCGTCCTCGAGGACCCGGAGCTGGTCCGGGCCGATGCCGTCGACGTAGCCGCCCTTCTTCTCCACGTGGAAGCGGACGTAGACGAGCTCGGTCGACGTGCCGAAGGTAGGCACGTCGTCGCGCTTGTCGGGAGACTGTGCGCTGGTGGCGACGGCGGCGGCGGCGAAGGCGGCGGCGAGGAGCGCGCTCTGATGCACGTCAACGGCACGAGCAAGATCCGCGCCGGGCCCGTGCTACGACTTGCCGGCGCACTTGTCATCGAGAGCGGACACCCGCGTCACCCGTGCTAGCATCACGCCAGCGTGGGTGCGCTCGACGGCCTCTTGACCTGCCAAGGAGGCGCTCATCGGCATCCGAACCTGCGTATGGCTGCTCGTGGCTTCGATTGGCGGGGCATCGGCCGTGTTCGGCCAGCATCCCCCCGAACCGAGCCCTGAACCGAGCCCCGAGCCGAGCACGGCGGCCGAGTCCTCCGGCCCGCGGCTCACCATCCGCGGCTTCACCAATGTCGACTTCGCCGTCCACGAAAATCGGCTCCCCCGCACCTTCTCCATGGGCCAGTTCGACCTGTTCGTCACCTCGGCGCTTTCCGAGGACTGGAGCTTCCTGGCCGAGGTGAACTTCGAGTTCGGCGACGACAACGCGCTCGTAGTGGACGTCGAGCGCGCCCAGCTCCGTTACGCTCCCATCGACGCCTTCAGCGTTGCCGTCGGGCGGATGCACACGCCTTTGGGCTACTGGAACCAGACCTTCCATCACGGCGCGTGGTTCCAGACGACCGCCAGCCGTCCCGAGATGTACCTGTTCGAGGACGAAGGAGGCATCCTCCCCGTGCACATGGTGGGCCTGCAGGCGGCGGGGACGCTGCACGGCCGCGCGCTCGCCTTCAAGTACAGCGTCAGCGTCGTCAACGGCCGCGGCCGGATCCCGGACGAGGTCACGAACGTGCAGGACCGCAACGGCGGGAAGGCGGTCAACACACTCCTGGCGATCGCCCCCACCGCCGTGAAGGGGTTGGAGATCGGCGTGAACGCCTGGCTCGACCACATCCCCGCCGACCCGGACGTGCGGGGACGCGAGGGCGAGATCCGCGAGCGGATCCTAGGCGGGTACGTGATTTTCCACCGCTCCGACGCGGAGGTGCTGGCCGAGATCTCGCACGTGCACCACCGCGACGAGTTCACCGGCGGCGAGTACGGCACGTGGGGCCTCTACGCCCAGGCTTCCTGGAAGCTCGGCCCCTGGCGTCCCTACTACCGGTTCGACCAGGTGGACGTCGCCTACGGCGATCCCTTCCTGGACCCCTTCTTTGACCCCAAGGATCTGTCGCGGCACACGCTCGGCCTGCGCTTCGACCCGATGCCGTGGGTCGGGCTCAAGGCCGAGTACCACCTCACGCGGCCGCGCGGGGAGGAGGACTTCCACTCCGCCCGCTTCCAGGCCGCATTCACGTTCTGACGATGCGCTCGCGAGTGGCCGGATCCGTGTTTCTCGTCGTCGCCGGCCTCGCCGCCGCCGCCGAGGGGGGCGACGTCGCGATCATCGTCCATCGCAATCACCAGCAGGATGCCCTGTCGATGACCGAGCTGGCCCGCATCTTCCGCCTGGACCAGCAGCACTGGAAGGGCGGGGACAGGATCGCGCTCGTGCTGCAGCTCTCGGGCAGCGCCAAGGAAGAGGTCATCCTCGACCGCGTCTACCACATGAAGGCGGACGAGTTGAAGCCCTATTGGCTGGGCAAGATCTTCCGCGGCGAGCTCACGGCCGCTCCCCGGACGTTCTCCTCCGACGCGAGCGTGAAGCAGTACGTGGCGGGCAACCTGAACGCCGTGGGCTACATCGATTCCGTGCTGCTCGACAGCAGCGTCAAGGCGCTGAGGATCGACGGCAAGCGGCCGGGCGAGCCGGGCTACCCGCTCACCCGGTAGGCCCCGGCGCCGTCCGTTACGCGGCGGCCTGACGGTCTTCGACTATCTGCCCGTCGCGGATCTGGACGATGCGGGACGCGAGCCGGGCCACGGCCTGGTCGTGGGTGATCATCACGATCGTCTGGCCGCCGGCGTGCAGCTCCCGGAAGAGTCCCACGATCCCCTGGCCGGAGGCGGAGTCGAGGTTGCCGGTGGGCTCGTCGGCGAGGACGATCGCCGGCCGGTTGACGAGCGCCCGCGCGATGGCCACCCGCTGCATCTGCCCTCCCGACAGCTCCGTGGGCTTGTGGTCCATGCGGTCGGCCAGGTCCACGCGGCGCAGCATCTCTTCCGCGCGCTCCTTGCGCTCCCGCGTGGGCACGCCGCCGAAGAGCAGCGGCAGCTCCACGTTCTCCAGCGCCGTCGCGTAGGGCAGCAGGTTGAAGTTCTGGAACACGAAGCCGATGTGCCGGTTGCGGATCTCGGCCAGCCGGTTGCGGTCCAGGCCCGCGACCGCCTCCCCCGACAGCACGTACTCACCCGAGGTGGGCGTGTCCAGGCAGCCGATGATGTTCATGAGCGTCGACTTGCCGGAGCCGGAGGGACCCACCACCGCGACGTAGTCGTTGCCGCCGATCTCGAGGTCGACGCCGCGCAGCGCCTCCACCTCCACCCGCCCCGTGCTGTACACCTTGCGGATCCCGCGCATCGTGATCATCACTCATACCTCAAGGACACGGCCGGGTTGACGCTGGCGGCGCGCCGGGCCGGGAAATAGCCGGCCAGCAATCCGATCGTCCCCAGCACCACGGAGGTGCAGAAGGCGATGGCGGGCGAGAACGTGGGCCGGCCCAGGAACTCGAAGGCCTGGCCCTCGAGCGGCAGCACGGCGATTCCCGCCATCAGCGCGAGGGAGACCGCGGTGCCGAGCACCCCGCCCATGACCGTCATCATCAGGGCTTCCATCAGGAAGGGAGCCATGACCTGGCGCATCTTCGCGCCGAGCGCCATCTTCACGCCGATCTCCCGCGTGCGCTCCTTGACCACCGCGTACATGATGTTGGCCACTCCCATTCCCCCCACGAAGAGCGTGAGGGCGCCGATGACGCCGAGGAAGATCTGGATGCCGAGGGCGATGTTCCCGGTGATGCGCTGGTTCTCACGCGTGTCCCATATCCCGAGCGCGCGGCGGTCCTCGGGGTCGAACCGGTACTTGCGGCCGAGCACGCGGTAGATCTCCGCCTTCACCTGGTCGCCGGCTTCCGGAGCGACCGGCTCGTAGACCATGTTGCCGACGCGGGCGTCCGTGTACATCGACTTGAAGGTGGTGGCCGGGATGGAGGCCTGGCCCTTGTCGGGACCGCTGTACATCCCCATCATGACCTTCGGCTGCATCACGCCCACGACCAGGAACGGTGACTGGTTGATCTGGATCGTGCGCCCGACGGGATCATCCGTCCCGAACAGGTCGGTGGCCAGCCCGTCGCCCAGCACCACCACGCGCCGCTTCTCCTCGAGGTCGGCGTCGTCGACGAAGCGGCCGCCGGCGGCGGGGATGATGTTCCGCATCGGCCCGAAGGACGGATCGACGCCGCGGACGCGGGCGTTGATCGACTTGGTGCCGAGGCTCACGGGAACCCGGCGGGAGTACTCGCGGCTGATCGCGGCCAGCTCGGGGATGCGCGCCTTGAGAAGCTCCATGTCCTCGTCGGTGAACTGGATCTGTCGCCCCGACGGGAGGCCGGCCCACGCCTTGGTGGTGGCCCCGGGCCACAGGACCCCGATGCCCTCTCCCATGCCGCGCACCGTGCGGTGGAAGGCGCGCTTCATCCCCTCGCCGAAGGAGAGCAGCATCACGATCGACAGCGTCCCCCAGGCGATGGCGAGCACGGTGAGGGCGATGCGCTTGCGGTTGTGGGCGGCGTCCGCGCGGAAGAGCCGCCACACCATCGCGACCTCGGCCCGGGACACCACGCCCTTCATGAAAGCTTCAAGGCGACGACGGGGTCGAGCAGGGACGCCCGCCGCGCGGGAAACCAGCCCGCGGCCAGCCCGATGAGCCCGAGCAGGGTGGCGGTCGTGAGGATGACGATGGGAGACGCCTCGGGGGTGCCGACGTACTCGTCGAGGGACGCCGGGAAGACGGCCATGACGACGACCGTGATGAGGAAGCCGAGGAGGCCGCCGACGGCGGTGAGCGTCAGCGTCTCGGTCAGGAACTGGCCCTGGATGAAGCGCGGCTTGGCGCCGACCGCGAGCTTGATCCCGATCTCGCGCGTGCGCTCCTCCACCACCACGTACATGATGTTGGAGACGCCGATCCCGCCCACGATGAGCGTGAACGAGCCGATGATTCCCAGGAAGGCGCGGAAGACGCCGAAGAAGACCCGGAAGAACTTTTCCCCCTCGGTCGTGTCCCACATGCCGATGGCTTCCTTGTCCTTGGCGTCGAACTGGTGCCGGCGGCCAAGCACTTCGTAGACCTTCCGGGTGACGTCGGGCACCTGGGCGGCGTCCTTCGCCTGGAAGATGAAGTTGCTCACGTAGCGCTCGGTGAACAGCCCCTTGTAGGTGCTCTCGGGCACGAACGCCTTGTCGTGGTCGCGGCCGCTGTAGCTCGAGTCCTGCTCCTTGTGCTGCATCACCCCGATGACGAGGAAGGGGACGTTGTCGATCATGACCTGCCGCCCGACCGCCTCTCCTTCCCCGAACAGGTCCTGCTTGAGCTTGTCGCCGAGGAAGACGACCCGCCGGCGGCGGTTGATGTCGAGGTCGTTCACGTAGCGGCCGCCGGCGGCGGGGATGATGTTGCGCATCACGGCGAAGATGGGGCTGTTGGCGGAGATCTCGGGCGTCAGCCGGACCCGCTCCCGGCGGAAGCTGCTCTTGTCGCGCTCGTACTCCCCGGAGAAGCTGGCCTCCGGGATCTCGCGGCGCAGCACCTCGATGTCCTCCTCGTTCACCCGGATCCTCCGGCCCTTGCCGAGGCCCTGGTAGGGAATGGAGGTCCGGGAGGGCCAGCAGATCACGATGTTCTCGCCGAGGCCGCGCTGGTTCTTGACGATCCTCTTCTGCAGCCCCTCGCCGAAGGCCACGAGCAGCGACACCGACACCGTGCCCCAGGTGATCCCGAGCAGCGTCAGGATCGTGCGCACCTTCTGGTGGCGCACGTCCTGCAGCATTTGACGGAGGAACGACAACGAGGTCACGGAACTACTCGATCTTCTTGGGGGGGCGCTCGACGACCTGGTCCTTCTGCTTCAGGCCTTCGGCCACCTCGACGTTCATGCCGTCCGAGAGGCCGACCTTGATCTCCTTCTTCACCGGCTCTGCGTCCCCCGCTCCCGGCACCTCGACCGACGCCTTGCCGTCGGCGAAGGTCACGAGCCGCTCGGGTACGAGCAGCACGTCCTTCTTCTCCCGGACCACGATGTCGGCGTTGGCCGAGTAGCCGGCGCGCAGCGTCACGCCGTTCGTCGGCAGCAGCTCGATCTCCACGTCGAATAGGGTCGCCCCCTCCGCGGTCTTGGACTTGGGGGCGATCTTGTACACCCGCCCCTCCACCGCGCTGTCGGGGATGGCGCCGACCTTTATGCGCGCGGGCATCGTCTCCCGCAGCTTGCCGACGTCGATCTCGTCCACCGTCCCCTTGAAGACGAGGGTGGACATGTCGGCCAGGTTCGTGAGCGCGGTGCCGGCCTGGTACGAGGTCAGGGGCACGACGGGGTCGCCCTCGTTGACGAGCAGCTCCAGCACCGTGCCGGAGATGGGGGCGCGGATGATCGACTCGACGTGCGAGCTCGCGGTGCCCGACCGCCCCTTCTGGAGGAGGGCCAGGCGCTCGGTGGAGAGGTTCAGCTTGATCCGCGCCTCCTCGACGTCCTTGTCCGACTGCTCCGAGTCCTGGCTCGAGAGGATGCCCTGCTTCTTCAGTGTTTCCGACCGCTCGTGGCGCTTCTTCGCCTGGTCGTAGGCGTTCCGGGACATGTCCAGCTCGCGCTTGGCCTCGGTCAGCTCGAGGGGGGTGGGATCGGGCAGGATCTCGAAGAGGGGCTCCCCGGCCGTCACCCGGTCGCCAACCTCGTGAAACGAGCGCTTCACGATGCCGGAGATCTTGCTCTTGACCGAGATCTCACGCTTCGGGCGGATCGCCCCCACGGCCAGCGCCTTCTCGACCACGGGGCCGCGGGCGACCTCCACCAGCTTGTAACCCTTGTCGTTCTTCGAGTTGGAGCGGCTGTAGAGGACGGCCGAGAGGCCGCCGACCACGACCAGCACCGTGACGGCGATGACGCCTTTGCGCATGAGGGACACCCTTTCTCCTTCGAATCGTCACCCCGTAAGACGCTCGCCGGGGGGGCCAGGGTTCAGAAAGTTTTGAGGAAAAGCTGGGCGAAAGGGGGAAGGCTACCTTCGCGTGACGACGAGGGTGACGCGGTAGTCGCCGGGAGCGGGCGATGCGCCCTGGCGTGGCGCGGGGGCGAGCCCGACGAGGCGCAGCTTGTAGTCCCCCACCTCCACCTCCGACGCATAGCGGCCGGACGTGTGCAGCTCGCGTCTCGGGGCGGCGTCGGGCCGCGCGGAAACCAGCACGACCGCGTCGCCCTCCCACACGCACGTCACGTCCACCGG
>Ga0184632_10000422_pt1 | contig 16553 bp, 19 predicted proteins | sample PLM31_50_b1_FD_133153 | JGI IMG/M metagenome (GOLD analysis project Ga0184632, IMG submission 133153) | Groundwater sediment microbial communities from an aquifer in East River, Colorado, USA - PLM3-1_50_b1 | ecosystem: Environmental > Terrestrial > Soil > Riparian zone | place: USA: East... | reverse complement strand
TACGACATCGCGGACGTGAACGACTTCACGGCCCACGAACGCGAGCTGCTCGCGCCGCTCGGCCCTCTCGACCGGCTCTTCGTCGAAGGCACGGGCTACCTCGGCTGGCGAGCCGGCATCGCGCCGGACGGAACCTGGGTGCTCTTCGTCGCCGGAGACTAAGAGCTCACCTCAGAGACGAACGAGGGAGCGAAGGTCTTCGAACAGGCTCGGCCGCCTGGGTTGAGGAGCGAGGTAGGCCGCGAGCTTCGCCGCCTCCTCCTCGTCGAGCGTCACAGCCGCGCGAGCGGTTCCGCTCTCGTCCCAGACGCTGAAGCGGACCCGTTGCTCCGGGAGGTACCGCGAGACGCGCAGCGCCTTCCTGGAATCGTCGTCTGCGCCTCTGAAGAACTCGACGAGCTTGCGGCGTTGCGGCGCGGCACACCACGGGCAGTAGCGGAATTCACCCGCGACCTCCCTCTCGCAGTGCTGGCACTGCGCCATGCTCGCAGCATACGACTTCGCGAGCCGAGGTCGATCAGGCTTTGGAGATGCCGATCTCGGCGCCGGCCGCCTCGACCGAGACCGCGAGCGTCTCGCGGGCGATCCAGTCGGAGTGCTCGAGGAGGTCGCCATCCGCCTCGGGGATCGTCAACCGAATACGGTCCGTGAGCTCGAGCCCCGCTTCCTTGCGCATCGTGTTCACGGTGTGGATCAAGTCGTAGACCCGCCCGCGGAGAAGGAGGTCGGCGTCCAACTCGAGGTCGAGCGCGACGGTGACGCCATCGGACGCGGCGACCGCCCAGCCCTCCTTCCCACGGCGCTCGACGAGCACCTCGTCCGGCGCTAGCTCGTGCCCCGCCGCTCGGAAGCCCCCGTCGGCGAGCTCTTCGAAGTCGCCGGCCCCGAGTGCGGCGCGTACGACCCCGAGCTCGGGGCCGAGCTTCGGCCCGAGAAGGCGGAGGTTCGGCTTGACACGCAGCTCGCTCGCTTCGACCTCGCCGAACGAGACCTCGTCGACACGCAGCTCCTCCGCGATCTCGTCGGCGTGGGCCCGAGCGGAGCTCGCACCGTCGACGACGAGCGCCCGCAGCGGTTGACGTAGCTTCACCCCGGCTGTCGCGCGCGCCCGCCGACCGAGCTCTACCACCCGCCGAAGCTCTCCGATCTCCGCGAGGAGAGCCGCGTCGGGCTCGTTCACGTCCGGCCACCCGGCGAGGTGCACCGACTCGGGCGCATCTGCGCACGGCGCGGTCAGCACCCGCCAGAGGTGATCCGTGAGGAACGGCATGAGCGGCCCAACCGCGCGCAGGCCTTGTACGAGCGCGTACCACAGAGCGCGCAATGCGGTCTCGTCGCCGTCCCAGAACCGGCGCCGGGAGCGGCGGATGTACCAGTTCGAGACGTCGTCGACGAACGACTCGTAGGCGCGGACGACGTTGACTGTGAGCCAGCTCTCGTACCCTGCCGTCGCCTCCGCGACGAGCGCGTCCGTCCGCGCGACGAGCCAGCGGTCGAGAGGATCGAGCCCGCGCGGCCCTTCCGCGAGATCGTCCCAAGTCGGTGCCCACCCCTCGATGTTCGCGTAGTCCACCAGGAACTTGCACGAGTTCCAGAGCGTCAGGAGCTTGCGCTTGATCTCGTGCGCCGGCCCGAAGCCGAAGAGAAGGTTCTGGTTCGGCGGCTGGGCGCAGTACTGCCAGCGCATGACGTCCGCACCCATGCGAGCGAACGCATCCTCCGCGTCGATCATGTTGCCCCACGAGCCGTGCATCTCGCGGCCGTTCTCGTCCAGCATCTTCTCGTAGCCGAGGACGCGCTGGTACGGCGCACGCCCAGTGAGCGCGACCGACATGAAGTGCTGCGAGTAGAACCAGAGGCGAATCTGCTCCCGCATCTCCGAAACCCAGTCGGCTGGAAACCACTGCTCCCAGTACGAGTGATCCGGAAGATCGGCCGTCGTGAGTCCCTTCGCGGCTCCCGTCGCATACCCCTCGGGGACGTACTCGTCATTCCGCCACCCGAGCGTCGAGAACGGGACGATCCCAGCGTCGAGCCAGACGTCGCCGACCTCGGGTATCCGGCGAACGTCGGCGCCGCAGGCCTCGCACCGGATCGGGACGTCGTCGACCCACGGTCGGCGCAGTTCCTCGAGCTGGTCGAAGCCCGACACCGCGCGCTCGGCGAGCTCGGCCTTGGAGCCGACGACCGTGACCTGTCCACAGGAGCACTCGTAGATCGGAAGCGGCAGGCCGTAGTAGCGCCGGCGCGAGATGTTCCAGTCGCCCATGTTGCGGAGCCAGTCGTCCATGCGCTTTCCCATGTAGGCGGGCGTCCATTCGACCGTGGCGTTCGCATCAAGGAGCGAGTCGCGCAGCTCGTCGACTGCGATCAGCCAGTCGTCCGTGACCCGCCAGATCAGCGCCGTGTCGCACCGCCAACAATGCGGGTAGCGGTGCTCGTAGCTCCCCGCCTCGAGCAGGAAACCCGTCTCTGCGAGACGGCCGACGATCTGATCGGCGGCCTCGGACGTCGAGAGCCCGTGCAGCCAGCCGTAGGAGTCGTAGAAGCGCCCGGCCTCGTCGACCGGCGACAGCACAGGAAGGTCGTGGATCCGGCCAAGCTCGAAGTCCTCCTGCCCGGCACCCGGAGCGATGTGGACGATGCCGGTCCCCTCCTCCAGCGAGACCTCCTCCCATGGGATGACCCGGTGCTCGACCTCCGCCGCGGGAGCAAGCTCGTCGAAGGCGCCGCGATAGCGGAGCCCCACCAGCTCGCTGCCGAGAACGGTTCGCGTGAAGGACTCATCCGGATAGCGCGCCGTGGCGACCCACTCACCGTTCGCGCGGAGGCCGTACTCGACATCCGGCTTGACCGCCGCGGCAACGTTGGCCGGAAGCGTCCACGGGGTCGTCGTCCAGACGACGACGGACTCGCCCGGCCGGTCGAGGAGTGGAAACCGCACGTACAGGGACGGGTCGCTCCGCACCTGGTACACGCCCGTCTGCGTCAGCTCGTGCTGCGAGATTGACGTCCCGCAGCGCGGACACCACTCGGTCGAGCGGTGGCCCTTGTAGAGCATCCCGCGCTCGAACATGAGCCTGAGGAAGCTCCAGATGTACTCGATGTTCGTATCCGAGAACGTGAAATAGTCGTTCCCCCAGTCCATCCACTGCCCGAGGCGCTTCGATCCGCGCGTGAGCTCCGTGGCAGACCAGATCACCTTCTCGCGGCACTTGCGGGCGAACTCAGCGAGGCCGAACTCCTCGATCTCGCGCTTCGAGTTGAGACCCAGCTCACGCTCGACTCCGACCTCGATCCAGAGGCCCTGGCAGTCGAACCCGTTCTGGTAGCGCTGGTCGAAGCCCTGTAACGCTTTATAGCGCTGGAAGACATCCTTCAATGTGCGCCCCCAAGCCGTGTGGACGGCAAGCGTCTTGTTGGCGGTGACCGGGCCGTCGATGAAGCTGAACTTCGGGCCTCCGCGGTTCAGCTCGCGCAGCTTCTCGAACGTACCCTGGCGCTCCCAGAGCTCGAGAATCTCGAGCTCGAGCGCGTTATGGTCGGGCTTGTCCGGGAAAGGTGAGAAGATCGGCGCCACGCATCGTCAGTCTAGGGAAGGGTTTCGGCTCCTCCAGCGTTTACCGGCAGGCATCCAGAGGTAACAGGAATGAAAGGGACACATGGCAATTGACGTGACAGAGGCGACGTTCGAGCAGGAAGTGCTGAAGAGCGAAACGCCGGTGATCGTGGACTTCTGGGCCGAGTGGTGTGGCCCATGCCACGCGGTGGCACCCGTGCTCGAGAAGATCGCCGAGGAGCGGAAGGACGAGGTCAAGCTCGTCAAGGTGAACATCGACGAGGAGCAGGGCCTCTCCATCAAGTACGGGGTCATGTCGATTCCGACGATGATCCTCTTCAAGGAAGGTGAGCCGGCTGCCGCAGCCATCGGCGCGCAGCCGAAGTCGGCACTCGAGCGCTCGCTGGGTCTGGCTGCGTAGGAGTCGGGCCCTTCCGCCGCAAGGCGGAACCTGCTAGTAAGCTCTTTCCAGGTTTTTTCTACGAGGCTTCCCCCTCCCCCTCCCCTGCCGAAGGGCCAGCTCGCTGGCCCTTCGGTGCGTCTGGTACTACGTCGCCGGCGGAGTATCGGATGCCCAGGCGCGGAGCGCAGGACCGAGCCAGCGAAACGCGAGCTCGCTCTCCGCGGGAAGCGCGTCCCGCGCGAACCACCGAAGCTCGGATACGTCGTCGGCCGCACGAGGTTCCCCGCTCGCGATCGTCGCTTCCCATACGAGGTTGAGAACCGCCGTGGCTTCCGGCCCGTCGCCGTACCGGTCCGTGAACATCCCGACGAAGTCGCCGACCTCGACCGTGAGTCCGGTCTCCTCGAGCAGCTCGCGCTGCAGACCGGCGGCCGGGTCCTCGCCCTCCTCGAGGAAGCCGCCGGGAGTGTCCCAGAGACCGGCGTCGGGCTCGTATGCGCGGCGCGCGAGCAGCACTCGCCGCTCTCCATCGACGACGAGCGCAGAAACGGCAGGAACGCTGTTGGCGTAGTGGACGGAGCCACATGCCTCGCAGAGCACGCGGCTCTCGCCGGAGGTGATGGGCGATGCGCACCGGGGGCAGAAGCGCCAGCCGTCCAAAGCACCCACGCGGGTACCGTACCCCGCGTGAACGCTCGCATTCGGCTCGCGTTCGCCGGCGGAACGGCGAACGGAAACCATGTTTCCTCCCGCGAGGCGCCCTTCTTCCTGAAAGCGCGGGGAACCTCCCGGTTCCCCACACCCCTCCACGCTCATCGGCCGAGCCTCGGCCGATGAGTCCCAGGCACGTCCCTGCATCGGTGGCGGAGCTCGCACGCGTCGGGCTGTTCGCGGAGCTGCCGGGAGAGACGCTCTCGAAGCTCGCCGATCGCATGCAGCGCGAGGAGGTGGAGGCGGGCACGGTCGTGATCCGCGAGGGCGCGCCGGGCGACCGCTTCTACGTGCTCCTGACGGGAATTGCGGGCGTATATCAGTCGTCCATCGGCGGGCGGCGAATCCTGAGGACCGGCGACTTCTTCGGCGAGGTCGCGCTGGCGATGGACGTCTCGCGAACGGCGACGATCACCGCGATGACACCGTGCGTCGTCGCCAGCTGTGACGAAGCCACGTTCGACGAGCTCGTGCGACCTCTGTTCGCCGACGACTAGGCCAAGGCCCCGTCAACAACCGCGTCCGAGAGCCGGGGCCACGCCTCCTTTGCCCAGTCTCCGAACTCGCGGTCGGTGAGCGCGGCGCAAGCGATGCCTGCATCGGGATCGACCCAAAGGAACGTTCCCGACCCGCCGAAGTGCCCGTATGCGCGGCGCGAGACTCTCGAGCCCATCCAGCTCGGCGTCGGCGTGTTGAGCTGCACCCCAAGACCCCAGTCGAGGGGATCGAAGCGGCCGTGGCCGGGGAGGACGCCGGCCAGCCCTGGAAACTGCACGCTCGTCATCTCGTCGCGAGTCTCGGGCGCCAGAAGACGTGGGTACAGGAGCTCGCGGCCGAGCGCGAGCACGTCGTCGAGCGAGGCGTGCATTCCCGAGCCGGGATCCCCCAGCGGGTCGAGACCGATCCCGAGCGGAGCACAAACGGCCGCGTGGACGTACTCGGCGAAAGGCATCTCCGCGTGCGCCATGAGGAGCTCGGCGAGGACGCGAAACGCCTCGTTCGAGTAGATCCGCCGCCGACCCGGCTGCGCGATCGGCGCTTTCCCCTCGAACGGCAGTCCCGACGCGTGAGCGAGAAGGTGCCGAACGGTCGAGCCGGGAGGGCCGGCCGGCTCGTCGAGGTCGACGACACCTTCCTCCGCGGCAACGAGCAGAGCGAGCGCGGCGACGGGCTTCGAGACCGAGGCCAGCCTCACAACGCGCGTGGCCTCGCCGTGCGTCGCGACGACGCCGGTGGCATCGACAGCGCCGGCGGCCGCAAACCCGACGGGCCAGCCGTCGATCTGGCGAAGTGCCTGCACGCGGCGCGATACTAGTCATGCGTGGAACGCCGGCTGATCTCGGGAACCTCGCCCTACGAGGCCATCATGGGCTACTGCCGCGCTGTCGTCGTGGGGAAGAACGTCTACGTCGCGGGAACCGCGCCGATCCCACCGGACGGCTCGCCGCCGCCCGAGAGCTCCTACGAGCAGACGCGACTGTGCTTCGAGATCATCGGCAGAGCCCTGGAGCAGGCGGGCGCGAGGTTCGAGGACGTCGTACGAACGCGTGTCTACGTGACGGACCCGGATCACTTCGACGGGGTCGCCAGAGCGCACGGCGAGGTCTTCTCCGAGATCCGCCCGGTGAACACGACCGTGGTCACGTCACTTATGGATCCGGCCTGGACGGTCGAGATCGACGTCGACGCGGTGCTTCCGTGACCGAGACTCAGGCCTTCCCGCCGTCGATCACGGGCAAAGGGTCCGTCGCCTCGGGCAGCGTGCTCGACCACGCATTCGGAAAGAGCGACCCGTACACGCTCGGGGTCGAGGAGGAGTACCAGCTGCTCGACGGGCGCACGTTCGATCTCGTCCAGCACATCGACACGATGCTCGCCGCGATCAGCGGCCACGAGCTCGAGGCCCGGATCAACCCGGAGCTGATGCAGTCCGTGATCGAGATCACGACGCCGGTGTGTCACACGGCCGGCGACGTGATGCGCGAGCTCCTCCGGTTGCGGAGCTACGTGACCGAGGTCGCCCGCGACAAGGGGCTCCGGGTCGGCTCCGCGGGCACGCATCCATTCAGCCTGTTCGAGCGCCAGCGGATCACTGCCAAGGACCGCTACCGAGCGATGATCGACCAGATGCAGTACATCGCCCGCCGCGAGCTCATCTTTGGCATGCACGTGCACGTGGCGGTGGACGATCCGGAGAAGGCGATCAAGGTCGTGAACGGGCTCCTTCCGCAGCTCGGCCCGCTCCTCGCACTGTCTGCGAGCTCCCCGTTCTGGCGTGGCGAGCCCACGGGGCTCGCGTCGAGCCGGCAGATGGTGTTCTCGGCGTTCCCGCGCTCGGGCCCGCCGCCGCGGTTCCGTGACTACGCCGACTACGCCGAGGTCGTGGGGCAGCTCGAACGCTCCGGCTGCATCGCGGACTACACCCACATCTGGTGGGACATCCGGCTCCATCCGCGGCTCGGGACCGTCGAGGTTCGAATCTGCGACGCGGTGACACGAGTCGAGGACGCCGTCGCGATCGCCGCCTACTGCCAGGCGCTCGTCAAGCAGCTCTCGGAGCGGTACGACGCGGGCGACGAGATCCCCTCGTACCACCGCATCCTGACGAGTGAGAACAAATGGCTCGCGGCACGCTACGGCCTCGAGGCGCCGGTCATGGATCTCGCCGCAGCGCGGCGAAACCGCGTGCCGATCGCGCGGCTGATCCGCAGGACCCTGGCGGAGATCGAGCCGCACGCGCGCGAACTCGGCTCGGAGCGAGAGCTCGAAGGGATCCTCGAGATCCTCGGCCGCGGCTCGAGCTCGGACCGCCAGCTCCGGATCTACACGGCGAACCGCGACATCGTCGAGGTCGCCCGCGAGATCGCGGACGCGACGGAGGCGCTGCCGGTTCCGGCCTAGTGCTTGCCTAAGAGCTCCTAACGCAATGAACGGCCATGTCGCTGTGCGGCGCTGGACGCCGTGATGCTGCGTCCTCGGTCGCGCCCAGATCGCTGCGGATGGGCGCTCCTTGCGTCCTTGCCTCACGGCGTCCAGCATCCGCCCAGCGAGGGGCGATCATTACGTTAGAAGCTCTAGTGCCTGTGGACGACGAAGCTGCGCGTGTCGACCGTCGCAACCATGTACCGGCCGTTGCGAACGTCGAGCATGCGGTCCGCACGAAGCCGTAGGCGTAGCTGCATCTGCTCGGGCTGGCCGAGCGCGAGCGGCAGGTCGATGCAGTAGGCCTTCCGGTTCGCCGTGTCGAGCGCGTGGACGAAGGGCTTTCCTTTCTGCTTCGCGTAGAGGGTGTACGCCCAGCGACCTTCCGAGCTCGTGGTACGAGTCACAGCCCACCCACGCATCAGCCCGGCACCGATGTCGCGGTCGACGACCGGTCGAGACAACATTCGATTCGCTTGGAGGTCGAATGCCCTCACGCTGTAGGCGGCGTTCGATCCCGGCCCCGAGTACTGAACGAAGTAGAGCGTGGACGCATCAGGAGCGATCGCGTCGAACGACCAGAGGCCACGCAGCATGATTCGCCGAAGCTTCAGGGTCGTCGTGTCGATGACGGCGAACTCAGTCGTGGTTCCCCCGGCCGACGTGGCGAGCACGAGCTTCTTGCCGTCGTGTGAGACGCCGGCGGTCGCGCCATCGAGACTGATGACGGGGACGCCGAAGTATCCGGGAAGGAGTCGCCACCGATCGACCTGGCCACCGCGAACTCGTACGACGGAGACGATCGTCTGCCGTCCGGTCGTGAGCGCGACGTAGCGGACCTTGCCGTCCGGAGAGGCGACGCCCTGACCTCCGAGGAGCACCGACAGCGGCCCGCCTCCACCTTTCTGAGCGGCGGCGCCAGCGGCACTACTCGCTGCAATGGCCGCGATCGCGAGAACGACGAGCTTCTTCATCGTGACCTCCTCTTTACGGCGGACGGGCGATGCGAGCGACTTCGAACTGGGTGCACTCCCTCTACTCGTCGAGTACGGACAAGGTTCCGGACGATCCGACGTCGTGTCGAGGCGTCTAGCCACGCCGCAGCTCGAACGAACGGGTGTCGATCGCAGCCAGCGGCCTGCCGTTCCGAGTCACCGACAGCGTTGAGCGGACACCGGCAAGTCGAAGCCGCAGCTCCATCTGCTTCGTTCGGCCGAGACGAAGAGGCATCGATGCAGAACGCTTCTCTCCTCACGGTGTCGAGCGCATGGACGAACGGCTCGTGCTTGTCGCGGGCGTACAGGGTGTACGCCCAGCGACCGTCGGAGCTCGTCGCGCGCGTCACAGGCTGACCGTCCATGACGGACTCGTTCTCGAGCCGGTCGACGATCGCGCCGGGGATCAGCCGTCGGGCGTTCAGATCGTAGGAACGCACGCGGTAGCGCGGGTTCGAGCCGCCCGCGATGTGCTCGACGAGATAGAGCATCGAGCCGTCGGGCGAAATCGCGTCGTACGACCACGACCCGGGTAGCACAACCTGGCGGAGGACGCCGAGCGTGCGGGTGCTCAGGAGGACGAAGCGCGTCTTCCCGGCCTGGCCGGGATAGGGGCCGTAAGACGCGAGCGCAAGCGACGTCCCCTCGCCCGAGAGGCCACCGGACGTCCCGTCGTACGTGACGAGCGGCACGCCGTAGAAGCCCCGCACGACCTTGCTCTGCAGGACCTGGCCGTCGCGTGCACGGACAGCGGCGACGATCGTGGACTTCGGCATCCCGAAGGCGACGAAGCGGACTCCACTGCCCTGAGCGCCGACGCCACTCCAGCCGTACACGAGCCCGGGCGAGTACGGCGATCCGTTTGCGTGCGCACCGCCTGCGCTGACAGCAGCGATTGCGAGTGCGAGAACGAGGAAGCGTCTCATCGTGGTTCCCTCCTAGATCGCGTGGACGACACAAGCGTCGTGAGCGGCGCGCGCGATCCTCCGCACCGCGCGAACGTGGCCGCGCTCGTCGAGGAGCGCGACCGTGCCGCGCGAGAGCGACGGGGCGACCGCACGTCCGTCTCCGAACGTCACGTTGTACGAGCCGACAGGGACCTCGACCTGTCTCACGAGATCGCCGTTCAGCCGGTGGACGCGCACCGTCCCGTCGTCGCCACTCGCGACGAACACGAGGTCGCCGACGAAGGCGACGTGCTGAGGTGCGCGGTCTGCAGCGAGGACGCGAACGACGTCGCGCCTGTCGGCGCGGTAGAGAGCGATGCGGCGCCCTGCACCGGATGTCACCCACACGTGCCTCCCGCGGGGTGCGAAGACGACGTCGTGCGCGAGGAACGGCGGAACGATCGTGCGCTCGAGCCTCGGACGACGGGCGTCCCGAAGATCGAGCACCGCCAGGCGCGCCGACTCCGACCCGAGCGACGTCCAGAGCGCCGTGCCGTCAGGGCTTACCGAGACGTGTCGAGCGGGGCCCGGAACGTGCGTCCGCGACACGATGCGGCCTCGACCGACGTCGAGCGCCACGACTTCCTCGCTGGCCGAGTCCGTCACGTACGCGATCGATCGATTCGGGTGCACGGCGGTGTACCGCGGGGCGGTGAAGCCGTCGAGCTCGACCCGGACCTCGCGCGCTGCCGCGTCGACGATCGAGACCAGCCCGTGCAGGCTATGCGCGACTACGGCGATCCTCATATCGACGCTCTCGATGCTGCGGGGCCCCGGAGCAGTCTGGATGCGCGCCAGCGTTCGGCCGCTCGTAGGGCTGAGGACGACGACGTGGCTCTCGAGATCCGCGGTGACGAGCACGAGCGATCCGCCCCGAGGCGACGCGAGGCCACGGCCGCCGTGAGCGAGCAAGACCGACAGCGCGGCGGACGACACGAGGAACTCCCGCCTGTTCATGTCCTTCCTACGTTCCTCGGTGGCCGTGGGGTCCATGGACCTCGACGCCGATGCCGCTCGTATCTCTGGCGTGGACCTCTCGGCCAGGTTCAGTCGTAGTCTGGGCACGGGATGCGCACGGGTCGGGACGAGCGCGCGCGCGTGCGCGGCGCGCAACGGGGATCGACCTCGGATCTCGAGGCTTTGTTCCGGACTCACTGGCCGCGGGCGTTTCGTGCCGCGTACCTCGTCACGCACGACGCGGGTGCCGCCGAGGACATCGCACAGGAGTCCTTCCTGGCTGCAATCCGCGCTCTCGACAAGTTCGACCGCAGGCGGCCGTTCGGCCCCTGGCTCCATCGGATCGTCGTCAACCGAGCGATCGACTGGACGCGTGCGCGACGGCTGCGCTCGGAGGTGGAGCTCTCGGAGTCTCTACCGGCGCCCGACCGGTCAGCGCCCGCCGGAGGAGAGACTCTCGCCGCCCTTGCCGCCCTGTCCCCGGAACATCGCGCCGTGGTGGTGATGCGCTATCTGCTCGAGTTCACGCCGGGAGAGATCGCGCAGGCTCTCGATCTTCCGCGCGGAACGGTCAACTCGAGGCTTCGACGAGGTCTCGACGCACTGGGAGACGAGCTGTGAAGCACGAGCTCGAGCGGATCGAGGTCCCGGGCGAGCACGACGCGCGTGGGCGCACGTGGCGAGTCGTCGAGTCCGCGTTCGCCGAGCGACAGCCGGTCGAACGTGCTTCGCATTGGCCGCGCGTGGCGGCGATCGCCCTCGCGCTCGCCGCGCTCTTCGCCGCTGCGCTGAGCCCGCCGGGCCGGGCGGTTCTCGACGAGGTCCGCGAAGTCGTCGGCGTCGAAGGCGCGCAGCCAGGGCTCTTCTCGCTCCCGGCGCCGGGACGGCTTCTCGTCACTTCCGAGGCGGGGATCTGGGTCGTTCAGCAGGACGGCTCGAAGCGGCTGCTCGGTGACTACCGGGAGGCGAGCTGGTCGCCCTTCGGGCGCTTCGTCGCCGCGGCGCGCGAGAACGAGCTCGCTGCCCTCGAGCCGAACGGGGATGTCCGCTGGACGCTGGCCCGTGCGGGCGTCAGGTCCCCGCGCTGGGCCGGGACGGAGACGGACACGGAGATCGCGTACGTCGACCGCACGGGCATCCGCGTGGTCGCCGGGGACGGGACCGGTGACAAGCTGCTGACGGCCGGCGCGCGTGATCCGATCGCATGGCGCCCCGGCGCCGGATTCGTCCTCGCTTACACCACATCTCGAACAGTGCGGGTCGTCGATGGCGAGACAGGCCAAGCTCTCTGGAAGGCGTCGCGTCCTCCAGGGCGAGTTACGGCGGTCGAGTGGTCGTCGGACGGACGCCGACTGCTCGTCCTCACCCCCCACCATCTCCGCGTCTACGACTCGCGAGGTCGCGTCGTCGATCAGGAGAGCCCGGCCGAGGGATGGCCGGACGTGGGCGCGGCCTTCCGGCCGCGCTCTCATGAGGTCGGGGTGGCACGAGTCCACGGCTCGCAGAGCACGGCGTACGTTCTGAGCAGCCGAACGCTCTTCAACGGTATGGGTGTTTTTCGCGAGCTCGAGTGGGCACCCACGGGCCGCTGGGTCCTGGTGACGTGGCAAAGCGCGGATCAGTGGGTGTTCGTGCGCGCGGACGGTTCGCGCATCCAGGCGGTCTCGAACATCTCAGAGCAATTCCGTTCGCGAGCCTTCCCCAGGGTCGAAGGTTGGTGCTGCGCGCCGTAACCTGGCGCAGTTAGTCTCGCCGCGTGCTCGAGGCCGGCGACCGCGTCCCCGATGTTCGCGTGTGGACGACTCTCGGGGAGGACGCCCGATCGCTGCGCGATGCGCTCGGCCTGGGTCTCTCGCTGCTGTGCGTCTACGTGTACGACTGGTCGCCCACCTGAACGAACGAGCTCCTGCTCCTGCGTGACAGGAGCGACGACCTGGCGGCGGCGGGAATCCGGCCGTTCGGCCTTTCGCGCGACTCGCTCTGGTCGCACCGCGCATGGGCCGAGACGCTCGGCGTCGAGGTCCCGCTCTTGACGGACTGGGAAGGCGAGGTCGTCCGGGCCTTCGGAGCCGACCGGGACGTCTCCGGGATGACCGGCGTCCCCAGACGGTCGGCGTTCCTCATCGAAGACGGCGAGACGATCGTCGCAGCGTGGATGCTCGGCAGCGAGCTCCCCGACATCGACGCGGTGATCGCGACCGCGAGAGCCCTGTCGTTCAGGTCCAGCGACTGACGGCCCGGACCTTGCGGCGAATGCGGTGCTTGCCGACCTTCCAGGCGGTCCAACCGAGCAGAGCGTAGAACGTGCGTTTCATTCCGGATCGGTTCCCGTTCCGGAAGGCGCCGAAACCCTCGTGAGCTGATTGCCTACGCGCGCCGCGCGCGAAGACCGAGTGTTCAGGGCGTCTCCACGGAGGGTCGAACGGGGCGAGCGGGATTGCCGGCGACGACCGTGTCAGGCTCGACGTCGCGGGTAACGACACTTCCTGCGCCGACGACGGCGCCCTCGCCGATCGTCACCCCGGGTAGGACGATCGCACCTCCGCCGAGCCAGGCGTCGTCGCCGATGGAGATCGGTTCTCCGTACTCCAAGCCGGTCGCACGCACGGACCGATCGAGCGGATGTGAGACCGCGAGCAGCTGGACGAGGGGCCCGAGCTTCACGCGATCTCCGATGGTGACCGACGCGCAGTCGAGGAAAACGCAGCCGGCGTTCGCGTAGAAGCGCTCGCCGACGACGATGTTCGAGCCGTAGTCACAGTGGAACGGAAGCTCGATCACCGCGCCGGGCCCGACGCGACCGAGCAGTTCCTGGAGGATCTCGGCGCGAGCCGGATCGCCCGAAGTCGTGCGGTTGTAGCGGGCGAGGAGCGCGCCTGCACGCGCCCTCGCCCGTACGCGCTCGGGTTCCGAGGGGTCGTAGAGCTCGTTCATGCGCCGACGCCTTTCCTGGCGACCTCCACGTTCACCTTGATTGCCCCGCCCTGAAGGCTTGGAGGAAATGTTCGGTGTCCTCGTCCTGTTCCATAACTGCCGATCCCTCTCGAACGGCGTTCTCCGCGAACCGCATCTTCCCGATCAGGCTCTCGATCTCCGCGCGTGACGAGACGGACTCGTTGTGCCCCTCGACGTAGAACGCGGCGTCGAACCCGAGAATCGTCTCGTGCAATGGAAACGCCAAATCGGCGGTAAGGGCGCCTCCGGGCGAGTCGTAGAGACAGTCACCGAGGAAGAGCACGCGATCCGGCTCGACGAACATCACACTGGAGTCCGCGCTGTGGTCGCCCCCCACATGTCGGACGCGGACGGTCGCTCCGCCCAGCTGGATCTCAAGCCCGTCCTGGAAGACGACGTCAGCAGGAGCAACCTCCACGCTCCGCGGCGATGGCAGCTCTTGCTTGACGTGCGCCGCGTGTTGGGGCGAGGCAAGGCCGGCGGCCACGCGCCGCTCGAGCCCCTCGTCGCTCCAGTCCACTGCGGCCAGCTCGATCAACTGCTCAGCGGTCGATGCATGGGCGATTACCTGGCCATTGAGCTCAGCCCCGCCGAAAACGTGATCCCAGTGGGAATGCGTGTAGACGACAGCGCTCGGGCGCGCGGCACTCTCGGCCAACAGCGCATCCAGGAACTCCCCGGTGTGGGCGCTCGATGATCCTGCGTCCAGCATGAGCGTGCGCCGATCACCGACGACCGCACACAACGATGGGCGGTCCGGTGGGCCCGGCGGCATCCAGTAGACACGCTCGCTGATCCTGGTCAGTACACCCATCTGCCGTAGACGATGTCCGCGCGCAGTGACATCCGCTAGCGGGCCATCTTGTCACGCGAGCGTGAGCCAGCGTCCCCGAGTCGCTCCGCGCAGACCTCGCGGGCGCGGAGTCGCGAGCTGATTGCCTACGCCCGCCGCAGCCGGCCAGCGAAGCCAGTATTCGGCGCGTGGACGTTCAGCATCCGGAGGTCGCCTTCGCCGACGTTGCGGAAACCGTGTACGACGCCGATCGGCGCCGCGACATACGAGCCCGGCCCTACGCGAAAGACCTCGTCCTCGATCACGAACTCGGCTTCGCCGTCGAGTACGAAGAACGAGTCGACGTGGTCGGCATGGTTGTGCGGCTCGACGCCCTCGAAGTCCGGCGCATACCGCAGCTCAACCACCTCAAGCTCGGGAAGCTCGGCGAGAATACGGTGATTGCGGGGGCCGCGCGCGATCTTTTCGCCATCCTCGGGACCGATCAGGATGCCGTCCACCCCCGGGAGTTTTCCAGAGACCTACATGCCCATCGCGTGATAGCCGGCGTCGACGTACAGCGTCGTGCCGGTCACGTTGCCCGCATCGTCCGACAGGAGATAGGCAGCCGCGGCCCCGCAGTCGCTTGCCTCGATCTGCCGGTGGAGCGGCGCACGCTCTTCGAACATCGTCTCCATCGTCGTGAAACCCGCGATGGAGCGAGCCGCAAGCGTGCGCACCGGCCCCGCCGAGATCGCGTTGACGCGGATGTTCTTGAACCCGAGATCCCATGCGAGGTAGCGAACCGAGGAGTCGAGCGTCGACTTGGCCACGCCCATCACGTTGTAGTGGGGAACCGCGCGCTCGCCGCCGAGGTAGGTCATGGTCAGGATCGAGCCGCCGCCGCGAGACTCCATCAACGGCTCCGCGGCGCGCGCGCACGCGACGAGCGAGTACGCGCTGATGTCGAGCGCCATCCAGAAGCGATCGCGTGGGGTGTCCGTGAAGCGCCCCTCGAGGTCTTCCGCTGCGGCGAACGCCACGGAGTGGACGAGGATGTCGAGCCCGCCGCCGAACGTCTCGCCGACTTCGCTGAAGACCCGCGAGATGTCCTCGTCCGAGCGCACATCGCACTCCGTGACGAGCGGGCTCGAGACGGTCTCGGCGAGGTCGCGCACGTTCTTCTCGATCCGCTCGCCCTGGTACGTGAAGGCGATCTGCGCTCCCTCCCCGCCGAGCCGGTGCGCGATCGCCCACGCGATCGAGCGCCTGTTGGCGACCCCCAACACGAGCGCCTGCTTGCCCTCGAACCTGCCGGCCATTCCGGACGATCCTAAACCACCGGTGTCTGACACCAGGTCACGTAACGATGCGGCTTTGCGGGACATCGGTGTCTGACACCGGATAGGCTCGCCGCGCGATGAGCGACAGGCGGGTAGCGGTCGTCACGGGAGCGTCGTCGGGGATCGGGGAGGCGACCGCGCGCGAGCTCGCTCGGCACGGCTGGCTCTGCGTCGTCCTGGCGCGGCGGGCCGACCGGCTCGAGGCGCTCGCTGCGGAGATCGCCGGTGAGTGGGAGGTTTGCGACGTTCGCGACCGCGCTCAAGTCGACGAGGTGGCCACGCGCGTCCTCGACCGTCACCCGGCCATCTCCCTCCTCGTCAACAACGCCGGCGTCCCCGGCCGTGGCTCGTTCGTTTCCACGTCGCCCGAGACCGTCGAGCGCGTGCTCGAGACGAACTACCTGGGCGGCGTCTGGTGCTCGCGCGCATTTCTGCCGGGTCTCCGTGCAGCCACGCCCGACGCGCACGTCGTCAACGTCGTCTCCGTCGCGGGAACGATCGCGTTCGCTCCCGCCGGGCCGTACGCGGCCGCGAAGCACGCGCAGCTGGCGTTCTCGCGGTCGCTCGCCGCAACGCTTCGCGCCGAGGGGATCCGCGTGCACACGCTCCTTCCAGGCTTCGTCGAGACGGAGGGGTTCAAGCCGCGCACGACGCTCAAGAGCTCACTCATGCGCCGGTTCGTCATCGACTCGGAGGACGTGGCAAGAGCCATCGTCGAGGCCGTCGAGAAGGGGAAGCGGGAGATCACCATCCCCTGGTTCCCATACCGCTTCGTCTCGATCTTCCAGGCGCTATTTCCGGGAGCGCTCGCGCGCCTCGTCGGCAGCTACGGCTATCGCTCCGGCGTCCAGGACTGACGTAGAACTCGAATCAGAACGAGCGCTGGCCGCGCCCCACCGAGAGCCGCCGAAAGGCTGACGCTCTCCCAGGTCAGTCGAGTAGCAGGGCGACCCCGACGATTGCCACGCCGAGGCCGATGACGGCGGCAT
>Ga0184632_10000421_pt1 | contig 16557 bp, 13 predicted proteins | sample PLM31_50_b1_FD_133153 | JGI IMG/M metagenome (GOLD analysis project Ga0184632, IMG submission 133153) | Groundwater sediment microbial communities from an aquifer in East River, Colorado, USA - PLM3-1_50_b1 | ecosystem: Environmental > Terrestrial > Soil > Riparian zone | place: USA: East... | reverse complement strand
CGATTACCGGAACTAGGCTTAGGGTCGCAGACCTATTCGGTCGCGCTCGCATGGCGAGCCAGCATCGCGCGTTCGCCGTCGCACGCTTCACGCAGTCGGCCTCTTCTCGGTGGAAATATCGCCGTCGCCCGACCCTTTTCGATGATGAAAACTATCGATGTCGATCGACAGGTGTGGTCAGACTTGGGCACGTCAGGCTCAGCGGAGCACGCATGCGACAACAAATCGCAAATTCAGAAAAGTTTTAGCAAGCCGATGAAAGCGAGAGAGGAAGCGAATGTATACATTTGACACGTTGCTTGTATTCGCTGATGAGCCGTCGGAGACTTCATGACGACGACCGGATCGGCTACACGGGCTGGCCGAACGCTTCCGATCGGATCGCGTTCACAGGAGGAACCTCGTAATGCAGTCATCGGTTCGCTCGATCATGTCGAAATCGATGTGGATCCTCGTACCGGAGTTGTGCGCGGCGCCGCCGGCCTCTGCGGAAATCTTCAAGTGCGTGGGAAAGAATGGCGCCGACCTCTACCAGAATTTCCCATGCCATATCGACTCGCTCGGCTCGCTGCCATCGAGTCCGCCTGCTACCAACGTGACATTGCCGCCTGGCGATGCGAGCCAGGCGAAGCCGAGGGCGGCACCCGTGATTACCTCGATCGCCAAATCGGCAAAGGCAACTGAGCCTCGAGTAGGCATGACGACCGACGAGGTCAAAGCGATCTGGGCGAACCGGTGGAGATCATTCAGGACGAGCCTATTGACGGTCGCATAGAGATCTGGCGCTACGGTGACAGCAGATCCATACAGTTCAACAGCAAGTACCGCGTGTTGGCAGTTCAACGGTAAACACGTCGACGTTCGTTATGTCAGACGCGCGTTCGTAGGCAGCAGGAAGTCACTCGAAGGAGGAAAAATGTACGCGTCGACCGGATGATCCCACCAGGTCTGATGATGAGGTGTCAGCAGATCCATATAGGCTAAATAACTATCACCGCGCGTCGGGAATGCCACCATAACGAACTTAACGATCGTCATGTTGTTATCGGGAAAGTCCGAAGCAGAATCCGTTTGACTATAGGCTGTTAGACGACGTGCAAGGAGACAAGCATGACTATGAATCGGAGAAGATTTGTGCAAGCTGCTGGCGTTGGTGCTGGTTTGGGCTTAACAGGTGTCGGCTGGGCTTTCCATGACGACAATCTGCCGCTCATGCAGCCAACCTACGGGGATATAAAAGGTTATGGGATCCTTGGCTTCAATGATATGAGGCTCCCGGGTCAACCCCGCGCGCCGGGGTGGGATCAGACCTACGAATTTCGCGTAATCGATACCGGAAAGGGCAGGTTTGCGTACTGCGGCAACGGCGCGATGGGGTGGACCATCGTCGATGTCACCAAACCGCAGCAAATGAAGGTGGTCTGGCGGCAGCCGCATACGGTGACCCAACACTCGACCACCACCGACAACACCCAGTACATCGATATCAAGGGCGGCAACATTCTGGTCGTCAAGCGAAACAAAGCCCTCGAAACCTGGGATGTCAGCAATCCCGCTGCACCGGTCAGATTGGCCTCTTACCAGCCCGCCGACATACACCCAACCGCGAATGCGCCGTTCCACGGGTTGTGGGTTCAAGAGGATTCCCGAGGCAGATTCGCATTTTCCGCCTTCAGGCCGGACGGATTCATCGCTGAAATCCTCGACATCTGTGACATCACGAACCCCAGCAGCCCCGTGACCGTAGGGCGGTGGTGGTATCCGGGAATGGGAGAGAGCGCAGCCGAAGTGGCAATGCGGACTTGGTGGTCGCCTCAAAACGTAGCGGCCGGTCCGGACCCCGCGCCCCAGCTTGGCCTGCCGGCACCTACCGTCATGATCCATGACATGACCACCTGGCATGACCGCTGCTATTTGGCGGTGCGAGACAAGGGCCTCGTCATCCTGGATATGACCCAGATTAGTAATCCGGCGATGGTCGGCGAGGTCAACTGGGCCGATCAGCAGAGGCGTCCGACGTTCGATCCTGTGGTCCCGAATCCCCCGACCACCGCCACCATCCCGATGCCTCCGTTGCCGGGCCAGACGCATAGCTGGGGCCTCCTAAATCCCAAGCCCGGCCAGCGGGTCGAGACCATCGTCGGCGGCGACGAGCTTGGCCAGTGTCCTTTCGGCTACCTGCACTTCATCGATGTGCGCAACGAGAGTCGCCCGAGGGAGATTTCGGGGTTCAGGACTCCCCTGAACATGCATGCGAACTGTCCAAAAGACCGGCTCGGAAACCGGATGGGCACCCACGATGTCGAGCGGTATATTCGCGGCGACGTCGTCCACAGCGCCTGGGAAGAAGGCGGCTTCTGGGGCGTAGACTTCTCTGATATCCACTACCCGAAAGCCGCCGCCTGGTATGTGCCGCCCGCCAGGAGCCAGTCCGCGCGGGGCACCGGGCATGCCGATGACGTGTTCGTGATGCAGGACGGGGTTATTTTCGGCAGCTCGTCAGACCAGGGCGCCGGAGGGCTCTGGGCGCTCAGATCCAACCCCGGATTCAGGGGCACGGTCAGATGGAATGCCGACGAGTCGGACGTGATCGTCACCCAGACCCATGCGAACCCATGATGACGATAGTGGCTGAGCGGGACTGAGGCCGACGGCAAACGTCAACGTTGGCTGGTCGAGCAGAAAGGCACGCCATTGCGGCGTGCCTTTTTTTTAGAAATGGCTGATCACAAACTCGGACGTAGCGTCCCAATGTTTATTCGAAAGGGCGGCCCCACCAATTCTAGGAGCAACGCGAATGGAGTGCTGCGAACGCACCGAAATCCATATCGCCCCACAACCTCTATCGCTTCAGTCCAGAAGCTGATAGTAATTTCAAGACCGATAGTGGAATCTGCTCGCTTTTGGGAGCGCCCAGGCACATGGCGACCACGATTCGACGCATGGCGGAACCGTGGGCCGGGGCGACGACGAAATTGTCGTCGAATTCGTCATGGAGAGGGGAACGGTCAGCCTGTACATCCACGACGAAGCAGGCAAGCCGATGGCGACCAAGAACGTCACGGGAACATTGACGCTTGTCTCTCCCCAGCGTCCCGGACAGGGGGTGAAGCTGGCTGGGCTGGCTACCACAAGTTCACGGCGCCGGACATCGAGCCGATTCCGGGAGACAGGTTAAGAGCGCGCATTACGCTTCCCAGCGGCGAGGAGCTCGAGTTGGTTGCCTTATTCAGCAAGTAAATCGGGATAAGTCCGAACCGCCTTTCTCTGTCGACTCGTCCTTCCGTTCGACCTTGCGGAAGCTGCTCGCTTTCCGGTAGTTCTCCTGAACGAGCGGGCAGGCGATGGTCGCATCGTATCGTCGTCTGGCCGTATTATCGCGCCATGACCATCGACATCGAACCTCTGCGGCGATGGATCGGCAAGTCGGAGACGCGCAGCGACGTCGTGACGCCGACACCGATCGCGGCGCTCGCCGCGACGCTCGACCGCACCGAGCCGTGGCCGCAACCCGGCGATCCGTTACCGCCGATCTGGCATTGGCTCTATTTTCTGCCGATCTATCCGCTCGCGGCCTCCGGCCCCGATGGTCATCCAACCCGGGGCGAGTTCCTGCCGCCGGTCGCGCTGCCACGCCGGATGTGGGCCGGAAGCCGTATCGCGTTTCACCGGCCGCTGCGTGTTGGCGCCGCGATCGTGCGCACCTCGCGGATCGCGGACGTGACGACGAAGGAGGGGCGCGCGGGTCCGCTGGTGTTCGTGCGCGTGCGCCACGAGATTGCCGATGGCTGTGGCCTTGCAATCGTCGACGAACACGACATCGTCTATCGCGGCAACCCGCGTGCGGGGGAGATTGCGCCGCCTGTGCCGCCGGCGCCCGGCGACCACGCGTTCTCGCGCGAAATCGATCCCGATCCGGTGCTTCTGTTCCGCTATTCCGCATTGACTTTCAACAGCCACCGGATTCACTACGATCGCAGCTACGTGACGAGCGTCGAGGGCTATCCGGGCCTTGTCGTGCACGGCCCGCTCATCGCGACGTTATTGCTTGATTTGTTGCGCCGCGAACGACCCGATGCCACCGTTGCGACCTTCGCCTTTCGCGCGGTGAGTCCGTTGTTCGACGGCGCACCGTTCGCCGTATGCGGCCAACCCGGCGACGATCCACGCTCGATCCGCTTGTGGGCGAAGAATGCGCACGGCGGTCTCGCGATGGACGGCACGGCCACGCTGGGAGTCGAGGAAGGACATCGATGAATACGCGACCCGCGTCTATGACGCTTGCCAAGGCCGGCTTCAGCACCGAGGAATGGGACGCGCGCGTGCGACTCGCGGCCGCCTACCGGATTTTCCATCTGCTGGGCTGGACCGAGCTCATCTACAACCACATTTCGCTGCGAGTGCCGGGGCCGCAGACGCACTTCCTGATCAACCCGTTCGGGCTGCATTACAGCGAAGTGACGGCGTCCAATCTCGTGAAAATCGACTTGCAAGGCAACATCGTCGGCGACTCGGATTGGCCGATCAATCCGGCCGGATTCACGCCGCATGCGACGATCCACGCGAACATCCCGAGCGCGCATTGCGTCATGCACACGCACACGACGGCCGGACTCGCGGTGGCCTGCCTCGAGGATGGCTTGTCGCAGAGCAATTTCTACTCGGCGCAGCTGCACGGCAAGCTTGCGTATCACGACTTCGAAGGCATCACCGTGCACGCGGATGAAGGACCACGGCTCCTGCGGAGCATCGGCGACAAGCAAGCGGTGATCCTGCGCAACCACGGGTTGCTGGCGTGGGGCGACAATCTACCGAGCGCCTTCGCGGTCCTGTGGCTGTTGCAGCGCGCATGCGAAATCCAGCTTGCCACGTTGTCGATGGGCCGCCCCCGCGTGCTGTCGGACGACATCGCGCGCAAATGCACGGCCGACTCGCTGCAGTTCGATCCCAAGTTCGGCGCGGGACAGAATGTGTTCGACGCATTGACGCGGATGGTCGACCGGATCGATCCCGGTTACCGTAACTAATGAGCTTTATGCAAATAAATGACAATGCGTCGATTCAACTCGGCGTCGTCCCCGCGAAGGCGGGGACCCAGTGACTTTCGACCGAAGACGCTAGGTTCCCGCCTTCGCGGGAACGACGGAGAAATTGTCATGCAATTTGGTAATCCTCAATAAGGAGTCGCCCTCGCGCAGCGCCTGTTCCATCCGGGCCGGTGCCGAGTCCGTGTCGTCGGCGCGTGCGCGCGCGCTACACTTCGACCGTGCACCTAGTCTCCGCCTTGTCGCAATCCCTGGGGTCCTCGCCGCTGCGCCATCCGCAGTTCCGATGGTTCTATTTTGCGTCCATCGGCGTTGCGATGGGCTACACGATGCAGGCGACGATGGCGGGGTGGCTCATGGCCACGATGACGCCCTCGGCACTGATGGTGGCGCTGGTGCAGACGGCCAGCACGGTGCCCTCGCTGTTGTTCGGATTGATGGCGGGCGCGCTATCCGACATCATCGAGCGGCGCCTGGTCATCATCGGGACGCAGATCATCTTCGTCACGGGGACCGTGGTGCTCGGCGTCGCGACGCTGCTCGGCATGATCGTGCCGACGGCGCTGCTGGCGCTGACATTCGTGATCGGCATCGGCTTCACGTTTTACATGCCGGCGCAGTCGGCCAGCATCAACGAGCTCGTCAGCCGTTCCGACGTCCCGGAGGCCGTCGCGCTGGGCGCGGTGGCGATGAATGTCTCGCGTGCGGTCGGCCCGGCGATCGCGGGCGCCATCGCCGCGTGGCTGGGCACCGGCAATGCGTTTCTCGCCAGCGCCGTGTTGTTCGTCGGCATGGTCTTCGTCGTGCGCGGGTGGAAGCGGCAGGAGCAGGCGCTACCGGGCGTTCCGGAATCGCTGATATCCGGCATCGGCAGCGGCATTCGCTTCGTCCGGCACTCGGCGCCGATGCGCGCGATCGTCATTCGCAACTTGAGCTTCGCGTTGTCGGCGAGCGCCTTGTGGGCACTGCTGCCCGTCATCGCGCGCGACCAGCTGGGCCTGGGCGCCGGCGGCTTCGGCCTTCTTTTCGGAAGCTTCGGCGCAGGCGCCGTGGCCGGTGCCCTCGCCATCCCGCGCCTTCTGAAAGGCCATTCGCTGAACAAGGTGGTGGTCGGGGCCGCGTTGCTTTGGGTGATCGCGACGACACTCGTCGCCGCCACTACGATTACCGCCATAGCGGTGGTCGGCGCATGCGGTGCTGGCGCCGCCTGGGTGGGCGTACTCGCGAGCCTGGGCGCAGGTGCGCAAAGCGCGGCGCCGGCCTGGGTGCGCGCCCGTGCGGTGTCGATGAACTTCCTCGCAGTGCAGGCAAGTCTGGCGGCCGGCAGCGTGGTGTGGGGCGCGGTCGCATCGTGGGCCGACACGCGGGTGGCGCTGCTCGCGTCGGCCTGCACGTTGCTCCTCCTGCTCGCCGTCGGCCGACGCGTGCGTGTGCGTCTGGGCAAGGACCAGGACATCCTGCCCGCCGCGCAACTGCCGGACATGGGCATCGCGGTGGAACCGCAGCCCGACGATGGCCCCGTGTTGATCCAGGTCGAGTACCGGATCGACAAGGCCAACCGCGACGCGTTCCTGCGGATGATGCGCAAGATCGGACCCACGCGTCGTCGCAACGGGGCGACCAGCTGGCGCGTGTTTCGCGATCTTTCCGAGGAAGGATTGTTCGTCGAACGCTACATCATCGACTCGTGGGCGGAGTACGTGCGTCTGCGCTCGCGGATGACGATCGCGGACCGGCAATTGCAGGAGGAGGTCGCGCGCTTCCAGCGCGCCGGCACGCCGATCCGCGTTTCGCGTCTGCTCGGCGTGGACTTGCCCGACGCGGGTGAAGCGGGCGCGCATCCCCCGACGAAGCACTGACGGCCGGGCGATGCGAGCTCAGCGGCGCGGCAACAATGCGCGCAGCTTGTTGCCGGCCTGCGCGGAACGATCGGCGCACTCGGCAATTCCGGCACTGGCGAGATACGCTTGGAGCGTTCGGAACGCCTCATCCGCGTCTGCGAGCGGAACCTTGCGCGTGATCTCGGTATAACGGTCGCCGCCGGGCATTTCGTTCACGTCGACATCGTAAGTCCTGTCCTTGGTCCGATAGGCCAAGGCCTTGATCGGCCCAAGTCTCAAGACATCATCCGGTAGCGGCCAGAAGCCGACTACGTCGCGCAGATAGCGGACTTGCGCGGCGCTCAACGCCTGCGGCAAGGCAAGTTGGCCGGCGAGGAGCTCGCGCGTCGCCTTGGTGCCAAGCGTAGTGTTCAGCGATACGACGCCGGTCCGCTGCGCGCCATAGACGTCGTATTCGCATTTGCCTTCGCGCGGCGGCACGAGGCCCGCCGCCAGTTGTTCGCAATTCTGGTCGGCGATCTTGAGCGTGAGCTCGGATCGCGACGATTTCATCCGCAATCGGACGCGCAGCCCGCGCTCGAGCAGGGTGAGCGAGGCATCGTCGAACTGCCACACTTCGTACGGCGCCTCGCGCTGGCGCAGCTTCAATGCTCGCTCGACATCCGCCGGCGACCCGCACAGACCGATCTGGATTTCGGCTCGCGGTGTGGCGCCATGCGCGTGTGACCAGGCGCCAACGCCGGCGACTGCAAAGGCAGCCGCGGCCTTCGCCAAGCGAACCAGGCTTGTCCGAATAGTCACGCGGTAACCTCGATCCATTTTAGGGCGGCGATGGTCAACCCACCGCTGCTGCGATAATGGCGCTTTCGTGTCGCCGTGTCGACGGCCCGTGCCTCAACGTCCAACCTCATAGAAACGATTCCATGCGTATTTTCAATTTCAGCCCCGGACCCGCCGTGCTTCCCGAAGAAGTGCTCCGCATCGCCGCGGCGGAGATGCTCGACTGGCACGGCAGCGGGATGTCGGTGATGGAGATGAGCCATCGCGGGAAGGAATTCATCAGCATCGCCGACCAGGCGCAAGCGGACCTCCGCACGCTGCTCGCCATTCCAGACAACTACAAGGTGCTGTTCCTGCAGGGCGGCGCGATCGGCGAGAACGCCATCGTGCCGATGAACCTGTTCCACGGGCGCACCGTCGCCGACTATGTGCACACCGGCGAATGGTCGAAGAAGTCGATCAAGGAAGCGAAGAAATACGGCACGGTGAACGTCGCCGCCTCATCCGAAGACAAGGCCTTCACCTACATCCCCGACCGCGCGACGTGGCAGCTCACCAAGGATGCCGCCTACGTGCACATTTGCAGCAACGAGACGATCGGCGGCGTCGAGTACCAGTGGACACCGGATACGGGCGACGCCCCGCTGGTCGCCGACATGTCGTCGCACATCCTGTCGCGGGTGATCGACGTGTCCAAGTACGGCGTCATCTACGGCGGCGCGCAAAAGAACATCGGACCCGCGGGGCTGACGATCGTCATCGTGCGCGATGATCTGCTCGAACGGGCATTGCCGATCACGCCGTCGGCCTTCCACTGGAAGGAGCAGGCGGCGAGCGACTCGATGCTCAATACGCCGCCGACCTACGCGATCTACATCGCGGGGCTGGTGTTCCGGTGGCTGATGGCGCAAGGCGGCGTGCCGGCGATCGAGGAGGAGAACATCGCGAAAGCGAAGCTGCTCTACGATTGTCTCGATGCCAGCAAGTTCTACGCGAGCCCGGTGCGCAAGCAGGACCGTTCGCGGATGAACGTGCCGTTCAAGTTGCCCGACGCCGCCCTCGACGAGCCGTTCCTCAAGGGCGCCAGGGAGCATGGCATGGTGCAGTTGAAGGGCCACCGTTCCGTTGGCGGCATGCGCGCGTCGATCTACAACGCAATGCCGATCGCCGGCGTCGAGACGCTGGTCGCGTACATGAAGGAATTCGAGCGGGCGCACGGATGAGCGCGCCAACCAAATACCAGATCCTGACGCTCAACCAGATCGCAAGTCACGGGCTGCACCGCTTTCCGGGTGCGCGTTACGCCGTCGGCAAGCACTGCGAGCATCCCGACGCGATCCTCGTCCGCTCGCACGACATGCACGCGATGGAGATTCCCGCGACCGTGAAGGCCATCGGCCGGGCGGGCGCAGGCACCAACAACATTCCCGTGGCGGTCATGTCGCAGCGCGGCATCCCCGTGTTCAACGCGCCGGGCGCGAACGCCAACGCGGTGAAGGAGCTCGTGCTGGCGGCGTTGCTGATGAGTGCACGCAACGTATTGCCGGCGCTCGCTTATGTCACAAACCTCAATCCCGCCGCGCCCGATCTCGAAGCGCGCGTCGAGGAGGGCAAGAAGCAATTCGCCGGCGTGGAATTGCCGCACCGGACGCTCGGCATCATCGGCTTGGGCGCGATCGGCAGCCTGGTCGCCGACATCGCGATCAAGCTCGGGATGAAGGTTATCGGCTTCGATCCCGAAATCACCGTGGACGCAGCCTGGCGGTTGCCGTCCAGCGTGCGCCGCGCGCACAGCATCGAGGAATTATTGAAGCAGTCCGATTTCGTGACGCTGCACGTGCCGCTGCTGGCGGTGACGCGCAACCTGCTCGACGCCAATCGATTCGCGGTCATGAAGCCGGGCGGAGTGCTGCTCAACTTCGCGCGCGATGGCATCGTCAGCGAAGACGCGGTCGTTGCGGCGCTGCAGTCGCAGCGGCTCAAGTCCTACTTGTGCGATTTTCCGAGCCCGCGGCTGCTGCGTGAGCCGCATGTCGTGGCGCTCCCGCATCTGGGCGCGTCGACGGCCGAAGCCGAGGAAAATTGCGCGATCATGGTCGTCGATCAGGTGCGCGAATATCTGGAAAACGGCGCGATCGCCAACGCCGTCAACTTTCCGAGCGTCGAGATGCCGCGCGAATCGCCGTACCGCGTGGCCATCGCCAACGCCAATGTCCCGAACATGCTCGGCCAGATCTCGACCACGATGGCGCACGCGGGGCTCAACATCCACAACATGGTCAACAAGTCGCGCGGCGAAATGGCGTACACGCTGGTCGACGTCGACAGCCCTGTGGAGGATTCCGTCATCGCCGCGCTGGCGGCGATCGAGGGCGTGCTGTCGGTGCGGGCGATTCCCGCGGAGAGCGACGCCTGACGCTGCCGCGAAACGCTTCGCAGCAAGCCGTTAGTCCTTACCCGTCGCCGTCGATTGTCGTGCGCAACTTGCGCGCTACCACATGCCCGTCGTGCGCTCGTCGTGGCAAAATGGGTGCCGCACTCGCGTGGCAGCGATACGGAGTCGTTGATTCCCCGCGTTAAGCCGCCGAGCGCTCTCGAGGTATCGATAGCGCTGCGCGGAAAACATCGTTTGCGGCCAATAAACTGTGCCAGTTCGCGATATCCAAGGGGAGATTAAGGACATGATTTCTTCGCACAAGCGGATCGAGCTTGATTCAAACCGCGCCAGGCGCGTACGCGGGTGTTCGGCGATCGTGGCGGCTCTCCTGCCGCTCGCCTTGTCGACTGCGCCAGCCGTGGCCTCCGTTCGCTTGATATTGAACGTCAACGGCGCGACGGTTACCGATAAGACGGAGCCGGGGGCGACCTCCTCCTCCACCAATCATGCGACCGGTAATATCGCGGCCCACCTTGAGGGCCGCGCGTTCCAAAGCAGCCAGACGGATGCGGACGTCCTCGTCGTCGGGACCGCGAGCGCGACCGGGCGAGCGATTGTGACGGGAGCAGCTACGTATCGTCTGGTCGCGCCGGCGGGCGCCGATTTTGCAGGCGGAAAGCTCGTCATTTACGCGATTCTGCGTGGACAGCTTGCCGGCGGCGCAACCGCAGACCTGGGCGTCGATATCACAGCTAGGCAGGGTATTCAGTGGGAAGCGCTTGGCGCCGACACCGGATCGATCACGAACCGACCGGGAAACGAGCAGACCGAGCTCACGGTCGTGGTGCCGCTACCGGCAACGCTCGACCCGGTGCGACGTATCGACGTCGACACGAAGCTGGGTCTGAACGCCGTGGCGAGCATCGTTGCCGGTAATCAACTGCAAACGTCGCGCATCGACGCTGCGAGCGGAAAAATCACGAGCTTCGCCGTGCTGAACGCCGCCGGCATGCAAGTGCCCGGCTTTACGCTGAGTAATAGCTCCAGCACGGTGATTCCGGAACGCATTCCAATGCCGGGTGGTCAAGCGCTCGCGATCGAGTACTACAACGCGGCGTTCGAGCACTACTTCATCACCTCCATCGCCGCCGAGATCGAGAAGCTGGATTCCGGCGCCATCCCCGGCTGGGAGCGCACCGGCGAGTCGTTCAATGTCTATACGGTTGCAGCCGCTGGTCGGGTTTCGGTCTGCCGCTTCTTCTCGACCGCATTCGGCGCCAAGAGCTCGCACTTCTATGCACCGGTCGGCCTGGGTTGCGAAGCCGCGCGACAGAACCCGGCCTGGCTCTTCGAAGGCGACGTCTTTTTTACACTGCTGCCCGACCCCGTGAGTGGCGATTGTCCGGCAGGCAATGTTCCCGTGTATCGGCTCTACAACAACGGCCAGGGCGGCGCGCCGAACCATCGTTTCACGACCAGCGATTCAATTCGCCTCGACATGATCAATGACGGTTGCATCGGGGAAGGATACGGGATCGGAGTCGGGATGTGCTCGCCGCAATAGCCGATGGGCTCGAGTTGGCGGTCGTGCGTTCGAACGGGTGCCTCAGGATACGAAAAAAGGCCGGGGGACGGACCAACGCATGGGCCCCGGGGCGACGCAGCGGTGGTTCGCCACAAATCCAATCGAACGCTGCACGATGGTATTCGAGCTGATGGGTGACACCGTAGCCACGCGAACTGGACGAATCGCGACACGGGCTCGCGTCGATTTCGCTGCAGCCCTCATCGCCTCGCCGGCGTATCGATGATCACGCCGTTTCGCGCCGCAACCATGCGCTCGCGCCCATGGTTGCCCTTTGTCACGGTCGCGCTCGCGTATGGGATTGTCGCGACGCACCTCATCGACCTGCCGGGCATCTATGCCGATGCCATCAATCCGGACTATCTGGTCGCGCGAATCCTGAACCCGCATCCGGAACGAACGATCGTCTGGATCCTCTTTGGCAATTCACTGCTCGGCGATCGTGCACCTGTACTGATCTCGCTCTACCACGGGTCACAACAATTCTGGCTCGGGCTTCCGCTCTACGCCATCTTCGGTACGACGGTCGCCGGGGTTCGCCTCACCCACGCGGCGTTCGCGCTGGGTGTGCTCGCGGCGCTCTATGCGCTTCAAGCGCGGGGAGGAGTGCGGCCGTGGCTGGCGGCCGCAACAGGTGTCGTCCTTGCCCTCGATCCTTCGTTTTCCTATGCGTTCCGCACGCAAGGCTACATAACGATGGCGCCAGCCGCATGGTTATTGCTAGGCATTCTTTGCCTGATTCGTGCCACCGAATCTGACGCCACGAGGCCAGGTCGGTGGCTATTTGCGAGCGGCGTGTTTTGCGGGCTTGCAGTGGTCGGTTATTTCGTTTGGGCGCTCGTCCTGCCACCGATTGCCGTCGCGATATCGCGCTGGTTGCGCGCTGCGAGGCCCGAACGGCCGCCGTTGATCACCTGGGCGCTTGGATTTGCGAGCGGGAGCATCTTCTATCCGATTGGTTACCTGCTGATCGCGCGGAAGCTGGGCGGTATCGGCGCGATGGTCGAATTCGTGCAGGAACAACAGGAGAAATTCGGGTATCTGAAGTCAGCGCTGTCGTTCGAAGGACGGCTCCGGCATGCGTGGCGGATGATCGACCTGGTGGTCAGCGACGCCTGGCACAATTCCATGATGTTCGGCGGCGAGTTGATACCGACGCCCGGCGCTTTCTGGAAGATTGGACTTGTCGTCGGTCTGCCTTACCTGCTATGGCTATACGCGGAGCATCAGCGGCGGGCAACGCCGTTACAACGCCTGCTGGTCGCCCTCCCGGTGTCGTTCGTTGCACTATCGCTGGTCTTCGGCGATCGGCTGGGCGGACATCACTTCGTCACGCTCGTGCCCCTGTTTTACGCAGCGCTAGGGCTGGGCCTTGCGACCTTTCTGTCAGCGGGCCGACGCCAGCCGCTGATCCCCGTTGTGCCGCTCGTCGTGCTAGCCATACTGAACGTCACCGGACAGGTGGACATCTCTGAAAAGCTGGCCGAGACCCGAGGCAAGGGCTTCCTTTCGGACACGATCCACCGCTTTGCGGCGGACCTCAACGCGCTGCCGGAAAAGCCGTTTCTCTGGTTCGCGGAACCGGCGATCGCCCTGCCGATCATCATGCTCACCCGCGCCAGCGTTCCAATGACCGATCAGCTCGACGATCCAGAGCCGCGGAGCACGTTATGCGCCGGACGCAATGTGGCGATGGTGCGCGTGAAGGGCCATCCTACCGAAGCCCGTGCCCACGAATGGCAGGCGAATCTGGCGTGGGATGAACCGGAGCTCACGCCTTATGCGCAAGCTGACGGTACTGTGGTGTTCGAAGTCGCGACGTTCCGCGGCCGCCGCGATGGGCCGGGCTGTGCTCGATGATGTTTTGGTAGCGCCGTTGCTGCCTTGCTCGAGCACGACGATGCGGTGCATTCGAAGGGTTGGCCCGGCGGTTACGGCGGGTCTGCGGCCGATCGCAATTCAGCGTTATCCCCGACCCGCGGCGACCGACGCCTGCGCGTACATGTTGGACACCCGCGCGCCGATGGGAATGCATCCGGCCAGCAATAACATCAACGCCAGATAGGCAAGGATCTTCAAGGGAGCCCGCTTTCCATAGGGACGATGAGCGCGAGAGTACCCGAAATCGGCGATGCGTGGCGGCGCCGCTGCGGATCTCAGGCCCGTAATCTACCGGGTGTAAGCTAATGCCAAGCGTGGGCTGGCGACGCAAATCGCCGCTGACCAATTCCCAAAGGAGACCGCAATGTCATTGATCAGCTTCGTCAAGGAAGCGGGCGAAAAACTCTTCGGCCGGGGTCCCGCACAGGCCGCCATGGCCGAAGCGAAGGCCGATCCCACCAAGATCGCCGCCGCGAACGCCGCGGCGGGCGACGCAATCCTCGATTACATCAAAGCGCAGAATCTGTCCGCGACGGGGCTCACGGTGACGTTCGATGGCGCTACCGCCACGGTCTCGGTCTACGGTGTCGCGCCCGATCAGGCGACCAAGGAAAAAATCGCGCTTTGCGCAGGCAACGTGGCCGGCGTGGCGGCGGTCAACAACATGATGTCGGTCGACAAGAGCGCGCCCGAGGCGACCTTTTACACGGTGGTGTCAGGCGACAACCTGTCGAAGATCTCCAAAGCCAAGTACGGCGATCCGAACAAGTACATGGCGATCTTTGAGGCCAATCGGCCGATGTTGCAGCATCCGGACAAGATCTATCCGGGCCAGGTGCTGCGCATTCCTCCACCGTAGGAAAGCGCATGGACGAACTCGATCCTCGCGCCGTTCCTTTTGACGCGTCCCCTGGTGGGCCGGGCGATGACGATGACGACAAGCCGCCGATCGGCGAGCCCGACGACGACGATTACGACGACGACGAGGACGGTGACGAAGAGCCGCTGTGGGTCGACAGCCCCTGGCAGGACCGTCGTATTGCATTGCAGCACATCGACCGAATTTCTGGTATAATCAAAATCTTGCGGCGTACTTTGCATTCAATTTGACGGTTGCCCGCCGCAGTTCGTTGCACCACGGCAACCGGATCATCGGCTTCTAATCTTCCGGGCGCGGATCACGACGCCCGAGTTTCTGCCCGCGACGCACAAGTGCTCGCGAAGGCGGCTTCCGGTTAGCGACGATGGTATTCGAACCCGTCGCGCCTGCCGCTCACTCCATTTTGCGGTTGGTCTTTGCGCCTGTCTCGGCGTTGTGGAAGGCATCTGCCTTGCTATGCGCCTGCCCGTGCGCTTGCGACATTTGCCTGGGCGAAAGCCCTCTTAGCGTCGTCACGATCGGAAATGAACATGCGTTTTGATGAATTGAATCTCGCCCCGCCACTCCTGCAAGCGCTGACCGCGTGTGGCTATGAAGAGCCCACGCCCATTCAGGCGCAAACCATTCCCGCGCTGTTGGCAGGGCGCGACGTGATCGGGTCCGCGCAAACGGGAACCGGCAAGACGGCGGCGTTCGTGCTTCCCGCGTTGCATCGGCTCGCCAAATCCGCACCGACCGCAGCGAAGCATCGGATGGCAAGTGCACCGCGCGTGCTGGTGCTGGCCCCGACGCGCGAGCTCGCGCAGCAGGTTGCCGAGCAGGCCGTGCGCTACGGGCAGCACCTGCGCATCTGCACGGTGTGCCTCTACGGTGGCGCGCCATACCCGGTGCAGAACCGCCAGCTGCAGCGCGGCGCCGATTTCCTGGTCGCAACACCTGGCCGCCTGCTCGACCACATCGAGCGCGGCCGCGTCGACCTTTCGCGTCTCGAGGTGCTGGTGCTCGACGAGGCCGATCGGATGCTCGACATGGGCTTCATCGACGACGTCGAGCGCATTTGCGCATTGACGCCCGCCACCCGCCAGACGGCGCTGTTCTCCGCGACGTTCGTCGGTGCGATCGGCCGCCTTGCCGCCAAATTGACGCGCAATCCGGTGCGCGTCGACGTGCGTGACGAGCAGGCTGCACCGGTCGCCATCGAGCAGCGCGTGCATTTCGCCGACGACCGTTCGCACAAGTACAGGATGCTCGATTATCTGCTCGCCGATGTCGAAATGCGGCAGAGCATCGTGTTCATGTCCACCAAGCGCGACGCCGAGGCGCTCGCCGTCAAGCTGCAGGGCGAAGGCCACGCGGCTGCCGCGCTGCACGGCGACATGAACCAGCACGAGCGCAATCGGACGCTGAGCGACATGCGGCGCGGCGGCGTGCGCACGCTCGTCGCGACCGACGTCGCGGCGCGCGGCATCGACGTCCCCGGGCTCACGCACGTGATCAATTTCGACCTGCCGCGGCAGGCGCAGGATTACGTGCACCGCATCGGCCGCACCGGCCGCGCGGGCGCATCGGGCATCGCCGTCTCGTTCGCGAATCATGCCGAACGCGCGACGATTCGGACGATCGAACGTTTTACCGGCGCGGCGATTCCCGCGCACGTGATCCCGGGACTCGAGCCGCGTTCGCGAGCGTCGAGCTCGGAGCCACGCGGTCGGACGTCGGCCCCCGGTCACGCGCGGCCGTCGGCACCTGGCCATGCGCGTCGCCCAGCCTTTGGAAAGCCGGCGTCGGCGCGAAGTGGCAAGCCAGGTGAGTTCCGGCGCAAATACGGCCGCGACAGCTATTGAGGATTACCTAATTGCGTGACTACTACACCGTTATTCCCGCGAAGGCGGGAATCCAGCGTCTTGCGCTCGACGTCACTGGGTCCCCGCCTTCGCGGGGACGACGCCGCGTTGATTTGATGCATTGTCGCGCACTTACGCAAAGCTCAATAGATCCCCCCGAAGACGCCTGCGGCGTCTTCCCCCCAGGGGGCACCCGCCTTGGGGCGGCGGGTAGGCGGGTAGCTAAGTCGCCTGCACCAGCAGCCCCACGGCAAGGGCCGCGGCCAACCCGGCGATGACGTCCATCGTCCAATGCGCGCGCAGCAGGATGACGGCGACGACTTG
>Ga0184632_10000419_pt1 | contig 16569 bp, 17 predicted proteins | sample PLM31_50_b1_FD_133153 | JGI IMG/M metagenome (GOLD analysis project Ga0184632, IMG submission 133153) | Groundwater sediment microbial communities from an aquifer in East River, Colorado, USA - PLM3-1_50_b1 | ecosystem: Environmental > Terrestrial > Soil > Riparian zone | place: USA: East... | reverse complement strand
CGGCGTTCTCCGCGTAGCTCATGCCGCGCTCGAGATCGGCTTCTTCGGGCAACGGCTCGAGCAGGCGATCGGTGGGAAACGCCAGCTCGAACGGGAGTCCCACGAAGAGCTCCCGGATCTCGCGCGACTTGCCCGCGCTGCGCGTGCCGACGAGCAGCTTCATCAGCCGCGGCGCAGTTTTGCGAGCAGGTTGGTCGTCGACTGGTCCGGCACGAGCGGTACTCGCACAACGCGCCCGCCCCAGCTTTCTACCTCCCTGGCCCCGACGATAGCGGCGGGGGCGTAGTCGGCGCCCTTCACGAGCACGTCGGGCCGGAGCCGGCGGATCAACTCGAGGGGCGTGTCCTCATCAAAGAGAACCACGCAATCCACCGCGGCCAGTGCCGCGACCACGCGCGCGCGTTCGGCTTCGCTCACCACGGGACGATCGGGCCCCTTGCCCAGCCGGCGCGCCGACGCATCGCGGTTCACACCCACGATCAGCGCGTCGCCCTCGGCGCGGGCGGCTTCGAGCAGCGCGATGTGTCCCGCATGGAGCAGATCAAAGACGCCGTTGGTGAAAACGACCCTGCCCAGTCGGGCGCGCCAGGCGGCCGCGTCCTCGGGCGGACGGATCTTCGCGGCGGTGTTCAGAGCGGCTGCGTGGCCCTGGGGTGGAACGAGAAACTATGATTGAAGAACGGCAGCGACACGGGCTCGCTATAGCGCGTTTCGATGACGATCTCGCGCGGCGAGGCGGTGCGGCGGATCAGGAGTTGGCGGCCACCGGCCGAATCGGGGAGCCCGATCTCCTCGATCGCGGCCTGAATGCGGCGGCGAATCGTGCCGTCGTCGAGCCCGGGGGCCATGCGCGTTTCCGTCTGCATGGCGTCGAGCAGCCGGTAGTACCGGAAATACACCTCGCCGATGTTGACGCCGTAATACAGGGCGGCGACGAAGAGCAACAGTGAGATCAGGCAGCCGCTGGAGCTGGCGCCGCGGCGGTTGACGCTCACCACTGCGACTGCGCTCCGTCCACGATCTGATTCACGAGCTTGTCGAGCGCCACCTTGCGGCCGGCCGCTTCCTGGGGCGGAGTGTATTCGCCGTCCACGAGCACCTGACGCTTCCAAACCGTGGTGCCCTCGCGCTGATTCAGGATCTCGACGTCGACGGCGAGCTGGACTTTGCGTTTGGTCACCGTGACCTGCCCTTGTCCAGGCTGCAGCGAGATGGGCACGTCGGGATCGTAGCGCGCGATCCGGCCGCGCACGATCGCGTCGGCCGTCGCCTCGGGCGCCACGCGCAGACCCAGCCGCCCTTCGAACGCCTGGCGCACGGCTTCGCTGACTTCCTGCGTCAGCGCGGGCTCGGGAGTGTCGTTTTCGAAGGGCAGGATCGCGACGGTCTTGACGTTGGGGAGCGTGCCACCCTGAAAGCCGTACGGGCAGCCAGCGAGCAAGATGCACGCCGTCGCGCTAACGACGGCTACGCCAGACAGCCGGCCCAATGACTGCCGCAGTGTCGATCGAAACAACGGTGAGCTCAAATCGCGCACCCGCTTCCGGGAAGTCGACGCGAGCGCTTACGGGGCGCCCCAAGGAGTCGAGCTGGGTACGGCTCCGCGCCACCCGCTCCACACGCCGCCGCCACTCGGCTTCGACGATGGACCTGCGGCCCGCGCTGTCGGTCACGACGTACTCCAGCGTGTCCACCGGCTGCGCGAATCGCCAGATGACGCGCCGCCTGGGACTCAGCGAATCCACGAGCTGCGCGCCCAGCACTTCCGCGTCGCCCGCGGGCGGCCGCACGATCGCGAACGCCGCCCACAGCATCGGGACCGCGGGGACCAGCGAGCGAAAGTTGTCCGCCGGATCCGCCCACAACACCGAATCGCCGATCAACACCGCCGCGCCACTGCCCAGTCCCAGCGGCCCCGCATAATCGAAGCGCAGCGAGTCGGACGGCGCGATGCGCGCCGTGCCGCGGCCCGCGTACTTGACGCGTTCGTCCTGGTAGCGCCACCGAAACCGGATCAGCGTCGGCGTCCGCGGCAGCGTCGTCTGTGTCCAGGCCCTCGCGCTGTCGCGCGAGATCGGCGCGAGAGCGATCGGCACGAGCGGCGACAGTTTGCGCGGTCCCGGACACGCCGTCAGCAGCGCACAGGCGCCAATGTAGGAAAGGGAGCGTGGCCCGGTCAATAGTTGAAGCCAAAGAAGAAGTCCACGAAGCGGCGATTCTGGGTGCGCGCGGGGAGCCCATAGAAATCGAGATTGGTGGTTCCGAGGCGATAGCCGAGGTCGAGACGCAGCACCAGCGGTGGTCCGATCGGCATCCGCAATCCCAATCCGCTCGAGCCGAGCACGCCGCGCCGCGCCGTCGTGCGCGACCACGCGCGTCCGTAGTCCACGAACAGCGCGCCCTGCACTCCGGGAAAGCGCGCGGCGCCGAACGGGAACCCGATCGTCAGGAAGTCGGTGATCGGAAAGCGGTACTCCGCGTTCACGAGCCAGGCGTGTGTCCCGGCGACGTACCCGTAGCGCGGATAGCCGCGCAGCCCCCACGAACCGCCAATGCTGATGCGCCGCGGCCGCTCGCCGCCCGACGCGTACCCCTGCACGCGCAGCGCCACCGCGCTGTTCAGCGACGTGCGCACGTACTTCCGCACGTCCGCCGAGAGCAGCCACGAGTCGAACCGGCCGTGACTCAAGTCATTCACCAGACCCGCGGTGAGATTGTAGCGCTCGCCGTCGATCGGCCCGGTGGTAAGCCAGAGCGTGTTGTCCTTCACGTACGTGAGATAATTCGACGCCAGCCATCCGAGCCGGCGCGGCTCGTCGACTTCGTCCGAGAACAGATCGAACCGGTCCGAGCGCTCGATGCGGTATTCACCCACGATCCGCCGGAAACGCGTGAACGGATAGCGCACCTGCGCGAACGCGCCGTACGACTTCTCCTCGAACAGCGAGTTAAAGTCTCCCTCATAGAAGAGCCCGCGCTGGCGGAACGCCCCAACTCCCCAGTTGATCCGGCGCGATTGATTCAGGTAGAACGCGGTGCCGTTGACATTGTCGAGCAGGCTGCCGAAGCCCGCGCTCTGAAACGACGAGACGGCGAGAAACACGAGGTGATCCGACAGCAGATCGCTGAACACGAACACCGCGCCCTGCGCAGCGCCCAGACCCGGCGCCACGACGGCATCGCCGGCCGCGAAGTCGAGGCTGAATTTCCGCTCGTACGGTGCGCCGTCGGTGCGGGCATACTGCGGATGGGACAGCTCACCCCATGTCCAGGACGGCGGTGGCAGGCTGTCGGAGGACGCGTGCGCCAGCGTGAACGTGCCGCCCGTGTCGGGCTGCGGCGGCGCGATATAAATATTGAAGCTGAGATCGGCGAAGGCCCCGAACAGCAGTCCGCCGTGCGGTCCCGCCACCCATTGGGGATCGAAGGCCCCGTTCAGCGTTCGCGTCTCGCGACGGCCCGTCCCCCGTGCGTCGATCGAGTACACCTGGAAGGTGCCGTCGCGGTCGCTCGCGAAGTAAATCCGGTCGCCGCCCCAGCGCGGGGCTTCGTCGCGCCAATCGCCATACGTGAGATAGCGGATCGCGCCGGATGCCAGATCGAGCGCGAACACGTTGTGCGCGCCGGTTCGCCCGAACGGCGTCCGGTCGGAGGAGAAGACGACGGTTTTCCCATCCGGGCTGATCGTGGGATCGATGTCCTCGTAGCGATCGGACGTCAGCCGTTCCAGGCGTCCCGCACCGGCCGAGTCCCCGGAATCGGCCAACCAGAGGCGATAGAGATCCGAGTAGCCGGACTCGGAGAGCCCGCTGAAGACGACGCTCTTGGCGTCGGGCGCCCACGCCGGCGAGAGAATCGAGACCAGCTCCGGAAATTGATAACGGCCCACGACCGTCGTGCGCGTCAGATCCCAGAAGAACAACGCGTCGCGCTCCGCGTACTTGCTGCTGAACGCGGCGACGCCATTCGCGTTGACGTCGATTCGTGACTCGAAGAAATGGAACGACTCGAATTGCTCGCTGCGCTCCCCCTGCACCACCGAGCGCTTGTGCCGGCCGGCGAGGTTCTGCGCATAGATCGTGGTGTAGCCGCTCGCCGGCGAAAAGAACAGAAACGACGGGATGGTGTCGCCGGGCAGCTGATAGGCGGTGGGCTTGATCGCCAGCTCGGTGAGCTTGCGCGCCGTGATGGCGAGCGGAGGCTGGCTGGCGACGGCCGGGTAGTAGCGCTGCCGCATCCAGTATTGCCATTCGTCGGACAGCTGTTCGATGGTGCGCCCATAGACGGCCGCCAGCGCCGCGTCGAAGCTGCCAAACTTCCAGACGTCGCTGTACAGCTCGAGGATCCGCCACTCCCCGTAGCGCTCGGCCAAAAATCGATGGATGCTGCCGCCGACGGGATAGACGAGGCCGCCGTAGGCGTAGGTGAGCTGCGGCAGCGTGGGCAACCGGCCCGCGATCGTCATGTCGCGGAGCACCATCTCGTCGCGGCTGTCCTCGCCGGCCGAAAGGAATTCGGCGAGTCCCTCGCTCCACCACAGCGGCAGTCCGGGCTGGCGGAAGCGGGGATAGCGTCCGAACGTTTGCGCCGCGACGCTGAGCTGGAATACGTGCACCAGCTCGTGCCGGATCGTGTGCCGGAATTCCGCGTAGCTCCCCCGGAAGGGCAAGGCGACGCGTCGCTTGAGAAACTCCGTGACGCCGAGCAGCCCTTCCGGCGGTATGAATGGCAGGATGTTCGTCTGCTCGAAATCGGTATGCGACGCGTAGACAATCAGAGGAATACGTCGAGTCACTGCGTGGGTCAGACGACGTTCCAGTGAGTCGTAACTCTCCTCCGCGTAGGCGAGCGCCACGCGGCCGAGCTCTTCTTCTTCCGGATAGTAGTACAGATCGACGTGCTCGCCGCGCAGCACCCGCCAATCGAAGCGGCGGTATTGAATCTTGTTCTGGCCGAAGTAGCCGAACTGCCCAGAGAGGTCCGTCGCGAACATCATGGTAAGCGTTATTGCACAGACTAAAACCTGTGCCCAGTGAGTCACTGCTCGCATCATCTATGAATGCTCCGGATACGGTCGCCCTGGCCGATCGCGTTCAACACGGTCACGCCGGAGACGACTCGACCGAAAACCGTGTAAATGCCGTCGAGGTGCGGCTGTGCGGAATGGGTAATGAAATACTGGCTGCCGCCGGTATCCGGCCCGGACAGTGCCATGCCGACCCGGCCGGTCTCGTAGCGGACGGGATTGATCTCGTCGCGCAGCACGAAGCCCCTCCCTGGTCCGCCCCAGCCGTCGCCGCGAGGATCGCCATCCTGCACGACGAAGTTCGGCACGACGCGATGCCAGCGCGTGCCGTCAAAAAAGCGGCGCTCAATGAGGCCCAGGAACGCCGCGACGGTCAGCGGCGCCTCGGCGGGCAAGAGCTCGATTTCGAGCGTGCCGCGTTCCGTCTCCAGGAAGATGTGCGGGTTGGTCCCGGCCAGCGCCGGCCACAGCCAGCGGCGCGCCACGTCCCGATAGTCGGCGATCGTGCGGCCGGTCGCGATCGGCAGGACGGCGCCCCAGGCGTCGCGCGTGTCCGGAAGCGTGTCGGCGGCGAGACGCCGCACGAGATAGTCGTCAGGCCGCGCCACGACCGCAACGAACTTCGTGGCGACGCGCAGCCGGCCGCTGGACGACGCCGCCGCGATGGCGCCAAGTGCCGTCACCGCGGAGAGCCGGGCGTCGTTGAACGGATCGCCTTCGGCTCGCGTGTACGCGGCGACCAGCAGATCCACGTCATCGATGGTGGGCTGCCGGCCGATGAGATCGGCGGCCACACTACGCACGCCGGGGTCGGCATGCGTGAGCAGCGCGCGAGCGCGGCCGGACAGCGACGAGTCGGCGGAGGGCACGATGCGCTGCAGCGCCTGAAGCGCTTGCGCCACGACCCGGCCGTCGGGATCCGCGAGCTGTGCTTCCAGCCGGTCCCGCGCGCGCGCGGCGCCGAACGCCTCCGCGGCGACGCTGCGCCAGCGCCAATCGGCATCCGCGGTCACCGCCCGTGCCGCGGTCACACCCGCGGCGCTGTCCGCCTGCGCCAGCGCGATCAGCGCCTGCCGCCTGACCGCAAACACACTGCTCGTCAGCCGGGCGCGCAGCACTTCGAGAGCGGCGGCACCGCGCACCACGCCCAGCGTGGTCTCGGCCTGGACCGCGACGCCGATGTCGCGATCGGCGACAAGCGGCGCGATCACGCTTGCCACACTCGAGTCGCGGAATGACGCGAGCGCGCGCAGCGCATTGATGCGAACGTGCGCATCGGGGTCGCCGAGCAGCGGACGCAGCGCGTCGATCGCGCTGCGCGGGTTGAGCCTGGCGCTATCGAGGAGCGCCTTGTTGATCCCCCGAGCCGCGACGGCGCGCGTCTGAACATCCTGGTCGGCGAGCGCACGGAGCAGAGCCGCGGCTCCCTGAGCCGAGCGCAGTCGCGCCAGCGAGTAGAGCGCACGCCAGCGTGTCGCGGGCGTGGTCGCGTCGGCAAAGCGGACCAGCTGGGCGACAGGCGCGCGCGGCCCAAAGCGCCACGACTCGAGCAATGCCTGATCGACAACCGGTGTCGAGGCTCCGGGGGAGGCGCTCGCGATGATGTCACTGAGAGCGCGAGCGCCTTCGTCCCCACCGATCTTCGCGATCGCGGTTACCGCCTCGAGTTGCCCCGCGTGCACGCTGAGCATGAGCGCAGGGATCGCGCGAGCGTTCTTGAGCAACCCCAGCGCGAACGCGGCCGCTGCCTGCACCGACTCCGACGAATCGCTCAACGCGGGAAGGAGCAGATCGACCGCCGCGCCATCGCCGATCCGCCCGGCGGCGAGCGCGCCCTGGCGCCGCACGGCGGGGTTCGCGTGGCTCAGCGCCTCCCGCAGCGGCGCCGGATCGAAGCGGCGCGCGTCCGCCGCTGCGAGCAGCGCCGCGAGAACGCCCACGGTTGCTTCGTCTGCGGGGGGAGGCTGCTGAGCAGCCAGCGACTGCCCCGCCGACTGAAGTAGCAGGACGAGGGCGACGCTAGAGACGAACCGGGTCGGCCGTGGGTTCGAGCAGCTCACACACGTACTCCGGAAGGCGCGATAACGTCTGTTGTGGGTTCAGCGCGATCAGTGATGTTTCCGCGGTTGCGAGCAGCTCATCGGTCTCGGCCCGCTCCATCGCATACCCGAAGATCACCCGCCGCGAGGCCAAGTCCCGCACCCAGCAGCGCACGCGAATCATATCATCGTACCGCGCGGGCTGGCGGTAGCGGACGTGCACATCGGTCACCGTGAGGTACGTGCCCTGCGCTTCCAGCTCCTTGTAGGACACCCCGCGCTCCCGAAGGTGCTCCGTACGGGCCATGTCCATCCAGATGAGATAGTTCGCGTGGTAAACGAAGCCCATCTGGTCGGTTTCGGAGTAATTCACGCGGTGCGTGACCGCGCTGATCAGCTGCGACTTATTCGCCGTAGGGGATCCAGATGTTCTTCACTTCCGACGCGCGGCGCAGGAACTCGCGGCCTTCGCCCTGGCCCGGATCGAGCCAGTCGCGACTCCGCGCCGACGCCCAAGTCCGCTTCATGTTCGCGGCCGACGCGAGCTCCACCGCCTTCACACCGCTCGCGTTTCCGAAGTACCAGAGGCCCTCTACGTCATCATGCTCGGCGAGCACCTTGGCAAGCGCGTCTTTCGCGCCGGTGATCACGTTGATCACGCCGTCCGGCACGTCGGACGTTTCCAGCACGGTGTAGAACTCCGTCGCCGCGAGCGGATGCGGCTCGGATGGCAACACGATGACGGTGTTGCCGACCGCGATCGCGGGCGCGACCAGCGAGACGAAGCCCAGCAACGGGAATTCGTCCGGCGCGGCGATGCCGAGGACGCCGACGGGCTCGTTCATCGCGAGCGTGACGCCGCGGATGGGCGTGTTATGGACCGCGCCGTCCCACTTGTCGGCCCACGCCGCGTAGGTGAACAGCCGAGCGACACTGGCGTCTACCTCGGCGCGTCCAACGCGTGCGGCAAACTCGTCCGCGCGGGTCGCCAGATTCTCGGCGATGAAGTACAGGATCTGCGCCCGCATGTGTCCACTTCCACGGCCCCACCCGGCGGCCGCGTGGGCAGCCTCGACCGCGTTGCGGACGTCCTTGCGATTCCCTTCGGCGACTTCGCCCAGCGTGCGGCCATCCGGTGCGACGATGCGGCGGGAGTAGCCCTGGTCGGGGCGGACTTGCTTGCCGCCGATAAAGAGCTTGTAGGTGCGATCAATCGAGGGGGGTGGGGAGTGGGGAGTGGTACCTGCCGGTTCAGCGACCGGAGCCGCCGCAGCTGTCTTGGGCACCGTCGCGGACCACTCCTCACTCCCCACTCCCCGCCTCTCCCATTCCGACCTCAGGTACTCCCACATCCCTTCCCTGCCACCCTCTCGACCGAACCCGGACTCGCGGTAGCCGCCGAATCCCGACGCGGCGTCGAACAGGTTGGTGCAGTTGATCCACACGACGCCCGCTTTGAGCTTGGGCGCCACGTCGAGCGCGAGATTGATGTTCTCCGACCACACGCTGGCGGCGAGACCGTACGGCGTATTGTTCGCGAGCTCGACGGCTTCCTTGGGTGTCCGGAAGGTCATCGAAACGAGCACCGGACCAAAGATCTCGACTTGCGCAATCGTCGCGGCGGGCGACACGTCGGTGAACAGCGTCGGCGGATAGAAGTAGCCTTCGGTGGGGCATGCCCACGACGGCTGCCACATCTTCGCCCCTTCTTCGACGCCCTTCTCGACCAATCCGCGAATACGCTCGAGCTGGACGGGAGCGACGATCGCGCCCATGTCCACCGCTTTGTCGAGCGGCGAGCCGACGCGCAGCTTCTCCATCCGCGCGCGCAGCTTCTGCGTCAGTCGATCGGCGACGCCTTCCTGCACGAGCAAGCGCGAACCGGCGCAGCAGACCTGGCCCTGATTGAACCAGATCGCATCCACAACGCCTTCGACCACGCTGTCGAGATCCGCGTCCTCAAACACGATGAACGGGCTTTTGCCGCCGAGCTCGAGCGTCAGCTTCTTGCCGCTGCCCGCGGTCGCCTTGCGGATGATGCGGCCGACCTCGGTAGAACCGGTGAACGCGATCTTCTTGACGTCCGGGTGCTCCACCAGATGCTTTCCGGTCGCGCCGTCGCCCGTGATCACGTTGAACACGCCGGCCGGCAGGTTCGCGGCCTGCGCGATTTCCGCAAAGCACAGCGCCGTGAGCGGCGTGAACTCAGCGGGCTTGAGGATCACGGTGTTTCCGGCGGCGAGGGCCGGCGCGACTTTCCACGCCACCATCAGGAGCGGGAAGTTCCAGGGGATGATCTGAGCGATGACGCCGACCGGCACGTAGCCGGGGAACTCGGTGTCGCGCAGCTGGGCCCATCCGGCGTGGTGATAGAAGTGCCGGGCCACGAGCGGAATGTCGAGATCGCGCGTCTCGCGGATCGGTTTGCCGTTGTCCAGGCTCTCGAGGACGGCGAGGAGGCGCGATTGGCGCTGGACCTCGCGCGCGAGCGCGTATAGATAGCGCGCACGCGTGTGGGGGGGCAGTCCGGCCCACCCGGGCGCCGCGGCGGCGGCGGCGGCGACGGCGGCATCGACGTCAACCTTGTTCCCTTGCGCGACCCGCGCCAGCACCTCTTTGGTCGCCGGATTGATCGTCTCGAAATACTGGCCTTCGGTGGGGGAAACCCAGCGGCCGCCGATGTAATGACCGAAGCGTCCGCTGTCGTGCTGTTTGATCCACTCCAGCGCCGGCGCGGCGCTCTCCGGTGCCGGCCCGTACTCCATCGTCTCGAAGATCTTGGCGACGGTAGTCATCAGACCATGGGGTGGCGGTGCGCGGCCGAGTAGCGACCGGTCACGAAGTGCTCGAGCTGGCGCTCGATGTCGGTGAGCAGGGCGCTGGCGCCCAGGCGGAACAACGCCGGCCGGAGCCAGCGGTCGCCCAGCTCTTCCTTCATAAGGATCAGCCAGTCGAGCGCCTGCTTGGCGGCGCGAATCCCGCCGGCCGGCTTGAAGCCGATGGTGGCGCCGGTGCGCATCTCGTATTCGCGGATCATGCGCGTCATCACCACGCCGACGGGCAGCACGGCATTCACGGGTTCCTTGCCGGTCGAGGTCTTGATGAAATCGGCGCCCGCCATCATCGCGACCATACTCGCGCGGGCGACATTCGTCAGGGTCGCCAGCTCACCCGTCCCGAGTATCGCCTTCATGTGCGCCCGGCCGCACGCGTCGCGGAACGCGCGCACCTCGGCGTACAGCGCGGGCCAATCGCCCGTCAGGACGTGGGCCCGCATGATGACGATGTCGATCTCCTGCGCGCCGGCGGCGACGGAGGCCTGCACTTCTTCGAGCCGCTGTGCGAAGGGACTGAGGCCGGCGGGAAAGCCGGTCGAGACCGCGGCAACCGGAATGCCCGATCCCTCGAGCGCCGCAACCGCGGTGGGCACGAGCGCATGGTAGACACAGACCGCGCCGACTTTGATGTCGAGATGGCCGACGCCAAGCGCGTCTACCATGTCCGGCCGGAGCGGACGGCGTGCCTTGGCACACAGCCGGATCACGTTGCCGGGGGTGTCGTCGCCTTGCAGGGTCGTGAGGTCCATGCAGGTGATGGCCCGCAGCAGCCACGCGGCCTGCCATTCCTTCTTTACGGTGCGGCGCGTGGGAATTGTAGCGGCGCGACGCTCGACCGCGCTGCGATTCACCCGCAGGGCGCGGACGATGTCCAGATCGAGCGGCATGCCCGGATTGCGATCGTCTTGGACAACCGGACGCACCGCCGCCGCCCCCGCCGCCCCCATGCGCAGCCGTTCAGTGGTGACCTTCATGATGGCGGGAGAATGCGAATCGCTGCAGGAAAAGTCAACGCGGCGAAGGTATTCCGGCGCCGTGGCGGCACGCCTCGACCGCCCATTCCTCTTGTGCCCGGATGCACTGTTGATCTCGCTCCGGGGCGGTCGCGAGCAAGGTGGCGATTTCTTCGCCGAGCGCCTGATAGCACGTCGGGCCACCGGCTTCGTTGAGGACGAGGTGACAGAACGTAAACGCCGCGTCGGTCGTCGCTGTCCAATCCACGAGCGCCTTGGCCGCGCCAAAGTAGCACGCGGGGCGATAGGGCTCGCTCGCCTTGTGGCACAGGTCGACGGTCTTTTGCGGATCGCGCGCCGTGTACGAGGTGGCGTCGCGGCCCAGGCTCTGGAAGCAGACGGAGCGCAGGGGCTTGGGAGCGCGCTCGCAGGACCGTGCGGCATGGCCGATGTCGCCGTGATTCAGGTTCAACATGACGGACGTCTGCATCTGATAACACGCATGCAGGTAGCGGTCGGCCATGATCGAACAGGGGTACAGCGGATCTTTCGGGTCGATCGCTTTGAACGTCGTCGCGGCTCGGTGGTGATGGCTCTCTGCGGCGAGCTGCGAAGCGGGATGATGCGGCGTCGTCGCGTTGATCACGCTTTCCATGAACGCACCGCCATAGCACGACTCGCGATCCCAGCCGTCCGCGAGCAGGTCGCAGTCGGTCAGCGCGCGCGGCAAATCATGGCCGTGGAACATCGTCAAGCCGTGACCCATGCCATGCACACACTGAAACAGCACCCACCGGCTCTGGGCGGCGTTCTTGAATGGCTGGCACAGCGCCTCGACCTCTGGCTGCGTCACCTGTTGGCGCGATTCGAAGTACGCTTGAATCACGCCGTGACGGCAGCCGGACGAGTAGCCGTCGCCGCACGCCGCGAAGCTGCCGATCATGTCGGGCGACTTGCCGTACGCTTCGATGCCGATGCCGTGCGCGTACTCGTGCGCATGCTCGGCGACGTCGGCGTCGGCGGCCGTGAGCGCGTCGAGTGTCGCGACGGCATCCGCCAGACCGCGCTTGTTCAAGCGCTCGGATAAGAGGCGCGAGTAGCAGGTGCGTCGCGCGTCGCCCGAGCTGGCGCTGCACTCGCCCACGCCGGCCGGTCGCGTGATCATCTTGGTCACGGCGAATCCACCGCCCGCGACGACCAGCGCCGCGACACCCAGGACCGCATATCTCAGCTGCATCCCCCAACTCTAACGCGCTTGCGTGCCTGCATCCAGGTTCCTAAGCTTGGGCCGTGTCGTCCCCTGCCAGCACGTCGCGGGTGATTGTCGTGGCAGACGCGCACCTGGGTCAGGTGCCCGCCGCCGTCGGCGCCGCGTTTCACGCCTTTCTGGACGAAGTCCCCCGGCCCGGCGACCACCTGGTCCTGATGGGCGATCTGTTCGACTTCTGGTTCGAGTACCACAGCGTCATCCCCCGCAAACACTTTGCCACCGTCGCCAAGCTGCAGGAGGTCCGGGCGCGCGGCATCCGCATCACGTTCGTGGGCGGTAACCACGACCGGTGGGGCGGCACGTTCTTCACGCAGGACCTGGGGATCGATTTCTTCGGTGGGGAGGCGGAGCTGGATCTTGGGGGGCAGCGCGCGTTCATCGTGCACGGCGACGGCCTCACGGAACAGCACTGGAGCGGGAAAGTGATGCATCGCTTCACCCGCCACCCGGTCACCATCGCGGTGTTCCGTCTCCTCCATCCCACGATCGGCTTCTGGATCGCCGACCTGTTCTCCCGACATCTGGCCGACAGCACGAAGGACCGCGCGGTGTTGGACCGGGCCGCGGCGGCCCAGCAACAATGGGCTGCCGATTTCCTGGGACGACGTCCCGATATCGATCTCGTGATCATGGCACACACACACCGCCCGGTCGTGGACCGCTTGCCCGACGGCAGGACCTACCTGAATCCAGGAGCGTTCCTCGACGGCGAACGCTACGCGGTGATCACGAAGGATGGAGCGGAGCTGAAACAGTTCACAACGGCACAACTTCGACCTGCTTGAGTTTCTCCCCCAAAAAGAGCGCGCCGACTTTCCGGAAATGCTGCTCGTCGTCCGAGACGACGAAGCGATGCTCATGTCCACCGCCGTTGGCCAGCAGGTCGAGCCGCTCCAGCTCGCGCGCGACCGCGGTCGCCGTCTCTTCGGCTGAATCAACCAGCTGCACATCCGGGCCCATGACGCGGGCCAGCAGGGGCTTGAGCAAGGGATAGTGCGTACAGCCGAGGACGAGCACGTCGACCTGCGCGCGCTTGAGCGGCTCGAGATACTCTCGCGCGATCAGCTCGGCGGCGGGATGTTCGAACCAGCCTTCCTCCACGAGCGGCACGAACAGGGGGCACGGTTGCCCATGCACCCGCGCGTCGGGCCGCAGTGCCTTGATGGCGCGTTCGTAGGCGCCGCTGGCGATCGTGCCCGCCGTCCCGATCACGCCGATCATTCCAGTCTTGGTCGCCGCCACGGCGGCGCGCGCGCCCGGCTCGATCACGCCTACGACCGGCACGGGCGAACGCTCCTGTAAATGGCTGAGGGCATGGGCCGTGCTGGTGTTGCACGCGACCACCACCGCTTTCACGCCGCGGTTCAAGAGAAACGCGAGGATCTCGGCGCTGTAGCGCCGCACCGTATCGGGTGACTTGGGACCGTAGGGGACTCGGGCGGTGTCGCCGAAGTAGATCACCGACTCACGCGGCAAACGCTCGAACAACGCGCGGGCGACGGTCAACCCGCCGATGCCGGAGTCGAACACCCCGAGTGGGGCCTTATTCATGGATCGGGATGCTGACGCCGATGCCGCCCGGAAACGCGCGGACTTTCAGATCTGTGGGGAAATCCTGGAGGTGCGCCGAGACATATGCCTCCGCGCCCGAGAAGAGGTGATTGAAGATCCAGAGCACGAGCCAGTCCTGCACTTCCTGCCGCTTGAGCTTCAGGTTTTGTGAATGGATCGATTTGAAGTAGTTCGCTTCCTGCTGCGCCTTGAGCGTCATCATCGCGGTCACGCCTTCCCAGGCGACAAACGCCGCGCCGGTCGTTTTGCGGCCGGTGACGGCCTGGCCCCAGCCAGGAAGAAGGAAGGAGCGCCAGAACGCCCCCATGGGCCGGACACCGGGACGCATCGTGTCGGCGGGGAGGACGAGGCGGGTGGTATCCTGGGCGGTCAAGCGGTTCGGCGGTTCGGCGGTTAGTAAAAGCGCAACCACAACGCCCAACCGCCAAACCGCCCAGCCGCCCGCCCGCCTCACCTCGCGACCAGCACGTTCAGTCTGCCTCGCTTCAGCTCCACCGTGCATTCGTTCACTCCCGGCTCCCGAAGTTCGCCGTCCAGGTGCACCACGAGCGGTTGCTCCGGCGAGCGAATCACCAGCTTGGCTGTCTTGATCATCGCCACTTCGCGCATGGTCACGTGCGTCCCTCGCATCACTCTGGGGATGGCGAGCAAAAACCGCGGCAGCGACACGCGCCGGATCAGGCAGACGTCCAGCTTGCCGTCCGCGGGATCGGCGTCAGGCGCGAAGCGGTAACTCCCGCCCGCCGTGGTCCCGTTGCACACCTCGACCATCATCATGTACCCCCGCTCCCGGAATCCGGGCGCGGCGACATCGAACAGCGGCGGCTCGAACTTGAAGAACGTCTTCACGATCGGCACGAGATAAGAGAGAAAGCCGCGCAGATGCGGCATCCGGTTCCGCGTCTGGACGACAGCCGGTCCGAATCCGAACCCCACGCTGTTCACGAACCACTCGTCCAGGACCCGGCCCGCGTCGAAGCGGCGCGATTGGGCGGTGACCAGGCGCGCGACGGCGCGAATCGGATCGAGCCCGTACACGCCGACCATCTTGGCAAAGTCATTGCCGGAGCCGATGGGGACGACGCCGAGCGCCGCCTCGGCGTCGCTGCGTAGCAGCCCGTTCGCCACCTCGTGTACCGTGCCATCGCCCCCGACCGCCACCACGTGCCTGGCACCCTGGCTCGCCGCCTGCGCGGCCAGCTCCTGGCCGTGCCCGGGACCCTCCGTGCGCGTGACATCCACTGACCAGCCTTGGGCGCGAAACGCGCGCGCGACAACCGACTCAGCGTGTCGCGCTGCGCCTCGTCCAGCTATCGGATTGACGATGACATGGGCGTGAAGCACGCGGCAGACAAGATACAATCTCGTCTGCCGCGGAGGGTCTGCTACAGGGGAAGTCTGCTACAGAGGACGTCTAGCTTGGCGCGAGGTAATGCTCGTCCCAATTGACGGCGAATTCGACGCTGCAGCGGCCGCACAGCATCCGGCTGGGCCGGCCGCGCAGCGGCACGCGGTCACGACACGCCGGACAGACGGCGTAGTGGTCGCCCATCTGAACCGAGCGCGGCACGTTGCGCGGCCGCGGCACGACGGTCCATTTCCGAGGGGGTGTGTTCGACATCTGCAGGAAGGCTCTGACCACGGGGACGGGGGTCCCTTTCACATCCACCAGCGCGGCCAGGCCCTGGGCCTTGATGAGGCGGTACCAGGCGCCGCGGCGCAGCTTACAGTTCACATCGGCTTGGAGACGTGCCCACACCATGCTTCACACTCGGACGGCAAAAGGGGACGACAACAGTGCTGTTTTTGTGTCGCGGCGTCAATGTGAAATGACCTTGTCCAGAGTGACGGCGATCACTCTAGACTTTGACGCCGTTGCCTTCGCTCCAATTGATCTCGAATTCCTGCCGGCAGCGCCCACATTCGAGCGCGCGAGCACTCTTTTTCGGAAGGGGAGCTCGCGCGCGGCAGTTCGGACAAACGCCGTACATTCCCCGAAGATGGGGGGGCGCCTTCCGGTTCTCCGGCGACCCGGTCACGACGCTCCAGCGCTGCGGGGGCCGCTGCTGGATCTCGAGCCACGCCCGCAGCACGCCAACCTTGCGATGGTTGATTTCGATAACTGCCTGCAGATCCGTGAGTTCGAGGACGCGGTACCAAGCACCGCGGCGCATCTTGAGGGGGACATCAGCTTGCAGGCGGGCAAATAGCAGCGCCATCACGACTCCTGGTGTGGGAGACGAGATTGGGCGCGGCACAATATACAACTCTCCGTCAGTTTTGCTGGCCGGTTATCACACTAGGTGTTATCCCAGGCGATGTCGAAATGACCGTTGCATTTGGGACACCGCATGCTCGTCGCCCGCTCTTCCAGCCGGGCGCGCTCGCGGCAGCCGGGGCAGACGGCATAGCGGGCGCCCCAGGTCAGCGGCAGTCGCGCGGAGCGAGGCGGTCGCGGCACCACCGTCCAGCGTGTGGGCGGCATCGGCAGAATCTCGAGTGACGGGCGCGGGTAGGCGGTCAGGGTGCCGTTGACGTCGAGCACCGCTTCGACAGACGTCAGGCGCACGACGCGATACCACGCGCCGCGGCGCAGGTGGCCAGCTTCAGAAGGGCGGATGCGGGCCCACTGTCCAGTGGACATCGTGCCTCCGAGAGCGAACTGCCTATGATTTTGCTGAGCCGTGCGAAAGTCAACTAGGCGTGGCGGGAGCGTGTAGGAATCGAACCTACCGAGCCCCGTTAGGGGCCCAAACAGTTTTGAAGACTGGTCAGGCCACCAGACCCAATCCGCTCCCCCGCTAGCCGCGCTAGCCCTTCTTGGCAATCACATCGATTTCGACTCTCGCCGCCTTGGGAAGACCGGCCGCCT
>Ga0184632_10000418_pt1 | contig 16576 bp, 14 predicted proteins | sample PLM31_50_b1_FD_133153 | JGI IMG/M metagenome (GOLD analysis project Ga0184632, IMG submission 133153) | Groundwater sediment microbial communities from an aquifer in East River, Colorado, USA - PLM3-1_50_b1 | ecosystem: Environmental > Terrestrial > Soil > Riparian zone | place: USA: East... | reverse complement strand
CATGGATACTCTGGCCATCACCCATGCCACGATGGGGCGAACCCACCGAGCGACGACCACACGAATGCGCGCCCGCCTGGTGCCCGCCGTCGCCGTATTGGCATTCGCGCTCGTCTCGGGTGGCGCGCGGGCCGACGCCGTTACGGACTGGGATGTCATCGCCTTCGACACGTTCAAGGCCGCGAACGGGTAGCGGTCCAGTGTCCGGATCGGCGGGTCAATCCCGTTTAGATGTCACGGGCCTGACGCCTGGATTCACCGTGCCGCGCGTATTGACGACGTTCGTGGCGACACTATTCGACGTCGGAGCGACCGCCGCGAACGAACGCCAGGGATAGACGAGCCGCCGTTGTCACGGCTTGCTCCACACCACCGCACCCTTGTCGTCGATGTACAGCGATCTGCCCTTCTCCAGCACGAAGGCGAGGCCGCCCTGGTACGGCCGGGCGTAGGAATACGTCGCCGGTATCGTGACGCGTCCGGACTTGTCGATGAAGCCGTATTTCTTGTCCTTGACGAACACCGCGCGCCCACTGGCGAACGGAAAGAGCCGTTCGGCGTCCGGTTGCAGCACGACCTTGCCGCTGCGATCGATGTATACGTAGCGGCCGTCCTCGCGCACCAGCGCGAGTCCGTCGGAGAAGGACTCCGCCTGTTCAAAGCGCGGCGCGATCACCACGCGTCCCGTCTTGTCCACGAAGCCGTAGACCTTGCCCTTGAGGACGGTCGCGAGACCCTCCTGGAATTCACGCGCGCCATCGTATTCGGCAGCGACGGCGAGGCGTCCTTGCGCATCCGCGAACCCCTGCGCGCGGCCCACCCACACGCGCGTCATCCCTTCGCGCGTGATGCCGCCGAAGTCGACGTTCGCGGGGGTCAAGTCCTTGCCGGTCCGGTCGATGAGCCGCGGGCGTCCCTTTTCCTCGACGCGGGCCACGCCGTCGATGAACGGCGCCGCCTTGTCGTACCGTGCCGCGACGACGAGCTTCCCGGTCTTGTCGATGTAGCCGAATTTCGGCACGCCCCACTCGTCGGGAACGGCGACTGCCGCCAATCCGGTAGAGAACGGTTGTGCCTGCGCGAATGGCCCCTCGATCACCACGTTGAGCGATTTGTCGGCGTAACCCATGCCTTTGCCGCTCGGGATCGGGACGAGTCCCTCTGCGAACGGCTGCGAAACTTTGTCCTGCGGCCGGATCACCATCGCGCCGGTACGATCGAAATACGCGACGCGGTAGCCTTTGCGGGCCACGATGAGTCCGTCCCCGATCTTCAAGTCCTCGAATTCCGGCGCGAGCACGACCCGCCCCTTGCGGTCGATCAGGCCGAGCAAGTCGCCTTCGCGAATCGAATACAGGCCGACATCGGCAAACGTCGGCGCGTCAGGGGCATCGGCTGCTAAGGCCGCGACGGGAACCAGCGCCAACAACGTGACGAGCGGCAAGCGCGACAAGGTCATGGCCGGAACGGGAGCGTTGCAATCGGGCGAGTATATTCGCCGTGGACGGCGGCGCCTCCACTGCGTGCGCTATCGCCGCTTCCTCAAGCGCTTCCTGGAGCGCAGCGGCGCGCTATTGCGCCGGACAAGGGGCGCCGGCGTCGATCCACGTCTTGAACGCCGCCACCGTATCGGCTTTCGAGAATGGAGGAAGCGTGCGGACGCCGCCCGGATTCCAACCCCATGCGACCAGCTTGTCGTCGCGGACGTGGGCAAGCATCGCAGGCAAGTCCTTGCCCCCGGTTGCGCTCTTGTTCTTGATGGCTTCGCACAATGCGCGCGGGCTCAACCCGATGAAGACCATTTTGGTTGCCGGGGCCGGCAGGTGCCAGTTCGGCGCGCCCGGTGGCGCCCGGTCCCCATAGCTTGCGGGACTGTTCTGATTGCCGTGACAGGTCACGCATTCCATCGCGACGAAACCGCGGCCCTCCGGCCCGCGGACCACGTTCTGGGCGTGGGGCGCACCTTGGTCATACTGCAGCGGCGCGTCACCGGGGATGTGGCAGTTCTGGCAACGCGGATGCTGGAATACCGCGCGCACGACTTCGAACGAACGCAATGCGGCGTCTTGCGGCGGCGCCGAAGCGGTCTGCGCGCGCGCGGGAACGGCATTCCACATCCCGATCGCCGCAACAGCGATCGCGACGCCTGACAGCACGAAGAGTGCAGACCGTGTAGGCATGGGTCGAATGTTTGCGGCATTTCGGCGAATGCGCTGTCAGCGGCGGTTGCGTCCGCGTGAGAGTTCTTCACCTACATGGCGGCCGCTGCCGGCGGTACTCCGTGCTAGCCTTCGCCGGGCACGCGCCCTATTCCCGGCAGCTTGAGCGCAGGATGGCGAATGTCGAAGCCGGTCACGAGCCCGAACAGGTTCACCTCGAGACCCTCGTCCCAACCGGCGAGCACCCCCAGGAGGCCATACAACGACAACTGAACGCCGGTGTGACTCGGCGTCCAGCCGATCATCTGGCCCAGGGGAACAAAGTCCTTGCCGATCGCGGTGGAAGGCATCGCCAGGCGCAACTCCGGAATCTCGCGACCGAGATGCGCGACGAAGGTGTTGCTGTTCGGTCCGGGCCACGCGTGATAGCTCGTGGCGAACGGATAGATCGAGATGGCCTGGGGAAGCTTGGCGATCACCGCTTCCGCTTCGCGACCATGCAGGTTCTGGATCAGTCGCGGCGTGGTGCCGTACCACTCGGCGTCGGGCGCCTGCCGGTCCGAAACCGAAACCACCGAGCGGCCGCCTCCCGCGTACCAGCCGATCACTTCATAGCGGAGGTAATGTTCGGCGCCATCCGGCTTGGCCGCGAGCCACGTATGGTCGGCAAACGCGCCGCGCCAGCCGAACGTGCGGCTCGCGTACACCTGCACGATCGCTTCGCGGTGGCTGACCGCATCGGGGGCGAGCCCCGCCGGGCGGTGCGTCGCGCTGCGCCAATCGCCGTGCAGCGACACGCGCCCGAACGCGAACGTCAACAGCGGCCCGGTGACCAACAGCACGACCAACAAGAGGAGCCACACGGCCACGCGCCGGATCTTCCGACCAGGGATGACGACGCCGGTGGGCAACGCGGGCGCCAACGTCTACCGTCGTCCCACGCGCGGCAGCAGGCGTGCGAGCTCCGCCCCGCCCACCATCAGGATCTTGTTCTCCAGCGCGAACTTTCGCGCGTTGTCGGTGATCTCGCCGATGGTGATGTACACGCAATCGTGCGCTTCGCGCAGATCCTTGGCCGCCTTGAGATCGCGCAGCGGCTCGACCCCGGTGCGCGCCACCTTCCAGCGCTTGCCGCTGACCAGCGCGGTGCGCCAATCCTTGCGAATCTCGAAATCGGCCGCGGGCTCGCTGACCCGGGTGACTTCATAGCCGTCGCGGCGATACCCGGCTTCCAGCGCGCTCGCGAAATCAATCCAGGCCATCGCGCGCACGGCTTCGCGGGTCTTGTCGATGCGCGCCGACGACGGTTTGCGTAACTGCTTCCACCCCGCCATCGCCGCGATCACCACGAACGGCGCCCCGCTGAGCGCACCGAGAATCTTGTATTGCTCCGGAAGCAGCGCGAACGCGACGCCCGCCATCACCGCGGCGATCCCGGCGCTGATCCACCACGACGAGCGCAGCAGAATCGCGAACAGCGAATTCTCGGCCATCTCCCACTTCATCCGTTACCTCTTGTAATTAGTGCGGCGTCGACCGAACGATATGAGGCCTGCCGCCCGTTTGATTCGCTCGCCGCGAATCAGTGGCCGCGGACGGCTATGATAGCAACGGTGGGATGCGAGCGGTGGGGCGGCCTACTCGTCCGACCACGTGCGGATCAGGAACGTCGTGCCGTGAAGCTCCCCCTCGACACGAATGCGCTTGCCGACGAGCGCTTCGAGGCGCTCGTCGTGAAAAGCGTTGCCGCCGATGATTCGCAGCACGTATTCGGCGTCCTGCGTTCGGAGCACCACGGCCTGCCGTTCGCTTTTCGACCCGGCCGCAACCTGTTTCTTGCGCACTTCACCGATCAATTCCATTGCGTCAGCGGCTATAGAGATGGCGAATGATCGTGGCGTTCCCGACTTGCCGCGCCACGACCACCAGCAGGCGCCTGAACGGAGCGTTGCGCTGCGGCAACTCTCCCACGGCGACTTCGACCCGTCCCATCGACGTCGCGGCCGCTTTTGCCTTGCCTCGACCTCGGGCGAATGCCGTCGGTGGTTTGACGCCGAACGAACAAACTTCCAGCTTGGCGGCGCCCTGTTTGCGCAATTCGGATTCGAGCAGCGACTTGATGTTGCCGGTAGACGCCCGCCTGTTCTCGCTGTCCACACTCGCCACGGCGGAACCGATCAAGTGACCAAGTGCGGCAAGATGCGCACGACGTTGCGGACGTGACGCCGCGCGCAGCGAGGCCGAGTCGGCGTGCGCGCTGGCCTTCGTCGTTCCGGTGGACGCGGCCGACCCCGCGCTCACCACGGCGTCACCCGCATGCACGGCGGTCTGCACCGGATGCAGCGACGGATCGCCCATCAAGTTGAATTGGGCCAACGTCTTGAGGTCGGTGGGCTCCGCCACCGACAGCAACTGGATGAAATCGAGGCGCGCCCGCAGCGTGGCCTCGCCCGTCGAGGCCCCGGTCAACACGTGCTTCAGGAAGAACTGGCAGATGAGGTCCGCCTGCCCGTTGCCGCTCGCGGGGCCGTAGGCGATGGTGGAGCTGCCGAAGTAGCCATGGGCGCCGGCGGCAAGATAGGTGTTGCAGATGCCGGCCTGGCCATCCGCCAACGCCGGATCGTAGAGCTCGGCGCCATAGCAACATTCGACGCTGGCGACGGTGCTCGCCGACAACCCCGCGAGTTGCGCCGCGGCGTGCGCGACCGGAAAACTGTTGCCTTGCTGCCCGTAGAACTGCGGATCGGCGGATGCACCGTGGCAGTTGATGAAATGCGAGCGACGGCCAATCTTCGGCCAGGGCGGAGCATCCGGCGGGACGATCTTCTCGTCCGTGGTGTTGCCGAACGTGTTCTGCAGGCTTTGTTTCGTCGATGCCTTCCACACTTTCGCGCTGATGCCCAAGTATTGTGCAAACGCGCTGACCGGCAGGCTCTGCGCGACCGCGGCAGTCTTGAGCAGTCCGACCAGGTAACCCGGCCCCGGTTCCCCCGTAATATCGGGCAATCGTCCCACCACGCGTGTCGGTTGCAGAAAGTGATCGATCTGCTTGCTGTAGCTCGCGCCGCACGCGTAGGGCAAGTCGCTCGGCGCCAGCGGATCGCCATCGCTGGCGATCGGGTTGACGAGTTCCTGGTGAGGAACGATGTCGACCGAGCCGAGAATGCACAGATACGCCGGTGCGAGGGCGTCGTAGACGCCGTCGATGGCCTGCTTGTTCTGCTTCGGACTCGCGGAATTGGTTACGGGCGGCGAACTGAGCTTGTGCATGTCGGTCGCACTGTCGAGCAACACCAGCCGCGTGATCATCCCGCGCGTCTTGTCGGCGGCGATGAGCGCATCGATGGCGGGCTTGATCTTGCTCGCGTACTTGACGCCATACTTCGCCTGCATCGCAAGGCCGTTGGTCACGATCACTTTGTCGACAGTCGGGGTCGCCATCGCCGGTCTCCAATGCGCCGCGGAAAACGGTAGAGTCGCGCCTGGATCACGGCAACGCAAGAGGATTTTTCCATGCAACGACTACGCAATACCGGCGGCGGCGCGCCCGGTCCGAGTCCCGACAATCCCGGCGTCACGGGCAATGGCACCATTTTTGCGATTCTGGTCCCTTGGCACGCGGGCTTCCGTGGAGGCGCGCTCGGCTTGCACGAGCGGACTTCCATGGAGGCGCGCTCGGCTTGCACGTTGGTCCGCCGTGGTGTCTCATGAGGGAGCGCGTTGCCTGCGCACGCCACGACCACACTACCATCGTTGGGGGGAACCTATGAAGATGCATTCGACCAAACGCAAGCTGATCGTCGCGCTGGCAGTCGCAAGTTCCGCCGCAATGCTCGGCAGCTGCGCATCGATCCAGTACAAGGAAAGCGGCCAGCAGATCATTCTGTACGGCAGCAACGAAGTGCCGCCGGTCACGACGTCGGCCTACGGCACGGGTACGGTCAACATCTCGGCCGATCGCCGCGTGGTCGCCACCGTCAACGCGCTCTACATGACCGCGACCGCCGCGCACATCCACGAGGGCGCCGCCGGCAGCAACGGACCGGTGATCGTGCCATTCACCAAGATCAGCGACAACGTGTTCGTGGCGCCCGAGGGCGCCAAGCTCACCGATGCCCAGTACGCGAGCTACAAGGGGGGCAACCTCTACGTCAACGTGCACAGCGCGAAAAACCCGGGCGGCGAAGTCCGCGCGCAGATCGTGGGCCGATGACCGGCACAGCGGCGACTCGCTCCACTTTCGCGGCGGCATGCCCGGCCACCGCTTGAAGCCGGCGGCTCGCGGCAATCCTTCGCCGCGCATGCCGCTGCGGACGCTCGCAGCCACGCGCTATGTGACGCCGCTGCGCGAGGGCGGGTCGATGCCGGCGATCGTCGAGGCCGACGATGCCGGCCTTTACGTGCTCAAATTCCGCGGCGCGGGCCAGGGCGCGAACGCGCTGGTCGCCGAGCTCCTCGCCGGCGAAATCGCACGCGCCGCGGGACTGCTGGTGCCGGAGCTCGTGTTCATCGAACTGGACCCCGACCTTGCCCGCACCGAGCCCGACCCGGAAATCCAGGCGCTGATCCGGGCCAGCGCCGGGACCAACCTCGCCCTCGATTATTTGCCGGGCGCCGCCGCGTTCGATCCCGTCGCGGATCGTCCGGAGCCGAGCATCGCTTCGTCGATCGTGTGGCTCGACGCGTTCGTCTCGAACGTCGACCGCACGGCACGCAACACCAACATGCTGATGTGGCATCGCCGGCTGTGGCTGATCGACCACGGCGCCGCATTCTATTTTCATCACGCCGGCGGCGGTTACGTCGCGCGTGCGCGCGACGCGTTCGCGATGATCGCGGAACACGTGTTGCTTCCCTTCGCGAGCGCCCTCACCGACGTCGACGACGCGTTGGCGCAACGTCTGGCGCCGGCGACGCTGCGCGACATTGTCGGCCTGCTGCCGAACGCGTGGCTCGCAGGCGATCCGGCGTTCGGATCCGTGGACGAGCGCCGCGCCGCGTATGTCGACTACCTTTGCGCGCGTGTGCAAGCACCGCGCGATTTCGTGCAGGAGGCGGTCCGTGCCCGATCACAGCACGTATGACTACGCGGTGATCCGGGTGGTGCCGCGCGTCGACCGCGAGGAATTCATCAACGTCGGCGTGGTGGTGTCCTGTCCGGACCGCGGCTTTCTCGAGGCGCGGATCGAGCTCGATCCGGCGCGAATCGCGGCGCTCGATCCCACGCTTGATATCGAGTCCATCCGCGCCCATCTGGCCACCATCCCGTTGATCTGCCGGGGCGGCGAGGCTGCCGGTCCGATCGGACGCCTGTCACCACGCGAGCGCTTCCACTGGCTGATCGCCCCGCGCAGCGCCGTGATCCAGGTTTCGCCCGCGCATACCGGCCGATGCGAGGATCCCGAGACGTTACTGGCGCGGCTGGTGGAGACGATGGTGCGGGCGCCGCGACGTTGACGGGGCGCTCGCAACGGCCACCTGACGCATTGTCGATCGGATCTTTTGCCGCATGCTGGAAATCGCAACGCTCATCGCTGTCGCCGGCGCGACATGGCTCCTGTGGGATGGCCTCAAGGCACGTGAAGCGGCCAATGCCGCGATGCGCGCCGCGTGCCACGCGCACGGGCTGCTGTTTCTCGATGACACTGTCGCACTCGCCTCGCTGCGCCCCACGCGCGATGCGAACGGCCACGCCTGCCTGCGCCGCGTCTATCGTTTCGAGTACAGCGATACCGGCAACAATCGCCGCAGGGGTTCGATCACGATGACGGGCGACCGCGTGGCGCAACTCGACCTTGGGCTGCCGGACACCGCGCAGACCGCCACGCCGTAATCAATCTCACGCGTCCTCGAGCCCGGTAACCGAGTTCAGGAACGCGAGCAGCGCCCGATCGAACTGCGCGGGATGCTCGAGACTCGGCAGATGCGCGGTGTTCTGCATGGGAAGGGTCGTGACCCGCGGCATCTGTACCGCCAGATACCGGCAGCGCTGTGCGATATGCGGAAAGTCGAGATCGCCCCACACGAGAAGCGTCGGCACGGCAATTTCGCGCACATGTCCGTAGGCGGCCTCCGGTTCGACCTCGGTCCCACGCCGTTCCGCGCGTAACGCGATGTCGTTCATCGCCAGAAACAGCTCACGCACCGCGCCGCCGACGCGTCCTTCGCTCGCGAGCGGGCCATCGAGCCACGCGTGCGCTTCGAGCGCATTGATGTGGTCGATATCGGCCGCCGTCTCCGCGAGCTCGAGCTTGTCGAGCCACGCCTGGAGCGCGGGCGGGACCGGCGTGATCTCCGGCGCACCGCTGATGGCGGGTGCGACCAGCACCAGCGCGCGCACCCGCGCCGGATCGGCCAGCGCGGCGTCGATGGCGATCCGTCCACCCTGCGAACAGCCGACGAGAATCGCGCGCTCGCCGGGGGCGACCGCATCGAGCACGCGGAAGAGATCGCCAACCTGCGAATACCGCTCCTCCGCATGCAGCGTTTCGCCAAAGCCACGCCGGTCGTAGGCCGCGGCGCGGCACCGCGGTGGCACGCCGGTCAGCGCGGCGAATTGCGGCTGCCACATGCGCCGATCGGCCACACCGGCGTGCAGAAACACCACGACGGGTCCCGCGCCCGCGACCTCGGCAGCGATCTGCGCGAGGCCGGAGGAAATGATGAGTGGTTCGGTCACAGGGTTAACGGAGCCGGATGGCAATGCGTCATTGTCGCGCGAAATCGAGCGGCTGACCTGGTTGCACGCCCTCGCAACCAGACCCATTCCATCGCCGACCGCGCGCAACAGCAAGCGGTCGGCGGTGTCCTCAAAGACCGCATAGACGCCGCCGGCTTCCGGCTGCAGTCTGACATCGCCCAGCGCGGCACGCAGCGCCTCGCGGGCAACCGGCAATTCCGCGTTCAGCGCCCCACCTAGATCGCGCAGCAACGCGCGCACGGACTCGCGGACGGTCGAAGCTAGAATCGCGACCGGGGCCGTCGCCTGAGCGCGTTTTAAGCTGGCGACCTCCGCTTCGACGTCGCGGAAACGACGGGTCAGCGCAGGCGAGATGCCGACCGCCGCGATCGCATCAGCCAGACGCCTTGCTTCGGCTTCGAGATCGCGTACGCGCTGTCCGAACTCCCGTCGATTGCCGTCACGCGCACCACGATCCGCAACGAGGAGCGAAGCCTCGCGGTCCAACTGCGCCAGGACCCGAGATCACGATCGAGCGTCCCTCGCTGCCCGACTGAAATCGACTGGCTCGAGGTGCGCAAGCTCGAGGTCGCGGGCGAGCGCGTCGATCTCATGTTCCAGCGCAACAACGGGCGCGTGGTTGCATCGGCGACGAGCCGTGTGCCGGATAACCTGCGGTGACGATCCGGTTGTAACATCTAGCTTTCTGTGAAGCGGATCGGTCGCGCGCGCATGCGCCCCGCGACTTGTTCAAGGCAGCGGCTTGAGCATCGGGAGACTCCAGCTGCAGACTCGCGTCGACGCCCGAAATCTAAGAGCTCGCCTGCGGCTCGGGACCGTGCTGCGGTTCGCCCCGCTATTGGCAAGCGGCGATCTCTTGTTCGGTGAAGCGTCCCTCGTCGCCGCGCAGGAAACTTCCGAGAGACGAAAGCTCGATGCCGTGTACGTCACCGGCTCCAATGTAGCGCGGACCGACATCGAAACGGCGCTGCCGATCCAGGTGATCACGCGCGAGGATATCGAGCGCAGTGGAGCGATCAATGCGGCGGCATTGCTGAGCCAGATTTCGGCGAACCTCATCGGGACCACGGACGCCGTGTTCATCGGCAACGGGCGGCCCGGTCTTTCAAGCGCCAACCTGCGCGGCTTGGGAGAGGGTTCGACGCTGGTGCTGCTGAACGGGCGGCGCGCTGCCAATTACGCGACGACCGGCAGCACGATCAACCTGAACTTCATTCCCGTTGCTGCCATCGAGCGCATCGAGATCCTGAAGGACGGTGCGTCCGCGATTTATGGTGCTGATGCGATGGCCGGTGTCGTCAACTTCGTCCTCCGCAAGGAGTTTCGCGGCCTGTACGTTTCCGGATACGGAGCCGTAACCGAGCACGGGGGCGGCAATCAGCAGCAAGCGACGCTGACGGCCGGGTACGGAGACCTCACTACCGACCGCTTCAATGTCTTCGTGACCGCCAATTACCAGAAGAACGACGCATTACCTGCGCGTGACCGTCCGTTCTCGAGCACGGCGTATCGCCCGGACGAATACATCGATAACGGCCGTGACCGCGATACCACGTTTCCCGCCAACATCCGAATCGGAAACGTCTTCGTGAACCCGTCGTTCGCGACCGGATGCATGCCGCCGTTCTCCGTTCCGGTGCCAGGCAAGCAATGGTGCGGATACGATCATCTGTCCATGATCAACCTCCTGCCACCGATCGAGCGCACCAACGTCTTCGCCGGCGCGACGTGGCAGTTTGCCCCAAACCACCAGCTGTTTGCGCAGTACCTCTATTCGTACGACCGCTACGAACGGGTCCGGCATGTCATCAGCACACACCCCGCCGCCCTTCCCCCAAACCAGCGGCTCCTCTATCCGGCCGGCGGGCCGTTCTACCCGGCCGAATTCGCCGCGGCTCAGGGGATCACCGGCGATCTTGAAGTGTCTTACCGACCACTTCCGTTGGGTCCGGCCACGGATCAGATCCGGACCGAAGCGCAACACTTGGTTGCAGGCGCGGAAGGATTGGTCGGTGGCTGGAACTACAACGCCGCGTTCATTGACAGCCAGAACACGGTGAAAAACTCCAGCAGCGGTAATGTCTCTGCGCGACGCTTGATCGATGCCATGTGGACGGGTCTCGTCAATCCGTTCGGTCCCTCGGGTCCGGCGGGCGAGGCGTTGCTGGCGGGTACCGCCTGGTCGGGAGAGCTCTTTCACGACAAAGCCATTACCCGCTCGATCGAGGCCAAGGCGTCGAAGGAAATTTACCAGTTGCCCGCGGGGTCCCTAGCAGTTGCGGTGGGCGCCGAAATGCGGCGTGAGGAGCTCGACATCGTCTTCTCGCCGGAGGCGACGTCGGGCGACATCCTGAATCTCCCGCAGGCCCAGTCGACGACCGGCAGCCGGACGGTGAAGGCTATATTCGCCGAGCTCAACGTCCCGATCGCGAGGGGACTCGAAGCGCAACTGGCCCTCCGTTACGACCATTACAGCGACTTCGGCGGCACGACGAACCCGAAGGTGGCCGTACGCTGGCAGCCAAACACGGCGTGGCTCGTTCGTGCCTCCTACGGCACTGGATTCCGCGCGCCGACACTGCTGAACCTATGGATGCCGGCGTCGCTGGGCTTCACGACGGCTCAAAGGGATCCGCGGCGATGTCTGAATCCGCCCAATCCGCCCGAGGATTGCGCCTGGGCATTTCGTACTGTTACGGGGGGCGATCCGGGTCTCCAGCCGGAAGAGTCGAGGCAGTGGAACCTTGGCGTCGTCTGGGAGCCGGTACCCGGATATTCGATCGGTGTCGACTACTGGAAGATCAACAAGACGAACACCATCGGCGCACTCACCGATCGACAGATCTTCACGAACTTCGATCTGTTCGAAGCGACGCACATCGTGCGCAGCACCGCGGCCCCGGGGTCGCCGCTACCAGGCCCCATCGAGAAGGTCATCGAGATCACCGAGAACCTTGGCGACCTGTGGACGTCCGGCATCGATGTCGACCTGAACCTTCGCGGACCGGTGACCTCATTCGGCCGCCTTAGCTTCAATCTCAATGGGACCTATGTCGACAAGTGGCAGCAGCAGCTCGACGGAGTACATTACATCGCGGCGGCCGGACGCAGCATCGTCGGCGCGGTTCCACGCTGGCGTCACTACGCGACGTTTTACTGGAATTATGGTCCGTGGACTGCCACGCTCGCGCAGGTCTACTCGTCGGGCTACACGGAAGTCAACCCCACCACGCCCAACAATGAGCGTAAGGTCGGCACCTACGACATCTGGAATTTGCAAGGCACCTACAGCGGGCTCAAGAACACGATGCTGACGCTAGGCATCAAGAACTTGTTCGACCGTGCGCCGCCGTTCAGCAACCAGAACGAGCAGGGGCTTGTGATGTTCGACCCTCGGTACGCCGATCCGCGCGGACGACTGTTCTATGCGCAGATCGCGGTCTCGTTCAAGTAAACGCTCATCGAAGGCAATACTGATGTGATGACGCACAGAACGTTTCATGTCATTGCGGTCGCCGCAGTATTCGCCCTGTCCGTCGCGCCCGCGTTCGCGCAGGCGGACATGAACAAAGTTCTGCGGGTGGTGCTTCCATGGGCGGACGGCGGCTACGATCCGCAGGCAGCGGACTTCTTCAGCAACGCGGTCACCCGCGTGATCTTCGATCCGCTATACACGTACGATCATCTCGCGCGGCCGATGAAGCTGGTGCCGAACACGGCGGTGGCGCTGCCGGAGATCAGCCCCGACGGCAAGACATGGACGATCCGGATCAAGCCCGGCATCTACTTCGCCGATGATCCCGCGTTCAAAGGCAGGAGGCGCGAGCTGGTCGCAGAGGACTACGTTTTCGCGTGGAAGCGCGTGCTCGATCCGCGCGTGCGCAGCACGGAGTTCCATGTATTCGACGCGCGCTTCGTCGGCTCGGAAAGCGTGCTGGCGAAGGCGCGGGAGTCCGGCAAGCTCGATTACGACGCACCGATCGAAGGCCTGAAGGCGATCGACCGCTACACGCTGCAGCTCAAGCTCAACTTCGCCGACACCGAGCTTTTGTCGAACCTCACCATTCCAGCGTCCGCGGCGGTGGCGCGCGAGGTCGTCGAGGCGTACGGCGATGCATCGACCTGGGTGATGGCAAACCCGGTGGGTACCGGGCCCTACCGGCTCAAGGAATGGCGCCGCGGCCACCGAGTCGTGCTGGAGGCGAACCCAGGCTTTCGGGACGTACGCTACCCGGAGTCGAGCGACCCGGCCGACGAGGCGATCACGGCGAAGCTCAAGGGCAAACGGATCCCGCTGATCGGCCGCATCGAGATCGCCATCATCGAGGAAGGCGCCCCGCGCCTTCTGGCTTTCGAGCGGCGCGAGACCGACTACGTCACCGTTCCTAACACTCTCGCGTCGAGCGTCCTCGACGCGCCGGCGAACCTGAAACCGTACCTCGCCGAGCAAGGCGTTCGGCTCGCCCGCGGCATCAGGCCGGGGATTGCTTACACCTACTTCAACATGGAGGATCCGGTCGTTGGCGGCTATACCCCCGCCAAAGTTGCCCTGCGGCGGGCGGTCAGCATGGGCTACAACACGCCCGAAGAGATCAAGGTGATCCAACAGGGCCAGGGGACGCCGGCGAACCAGATCGCGCCGCCCACGGTTTCGGGACACAACGACACGCTGCCGGCGCGCTCAATCTACGACCCGGCCGGCGCCCGCGCTCTGCTCGACCGCTTCGGCTACAAGGACCGCGACAACGACGGTTTTCGCGAGCTGCCCGACGGCAGGCCGCTGACACTCAAGCTCAGCTCGTCGCCATTGCCGATCGACCGCCAGATCGACGAGCTGTGGTTGCGCAGCATGAACGCCATCGGCGTGCGCATAGAGTTCAACAAGCAAAAGCGTCCGGACTTGGTGAAGGCCGCGCAGCTCGGGCAGTTGCAAATGTTCCGGTCCTTCGGCACGACCACCACGCCCGAGGGGTTCGGCTTCTTTGGCCTGCTCTACGGCGGCCATGCGGGGTTGTCGAACGTCACGCGTTTCAAGCAGCCGGATTACGACCGGCTCTACGAGCAGGCGCGCGGCGCGCCTGCCGGCCCGGAGCGCGAAGCGCTGATGCACAAGATGGGCGATGTCGCGAACGCCTATGCGCCCTGGCTCCTCGGCGCGTTCACCTACGAGAACGTGCTCGTGCATCCCTGGGTGCTGGGTTACAAGTACAACGGCTTTCACCCGCACCCATGGGCGTATTTCGACATCGACACCGGGAAGCGCGCAGCAGCGTTGCGGCAGTGAACCGCTGCGTGCTTACGCTGCGAACGGTGTGCTATCGCTGCCGGCGGCCGAGGTGATCGAGCGGGTTTCGCGGCAAAGCCCGTCCAGTGAGGCCCCGTCGAACGCGATTGCCGCTGCCTGCTCTCCGGTCAAGCGTCCCCCGTCGTGCAACCACGTTTCGACGATTGCCGTAGGATGCTCGGCCGTGGCGCGCTCGCGCACCCGCTGCTGCATGTGCATGGGCAGGGTGGTCGGGCCAATAACCTTCTCCTGCGGCAGCCTGCTGGACGCGTATCCGGTGAGCAGGACAGCGCGCTGCAAATCTCCGCGTCGGAGATGCTGCAGGGCGGCCGCCATCAAGGGGACGAATGTCAGCCCCATCTCACGGAGGAAGTCGAACGCCTCGCGCGCGAGCGGAAGGATGTCCAGATCATCGCCGCGCCAGGCCAGAGCCAGCGCCAGCCAACCGAGCCGGAGCTCCAGTACGAAAGACCCACCAAAGCTATGCAGACCATCAACCGATCTGCGTAGTGATTCGATCGCCGCATCCACGTAGCCCGCGTCAAGCTGAGCACAACCAACGTTGCCTAGCGCCATATGCTCAGCCATCGGCCCGCCGGTGCGCCGCCGCAGCTCGGCTTGACGACTAAAGGCCGCGATCGCGAGCTCGGGCTCGCCACGGCGCAGGTGCAACATCCCTCGTGTTCTCGCCAGCGGCGCCTGTTTGCGCACCTCGGTGGTATTGGCAAAAAGCAGCTCGGCTTCGCGCAGGGCCTGCTCTGCCTCCGACATTCGGTCAGTCAGCGCGGCGAATCCCGCGACGAGCAACAGCGCGTCGCCAAGCCCGTTCGTGTCACCCAGTTGCCGGTACAGCGCTTCCGCACGACGCGCCGCCTCCCAGTGTTCTTCGCATGGCGCGCACAGCCTCAGCTCACCAAAGCTCAGACAGAAGTCCGCCTCGATTCTCGCGGGCAGGTTCGCGGGAAGCGGCCATAGCTGCAGCATGCGATGGATCGCCTCCTCCTCGAGACCGGTTTGCACCCACACAAACCACCCTTTGCTGAGCAGTTCGTAGGCCAGCACCCGGTTGTCGGCAGAAGCCAACGTCCAATCGACCGCCGCGCGCAGGTTGCTGAGCTCGGGCACCGCCCGCTTTCGCGAGGCCGGAGAAGGGGCTCCGAATTTCGCGGCAATCACGGCCATGAACTCGCAGATCACTTGCGCGTGGCGCCGCAGTATCGCTTCGGACTCGCCGGCGTGCGCGAGCTGCTCGAGCGCGAACGCACGCGTGGTCTCGAGCAGGCGATACCGCGGCTCCGCCTCGCCTTGCGCGATGACCAGCGATTTGTCGATCAGACGGCCGAGCAGGTCGAGGACGAGCCATTGATCGATGCGTTCATCGCTCACTACCTGTTGCGCCAGTTCCAGCGCAAAGCCACCGGTAAACACGCCGAGGCGGCGGAACACGGCCTGCTCGTCGGCGGACAGCAGGCCGTGGCTCCAGTCGAGGGCGGCGCGCAGCGTCTGGTGACGCCGAAGCTTCATGCGCGCGCCGCCGCTCAGCACGTCGAACATCTGGTTGAGCCGCGCGTGCAAGCCATGCACGCCGAGCAGCGGCACGCGCGCCGCAGCGAGCTCGATCGCGAGCGGGATGCCGTCCAGCCGCCGGCAGATGTCGACGACGACCGACACATTGTCGTCGGCCAACCGAAAGCGCGAGTCCACGGCATGCGCGCGTTCCACGAACAGGGCCACGGCGCCGAACTCCGCGGCATCCTCGACCTGTGCGCTTTCCGGCACCGCTAAGGCCCCGAGCCGGTAGACCTGATCGTCGCGACACTTCAACAACTCCTGCGACGTCATGAGCAGCCGCACGTTCGGCGCGCGCGCGCGCAACAAGTCGACCAGCGCGGCGATGTCGTCGGCGAGGTGTTCGCAGTTGTCGAGAACGAGCAGCAGATCGCGGTTGGCGAGGGCCATGGCCAGGGCTTCCGGCGGCGGCCGGCCGGTGGGGAGCTGCATCCCGAGCGTCCCCGCGATGCTGTTCGGGATCTGCGTGCCGTCGGTTATCGGGGCAAGCTCCACCCACCAACGGCCGTCGCCGAATTCACAGTTGGTGGATACCGCAGCCGCCAACGCGAGGCGTGTCTTGCCAATGCCGGCGGCACCAATGATCGATACGACTGCGTGCTCGTGCAGCAGCGCCTCCGCGGCATCCAGGTCTTCCGCGCGACCGAAGAGCGGCGGCGAGGGCGGGAGGTTGCCGGGGACACCTGCCGACGGCGGCGCAGACTCGTCCAAGCCGCCGTTCACGGCTTCGACCGGCAGCGCGAAGCGATAGCCCCAGCCCGGAATCGTGGCGATCGCCTGCGGCCCCAGGAGCTTGCGCAGCGCCACCATGTGCACGAGCAGATTGTTCTCTTCGACCACGAGCTTGGGCCACACGAGGTCCAT
>Ga0184632_10000417_pt1 | contig 16586 bp, 18 predicted proteins | sample PLM31_50_b1_FD_133153 | JGI IMG/M metagenome (GOLD analysis project Ga0184632, IMG submission 133153) | Groundwater sediment microbial communities from an aquifer in East River, Colorado, USA - PLM3-1_50_b1 | ecosystem: Environmental > Terrestrial > Soil > Riparian zone | place: USA: East... | reverse complement strand
TGATGTGCCGCGGTTCTCAAAGGAGATGATCTCGGGCGCCGTGGGCTCCTATTTCTCGGATCACTTCACGAGGCAACTGAAAGCAGCCAGCATGGTGCAGGATTACCTGGGCCTGTGCCCGAAACCATCCAAGCGCATCGAGGGCGGCGGCGCCACGGGTGGACTGTGTTTTCAATCTGCGTGGGAGGCCGTGGCGTCTGAGCGGATGGACAGTTGTGTCGCGTTCGGCTTTGAAACGATGTCGACCGTCAACACCTGGAAAGGCAACGAGTTCATCGCGCTCGCGTCCGATACCAACTTCGATTTTCCGGTCGGCGGTTTCTATACCGGCTACTACGCGATGATGGTCCAGCGACACATGCACGAGTTCGGGACGACGCCAGAGCAGCTTGCGATGGTGTCGGTCAAGAATCACGCAAACGCGCTCTATAATCCGTATGCCCAAAAAGCCAAGCGCCTGACGATCAAGCAAGTGCGGGAGTCGCCGATGGTCGCCACCCCGCTGACGATGGAGGATATCTGTACGATGTCGGACGGCGCTGCGGTCTGCATCCTGGCAACCGAAGACGTTGCCGCGAAGGTCTGCGACCGCCCGGTAAAGATCACCGGTGTCGGATCTGGTTCCGACACCATGCGGATGGCGGACAGGCCGCACGGCAAGGTGATCCTGTTGCCGCACGAGCAGGAAGCAGACTACCGCCATCTGAAATATCCCGGGGTCCACTCTTTCAGGGGCGGGCGCATGGCGGCGAAGCTGGCGTACGAGATGGCCGGCATACGAAATCCGATGGAGGATCTCAGCTTCATCGAGTTGCATGACGCCTACACCTCTTCCGAGATCCAGACCTATGAGGATCTGGGTCTGTGCAAGTACGGGGAAGGGGGGCGCTTTGTCGAAAGCGGCCGGCCGTTTATGCCGAACGTTGATTACGGGCTTGAGCTGCCGGAGCAGGGTCGCTTGCCGGTGAACCCCTCCGGCGGACTTCTCGCCTGCGGGCATCCGGTCGGCGCGACGGGGTTGATGCAAGCCGTCTTTGCGTTCTGGCAGTTGCAGAACAGTATCGAGAAACACCTGGGAAACTCTACGCTGCAAGTCAAAAACGCCAAGCGTGGGCTGATTCACAGTCATGCCGGAACGGGCACCTACATCACGGCGTCCATCTTAGAATCGGTATAACAATGGAAGAAAAAGGCACGATTCTCTACGGCGTTGATCCGCTGATCCTTCACGACCATTACGAAATTGATTACCGGCATAGCTATGCGGAGGACTCGCCGTTTTTCGTCGGGCTCAGTAAAGGAAAGCTGCTCGGCTCGCGCTGTATGACATGCGGGTACACCTATGCAACCCCCCGTTCACATTGCATGGAGTGCGGGGCTCCCACGACCTGGCGGGAGCTACCGCTGACCGGCCGCATCCATACCTATACCACTTGCCATTACGGTGGAGAAGCGTTTCTCAAGGAGACCCCATTCACGCTCGTCCTGGTCGAGTTTGACGGAGCTGATACGTTGTTTCTGTCCAGGCTGAAAGGCCTGGACCCCGACGCGGTCCGTATCGGAGTGCCGGTACGCGCTCGTTTTGCGAAGACGCCTTCCTTCAAAGTCACGGACGTCTGGTTCGAACCTACCGACCCGCAGCAGGGTAAGCCGTGAGAGATGCAGCGTTGATCGAAAAGGTGCAGGCGGGAGATGTCCGTGCTGTCTCGCGCCTCATTACCTTAATTGAGAATGACGAAGGTGCCGCCTCCGAGCTTTTCACGCAATTAGGACCCTCTGCCAAGACCTCGGTCATCGGCATTACTGGATATCCGGGTGCCGGAAAAAGCACTCTTATTGATCAGCTCGTAGCCGCGTACCGGAAACAAGGCAAGAGGGTCGGCGTCCTTGCTGTGGACACCAGCAGTCCTGTTTCAGGAGGGGCTCTCCTCGGGGATCGTATTCGGATGCAGGACCACGCGCTTGATGACGGCGTCTTCATCCGGAGCATGGCGACCCGCGGCCGGTACGGCGGAGTCGCAAAAGCTACCGCGGATGCAGTCCGAGTTCTCCAGGTGGCCGGTTTCGATATTATTTTAGTGGAGACTGTCGGGGTCGGGCAGGCCGAGGTGGACATCGCCGGACTTGCCGGAACAGTGGTGCTGGTCGTCGCGCCCGGCCTCGGGGACGAGGTCCAGGCGATGAAGGCCGGGTTGCTGGAAGTGGCGCATATCGTGGTCGTGAACAAGGCGGACCGGGACGGCGCGGATGCTGCAGTCCGAGATCTTCAGGAATGGGTGCCGCGCGTGGTTAGGACCATAGCGATCAAAGGCGAAGGCCTTCCGGACCTGATCCAGGCGATCGCCGAGCGCCAGCGCATGCTGCAGATTCAGGGCACGCGTCTCAACTGATACTGTCCCCGAGATGGGGGCTGCCGGCGATGTCACACTCTCGCCCTTTCTTCTGCTTCCGATAGCAATCCGGCTTCACAGTCAGGGGATTCGCCGGATTCCACACGCCTCGCCTCCCTTGTCTTGCCTCCTCCTGCGCCTTCTTGTACTCCTCGACATGCGCCACATTCGGGGGCACTGTATACATGATGGCCTGCCCCCGCCGAATCATCTCTGCGTTGATGAAGAGCCCATCTAGATACACGTAAGCCAGTAGACGGCCGGTCTCATCCCGTACGGTCGCATCTGTTTCCAGCGTCACCGGCTTGCTCTCCACGAGAGACTTCAGCGCGTCCCGTGCTTGCTCGCCCCACGGCGCTTGTCCCAATTCCGGCGCATCAATCCCAATCAGGCGGACCGTATCAGTGTGGTCTTGCAGCTTCACCGTGATGGTGTTTCCGTCATGGACGGCCAGCACATCCCCGGATAACAGCATGGCATCATAAGATGCCGGCGCGTTCGGCCTGGATTTAGTTTCGAGGGAAACGTGAACGACTGCGCCCCCTCGGGCATGCCCATTTTCACCATGAGCGCCAATGATCACATGGCTACAGCCTGACGTGATGAGGGGAAGGCTGCTCAGGCCCCACAAGAGCAGGTTTGAATAAGAATTTTTCACACCTACCACTTCCTAGGTCCCCTCTGGGTCGTTCTCCCCTTGCTTATAGTCATGGGGAATACTGAGAGCCTCTGCGAGTTTGGCATCCGTCATCATCAGCCGTAGCGAGAGCGCACGGGCAATCTTCTTCAGGATCACAGACGCAAGCCGAGCGTGCTCTTCTAAAAGATTGCTGAATGCCAGTTGGTCAATCGCGAGGGCCTTGAAGGGACCTTTGGCCTGGATGGTCGCAAAGGCCGGGGTATGATTGAGGAGGGTCATCTCGCCGATCACGGCTCCCTTCCCAATGGTAGCAATCTGTTTTTGCTCTTTCCGAACCGTGGCCTCGCCGGACAACAGGAAATAAATGTCCCGCACGGGTTCCCCTTCGTGGATCAGGTAATGCCCAATGCCTCCTTCAATCAGCCGGCAAATGGGAAGGAGCAGATTAATCTCGGGGCCGCCCAGCTCTGAAAAGAGTGGCAGCTCCTCCAAGTAATGTTGGAGATCCGGCTTGATGGCGATCCCTTCTCCTTAGGCAGGACACCCTTCCGGTGCGATTCCTCCAGCCTGACGTCGCTCACTCTAACAGAACTCCTTGACGGCCACAATTTATCCGCCACTCGCCGCGAATGGGATGCCCGGCGTCGTGTACAGGGTGTCTGACAGGATGAGCGAGTGAGTTAAAAACGCGCAGTGGCCGGAAATTGACGCGTGCAAACGGCTTCTGTATAAGTAAGCAACTCCTGAAGGTCTACGAGGGAATCTGCTGATGGAATGGCGGGAGTTTCACGACGGTGCGCAGGACGGGCTGGACCCTCTAGAGCCGCTTGATCCTGAGAAAGTGGAGTCGTTTGCGGGGCTGCTCACGGCGATGCGAAAGACCGCCTTCGGTGGGCGGCGCCTGGGTGAAGCCTTCGATGTTCTCGCGACGATGGTCGAGGATCCGGATTGTTATGTGGTCATGACGATTTCCGGCGCAATGACGATTGCGAAGATGGGCAAGATTATCAGCAGCATGATTGACCACCGGATGGTGCAGGCCATTGTCGCGACCGGCGCGTTGGTCGCGCATGGGTTGAGCGAAGCGGTCGGTAAAACCCATTATCGGGCGAGCTCTGCGATGGATGATGCGGAGCTGTTTAAGAAGGGCTACAACCGGGTCTACGACACCCTCGAGATGGAGGCAAACCTCAATTACGTGGAATCGGTCGTCAGCCAGACACTGCAACGCCTTCCCCCGCAGCAGCAGCTCTCTTCTGAGCTGCTGACCCGCGAGCTCGGCCGCACGCTGGCGGACCGATTTGAAGGGCCCGGGATTTTGAAAAGCGCCTTTCGCAAAGACGTACCGGTGTACATTCCGGCCTTTACCGATTCGGAGCTTGGTCTTGATGTGGCGATCGCGGCCATGCGACGAAGTCTTGACGATGTCAAAGGCTCGGCGGCAGGAGCCACGGATGACCGCACATTGTTGCGAGCCCTTCATGGAAAGGTCCCGTCGTTCAACCCATTTCTCGATCTCAATAGCTATGCTCAACGCCTGCTCTCGGCGAAGCGGCTCGGCATCTTTACGATCGGCGGGGGAGTACCGAGAAACTGGGCGCAGCAGGTCCCACCCTATGTGGAGATCGGCAATGTCCGACTGGGGCTCAATGTCCCGCCTCCCCGGTTTCAGTATGGCGTGAGGATCTGCCCGGAGCCGGATTATTGGGGCGGGCTGAGCGGATGCACCTACTCGGAGGGTGTCTCCTGGGGGAAATTCATCCCCGAATCCGAAGGCGGGCGATTTGCGGAAGTCTTAAGCGACGCAACCGTTGTCTGGCCATTGTTGGCGATGGGGTTGTTGGAACGATTAAAGGCGAAGAAATAGTGCGTATAGATTTTCTTGCCCCGCCTGCGTGTCCGGCCCGGATTCCAGCGCTACACACGGCTTGGTCCCTTAGGTAAGGAGGACGTCAAGAATGGTGCCGACGCACATGTTTTTGACTCGCGGTGTCGGGGTTCATCGCGAGAAGCTGGCTTCCTTTGAGCAGGCGCTTCGCGGCGCCGGGGTCGCGTATTGTAACCTGGTCAGCGTGTCTTCGATTCTTCCTCCGAACTGCCGGATCATCCCTCGAAAGCGCGGCGAACAGCTTTTGCATCCGGGAGAGATCACGTTCTGCGTCATGGCTCGGTCCGAGACAAACGAGCGCAATCGGTTGATTTCCGCCTCTGTGGGCGTGGCCATTCCCACCGATCGGCATACCTACGGCTATCTCTCGGAGCATCATGCGCATGGCGAGACCGATGAAGAGTCGGGAGACTATACCGAAGACCTGGCCGCCCAAATGCTCGCGACGACGCTGGGGATCGAATTCGATTCGAACATTGCCTGGAAGGAGCGGGAACAGGTGTTCAAGATGGGCGGCAAGATCGTGCGAACGCAGCACATTACCCAATCCGCCATCGGCAAGCCAAACATGTGGACCACGGTGGTCGCGCTCGGTATCTTCATCCCCCCGGAGAATCTACCTCCTCCACAACCGCGGGAACGAAGAAGAAAAGGATCCTGAGCGTTATGGCATTGCCGAGAGGCTGGCTCGATCAGAATCAGAATTTTCTGGGGCTTGAGGAGCCCTGGTGCCATCCCGATCATGCCGGTCTCTACGTCATCCCGGCGCCCTACGAGCAGACTTCAAGCTATATTCACGGGTCTCGCCAAGGGCCCCGCGCGATCCTAGAAGCTTCTCATCAAGTCGAGCTTTATGATGAGACCGTCGGATTCGAGACGTATCGAGAATGGGGGGGCATTGCCAGCTCCGTTGCGCTCGAACTCGGAGAGAAAGCTGACCGCGAAGCGGTGGATGAGATCCAGGCTCGAGTCCAAGACTATGTGGACGCGGGTCGCTTCATCGTGACCTTGACCGGCGAGCACACCGGCGCGCTCGGCGCGATCCGGGCCCACGCGAAGCGGCATCCGGAGATGTGCGTGGTCCAGGTGGACGCGCACGGGGACCTCCGCAACGCCTACCAGGGCAATCCATTCAGCCATGCCAGCGTTATGGCTCGAGTTGTGGAGGACAAGCTGCCACTCGTGCAAGTCGGGATTCGTTCGATTTCCTCAGAAGAGGTTGCACTCATCAATGCCACGGAAAAGATTTCGACCTTTTATGCCTATCAAATTCTCGATCCCTCTGGTCCATACCGAGGGCGTGCGTCGGCCTGGGTGCCGGACGTCGTGAAGGCGTGCACTGGGCCGGTGTACCTCACCTTCGATTGCGATGGGTTGGACGCCATGCTGGTTCCGGCGCTCGGGACGCCGGAGCCCGGCGGCCTGGGCTGGTATGACATGCTGGCACTTGTCACCGGCCTGGCGAATGGGCCGGGGATCATCGGCATGGATGTCAGTGAGCTCGCGCCGATTGAAGGATTGGCGGCTCCTCAGTTCACGGTGGCGCGCTTGATCTATCGAATTCTGGGGAGAGTGCTAACAGGGCGCAAGCAAGCCACTCAAACTAAAACCCATTCCTGATTCCTCCTTGAGCTTGACGGTGTAAGTTATATATGCAATTATACATGCGTGTATGAGATCCGGTTTCGCAAGCACCCACCGCTTTTTGAGTTAAGAGTTGGAGAATACCGAATTTTCTATGATGTTGATGCAGGCACCCAGACAGTGTTTGTCCGGGCGGTTAGAAAGAAGACCGGCAAAGATAGGACAAGGGACATTCTATGAAGACCGTATCAGTTCGCGATCTACAAATTCGTGTTAAGGAATGTGTTGATAGTGCGCAATCTGATCGCGTCATCGTCACGCGGCATGGCAAGCCGGCAGCTGTGCTTATTGGCGTAGAGGGACTCGACTGGGAAGCAGTCGTCATGGAAACCAGTTCAGGTTTCTGGGATATGATTCAGAAACGTCGCCGGCAATCGACCGTTTCAATGAAGACGATGCGTGCTCGGCTGAAGAAGAAAAAATGAGCTGCCTTTAACCGCGTTACTCAGCAAACTTTGGCGGGCGTTTCTCCAGAAATGCGGCGGTCCCTTCCTTTTTGTCCGGAGTTTCGCACAGCTCTCCAAACAGTTCCGACTCGCGCGCGAGCCCTTCTGCCAACGGACTGTCGAGGCCGGTGCGAATCGCGCGGAGCGCCGACTGGATCGCCAGGCGCGGTTTTGACGTAATCATTCCGGCGAGGAGGTGTGCCTGCGAAAGCAGCTCTCCGGCCGGTACCACGCGATTCACCAGGCCGAGGGCAAGAGCCTCTTCCGACAAAATGGTCTCGCCGGTCAGAATCAATTCCGACGCTTTGGATGGCCCAATGATCCGTGGAAGCCGCTGAGTGCCGCCGAATCCCGGAATCAGCCCGAGCTTGACTTCCGGTAACCCGAACTGTACGCCGGCAGCCGCCACCCGCATATGACACGCCATGGCGAGTTCCAGGCCCCCGCCCAGGCAAGCGCCATTAATGGCGGCAATGATCGGCTTGTCGAATCGCTCGATACGGTTCAGGAGCGCTTGCCCTCGTCCAGAGAGCTCAGCACCTTGGTGCATCCTCTGGAGTTGCGCAAGTTCATTGATATCGGCCCCAGGACAAAAGAAGCGGCCGCTGGCGGTAAAGATGATGACCCTGACACCATCCATGGCTTCCATGGTCGCAAAGACCTGGTCGAGCTCCTGCAAGACAGCGGTCCCCAAGGCATTTGAGGGAGGATTATTCAGCGTGATCGTCGCGATGCGATCCGCGATGGCAATGGTGACAAAGTGTTGCGCCATGATTTATGGTAGCAAAATTTTGGCTCTGCTGCTATCCAGGCAGTGTGCCGCCTTTAAGGGCAATAATCTATGATAAAATGCTAGAACAGGGTCAGAGTCGATTTATTGCGGTCGTGAAGAGTTGCCTTCGTTGAATATTGAAATGCCAATAAATCGACTCTGACCCCGTTCTCCTTTCTGAGGTGGCATCTTGACGATTGCGGAACGCCTCGCCGGCTATGCCCACTCGTTAGGCTCGCAACGCCTACCCTCGGCGGTCACCCATGAGGTCAAGCGTCGCATCCTGGACAGTTTCGGGTGCGCTCTGGGAGCCTGGTCCGCCGAGCCGTGCCGGATTGCGCGAGGCATGGGAGAGGCGGTGCACATCCCCGACGGCGCTACCCTCTGGGGAACGGGGCGCAAGACGCTGCCTGACTTGGCGACATTTGCAAATGGCGCGATGGTTCGGTATCTGGATTTCAACGATACCTACCTGGCGAAGGAACCGGCGCATCCTTCCGATAACATCCCTGGTGTCCTGGCTGTGAGCGAGACGGCCCATGCTCCCGGCCGCCGGGCCATTTTGGCGATTGCGTTGGCGTATGAGATCCAGTGCCGGCTCTGCGACGCGGCCGCACTTCGTCCACGCGGCTGGGACCACGTCACGTACGGGCCCTTTTCCTCGGCCTTGGCGACAGCGGCCTTGTTAAAGCTTTCGGAAGCGGCCATGCTGCAGGCGGTCAACCTCGCAGGGATCGCGAACATCGCGCTTCGACAAACCCGGGTGGGCGACATCTCGATGTGGAAAGCGTGTGCATTTTCCAATGCGGCTCGAAACGGCGTGTTCGCTGCACAGCTTGCTCAACGCGGGATGACCGGTCCGGCACCCATCTTTGAGGGCGAGAAAGGATTTATGAACCTGGTCTCTGGGGCGTTGGACCTGCCGCCATTCGCCGGCGAGACGACGACATCTGGGAATACAGCGCCCTTCAAGATTCTTGACACCTACATTAAACATTATCCGGTGGAGTATCACGCGCAAACCGCGGTGGAAGCGGCGCTCCTCATTCGCGAGGAGCTCCTGAAGGACGAGGGGCCCGGTGCCGACCGTGCCATGGAGGCGATCACCGAGATTGAGATCGGCAGCTATGACGTGGCGATCGAAATCATCGGGAGGGATCCGGAGAAGTGGCGCCCGCGGACGCGCGAGACCGCCGACCATAGTTTTCCGTTTTGCGTCGCAGTCGCGTTGAAAGAGGGGGATGTCACAGTGCGCTCCTTCGCGGAGCAACGCCTGACTGATCCGGTGCTCCAGAAGATGATGCAGAAGGTGCGGGTTACGGAACGGGACGAATTCCGGGGGCGCTACCCCCACGCAATGCCCACTCGCCTGACGGTACGGACCACGGCCAGAAAAGAGTATGTCAGGCAGGTAGACTTGCCGTTGGGGCATCCAAAGAATCCGATGTCGGACGGGCAGGTCGAGGAAAAGTTCTGGACCCTCGCGGCTCGCCGGCTGAATCGGGCACGCGCCGAAAAACTCATTGAGCTGGTCTGGAAACTGGATAAGCTGGATGACGTCGGTGCGCTCATGCCCTTGCTGAAAGTGTCTGGCCATGGATAAGCCGAGCATGTCCAAATCGAGGCGTCTGCGTGAACTCGTCAGCCAGCGACCTGTCATCATGCCGGGCGCCTTCAACGCGCTGACCGCGATGCAAATTGAACAGGCAGGCTTCGAAGCAGCGTACATTTCCGGGGCAGCGGTCTCTGCCGCGCGCGGGCTGCCGGACATCGGGTTGCTCTCGATGACAGAAATTCAGGGCGAGGCTGAAATCATTGCCAAAGCAGTGGCGATTCCGGTCCTCGCTGATGCCGATACCGGCTATGGTCCTCCTTTGAGCGTTATGCGGACCGTGCGCGCGTTCGAGGAGGCGGGGGTGGCCGGCCTTCAGCTAGAAGATCAAGAGAATCCGAAAAAGTGTGGGCACCTGCCCGGAAAGAAACTTGTCACGATTGCGGAGATGTCGCAGAAAATCGGGGCAGCAGTGGAAGCGCGCCGGGATCCGGACTTGCTGATCGTGGCCCGGACCGACGCGCGGTCGGTCGAGGGGCTGAAGGCGGCGACACGCCGGGCGCGCGCCTACGTCGAGGCCGGAGCTGATGCAGTGTTCCCGGAAGCGCTGGAGTCGGCGGAAGAGTTTCGCACCTTTGCGCGGACGCTCCTGGACGAGGGCATTAAAGTGCCGTTGATTGCGAACATGACCGAGTTCGGGAAGACCCCTTACTTAACCATGCGGGAATTTCAGGAGCTTGGCTATCAGATTATTTTGTTTCCGGTGACCTTGCTGCGAGTGGCGACGGCCGCCGTTGAGAGAATGTTAATCGAGCTGAAGGCGCTCGGGACGCAGCGGGAATCGCTGGACAAGATGCAGACACGACAACAATTATACGAACTGCTTCGCTATGACCTGTACGAACAAAAGGATGCGGAACTGCATGATAGATATGGGCGAGACACCTAAGAATCCCCCTCACCCTAACCCTCTCAACCACCCGTTGCAAAGTCAAAGCAACGGGTACCCGGGGAAGAGGGATTACTCCCCCGGCCTAGAGGGGGTCATCGCCGGGGAGAGCGCGCTCTGTGAAGTGGACGAGGGGGAGCATGGGTTGCGGTACCGCGGCTATGCGGTAAGCGACCTGGCGGAACACGCTAGCTTTGAGGAGGTGGCGTATCTGCTTCTCTACGGGAAACTTCCGACGCGCAAAGAACTGGAGGACTTTTCTGAGCAGCTACGCAGGCAATGGCCCCTGCCGGGCCCGGTCGAAGCCTTCATCGGAGTCGTCCCGCCGGATGCCCACCCTATGGACATTTTGCGAACCGGTGTGTCGCTGCTGGGCATGACCGATTCGGATGCTTCGGGAGAAGGGGACGTCTTGGCGTCCCCGGGGCGGGCGGGTGAGACGGGAACAGGGGATGTCTTGGCGTCTCCTGGGGGGGCCGGTGAAATCCAGAATTCGCACGACGCCAACCTGCGAAAAGCGGTGCGCCTGATGGCCCAGATCCCGATGATCATCACAAACGCGCATCGTCTCGCGCATGCCAGGCGGCACGTGCAACCGAGAGATGACCTGCGCTTTGCCGAAAATCTGCTCTACCTCCTCACCGACCGGTATGGCGATGAAAAAGCGAAAGCAATGGCGCGGGTCCTGGATGTCTCGTTGATCCTCTACGCCGAACACGAGTTCAACGCCTCGACCTTCGCGGCGCGAGTGACCGCTTCCACGTTGACGGATCTGCATGCGGCAATCACCTCGGCGGTCGCCACATTAAAGGGTCCGCTTCACGGGGGCGCCAACGAGGCGGTCGCGGCCATGCTGCTGGAGATCAAGACACGGGACCGCGCTGAGAAGTGGGTGCGCGATGCATTGGCCAAAAAACGCCGGGTGATGGGCTTTGGCCATCGCGTGCTGCGCAAGGGCGATGCGCGCTCGTTGATCATTCAGCGGCACGCCGAGGTGTTGAGCCAGGCCTGTGGCGACACCCGTTGGTATGACATTGCGACGATCGTGGATCGCGTGATGCAGCAGGAGAAAGGACTCTACCCGAACCTCGACTTCTATACGGCCGTCGCCTACCTCCTGATGGGAATTCCCCGCGACCTCTATACCCCGGTGTTTGTCTGCTCCCGCATCACCGGCTGGTGCGCGCACGTGATCGAACAGCAGGATCACAATCGCTTGATCCGCCCGCGCGCGCTCTATACGGGACCTCCGCCGCAGAGCTATGTGCCCATTGACCGACGCGCGTGATCAGATCCTGCGCGCTCAGCAGATGGACGGCCCGCCGTTTAGATTGCCGTGGGCTTCATTCGCGGAGTTTTATCAGTCACGCATCAAGGATCCCGCTCGGGCCAACCAGTCATTCCTAGCCTATTGTGACGATGAACGCGGCGCGCGGCGAAGCTATACGTATGCCCAGCTCGATGCGCAAGTGCTCTCCGTCGCGGCTTTGATGCGTCAGTCCTTGGGTCTGCGCCGGGGTGATCGGGTTGCCACAGTCTTGTTCAACCATGACCAGACGGTGTTCATCTATTTCGCCGCGTGGGTCCTGGGCCTCGCGGTTGTGCCGATCAATGTCGAAGAACCGCTCGAGAAGAAACGCTATATTCTCGAACACTCCGAAGCCTCCGTCTGCTTCTGCTGGGAAGATTACGAAGACGAAATTCGAAGCATGCAGGGCGAACTTCCACAGCTTCGTACCTTGGTGACCGTGAGTGACAATCCCGATTCTCCATTTCAGGTTTCACACTGCTCTTCTGTTCCAATGGGTCAAGGGGAGGGGAAAGGGGAGGGGAAAAGCGGCGGGGCAAGCCTTCAGGATGAGGCATTGATCGTGTACACCTCAGGCACGACGGGGCCGCCGAAGGGCGTCATCTTGACCGCGGAGAATCTGTTAATTGACGCCGATGGTATCACCGCCTGGCATGACTTTGGAGCCGACGATAGGCTGATGTGCGTCCTGCCGATCCATCACGTGAATGGCACGATTGTGACCTTGGTCACGCCGTTTTATTTCCAAGGGGGCACCGTGCTCACCAGGAAGTTCAAGACGGGTGTCTTCTGGCGGAGGCTCCACGAAGAAGGCGTTACCTGCGTCAGTGTCGTCCCGACCTTGCTGGAATTTCTTCTCGAGGCGAATGAAGACCTCTCGCCTTATCAGTTGCAACAATTCAAGGGCGTGATTTGCGGAGCCGGGCCATTGCTGAAGGAGACCGCGGCCAGGTTTGAGGAGCGCTTTCGCTTTCCGATCCGACATGGCTATGGCTTGTCTGAAACGACCTGCTATTCCTGCTTTCTGCCGAATGACCTCTCCTCTGCGGAGCATCGTCACTGGCTGGTGGACCATGATTTTCCCTCCATCGGGCTACCGATCCGGCATAACGATATGGCGATTCTCGATGATCACGGCCAGGCGGTGTCTGAGGGCACCCGCGGCGAGATCTGCATCCGGGGGCGCACGGTCTGTGCCGGCTATTTTAAGCGGCCGGACGCGAATGAAGCCGCATTCCGATGGGGGTGGTTCCGGTCCGGAGATGAAGGATTCTACATCGGGGACGAGCGCGGGCGGCCCTTCTTTTTCATCTCGGGCCGATTAAAAGAGCTGATCATCCGTGGCGGCGTGAACATCTCTCCCTTGGAGATTGATGATGTGCTCAAACGCCATCCGGCGGTGAAATTTGCCATGGCCGTGCCGTTTGAGAACCGCTACTACGGCGAGGAGATTGCCGCCTACGTCGTGCCGCGTGAAGGCCACGAACCGACCGAACAACTGCTGATTGAGTTCTGCCGGGGTAAGTTGTCCTTTGCGAAGCGACCGAAGGTGATTCTGTTTGGCCAGGAGGTTCCCTATACCACGACAGGCAAGCCCAAGCGGTTGGAATTGAAGGCTCGGCTGGCGGCGTCTCTAGCTTCCTATCGAAACATCCAGTTTAAAGACGAGACTCATTCCTGAAGAGAGTTTGCGCCTGCAAAGAGCTTCCTGTATCATCCCTTTCGACTGGGGGATCGTCTAGTGGTAGGACATCAGCCTTTGGAGCTGATTACCGTGGTTCGAATCCACGTCCCCCAGCCAACCTCCTGTTGATTCCGTCCGCCTCATGCAGACTGAAAAAAACCTTCCAGAAGGATGACAAGGCACTCCGATTGCACACCACCGTGAAGCATCACGGGAGACAGTCCCATGATCATCTCTGTGATTAACCATACTCATGACCAGATCACCGACTCGGAATTGCATGAAGCCATTCGGGCCATCAATCGCCAGATCGAAGCGGACTTCGAGCCGTATTGGAGTCTCGGAGCGAAGCTACGGTTAGAAGGGAAGAGCACGGTGAAGCCGACGAAACAGACTCTCGCCGACATGCGGGGTGACGCGGTGCTGTATTTGTGGGACGAACTGGATGTCGACGACGCGCTTGGCTATCACGACCAGAACAACCGTGGGATTCCGTATGGGTTCGTATTTACCGAGTTAGCGCGGCAGCTGAAGGAAAAGTGGACAGTCACCCTGTCGCACGAAGCCCTGGAAATGATAGGAGATCCAGAGGTGAATTTGTTGGTAGTGGGACCACATCCCGGAGATCGACGGGTCAACGTCTTTCATTGGTATGAAATGTGCGATACGGTTCAAGCCGAGACTTATGAGATTGACGGGGTGGAGGTGTCGAATTTTGTGCTTCCGCTTTATTTCACCGGCGGCGATGAACGTGGAGGCCGCAATGATTTTTTGGGAAAGTCCTATGATGGTGTCACGTTGTGCTCGTTCGGCGTCAACCCTGGAGGATACGTAGGTTTTTTTGATCCACGATTAGGCGCGCAGAAGACGTTTTCCATGAAAGGGGACACCGAAGGCCTTCGGCGGCTGAAAATTAAACGGGGAGCCAAAGAAGCTCGCCGCGGTGTTCGCTATCAACGTTTTGCTCTTGGCAAAAAGGCTTCACGATCTGGCAGCCGATCCAGACGATCCTGAGGTGAGAATTTGCGGCGGAGGGGAGTTCAGTCCGGCAATTCTTGCCCGGTAGAAAACACCCTCAAGGATAATGTTTTTTCCGACCTATACTGCTCCCGCTGTTTCGCCGCGGCGCCCATTCATCGCATTGTCTTCAGGCCGATAGTTTTCAAGGACTATGCGCATTCTCGAATCGTAGTCATTTTCCCTGTCTATGGCGTAGAGTTGTTTAACCGCATGTAAGGCATCGGTAAGGTTATTTCTGGCTGCAAGTAAGCTGTTCTCTACGCTTTGCCCATGGTCGTTCATGTTGCCCCGTAAGGTGTCGACTCCCACCAATAATTTTTCGAGTGTGTTGATATCGCACTTTTTCATGGCCCTTCCCTCCTTAATCACTGAGTTCCCTTGCAAGATTTGAGCCTGCCTTCAGTCCGTTAAAGACAAGCCATCGAGACAACGTGGTCTAGACTAGGGCGCTCGCCACTGGCCAGATGTGGTATATTGCACACCTCCCCCATCGCGTGCCCCAACCGGTTGGAAATACGGCCGCTGTGTGGCATACAGTGGGCCCGGTTCTTCGGGTCCAGCGATGAGGTCTATCGTGCGGGCGCGACTTGCCAGGAAGGACGGTGACTCTCTTGGCGGATGAACACAAAAGGTTTGATCAAATGTCCCGGGCGGAGCGGGCCGCCTACCGCCATGTGTTGGAAGCGAAACTACACGAGGAAGAAGAGGCAGCTAAGCAGGATGGCCTTGATGAGACGGAGGCCTCGCAAGGTTCAACCCTCAGAGGCACGTTAAGAGCGAGCCTGCTGCAACTGGATCAGTTGGATCGGAAAGACCAGAAGAAAAGTGGTTAGGCTTCTGGCAGAGGAACATGCGAGAGGCGAGTGGACATAAGAGTCGGTGCGAAAACCGATGTCGGTCTGAAGCGGTCTCACAATGAGGATACCTTTTGTGCTGATCCTCGGCTCGGGCTCTTTGTGGTATGCGATGGGATGGGCGGGTGCAATGCGGGCGAAGTGGCCAGCCAGCTCGCGTTGGAAATGATTCAGAAACATATCGCAGAGGCCTCCGAGAATCCGGATCTGCCGATGGTCGGCCCGTATGATCCACGGTACTCCGCAGGGACAAACCGCCTGGCGAGCGCTGCCCGTCTAGCGAATGAAACGGTGTATCGGTCGGGCCAGAGCTGGGTCGACTACGAAGGAATGGGAACGACAGTGGTGTCGGCTCTTTTGAACGAGGGGGTCATGTCTATCGCTCACGTTGGTGACAGCAGGCTCTATCTGGTTCGCGGAGGCGACCTTATCCCTGTCACCAGGGATCACTCCCTCGTAGCGGAGCAGGTGCGGCGAGGGCTGCTTACGGAAGAGGAAGCCGAGCGCTCTGCTCAGCGCAATATCATAACCCGAGCTTTGGGCACGAGCGAAACTGTGGAGGTGACGCTCAATGAGGTCACCCTGATACAGGGAGACGCGCTGCTCTTGTGCTCCGACGGTCTGACCAGAGGAGTGACGTCAAGTCAGATCCTGGCCGCGATTCTCGCCGCGCCGGACCCACAGACTGCTTCCCAACACTTGGTCGCTTTAGCGAATAAGGCGGGCGGCGAGGACAATACGACAGTGATCGTGATCATGATTCAGAAGATTGCCGCTCAGGAGGGGTGGTCGCGGGTATCGAACGGGTGATGAGCAGACGCACCGGGGAGTGCTTCGTGCGGCGAGTGTCCTCATAGATCAAGAAAAACCCGGACTCTCTCGAGCCGCGGCGATTTTCAAGAGCAGATCCTCTAGTGCAAACGGTTTGGGTAGTAAGACCATCTCGTCGGTGAGACCGTGCTGCCGCAAACTTTCAGGAATATAGCCCGACATAAACAGAACCTTCATTTTGGGGCGAAGCGCCAGCGCGCGTTTAGCTAACTCAATGCCGTTCATCTGTGGCATGACCACATCCGTAAGCATTAAATCAATGGTATCCGGATAGCCCTCGCAAATAGCGATTGCCTGATAGCCATCGTGCGCTTCGATCACCTGATACCGGTTAAGTCCCAGCAGGTTGCGGACTACTTCCAGCACCAGTTCTTCATCTTCTACCAAAAGGATCGTAGCCAAGCTGGTTCTCCAGGGAAGCCGCGGTGCACCGCTATAAACCTTCCATGCGGGAAGACAGCATAGCAGTTTTAGGGCGGCCATCAAAGTGTCGAGGCAGAACTCAGTGGTCCTTGAGGTACAATGCGTGAAGGACAGAAGGCGTCACCATGGGCGAAAAGATGCCGTTGCTTTGGTGCTCGATCTCCGGGCATGGTTTTGGCCATGC
>Ga0184632_10000416_pt1 | contig 16587 bp, 13 predicted proteins | sample PLM31_50_b1_FD_133153 | JGI IMG/M metagenome (GOLD analysis project Ga0184632, IMG submission 133153) | Groundwater sediment microbial communities from an aquifer in East River, Colorado, USA - PLM3-1_50_b1 | ecosystem: Environmental > Terrestrial > Soil > Riparian zone | place: USA: East... | reverse complement strand
TGGATGGCCCGTCGGCTCTCGGTCAGTTGGTCGGAGTTTTCGACCCGAGAGCCTCCTGGATGGCTTCGTGCAACCGCGCTCCGGTCGGCTGACCGACGATGGTTGTCACGCGGTGCGGTCCGCTCTCCTCCTCCCAGCTGAGTGCGAGCCCGGGTGACGAGAGCACGACAGGTGTGTCGGGATGGACATCGCGGATGTTCTCGATGAGCACACGTGAACCTTCGGCATCGCCACTCGCCCAGACATCGTAAACAAGGACGTCGGCGCGCTCGGCGAGATCGCATGGCCGGCCAGCCAATACGGGGCAGACGTTGCGGGTCGGCCCTCCACATTCGACGACCTCGTACCCATAGCGTCGCAGAGAGTCAGCCTCTTGCCCGGCCAGGTCGAGATCGTGGTGAACGACGAGAACTCGCGTCATCTCGCACCTCCCCAGTCGTTGGGGGTCGTCCGGTCGATCGGCCGGTTGATCGGAAGAGTCTGGGCGGTCGTATACAGCAAGGCCGAGAGGCCAAAGTCCCCTTCATACGGGCCACGTGGCCCGTCGATTCGTCGCATGTTCCCAAGTCGTCGGGCGATCGCCCGGCGCCGGACGGCATAGGCCGGTTGGACTGGCGGAAGGGTCCGGAGGTCCCTTCTGGAACGGTTAGGGAAGGCGACAATGCGCCAATGAACGACCTACCCCCTCTCCCAACCGCCTCCGAGGCGCGGGCCGAATCCAATCCATCCGATCATATGGCCGTTTCCAGGCGAGCCCTCTTGCGAGCCGCCGGTGGCGGCTTTGTCGCGGCCGGCGTTGCAGCCTGCGTCGGCCCGACGCCCACGACTGGCTGGGTCGCGGGCCCAACAACTGTCCCGGCAGCCAGCCCGGAACCCGGCGCTTCGGGCGGTCCCTCGGCGACACCGTCGATGGATCACGCCAGCGCAGCGCCGTCTGCGGGTGCCTCGGCGCCGCCCATGGACCACGACGCAGCCGCCCTCGCCGTCGTCAAGCGGTTCCTCGATGGCGAGGGCGCATCGATGGAGCGTCCCGGCAACGTCGCGCTCGAGCCGAAGATCGTCAACGGCGTCAAGGTGTTCGAGCTCACGATCGACGAGATCGAGCACCGGATCGATGCCCAGAAGGACCCGATCGCCGCCCTCGGCTACAACGGGACGTGGCCGGGACCTCGCCTGACGGTTGCCGAAGGCGACCGCGTACGCGCCACCTTCCGCAACAACCTCCGCGAGACGACCGGGGTCCACTTCCACGGCCAGCGGCTGCCGAACAACATGGACGGCGTCCCGCACATCACCCAGGACCCGATCCAGCCGGGCGAGTCGTTCACCTACGAGTTCACCGCTCGGGCCAGCGGCTCGCACATGTACCACAGCCACCACAACGCAACCGATCAGGTCGGGCGCGGGTTGCTGGGCGCGTTCATCGTCGAGCCGAAGGAGTCCGCGCAGCGCTACGACGAGCGGTACGGCGCGACCCAGGACATCATCTGGATCAGCAACGATTCGCTCGGCGGGTTCACGATCAACGGCCGCGGCTTCCCCGCGACCAGCCCGATCGTCGCGACGCTCGGCGAGACGATCGTCATCCGCTTCATGAACGAGGGCGTGATGATGCATCCCTGGCATCTCCACGGGATGCCGATGCGGGTCGTCGCACGGGACGGGTATGCGCTGGGTTCGGCGGCGTTCACGTGCGACACGCTGGGCGTCAACCCCGGGGAGCGATGGGACGTCGTCATCGAATGCGATGAGCCTGGGGCTTGGGCATTCCACTGCCACATCCTTCCGCATGCGGAAGGGGCGGACGGAATGTTCGGAATGGTCACCGCGCTCGTGGTGCAGGAGCAGGCCGCGATGGGCGCGCTGGGCCAGACCGGGTCACCGGTCGCGAGCGCAGCTCGAGCGGCAGGGTCGACTGCCTTCGCCTGCCTGATGCCCCAAGTCAGCTGAGGCTATGCGCCTGAGCACATGATGGACTGCACCCGACCGTACCAATCGGCCATAGCGTCCGCGCACCAACCTTCCGTACGGTGCGGCCGAGTACCGTGCCGTCTCGCTTCCGTTTCCCAGCCCTCCGCTACACGGTCGCCCGTCTCCACCGGCGGCCTGGCCTCCGCACGGTCGTCGTTGCGCCGGCGGTTGCCATCACCGTGGGCATGGCGGTCGTCGTGTCGAACAGCGTGGCCGACGAGCTGCGCAGAACCGCCACGCAGTCCGCGGTCCACAGCGTCGAAGCCATCGTGCGCGGCTACGTCGATCCGGAGCTGCAGGAGTCGAGCCTCGACCTCGACGCGCCACGCGACCCGGCCATCGACTCCCAACTCGAGCGGCTGACCCTGTCCGGCGAGATCCGCCGGATCAACATCTGGTCACGCGACGGGCGGATCGTCTATTCGAGTGACGCCGAACTTCGCGGACGGCGATACTCGATCGGCCCGTTGATCGCCAACGCCTACGCCGGCGACGGTGCTGCCCACTACGTTGGCGCCGACGCGACCGCGGACGGCGAGGGTATCGGCCCCGGCGCAGACCTCCCGGCCTTGTCCGGCAACTATCTCGAGCTGTTTGTCCCGATCCGCGGCGCCGTCGATGGCAATCCGATCGGCGTCTACGACGTCTATCAGGACGCCCGCCTCATCGAGCAACGGATCGACGCCTCGCGGTCCGGGGTGTTCATCGTGGCGGTTGTGGCATCGAGCATGCTCATCGTCCTCATCTGGCTGGCGTTTGGCGGCGCCTCGCGGGTCCTGGCGCGGCAGAACCGTCGCCTGGAGGAGCAGGCAGCAACCGAGGGGCTCCTGCTGGTGGACCTCCAGCGCAGCGAAGAGCGGTTCCGGTCGCTCGTCCAGAACGCGTCGGACGCCGTCGTGGTCCTGGGCGAGGACGGTCTTGTCCGCTACGAGAGTCCGGCCGTTCAGCGCATCCTGGGTCGCCGAGCTGAGGAAGGGATCGGCCGGCTGGCCACAGCTGACGTCCACCCCGACGACAAGTTGACTGTCGATCGCCGGCTGGCCGACGTCGCGTTCTCGAGTGGCTCCGAGGTGGCAGTCGAGTACCGGGTTCGCCACGCCGATGGCTCGTGGCGAACGCTCGAGGCGATCGCCAAGAACCTTCTAGACGATCCCGCTGTCGGCGGCGTTGTCATCAATTACCGGGACGTCACGGAGCGGAAGGTGCTCGAGGAGCAGCTCCGTCACCAGGCGTTCCACGATGTCCTGACCGGGCTGGCGAATCGATCGCTGTTCCGGGACCGCCTCGGTCACGCCCTGGCCCGCGCCGCGCGAGGCGGTCGGCCGACCGCCGTCCTGTATCTCGATCTCGACGACTTCAAGGCGGTCAACGATCGTCTCGGCCACGCCGAGGGCGACCGGTTGCTCGTTGCCGTCGGCGAGCGGCTCCGGTCGGCCACCCGCGACGGGGACACCGTCGCGCGGCTGGGCGGCGACGAGTTCGCGATCATCGTGGAGGAGACGAATCCCACTGAGGCAGCCCTCGCCGCAGGGCGGATCCTCGAGGAAGTCGCCCGGCCGTTCGACCTCGGCGAACGCCAGGTCGCCGCCCGCGCCAGCATCGGGATCGCGATTCGATTGGCGGACGGCGGGGACGCAGACGAGCTGCTGCGCCGGGCCGATATCGCGATGTACGCGGCGAAGGCCCGCGGTGGCAACTGCCAGGTCACGTATGACCCGCAGCTGTACGACGCGACCGTCGCCCGCATGGAGCTGAAGGCCGACCTCGGACTGGCACTCGAGCGAGGCGAGATGCACGTCGCGTATCAACCGATCGTCGAGCTCGACTCGGGCGCAATCACGGGGTCGGAGGCGCTGATGCGCTGGAGCCACCCCGAGCGCGGCGAGATCTCACCGATGGAGTTCATCCCGTTGGCCGAGGAGAGCGGGGTGATCCTCGAACTCGGTCGTTGGATCCTCGAGACCGCCTGCCGACAGACCCGGATCTGGCAAGAGGAAACGGGGCGGGGCGGACTCACGATCAGCGTCAACGTGTCGGGCCGCCAGATGGCGGACCCGAACCTCGTCGACGACGTCGGACGCGTCCTTTCGGTGTCCGGGCTCGATCCGCAGTGCCTGACCCTGGAGATCACCGAGAGCGTGCTGGTCCTGGACGTGGACGCGACCCTCGCGACGTTTCGGGCCCTCAAATCGCTTGGTATCCGCCTGGCGATCGACGACTTCGGGACCGGCTACTCCTCGTTGAGTTACCTGCGCCAGTTCCCCGTCGACATCCTCAAGGTCGATCGCTCGTTCGTCGCCAGCCTCGACGGCGGCAACGACTCGATGGCCCTGGTTCGTTCGATCGTCAGTCTCAGCTCGACGCTGCGGCTCGACACCGTCGCTGAGGGCATCGAGACGTCCGAGCAGCGCCAGGTTCTGCGGGGTCTCGGCGCCCAGCACGGCCAGGGTCACCTGTTCGCTCGCGCAATGCAACCGCGCGAGCTCGGTGACCTTCTTGTCGACGGGACAACGACGGCTTCGACCGCCGAGCCCGACCAGTCGAATTCCGATCCGAAGCGCCCTGCGGGCCGGTCCGGCCGACAAAGCGCTGGATCTCGAGCCCGTTAACCATGTCCAGCCACCGCAAGCGAGGTCCACTGATGCTCTATCCGAACCGCCGCGTCGCAACGCATGCCGCCGCACTGTTTCGACTGTTCGCCCTGATCACCGTCGTGGCGATCGTGCTGGCAGCCTGCCAGGCCGCCGCCAGCCCGCCGCGAGTGATCACCTTGCGAACGCTGAACGATTCCGGGGTCAGCGGAACGGTGTCGTTCGGCGACCTGGGCGGCCGGACCGGGGTTGAGATCACGGTAAACCCGGGTGATAACCCGGACATGCCGGCGCACATCCATCCCGGAACATGCGACAACCTCACCCCGCAACCGAAATTTCCACTCCAGAACGTCAAGGCCGGCGCTTCGAAGACGGTCGTGCCCGCTTCGATCGACGAGCTCTTCGCCGGCAACCTGGCCGTCAACGTCCACAAGGCGAACGACGACCTCAAGACGTACACGGCGTGCGTCGAAATTCGTTAGCGGGTCGCGCGTCAGGGCTCCTGAGCGGCATCCTTGCTGTGTCGCTCGTCGCCGGCTGCGTCGGGGCCCGACCCCCTTCGACTACAACTCCCTCGGCGGCGGTCGGCGTGACGATCACCAGTGGGCGCGGCGAAACACTGGCCTTCGAGCCCGCAGAGACCACCGTCCGGGCGGCCGGTCCGATCACGATGACGTTCCAGAACGTCTCCAGCCTGCCGCACAACATGACGTTCACGGCCGGGCTCACGGCCGCCACCCGCACGATCGTCAGACCAGGCACCTCGGATCAGCTGGTGCTCGTCCCCCCGGCACCGGGCACCTACCCGTTCGTCTGTACGATCCACGAGGGGATGGCCGGCACGCTCGTCGTCGAGCCAACCACCGCCGGCTAGATCCCATCCGACATGCCCCGCGGCAGGGCCCTGGACAATGTCAGCGCCACGACGGCAAGCCCGATGACGAGCGTCCAGCCGACTACGACCCCGGTCAGGTCCGCGACCGCGCCTAGAGCCAGCGGGGCGATGAGGATCGCGACGCCAGACGCAAGGGTCAGGTGTGCGCCGGCCGCGGCGAGCTGGCGCGGTGCCGCCGCGAGCGCCGCCGCGATTCCGGCCGGGTACAACCCCGCGACGCCGACGCCAGCCACGAACAGGCCGGCGCCCGATACGGCCGCGAGCGTCGATACCCAGCCGACCGCGGCCCCGAGCGCCGCGAGCAGGAGGCCGACGCCCGCCGGCCGCCTCACATCGCCGGTCGTGCCGATCCCAACGCTCAGGCCGAGGCGACCCACGAACATCCCGGCAAAGAACAGGGCCGCGACCAGGGTCGACTCGTCCATCGGCGACGCCGTTCGTCGCTCGACGAGCGTCGCCGCCCAGAAGACGATGCAGAACTCGACCGCGACCACGGCGACGAGATATGCCCATGCCAGCCAGAACGTGGTCGGGAGTGATCGGCCATCGATACCGTCGTCGACCGCGAGTCTCGGCCCTTGTCGCAGGTCGAGGAGATCAAACGCGACGAGGGCGAGGGCCGGCACGAGGCCGATCCACCAGCCCACGCCCGCACTCGCTCCGGCCGCGAACAGGACCGGCGCGGTGAACGCCGCGACCATCGCCCAGACGTTCGCTCGGCCGAGCGCCAGCCGAGACGCCGACCCGCCCGCCCTCGCGAGGCTCGCGTTGGTATAGCCGAGGACCGCACCAGCGCCGAGCCCGATCGCCAGAGCCGCGGCAAGCGTCACGGCAACGGTTGGCGCCCATGCCAGGGCAACCACTGCGATCGCGATCAACAGCAGGGAGGCGGCCCGAACCGCCAGCTCCCCGAAACGAGCGCCGGCCCGGGCGGCAAACGATCCTGCGATGACGAACCCGATCGCCAGGGCGGTCGAATGCAGGCCGACCTGGGTATCGGTAAGGCCGAGTCGCTCCCGAAGGAAAGGGCCGACGGCGCCGAGGCCATAGATGACGTAACCGACCGTCGCGATGGCGAGATACGCCGGCCAGGCGTCGGTCGCTCGGGTCATGCGTTGGTCATTGGTTCACCCTGTGTGACCCCGAGTATGTCCCGTCCAGGGGACTTGGCGGGCGCTGCCGCAGCTACGGCAGCGCCCGCCTGACCTGGTCGGTTAGTCCGTCAACCGCCCGAAGTTCTCGGCCGATTGAGCGGCAGCCCCGTTTCGCCGACAAAGATCTTGAAGATCTTCCAGGCGTCTGGATTGTCGCCCGGTTCGAGATCGCCGTTCGTCACGAGCAGCGACTTTCCAGCAAATGCGAGCCCCCATGGCGAGTGAAACAGCGGGCTCGAGATCCGTCCGATCTCGTTACCGGCCGGGTCGAGGACCGCGACCTGGTTCGGGCCGAGAAGGCTCACGTAGAGGTTGCCCGACTTGGCGAACGCGATGCCGGTCGCCTGGGGCGGCGCCTGGCCTTCCACGGTCGGGAAGCGGTGCACCAGCTCGAGGTCGGAGGACGTCGGATGATCGACGAGCCGAACCCGATAGATGACCGCCTCGAGCGGAAACTCCGCCGACACGGTGATCGAGAAGTACAGCCACGTACCCGTTGGGTCGATCCGACCGCCCAGCGGCCCTCCGGCAAAGCCGAAGTAGCCAGTCAGCCTCGGATCCGTGAACCAGATCGAGGGCGTGCCGTCCGGGGTCACTCGCCAGATCCGGGGCTTGTCATCGGGCACGTACAGGTTCCCGGCTCGGTCGAACACGAGGTCGTTCCACATCGCGGACATCCAGCCGCCGTCGCTCAGCGGCGGTGGCACCTGCGAGAAGACCTCCGGCGCGGCGGGATGCTGGCTGAGGTCGAGGCGCAGGATGCGGCCGTTCATGTCGGCGACATAGAGTTTGTGGGTCGGCTTCGGGTTGCCGTCCAGGGCGAGGCCGAACAGGCCCATGTCCGAGTTCGGCATCGTGTCGATGACCGTCGTCCCGATCAACGTGCCATCGTCGTCGTAGGTGAACACGCGCTCGTCGTCCGAGTTGAGGTGCGGTGCAAAGAAGTCGCCCGCACTCGTCGATACGTAGACCCGGTCGTCGCCGACGGCGACGCCGAACGGGTGACCAGGCGCGGGCGCGCTTGCAAAGACGGCGACGTCACCGAATGTCGGTCGGGCGAACGTGCTGCTGGCGGAGGCCGTGCTGATGCCCGACCCGAGCGCGATCACGGCCAGGGCGGCGACGAGGCGACCCGCCACCCCCGAGCGCCGTCGTCGCTTGCCCGCCGCGTGCAGGTGCGGGAATCCGACTCCACTGTTGATCTGCCGTCGCATCGCCAGTCCTCCTCGATCCCGACGAATGCGGCCAGTTCCGTCTCGTCGTTTCAACTAGACGACGATCAGCGTCCGGCGGAATCGACGGGCCCAGGCTCGTCAGGTGGACGTCGTAGCGTGAGCGTGGAGCGATGATCTGAGCCACGGCAGTTATGGTGTCGCGCAAGCGCCGGTGTCCCGGAGCGCAACGGAGGGTTGGCTTGATGGCCAGGTCCCGACGGACCATACCGACGGGCACGGTGACCTTCCTGTTCAGCGACGTCGAGGGATCCACGCAGCTCGTCCAGGAGCTCGATACGGCGGTCTATCGCGAGCTGATCGAGCAGCACCAACGCCTCCTCCGCGCCGCCTTCGAGGCACATGGCGGGGTCGAAAGAGGGACAGAAGGCGACTCATTCTTCGTCGTCTTCCGCGACGCGCCTTCGGCCGTTGCGGCTGCCGTCGACGCGCAGCGTTCGTTGCAGTCGGCTGTCTGGCCGTCGGACCACGACGTGCGTGTGCGCATGGGCATGCATAGCGGCGAGGGAATCGTCGGCGGTGACGACTACATCGGCGTGGATGTCAACCGCGCCGCAAGGATCGCCTCGGCCGCACACGGGGGCCAGGTGGTCGTCTCCGAGTCAACTCGGGCATTGGCAGATCGGAATCTGCCCAGTGGTGTCGGTCTCCGCGACCTCGGCGAGCATCGCCTCAAGGGTCTCGCCTTGCCAGAACGTATGTACCAGCTGGTCGTCGAAGGCCTGCGCTCCGAGTTTCCGCCCCTCCATGGCGAACCGTCCCGGGCAGCCCACCTGCCGCCCCGCCTGACCAGCTTCGTCGGACGCGAATCCGACCTCGACGACGTCCGGCGCCTCCTCGTCAGCAGCCGCCTCGTCACGCTCGTCGGGTCGGGCGGCACCGGCAAGACTTCGTTGGCGACCGAATGCGCCCGAGAAGTCGCCGGCGATTACCCAGACGGGGCGTGGTTCGTCGCCCTCGACACCGTTTCGGATCCCGAGCTGGTCGCTTCGGCGATCGTCGGTGCGCTCGGACTGCTGGAGTCCAGCGGTCGGTCGGCTCGCGAGCGGTTGGAGGAGAACCTGTCCCATCGCTCGCTGTTGCTCGTGCTCGACAACTTCGAGCAGGTCATCGAGGCCGCGGTCATCGTCGGCGAGCTGATCCTTGCCGCGCCCACGGTCACACTGCTCGTCACCAGCCGAGCGCCCCTCCACGTGACTGGCGAACAGGTCTACCCCGTCGCTCCGCTCGCCGTTCCGGCGGCGATCGATCCGAGCGTGTCACGCCAAACGCGGGATCCGATCGCCCTCATGTCCGTCCCCGCGATCCGTCTATTCGTCGACCGGGCACAGCAGGTAGATCCGGCCTTCCGACTGATGGCCGAAAACGCGGACGCCGTGGTCGAGATCTGCGCACGGCTGGATGGGCTGCCGCTCGGTATCGAGCTTGCGGCGGCAAGGATCAAGCTCCTGGGGGCAACGGGGATCCGTGACCGCCTTGTGCAACACGCAGGCTTGCCGGGGTCACCTGCGCGCGACGCACCCGACCGTCAGCGGACATTGCGCGCTGCCATCGCCTGGAGCCACGACCTGCTCGATGCGCCTGGTCAAGCGTTCTTCGCCCGGCTGTCCGTCTTCGTCGGCGGCTGCCGCCTTGAGGACGCCGAGGCCGTCTGCGGGCCCGCGTCCGAGCTCGGCGCCGAAGTCCTCGACTGCCTCGCGGCACTCGTCGACCAGAGCCTCGTGTTCGCACGCCCAATGGATGACTCCGTCCGCTACGGCATGCTCGACACGATCCGGGAGTATGCCGCCGAGCAGCTCGCCGAGCACGACGACCGTCTCGAGATCCAGCGACGACACGCCCTCGCCTACCTCGCGCTTGCCGAAGCGAACGGGCCCGCGCTCCGGACCCGACGCCGTGGCGCCGTCGTGCCTCTGTTCGCCGCCGAAAGCGACAACCTCCTGGCAGCCGTTCGGTGGTCGATCGAAAAGGGTGAGGCGGAGATCGGCCTTCGGCTTGCGGCGGCCCTGCAGAACTATTGGGGTATCGAGGGCCAGATCGTGGAGCGGCGTTCCACGATCCTGGCGATTCTCGACATCCCTGCTGCGGACGTTCCGAGCCGGTCGCGGATGCGGGCACTCGAAGCAGCTGCGGCCCTCTACTACTTCGGCGGCGACAACGACCGTGCCGGTGCGCTCAACCGAGCCCAGCTCGAGGTGGCGCAGGCGCTCGATGACCCCCAGGGAACGGCCGATGCCGAATTCAACCTCGCCTGGACGGAGGACTGGCGCGGCCGGGCAACCGAAGCAACCACCACCCTCGACCGGCTCGCGGAGTCCTTCCGCGAGCTTGGCGACGAGCGGTCGCTCGCCCGGATAGAGCTGCTTCGAGGCCTGGTCCTGCTCCTCACGGAGGACCAGGATCACGCCCGCCGCGTTCTGGAGCAGGCGATGACACGCTTTCGTGAGCTCGACGACGTGATCCACGAGATCGTCGCGGCGAGCATGATCGGCGGGACGTACCTCATGCAGGGAGATCAGAGGCGCGCTGCAGGTTCGTTCGTCAAGGTATTTGTGGTCGCTCGGGAGATCGGCGACGTCGTGCTCATGATTGGCATGCTGCCGTTCGAAGCGATGGCTGCGATCGAGCTCGGGCGACCGGAATCAGCAGCCGTGATCTTGGGGGCGTTCGATACGCATTCCCGCCGCTACGGTGTGCACCCGCCGCAGGGCCTCGAGCAATTCATCGCTGCCTACGACGCACACGGCCGCGCCGAGGCCACGCTCGATCCAGACGCGTTCGACAGCGCCACGCGTCGCGGACGCGAGATGTCGTTGGATGAGGCGGTCGCGTACGTCCTCGAGATGGCCGGCCCGTTGATGTGACACGGACCCCACGTCCGTCGGGTCGCGTTCACATCGTCGGCGCGGGACCGGTCGGCTTGTTCCTGACGGCTCTCCTCCAGTCGATCGACGGGCAGGCGATCCGTCTCTACGAGCGGCGAGACGAGTACACGAGGACCCGGATGGTGTCGCTCGCCGAGTACCTCGTCGCCGACTCGATCGAGAGCTACAAGGCGGACGCGATCGACGGGCAGAGCGTCGAGGCCATCTTCGACCCGCTCGAGCTCGAGACTCGGCTGGCCTACCGGCGCACCATCGCCGCGGACCTGCGGGCGCTGCTGCAAGAGTGGACGCGTGGGTTCGTGCCCCTGAACACGATCGAGCGCTCCATCAGCGCGCTGATCGACGCTCGCGGTACCGGGACAGTCGAGCGGATCCCCGGTGAAGTCGACGCCGAGCAGGCGCTCGCGATGCTTGAGCCGGGCGACATCCTCGTCGACTGCACGGGCGCGCGATCGTTGCTACGCGATCTCCTCCTCCCAGGCGGTGATCCGGACGCACGCGGTCGGAACACGATGCGGTACCGGCTCGAGTACGCACTAGTCGTCACCTTCCTGTACGACCAGCACTACGCGTGCAACGAGTACTGCAAGTACTACAAGAACCGCGAGAACACCGTCTACAAGTTCATCCCGGCCGTCCACCGCACCCACTACGACGGGTCCGTCAGCCACGTGACGGGCATCGTCGGCATCAGCCGGGCCGAGTACGAGGCGATGCCTCCCTCGTTCGACGGCGCGTGGCTGCGCGACCAGTTCCCGGGCGTCGCGGAGTCGATGGACCGGTTCATCGACAAGGTCAAGGACGAAACCCATGGCGAGCTCGTTGGCGACCTCCAGATCGCCCGGATCCCCTTGGACGTGTACTGCGCCAGGAACGCGACGAGCCGACGCTGGCGTGAATCAGGCGTCGATCACCCGCTGGCAGCGGCGCCGGTCTTCCTGCTCGGAGACTCGGCGATCGGGTCGCCGTACTTCCAGTCGATCTCGCTGGGCCTCGAGTGCGCGTTCTTCCTCGCCGGCCACATCGGCAACCGGACCATGTCTGTCGACGAGATGTTCGAGCGGTACGAGGCGTTCATGTACCGGCAATGGCTGCGGGTCTACATGCGCACCCAGATGATCAAGCACAACAAGGACCTGCTCGAATCGGTCGGAGACACGATGGGCCTGCTGGGGAAGCTGCACATCTTCTAAGTGCTCGGCATCACGACTCGTGCCGCGAGATCGCGTGGTTGGCTAGGAACATGTCGGTCGGGTCGTATCTCGCCTTGGCCCGATTGAGCCTGTCGTAGCTCTCGACCGGGAAGATCGAGCGCGGATCCATCGATGACTCGGCGAAGTTCAAGTACCGCCGCCCGCTGTCCCATGGCCCGAGCGCATCAAGGAGCAACGTGACCTGACGATCGACGGCTGCAAGCGCCTCCGCATCCGGGGCGAGCCCGAAGGTGAAGGCGACGAAGGGTTGATCGATCGAATCGAGCAACCCGTGATCCGGCGATCGGATCGCAGCGGCTCCACCCAGGTGGCGAATCTCGACGTGCAGGAGCGGTGACCCGACGAACGCCCCGACGATCCCGTCGATCGCCGCGGGCGGAAGATCCGCGAGCAAGATCCCCTCGCCCGAGTAGGGCAATGGGAAATCGGGATCCATGTTCACTGCACTCAGGTCGCTCGTCGGCATCATCGCGACGCTGTCGATCTCCGGTCCGAGGTCACGAAGCGGCTGGACGAGCGCAGCGCCATCGCTTGCGCTGCCGATGAAGGCCGCCTCCACCAGGACGAACGACCGACCGCGAAGGTGCTCGGGCAGGAACGGGACGTCCGGCAGCTGCAGCATGCGACCGAGGGATTCGCATGCATCGGGCACCGTCTCGATCCAGTCGCGCCAGGCGTTCAAGATCTCGGTTGCCCGCTCGATCGGCCACAACATGGCTCCGGCGTAGATCGCGGGGATCGGGTACAGCTGGAGCTCGATCGCGGTCACGGCGGCGACGTTCCCGCCTCCGCCACGGATCGCCCAGAACAGCTCGGGCTCCGTGTCGCGGTCCGCCCGGACAAGTCGGCCGTCGGCCGTGACCAGCTCGGCCGCGAGGATGCTGTTACAGGCGAGCCCGAACTTGCGGATCATCCAGCTCAGACCGCCCCCGAGCGCGTATCCGAGCACACCCACGTCCGGTGACGTGCCGGCGAGATACGCGAGATCGTGTTCGCCCGCGGCGACCGCGAGTGGTTTCGCAAGGGCGCCCGCCTCGACGCGCGCGCGTTGCCCAGCCACGTCGATCTCGATCCGGTGCATGCGCTCCGTCTTCAGGAGCAGCGTCTCCTTGCTCCAGTCGATCGGGCCCGCGTTGTGGCCACCGGCATTGAACGCGATGCGAAGGCCGCGCTCCACTGCGAGGAGGACGGTCGCCACGACATCCTCCGCCGACTCCGGGTAGACGACGGCGACGGGCCGCTGATCGACCGCCAGGTTCCAGGCCTGCCGCGCGGTGTCCCATGTTTCGTCGCCCGGCATCACGACGTCGCCGTCGAGACGGTCGCCTAGTTCGCGGAGCTCCACATGCGCCCTCATGCTTGACCGAAGTCGCAGGCCGGCCTACCCGTCGCCTCGTACGCCTCGCCAGTTCTCGTTCGAGCCGAGGCGTGCGCCGTCCTCCTCCGCGTGCAATCTGCCTGGGGCGGCGCCATCAACCCGTGCGCCAGTGGCGACCCCCTCCCAGAACTCCACGGCCGCTCGCTCGTAGAGGAGGCCCATTGGCAGGGTCACCCCGCGCCAGTGCTCGACGGTGCGCGCCGCTGGGTCCGAGCCATTGAGCATCCCCTCGGCGCGCCGATCGTCCTCGTAGCGCGCGAGGGCAGCGCGATGGATCTCGAGCTGCGCAACCGCAAGAGCCCGGCGGTCGTCCGTTGACCCCAGATCGGCGAAGAACAGCTGGAGCAGGCCGGCATCGCGCAGCTCGGTCGAATCCTGCGACGGCTTCGCGAGCCACGCCTGGATCGCCGCGCGGCCGCGGCCGGTGATCGTGAAGAGGCGCCGCCGTCGCCCGGCCGCCTCACGCTCTTCTGTCAGCAGACCCAGCTCGACAAGGCGCGGCGGCTCCTTGTAGAGAAGAGCGTGAGGGAACGACCAGAAATGGCCGATGGTCGCCGCAACGTGGCGTTTGAGCTCGTAAGGCGTGGATGGACCTTCGCGCTGGATGAGGCCCAGCACCAGGTACGACGTCGAGGTCAGGACTGGGGGAGATGCGGCTGTCGTGTCGATTGACATCGTCCAGACAATACCATACTCTTGCGACGGTTTCACAGAGACTATCATTTCGTCGACATTGCGCTCAATGCCGGCCCGAAAGGGAGGCCGGGCCGATTGTCGGCCGGCCCCTTCCGGAGATCGACCTTAGGAGGAACCATCCGTTGGCCACCGCCACCGTAGCCAAACCGGTCCACGGCTCGAACTCGACAAAGCGCGCCGTCGCAACGCCAATCACGAAGAGGCTCCGACCACTGGGCGACCGCGTGGTCGTTCGGCCGAGCGCCCGCGAGGAGATGACCAAGAGCGGCATCGTGATCCCGGACACCGCAAAGGAGAAGCCTCAGGAGGGCACCATCGTTGCTGCCGGCCCCGGCCGCGTCCTCGACGACGGGAAGCGCGAGCCGATGGACGTTAAGGCCGGGGACAAGGTCCTTTACGCCAAGTACGCCGGCACCGAATTCAAGATCGACGATGAGGATCTCCTCATCGTCGGTCAGAAGGACATCCTGGCGATCGTCGAGAGCCGCCCGTAGGTCGGGCTCGACTCCAGCCTGTGCCGCCCGATTCGGGCGAGCCCTCCGCACATCCCTGAAAGGACAGCGCACACCATGGCCAAGCAACTCCTTTTCGATGAGATGGCGCGGCGGGGCCTCAAGCACGGCGTCGACCGTCTCGCCGACGCCGTACGCGTCACGCTCGGGCCGAAGGGTCGCAACGTCGTGCTGGACAAGAAGTACGGCTCGCCGACGATCACCAACGACGGTGTCACGATCGCCCGCGACATCGAGCTCGAGAACCCGTTCGAGAATATGGGCGCGCAGCTCCTCAAGGAGGTCGCGACCAAGACCGACGACGTCGCCGGTGACGGCACCACGACCGCCATCGTCCTCGGCCAGGCAATCGTCGCCGAGGGTCTCCAGAACGTCAGCGCCGGGGCCAACCCGATGGGGGTCAAGCGCGGCATCGAGAAGGGTGTCGAGGCGATCGTGGCTGAGCTCAAGAAGGTCTCGCGTCCCGTGGACGACCGCAAACAGATCGCGGCCGTCGCGGCGATCAGCGCGGCGGACCCCGAGGTCGGCGAGATCATCGCGGAGGTGATGGACAAGGTCGGCAAGGACGGCGTGATCACGGTTGAGGAGGGCCAATCCCTGGGCCTCGAGACGGAGTACACCGAGGGGATGCAGTTCGACCGCGGCTATTTGTCCGCCTACTTCGTGACCAACGCCGATCGGATGGAGGCGGTCATCGAGACCCCACTGATCCTGATCACCGACAAGAAGATCTCCAGCGTCAAGGACATGCTGCCGGCCCTCGAGCAGGCCGTCGGACAGAGCAAGCCGATGGTCATCATCGCCGAGGACATCGACGGTGAGGCCCTCGCCACACTCGTCGTGAACAAGCTCCGCGGCACGGTGTCCGTGCTCGGCGTCAAGGCCCCGGGCTTTGGCGATCGGCGCAAGGAGATGCTCCGCGACATTGCCGTCCTGACGGGGGGAACGGTTATCAGCGAGGAGATCGGGCGCAAGCTCGACTCAGTGACGGTCGACGACTTCGGCCAGGCACGCCGAATCCTGGCGACCAAGGACGACACCACGATCATCGACGGAGCCGGCAAGCCGGACCAGATCAAGGCCCGAATGAGCCAGATCAAGGCCCAGATCGAGGACACAACGTCCGACTACGACAAGGAGAAGCTCCAGGAGCGTCTGGCGAAGCTGGCCGGTGGCGTCGCAGTCATCAAGGTCGGCGCGGCCACCGAGGTCGAGCTCAAGGAGAAGAAGCACCGCATCGAGGATGCGCTCTCGACGACCCGGGCGGCCGTCGAGGAGGGTCTCGTCGCGGGCGGCGGCGTGGCGCTGCTCCAGGCCATCCCGGCGCTCGACCTGGTCGAGCTCGTGGGCGACGAGGCGGTGGGCCTCGGCATCCTGCGCCGCGCGCTCGAAGCGCCCATCCGCCAGATCGCCGACAACGCCGGCGCGCACGGCGAAGTAGTTGTCGAGCACGTCAAGACCCTGCCCCAGGGTCATGGCTTCGACGCCCTCAAGGGCGAATATGGCGACATGTTCAAGAAGGGCATCGTCGACGCCGCCAAGGTGACTCGCTCGGCCCTCCAGAACGCCGCCTCCATCGCCGCGATGGTCCTGACCACGGAGACGCTTATCACCGACCTACCCGAGGCGAAGCAAGCCGTGCCCGCCGGCGGCGGCGGTTACGGCGGGGACATGGGGGACTACTAAGCCAGCGCCCTGATCCAACGGCTCCCTGGTAGGCCGGCGCTTCGCGCTGTCCTACCGAAGGCCCGGGTCGGTAGGGGAGGCGGCGAGGAACTTACGGGTGAATTCAGCCGCCTCCGTGCAACCGGCGATAGGGTCTTGCGCGACGTCCTCGTTCTCGATACTCAGGACGTCGTCATACCCGACGCGGCGCAGGGCATCCACGAATGATCCCCAGAATCCTGCGTCGTGCCCTCGGCCGACCGTCCGGAATACCCAAGCCCGCTGCTTTGGATCGAGGAATGTCCTCTGGTCCAGGACACCGGCGATCGCGACCTGATCGGGAACCAGCTTCGTGTCCTTGAGATGCACGTGGTGGACGGCTGGGCCCAGG
>Ga0184632_10000415_pt1 | contig 16589 bp, 17 predicted proteins | sample PLM31_50_b1_FD_133153 | JGI IMG/M metagenome (GOLD analysis project Ga0184632, IMG submission 133153) | Groundwater sediment microbial communities from an aquifer in East River, Colorado, USA - PLM3-1_50_b1 | ecosystem: Environmental > Terrestrial > Soil > Riparian zone | place: USA: East... | reverse complement strand
GAGCACGTTGTCGAGCAGGCCACCGCCGCCGAGTTGTCCGAGGAGTCCACCAAGTCCGTCCAGACCCGTGGGCTGCGACTGCACCTGCTTCTTGAATCCGCCCAGGATCGCCGGCACGAGCGCTTCGGCGCCAGTCGCCACCTGACTCTCGCTCACGCCCAGTTCCCGCGCCATCGATTGGAGGCCCCCCATTTGCGCGAGGATGTCGGTCATTTGCATGTGCGTGCTCCTATACGTTGCGGATGCCCGTTGGCTCAATCGAGGCGTTCCTTGCGTACATTGCCGCCATTGGCAGCGATGCGCGCGAGCACCGTCTCGCAATGCGCATACTGCTCCGTTTTCCTGAACTCGGCGAGATTCCCGCGTTGCTCACCGTGGTGACTCGCGAGGCGTACGCGAAGGTATATCGCGTCTGATTTCGCTGCGACTCGATGCGTTGCCGCTCCCGACTAGCTGGTTCCCGCAAATGCCGCCTGCAATGCAGCTACGTCGATCTTGACCATCTTCAGCATCGCGTCCGACGCCCGCTTGGCCTTGACTCGATCGGGGCTGGCCATCATTTCGAAAAGAACGGTCGGAATGATCTGCCACGAAAGGCCGTAGCGATCTTTGAGCCAACCGCACGCCTCGGCAGAACCGCCCTCGAGAAGTGCGTTCCAGTAGCGATCGAGTTCGGCCTGATCGTCACAGTTCACCACGAACGATATGGCGTGGTTGAACGGGTCAAGCGGCCCGGCGGTCATGGCGGTGAAGGGCTGCCCGCAGAGAACGAAATCGACAATCTTCACCGATCCCGGCGGGCCGCTCGGCGATTCGCTCAGTAGCGACGTGACGCGGCTGACGCGTGAGTCGGGAAAGACAGAGGCGTAGAACGCCGCAGCCTCCTCGGCCTCTTTGGCATACCAGAGAAAGGGGGTGATCTTTTGCATTGGCTTCTCCTATGAAGGGTGAGAGGTGGCCGGTCGGCTTCAGGGATCGGGCTTCGAACTTCGCGCGACCGTAGCTCCCACTTACTGGTCGATCAGAGGGGCACAAATTCGACATCGATCGATCTCCGACCGTTCCACGTCAGGCGGCACTGCTCATCAATCTGGTGAAACGGTTTCCGGACACCGTTCAACGGCTTGCGCTGTTTAGTCAGGCCACAACCGGTGCGTCCTGGCCTCAGATATCGTTCCCCTTTTCGGGAAGACTCATACCCGAATCGGGAATTTGAATCTTGCCAGCCGCGTTCCCGGGGGTCAGCTCGGATTTCGCAATGCGAGATGCCATGCGCGCTATTTCTCGAGCCACGGATTAACGCAGCTCGCGCCACAACGCTCCAGATCATCCGTGTTGCGAGTGACGACTGTGAGATCATGCTGCAAGCTCGTCGCCGCGATGAGACTATCGATTACAGGCAACGGCCGGCCATGCGCTTCCGATACGCCAACGAGCGTGCCCCAACGCGCAGCAATGCGTGAGTCGATTGTCAACAGCCGCCCGCGGAACCGATCCGCGAGTTCGCGACGTACCCATTGTTCGAGTGTGGCTCGCTTGGTGGAATCGGGCAGCTTGGCAATCCCTTTCTCAAGCTCCCCGATAGTGATGACGCTTAGGAACAAGTCGTCTTCGGCGCGTTCCCGTACCCACCTAACGACTGACGCCTTCGGTCTTGGCCGTACCAATTCGGAGAGGACGCAGGTGTCGAGAAGCCAGCTCACAACTCCACTCGCCTGCCCGTATCACGGCTACGCTTGAGATCGAGCGCAACCGCACTCAACGGCGACTTCCGAAGGAAATCGACCAGAGTGTCCTTGGGCTTGCTGGTAATTCGAGCGTACTCATCCGCGGCGACCACCACCACCGCGTCGTCGCCTCTCAGCGTGATGACTTGCGGCCCTTCGTCCGAGGCTTTCCTCACCACCTCTGACAGTCGATTCTTTGCGTCTTGAAGCTGCCACTTGGCCATGATCGGCCTCCTTTCTGGCTAGACAGTCTAGCTACGAGTCCGCCTGGCGTCAAGCTGCTGCCGACTCGGGTCCAACCCGACGCACGGTTTCGAGGTCCTAGGTTATCGAGCTCAGGCAAGGTCATCTGGCGTTCAGGCTCTATCCCGGAGTTGCGCGCGAGCTACTGGCGGCAAAGTGAACAGCGCTTGATGACCATTTCGGTGGATTGACAATGGCACGACAATTAGATATCTTAAAGATATCCAAAGCAAGGAAATGATCATGGCAACCCGCAAACCGAATGCTCAAATTGCTTTTCGCTACCGCAGGGTTGATAGCGCGTCCGGCGTAACGCGCAAAACGGTGAAACGCCTCGCGGAGTACTTGGGCGTCGATGAGACTCAAGCCATCCATCAGGCGCTGCACGAACTCGCCGCCAAGGTTCTGCCGCAGTACGAGCGGGACGAAGGCCCTCTCTCAGCCGCGCAAGTGCGGCAAATCAAGAAGCGCGTACCGCAAGGCACGAAGCGCTCAGTCCGGTCGAGCCTATTCGAAACGGAATCTGCGTAAATGATCCAGTGGTGGGCGGAGCCCACGGCAGGCGACATCGTTTGGTGCCACTTTCCGGACAACATCCATCCGCGACCCAAAGCACGACCGGCCCTCATTCTGGCCGTCTTCGATGACGACGCGCCTCACTTCGAAGTGCGGGTCGCCTATGGCACGAATCAACGTACTACCACGTTGCATCGGGGCGAGTTCACTATCCTCCGCGAACGAAACCTGGTCGCTTACGAGGCGGCGGGGCTCAGCTATGACACGAAGTTCGACCTAAAACAGACGCTCGATCTGCCCTACACGACCGAGTGGTTCTCGGTACCACCTGCGGCTCCGCACGGACAATCGTCCAAACTGGGGATCCTCCACCCGTCTCTGGTACGCGCCCTCCAAGCCGCATACCGCGCTGTTGCACAATGAACCGAGAGCGCGAGCTGCTGGCGGCGAAGTGAAGTTTGAGTTCGCGCCAATATCCAAATTTCGTCGTCCCCGCGAAGGCGGGGACCCAGTGTCGTTAACAGTCACTGGTTTCCGGCTGCCTCCGGGCGAGTTCACCATCCTCCGCGAACAAAACCTGGTCGCTTACGAGGCGGCGGGCCTCAGCTATGACACGAAGTTCGATCCGAAGCAGACTCTCGACGGTTGCAGGCTGTGCCTTGAAATCGTACGCAACTTGCATATATACGCAGACTGCGTATAAGTGCCCCCCGTCGCCGCAGCAGCGCAAGGCATTACGAGTCATGCTCGAGGCAGAGCTAGAAGCAAGGAGAAAGGCATGAGAAGCACTGTTAAGGACCAAGGCGAGCGAAAGTCGAAGCGCGACGTGTTCGTTCCCTAGGCAATCACGCCGCCTACTTGATCAGCGATTCCGCTGGTATGCCGAGGCCTCGATGCAGTTTCCAAGCCATGGCCATGGTCAAAGGCCGCCTGCGATTGAGAACTTCATAGACGCGATTGGCTCGTCCGATATAGGGTACCAAGTCCTTGACGGTCAGATTGCGCTGCTCCATCACAAGCTTGATGGCCTCGACCGGATCCGGCAGATCAAGGGGAAAGTGCTTTGCCTCGTAGGCCTCCACGAGAGTGGCTAGAACGTCGAGGCGATCGCCCTCGGGAGTCCCGCGCCTGGCGGTCATCAGCGTCTCGATTTCTCGAAGCGCTGCTTCGTGGTCTCGCTTGGTTCTGACAGGCTTGATGTCCATTTTTTCGCTCGTTTCAAATCGTCTGTGCGTCGATCCGATCATACTGCCGGTGCGTACCGATGAATCGTATGTAGACCGTTCGTGACAGCGGTCCCATGCCGCGAAGGCCGTTGTCATCGCGAAGTTCGTACCAGCGCTCAGGTTCCCGATGCGAGTCACAGCCCCCTGCCCAGCAAGCCGAGGCCGGACACCAGGAGCAATGCGCTCACCGCCGCTTGAAACTGCCGCGTCGTCATGCGCCGGTACAGGGCGAAACCCGCGATGCCGCCGAGCACCGCGAACGGAACGAACCGCAGGTCCTCAAGGCCGTGCAGACTCCTCGACCCCTGCCAGCGCAGGCAGGCGATCGTCACGATCTGCATGACCAGGATGAAGGGCTGATACGCCGCGCGCTGCCGTAGCTTGTCCCACCCGCGCATCGAGCACCAGATCGTGACGAAGGAACCGGACAACCCGGCGAGGCCTCCGGCCAGCCCTCCCAACGCGCCCGCGGCGGCGTCTCGCCATGCGTTGCCGCGGACGACGAGACTGTCGCGGCGGAAAGCCGCGTAGCAACCGTAGGCGCACAAAAATACCCCCAATCCGACGGCATACGCGGCGCCGTCGACGTGAAGCAGCATCCAGACGCCGAGCGGAACCGTAGCCGCGCCCGAGGCGATCATCGGCCATAGCGCGATCCACCGGATCGAGTGGCGGATCTTCCATACGGCATAAAGCTGGATCGCCGTGGAGCACACCACCATCGTTTGCACCGCCTGCACGGGGTCGAGCCCCAGGTACGCGAACGCGCTTCCCGCCAGCGCGCAGAACGCGAACCCCGCGATGCTCGACACCAGGGCGGACACCGCGATGGTCGCCGCGATGACGAGCGTCATCGACGCGCCGGCATCGCCATGCGCGATCGCGGCCTCGATGCCCGCGAATTCATACAGCGTCCACGCCACTAACAGCGCAAATGCGCCACGCACAAGAGAGAACGGAGACGACGACGGCATGACGGGCTCCTGGTTGACAACGGCCGCAGTCTCCGGGCACGTCACTTGCGGATGACTCACCAATTCCAGAATCCGCCGTCACCTCCAGGGCAAGTCGTTGTCGGCAAAGGAAAGTCCCACGCACGTGCTAAGCTCATCGGCCGCGCCCCCACCCCGACCGGGAGCGACTTGGCTGCCCGCTCGACTCTCGCCAAACTGACCCGGCCCAAGCTGTACGACGCACTCCCGCGGCTGCGGCTTTTCGCGCTTCTCGACGAAGCGGCGAAGCGACCGATCGTGTGGATTTGCGCCGCGCCAGGCGCCGGCAAGACGACGCTGGTCGCGAGCTATCTCGAGGCGCGCCGCCTGCGTCACCTCTGGTACCAGTGCGACGCCGGCGATGCCGACAGCGCGACGTTCGTGCACTATCTGCGTATCGCCGCGGAGCAACTCGCGGGCAAGCCGGCGGCGGCGTTGCCGCATTTCACCTCGGAGCCGCAGCAGGACCTCGCGCGCTTCGTCCGCAGCTTCTTCCGCGATCTCTTCTCGGCGTTGCCTCACCCATGCGTCGCCGTCTTCGACAACTTCCACGAACCCGACACGGTGCCCGAGCAGCGCGCGGCGTTCGCGCAGGGACTCGAGGAGGTGCCCGAGGGCATCACGGTCATCGTCATCTCGCGCGCGAATCCGCCGCCCGAGTTCGCACGGCTTGTCGCGAGCGGCCGCATCGCGCGCATCGACGAGGCCGAGCTCCGCTGCACGGAGAAGGAAGCCGAAGCCATCCTCGGCAGCCAGCCGGTCGACCGCGAGCAGCTTGCGCGCATCCAGCGGGAAAGTGACGGATGGGTGGCCGCGCTCGTGCTGCTGCGCGAGCATTTACGCCGCCGTGGAGCGACGCTGGACGAATCGCTGGGCGAGGGCAAGGACGCGATCTTCCAGTACTTCGCGAGCGAGATCTTCAACGGCGCACCCCCGGAAAACCAGCACGTGCTGATGCTGAGCGCAATCCCGCCGTCGATCACCGCTTCGGAAGTCGTCGCGCTCACCGGCAACGACGAAGCGCCGCGCCTGCTCGAATATTTGTATCGCCACCACCTGTTCACCGATCGGCGCCGCAGCGCTGAGCTCACCTATCACTACCACGCGTTGTTCCGCGAGTTCCTGATCGAGGAGCTCGAAAAGCGGATCCCGCCCGAGGAGCGACGCGCCATCACGGCGCGCGCCGGCCACCTCGTTTCCTCACGTGGCCAGCAAAGCGAGGCGCTCGCGCTGTTTCGCGACGCCGGCGAATGGGAAGAGATGCGTAGCCTCATCCTCGCGCATGCGCTCGAATGGGCGCGCCAGGGCCGCGCGCAGGCACTGTCGGACTGGATCGAAGCGCTGCCGCACGCGATGCGCGACAGCGATCCGTGGCTCGCCTACTGGTTCGGCCGCGCGTGGATATTCGTGGAGCCGCAGCGAGGCCGCCCGACGATCGAGCGCGCCTACGAGGCTTTCCGCGCGGCCGGCGACCTGCGCGGCGAGGCGCTCGCGCTGAGCGCGATCGTGAACAGCTACTACTACGAGTGGGGGAGCTTCGCGCCTCTCGATCGCTGGCTGCCCGAGCTCAAGCGCCTGCTCCGCAGCGATCGGCCGGGTACCCTCGATCCTGCAAGCGAGTTGCGGGCCCGCGCCGCGCTGCTGATCGCGCTCTTGCTCCGCAAGCCGGAAGACGAGGGCATCGCGCTTTGCGCGCAACGCCTGGACGATCTCATCGATGGCGAGAGCGATCTCAACGTGCGGGTGATGGCGGCCTCGATTCTGCTCAATTACATCAACTGGATCACGGAAGGCACCTCCGCGGCCGCGTTGGTCGCGCGCATCGAGCCCATCCTCGTGAAGCCCGACGTGACCCCGTTGATGCAGGTGTGGTGGTGCACCCATTGGGCGTTCTGGCACTTCATCAACGGACGCTACGGCGAGTCGACCGCCGTCATGACCGACGCCCGCGCGATCGCCGAGCGCTACGGTCTCGAGAACCATCTATACGACATCGACTGCGCGGAGGCCGCCGCACTGATCAACAAGGGCGACCACGCGGCAGCGAAAGCGCGCCTCGACGTCATGGAGCAGCGTTTGTCGCCGATTCGCCGCATGCAGTGGCCCTACTATCATCACCTCCGGTCCGTGCTGGAGCAGCGCCTCGGCCACCTCGAGTCGGCCGCGCACCACGCGGAGCGAGGGGTCACACTGGCCCGCGAGCTCGACATCCCGTCGCTGCAAATGCCGCATTTCCTCGGTCGCCTTGGCCACGCTCGCGCGGCGTTGGGAGATCGTGAGGGCGCCAGCCGGGTCCTGGAAGAAGCGATCGCGCTGGCGTCGCCGCTCGAGCGCAAAGGTTTCGAGGAGCGGCGCGTGCTCCTGCAGGTCGAAACCGACATGATCAACGGCAACATGCAACGCGCTGCCGAAGGCCTTGCCACAGTGTTCGCCGATCGCCGGGCGCGCTCGGACTTCGTGTTCATGCGCAGCCGCCCCGACCTCGCCGCGCAGTTTGCGAATGTCGCGCTCGAGCGAGGCATCGAGACCGCGTTCGTGCGTACGATGATCGAGCGCGACGCGCTCGTCGCGCCCGACGACGCAGGGCCGCAGTGGCCGTTCCGATTGCGACTTCGCGTCCTGGGCGGATTCGAGCTGACGCGCGACGGAGAGCCGATGCGATTCACCGGCAAGACGCAGCAACGCCCGCTCGATCTCCTGAAACTCGTGGTGTCGCTCGGCGGCAAGGACATCGATGCCGAGTACCTGATGGCGACGCTGTGGCCCGACGCCGACGGCGCTGCCGCGAAGAGCTCGTTCGATTCCGCGCTGTTCCGGCTACGCAAGCTCCTCGACATCGACAATGCGATCGAGCTCACCTCGGGTAAGGTGTCGCTCGCGCGTTCGCTCGTGTGGACGGATGTCTGGGCGCTCGATGCTGCGCTGGACAATGCGCAAAGCAAAAGCGACGCTTTTCCGGCGCGCGCGGCGCGCCGCCTGCTCGACGCCTATCCCGGGCCGCTCCTCGGGGGCGAGGAAGGCCCCTGGATCGCCAAGCCCCGCGACGCGCTGCGCGCGCGCTTCGTGCGTGCGTTGCTGAAACTTGGCGAGAACCTCGAGCGCGCAGGCGACTGGGAAGTTGCGATCGACATCTATCGCCGCGGCCTCGAAGCCGACAACCTGGCCGAGTCTTTCTACCGTGGTCTCATGCGCGCGCTCGCCGCCACCGGCGATCACGCCGAAGCGCTCAATGCGTTCCGGCGCTGCCGCGAACTGTTGTCCATCGTCCTCGGCGTCAAGCCGTCCGCGGAGACGGATCGGTTGTACCGCGAGATCGCCGGCCACACGAATCGGTAAGCGATCGGAAAGCTCTCCTTTTCCACACTCCCGACCGGCAGCGCAATTTCGCGCTGCGCGCCACTCACGGCAGGGAGACATCATGAAATTCAGCGCCTTGCGGGTCGTCGCACCCGCGCTCTTCGCCGCATTCGCCGCGCTTCCCGCGGCCGCGCAGTCCTATGACATCACGAACATCAGTCTTCCCGGCGCCACCCAGTGGGCCATCGCTGGTATCAACGCCAACGGGCAGGTTGCCGGCACGACCGCGGTCGGGGGTCAGTTCCGCGCATTTTTCGTAACGCATACCGACGGCACCATCGATATCGGCACACTCGGGGGTGCCCGCGCCTCGGCCTATGCGATCAGCGGTTCAGGACAGATCGTAGGCAGTTCGGACGTAGCCCAATGCTGTTTCACGCGTCATGCTTTTTCCTGGACCAAGGACGGCGGCATGGTCGACGTCGGCACGCTCGGCGGCTCGGTGTCGGACGCCGTCGCCGTCAACGATTCGGGCATGGTCGCCGGTCATTCGCTCACGAGCAACGCGGTCTGGCACGCATTCTCGTGGACCAAGTCCGGCGGAGTGGTGGAGCTGGGCTCGCTCGGCGGCCATTCGCAAGCGTACGCGATCAATGCGTCGGGACAGATCGTTGGCACCTCGAACGATGCCAACGGCGTCACCCACGCGGTGCTCTGGAATCCGGGAAGCACGATCAAGGATCTCGGCCTGTTGCCTGGCTTCAATTACGGCAGGGCGATGTTCATCAACGACGCGGGCCAGGTCACCGGCTATGCCCTCGTGAAGGACGCCAACGGCGCGGACGGCGCCCAGCATGCGTTCTTCTACACAGACGCCGCGGGACTGGTCGATCTCGGTACGCTGGGCGGCAGCAGGGCCTGGCCGGTGAAGATGAACGCGTCGGGCCGCGTGATCGGCGCCTCGCTGACCGGGACCAACAGCTACTTCGACCAGCACGCGTTCACGTGGACACCGTCGGAGGGTCTGACCGACCTCACGCTCGGTGGTGGCTGGTCCAACGTGTTCGACATCAGTTCCACTGGACAGGTCGTTGGCTTTACCGGAACCGCGGCGGGGGCGAATCAGCATGCGTTCTCCTGGACGAAGTCGGGCGGCATGATCGACCTCGGCACCTTCGGCGGCACCTATTCGGTGGCGTACGGCGTGAACAAGTGGGGGCAGGTCGTGGGACAGTCGGCGCTGCCAGGCGACGACAACTCGCACGCCTTCCTCTACGACGGCACGTCGGTGAAGGATCTCAACGATCTCGCGCCCAGGAAACCATCAGGCATGGAGATCCTCAATGCCGGCTTCCTGTCCGACAGCAAATCGATGATCGCGGGGACCAACGTCGGATTCGTGTTGCTGTCGCCGGAGGCCGTGGCCACGTCACCGCCCGCGGTCGGACAGATCACGGCGAACGATCCTGTCGCGGTTGGCGCGGTCCTTTCCGTCAGTGCGAACTTCACCGACGCCGCGACCGACACGCACACCGCAACCTTTGCGTTTGGCGACGGTACGCCGCAACAGGCGGGCACGGTGAGCGAAGCGAATGGTTCAGGCACGGCGTCGGGATCGCATACGTTCAGCGTCGCGGGCATCTACCCGGTGACGCTGGCGGTGACCGACAGCACGGGACTCACTGCCACGGTGACCCGCGATGTCGTCGTGTACGACGCCGCCTACGGATTCGTCACCGGACAAGGCTGGTTCCAATCACCGCCGGGCGCATACAAGCCGGATGTTGCCGCCGTGGGCCGCGCCATGTTCACCTTCGTGTCGAAATATCAGAAGGGCGCGAAGACGCCGATCGGAACGACCGATTTCCGCTTCCAGACCGCGAACCTCGACTTCCACAGCGATACGCACGACTGGCTCGTGGTGGGCGGCGCAAGGGCGCAATTCAAGGGCGCAGGCAGCCTCAATGACGTCGCCGGCTACCAGTTCATGCTGACCGCGATCGACGGCGACATCTCCGGTGGCGGCGGCACCGATCGCTTCCGCATCAAGATCTCGCGCTATGACGAGACCCTGAAGCAGGACGTGGTCGTTTACGACAACCAGATCAGCTCGGGCACCGAGGGGACGCTGTCGGAAGGCACCGCGCTGGGCGCCGGCAACATCGTGATTCACACGGCGAAGAACTGAAGCGATCAGGAGGGACGCGGGGCGGTCGCGATGACCGCCCTTTTTCTTTTGGAGAATCGGTAAGCGATCGGAAAGCGCCGCTCCGCGACAGTGGGATCCGCCAGCGCATCTCGCGCTTCGCGCTATTTCACGGAAAGGGAGACATCATGAACATCAAGGCAAAACGATTGCTCGCGCTCGCGTCGTTCGCGGCGCTCACCGCGCTTCCGGCGGCTGCGCAGTACTACGACGTTACCAATGTCGACCTCGGCGGCGGATCGTACAACCTGCGGATCGCGGGGATCAACGCCAATGGCCAGGTCGCAGGTGGCGGCTATACCGCAACGGGCGAATACCACCCGTTCGTCGCGTCGCGCTCCACGGGCACCGTCGACATCGGCGCGCCTGGGAGCACGTACTCGTTCGCGACGGCGCTCAACGCATCCGGGCAGGTCGTCGGCGTGTCGTTCGTCGATCCGGACGGCGACGGCATCTCCGCCCAGCGTGCCTTCTTCTGGAGCAAGACCGGCGGGATCGTCGACCTCGGCACGCTCGGCGGGCGCTGGGCGGTCCCGAACGCGATCAACGATGCAGGGACAGTCATCGGTGTCTCCGAAACGGCGGCCGGAAATCAGAGTGCGTTCGGCTGGAATGCGACGATCGGCATGTACGCTCTCGGGACGGCGCAAGGCACCGACTCGTACGCGGCCGCGATCAATGCCTCCGGTCAATCGGTCGGTACCAACTGGACGGGTTACGGCCTTTCGACGGCGATCCTGTGGAACGCGGGCGGCGGCGGGAATGGTCTCGGCGCATTGAGCGGCGCGACCAATTCCGAAGCATTCGCTATCAGCGACGCCGGTTACATCATGGGAAGGTCGACGTGGCTCGACAGCAATTACAACACCGTCCAGATACGGCCCTTCCTGTACACGGAGCCCACCGGCATGATCGACATCGGGACGCTCGGCGGTATCTCGGCGGATGTCAGGGCGATGAATCGCCACGGGCGCGTAATCGGCATCTCGCTGACCGCAAGCAACAAGTCCGAGGACGTGCAGTCGTTCACGTTTGCGTTGGGCAGCGGCCTGATCGCGCTCACACTCGGCGGCCGCTCCTTCCCGAACGACGTCAGCTCGTTGGGCCAGGTTGTCGGCTGGTCGGCGACGGCGGGCGGCGCGACGCATGGCTTCTCGTGGACACAAGCAGGCGGCATCGTCGACGTGGGGACGTTCGGCGGCAGCTCGTCCATTGCCTATGGCGCGACCAACACGGGCCAGGCCATCGGCCGCGCCGCGCTGCCGAACGACACGAATACGCACGCGTTCCTGTTCGAAAACGGCGTGCTCCGGAACCTCAACGATCTCACGCCGGACAAGCCCGCCGGGCTCGAGCTCCTGGCGGCCGCGCTTCCAGCGGACAACGGATCGATGATCGCGGTTACCAACACCGGCTACGCGTTGCTGTCACCGAGCTCGACCAGCGCTGCACCGCCTGTCGTCGCTCCTATCTCCGCAAACGATCCGGTGGCGGTCGGCGCCGTGCTCTCCGTCAGCGCCAACTTCACCGATGCCGCCGCCGATACGCACACCGCGACGTTTGCGTTTGGCGACGGCACACCGCCGCAGGCCGCGACGGTGAGCGAGACGAATGGCTCGGGAACGGCGTCGGGAGCGCACACGTACACCACGGCAGGCGTCTATCCCGTGCTCGTGACGGTCACCGATAATGGCGGGCTCAAGAGCCACGTCACCCGCAACGTCGTCGTCTACGATCCTTCCGCCGGCTTCGTCACCGGCAGCGGCTGGTTCCTGTCGCCGGCCGGCGCCTACAGGCCGGATGTCGCCGCGATGGGTGAGGCGACGTTCAGCTTCGTGTCGAAGTACCAGAAGGGCGCGACGGCGCCGACCGGAACGACGGAATTCCGCTTCCAGACCGCCAACCTCGAGTTCCACAGCGATGCGTACGATTGGCTGGTCGTGGGCGGCGCGCGCGCGCAATTCAAGGGCACGGGCAGCCTGAACGACACCGCCGGCTACAAGTTCATGCTGACCGCGGTCGACGGCAAAGTCACGGGCACCGGCAGCGCGGATCGTTTCCGCATCAAGATTTCGCGCTATGACGAGAACCTGAAGCAGGACGTCGTCGTTTACGACAACCAGATCAGCTCGGCGGCTGAAGGGACGTTGTCGGAGGGCACGGCGCTCGGCGGAGGCAATATCGTGGTTCACGCTGCAAAGAATTATTGAGCTTTGCGTAAGTGCGTGACAATGCATCAATTCAAGCCGGCGTCGTCCCCGCGAAGGCGGGGACCCAGTGACGTTGAGCGAACGACGCTGGATTCCCGCCTTCGCGGGAATGACGGAGTAGTTGTCACGCAAGTGAGTAATCTCAATAGACGTGCTTGAAGCAAACGGGGCGGTCGCGATGACCGCCCCGTCTTGCTATCTTTGCCTCTAAACGCAATGGCTATCCGGCGGTGGGCTGTCAGGTGTGCCTACCGAGATTGCTCAGCGCATCGGCAGTGGCTTGCAATGCAGAACATTAGATATAAGGCGCAATAATCATTTGCGGCCGCCGTCGGAAAGCCGCTCTCGCTTCTCGTTCTAGGTTCCGCTCCCTGATTGCTTGAGCACGTTGGGCGGAGTGGGCGCCGTGTGGTCCTTATCGATCGTCCACTTTGGTGCGCCACGCCCGGTGACGCCAGGCTTCCACCCGGCGGGTAGCGTACCTGCCTTGTCCTGATCGAAGTTGATTGTTTCGGCCATTGCCATTCCCCCCGAGACTCCAAGCATGCAAGAACCGGTGATTAGCGAAATCATGGGTCTCTTCATGATTGCAAACCCGTCATGCGTTCATCTTGATCGGCGCACCGACGGCCTTCCAACCGGAGTGGCCGACCGTCATGTAGCGGGCGTCGAAGCCCGCATCGCGCAACGCGATCGCGGTGCGGCAACCGGTGGCGAAGCCGTAGGCGCAGTACACCACCACCGGAGTCTCCTTGGACAGTTCGCCCATCCACTCGCCAACGCGCTCCGGGTCCTTCCAGGTAACGCCCTCGGCGATCTCCTGCTGGCGCGACACAAAATGCTTGGGTCGCGTGTCGATGAGCTGTAGCGGCTTGCCTTCGGCCAGCATTGCCCTCACCTCCTCGACGCCAACGCCTTGAAGGTCCCCGAATTCGGACTGCACCAGCGGCCGCGGCGGTGCGACTTTCGTCGCGTCCTCGAAGCGACCTTCGACCGCCAGCCAGTCCACGTTGCGAAGGAACGTGTCGACGTAGGCTCTGGCGTTCGCGCCGAAGTCGATGTGGTAGGCGTGCTCGTACATGTCGAGCGCGAGAATCGGCACGCCGCCCGCGACCGCCTGGCTGTGATCGGAAGCATATTGGTTGATCAGTCGGCCGTCGCGCGGCATCCAGGTGAGCAACACCCAGCCTGAGCCGCCGCCGAGCGCGTAGCCCATGGCGGAAAACTCGGTGCGCCAGCGCTGCACCGACCCGAAGTCGCGCGCGAGCGCTTCGGACATGGCGCTTGTCACCTTGCCCTCGCCGCCCATGCTCGCGAAATAGAGCTCGTGCAGCAGCGTGGAATTGAGCGCGACCAGCTCCTCGCGCTTCAGGCCGTTGATGACGTGGCCTGGCGTCTTCGCGAAATCGAGCGATTCGAGCTGCTCGGTGATGGCATTCAGGCGCCGCAGCGCCCCGCCATAGTTGTTCTCGTAATGGCTCTCGATGAGCTTCAGCGACAGGCCGCTCAACGTCCAGGGACGGCAGTAGATCTGCTTCAGTTGATAGCGCATGACAACTCCTCCAAGCACAAAGGTTGAATTGCGCCCGGACGAATTGCGAACGTTGTCTGGTGCCCGCATCCGTCACGCGACGCTCACAGGATTGGACGGGGCACCGTCTTGGAGGGATAAAACCCGGGGGCCTGCAACCCCCATCGAAAAGACTACGCCTCGGCGGCGTTTTTTGCAACTCGCATCGGTGGCTGCGACCGAAGACACGAGACTTGATCAGCGGCGGCGTAATCGAGCGGATGCTATTCAGAAGATGCTCGAGGATCGCAATGGCCGAAGGTCATTTGGGGCGTTCAGGCTCTATCCCGGAGTTACGCGCGAGCAGCTGGCGGCGAAGTGAACAGCACTTTTTTACGAGGGGTGAGTTTGAAGTTCCCGACAATATCTAAATATCGTCGTCCCCGCGAAGGCGGGGACCCAGTGGCGTGCGACGAAAGACGCTGGGTTCCCGCCTTCGCGGGAACGACAGAGAATTTGTCATGTATTTACGTAAAGCCTAATAGATGTAGGCGCGATGATCATTTGTGGCCGCGGCCGCGGCGCCGCTGGACGCTGCACAAGACTCGTCCCGCCGTTCGTGACAACGGTCCCCATCCCGCGAAGGCCATTCAATAACGTCTGCGCCACCAAAGCCTGATCATCCAATAGTGGTTGTTGCTCACAAGCCCCCAGTCCGAGAACCACAGTCTTGCGCATAGTACGCCATTGGCGTATATTGCTCCTGTGTTCACATTCGTCGAGTCGTCCATCTTCGAGCGTCTCCGGCCGACATACTTGGACGAGGATGAGTACTCTGCCCTCCAGCAATACATGCTGCAGAATCCTGAGTCCGGGGAAATCGTCCCGGGCTCTGGTGGTGTTCGAAAGCTGCGTTGGCGGCGTGGTGGTATGGGTAAGCGCGGCGGCCTGCGGATCATTCATTTTCTGCGATACCAGCCAAACGAGTTCTGGATGCTGACGCTCTACTCCAAGGCCAAACACGACGACGTGCCCGCGCACATCTTGAAGAAACTATTGGAGGCATTTCGAAATGGCTAAGAAGCTCACTGGCAAGGCACTGGCGAAGTCCGAGGCCAACCGTGACGTGTGGCAGGAAGTGGTCGAAGGTATTCGGGAAATCAAAGCAGGTGGTGGTCGGCGCATTAAGGTCGAGCCGACGTCGCACGTCGGTCGCGTGCGTATGAAGAGCGGCCTTTCGCAGTCGCAGTTTGCGGCTGCGCTCGGAGTGTCGAAGCGCACCCTCGAGCAATGGGAGCAGGGTCGCCGAGAGCCTTCCGGTGCGGCACAGACGCTCCTCAAGATCGCGGAGCGCCATCCTGAATTCTTGCTGGAGGTCGCAGGCTGAGCCTTGAAATCGTACGCAACTGGACTGCAGTTCTGGCTTTTCACTCTTTACGACAAGGATGAACGGGACGATTTGTCGCCGCAGCAGCGCAAGGCGTTACGAGCGATGCTCAAGGGAGAGTTAGAAGCAAGGAGAAAGGGATGAGAATCATTGTTAAGGGCGAAGGCGAGCGGAAGTCGAAGCGGGACGTGTTCGCTGAGCTAACCGAAGGCATGACGGCTCTGGCTGACAGCCGTCAAGGAAAGCGGACGCTTCGGACCCATGCGGTCGAATTTAAACCGGTGCCGACAGTGACCCCTAAGAATTGATTCGGGTGCGCGAAAACCTCAACATGTCGCAAGCCTTGTTTGCCGTCTACCTTCGGGCTAATGTCCGTAGCTCGAGAACTGGGAGCAAGGACGCCGAATGCTCACGCGGCACTGCTCATCAATTTGGTGAAACGGTTTCCGGACACCGTTCAACGGCTTGTGGCTGTTTAGCCACCGCATCGCAGGAAGCTCCGCGGAGCGAGATGATCAATCCGGGAAAGCAAATCCAAGGCAGGTATCCGCAAAGACTCGAGTTGGTTGTCGCGAGCAACTAAAACTGCAACTGCGATTGACAGTGCTTCCAGGTTCTGCTGATACTGAAGGTTCTGATCTGCCGTGATGAAGAGATCAAAGCTCGTCGACGCTAGCTGAAGGAGCTCGCCGTTTCTTACGCCCGACCACCCGGCTTCGACGACGGTGACGACGTCATGTCCGGCAACACAAGACGCAATCGGCGAGGAAGCGATTCGTCAAGCAGGATGCGCATGTGGCGCTACAGCCTCTCGCGCCTGCTCAAGAACGGCAACCGCGACCTCTCGCTTTACGCTAGGAAAATCGTCGAGGAACTGATCGAGCGAATCACCGCCTTCAAGGTAGTCGAATAGGTTCTTCACTGGCACACGCGTGCCGGCAAAAACAGGCACTCCGCCTTGAACCTGAGGATCGACCGAGATTAGGTGCTTAACCATTTGACAATGATACGCCGGCCGTAGCCTGCGGTGGCTATCCCTGAGTGGCGCGCAAGTTGCTGACGGCGAAGTGAAGTTTGTATTCTCGCCAATATCTAAATTTCGTCGTCCCCGCGAAGGCGGGGACCCAGTGTCTTCAGGGCGCTAGATATAAGGCGCAATGATCATCTGTGGCCGCGGCCGCGGCGCCGCTGGACGCTGTACGAGACTCGTCCCGCCGTCCGTCACCATGGTCCCCATCCCGCGAAGGCCATTCAATAACGTCTGCGCCACCAACG
>Ga0184632_10000414_pt1 | contig 16594 bp, 14 predicted proteins | sample PLM31_50_b1_FD_133153 | JGI IMG/M metagenome (GOLD analysis project Ga0184632, IMG submission 133153) | Groundwater sediment microbial communities from an aquifer in East River, Colorado, USA - PLM3-1_50_b1 | ecosystem: Environmental > Terrestrial > Soil > Riparian zone | place: USA: East... | reverse complement strand
GGTGGGCGTGACAGGGCTCGAACCTGTGACCTCGTCGTTGTAAGCGACGCGCTCTGACCACCTGAGCTACACGCCCGAACGAATGTTATGGCTGGTAGTCAGCCTGCCGGTGAGCCTCCTGCGAGTATAGCGATGTTCTCTGGGGCCTTCCCATCCGGAACTCAGTGGGAACTCGTCCAGACCGCGGGTCACGAGTCATCCGGTGCCCCGAGACAAGCAGGCATGGTACATGGCCTGGGTCGCCGCGACCCCGCTCACCCCTCGCCGGGACGGTCCTGTGAGCGCCTGCTCCAAGCAATGTGCGCGAGCACATCGCCTGATCAGCGTCGTGACGGTGGTCAGGCGGACTGAGGCGGCTCGGAGCTGCTGGCGCCAGGGAGCCAGTGGGCGAGGTAGGTGGCCAGGCCGGTGAGGTCGGTGCCGCCGGCGCGGTAGCCGACGTGGCCGTCAGGGCGGATCAGGTAGTGCGCGGCGTGGTGGCTGCTGGGGTGGAGACCGAGTCGGCGCAGCGCGGTTCCGTCGGGGTCGTGCAGGTCGGCGGAGGCAGGGTCGCGGGTGAGCCGGTGGACAGCGACCAGGCCGGCGTAGCGCTGGGGCAGCGTCGTGGTGGCCTGCGCTGGCCAGGCGGTGGTGGGCCCGCACAGCAGCAGGTGGTAGCCGGGTGTGGCGGTGGCGGCGTGCAGGGTGGTGGGTTGGTGGTCGGAGACCAGGGGGGCGTCGGGGAGCCGGTCGCCGGGATGGGGGCCGCGCCGGGGTGCATGGGGGCCGCCGGTGGCGGCGGGGCTGTGGCGGTAGCTGATGGCGAGCTGGGAGATGGAGCGGAACGCGGCCGCGCGCGCGGCGGTGAACCGCAGTGCCAGCGGGGCAAGCCGCGGGACCTGGGTGCGGGCCTGGCGCAGCAGCGGGTTGCGGGTGGTGGCGATGGTGAAGGCGCGGTCGGTGAAGCGCAGCACCCAGCGGCCGACCGGGGCGCGTTCGGGCTCGTAGGTGTCCAGCAGCGCGGGGTGGGCGGCGCCGCGGCAGACCAGGGCGAGCTTCCAGGCGAGATTGGCGGCGTCTTGGATGCCGGTGTTCATGCCTTGGCCGCCGGCGGGGCTGTGGATGTGGGCGGCGTCGCCGGCCAGGAAGACTCGTCCGGACTGGTAGCGGGTGGCGCCGCGGTGGTGCAGCCGGAAATGGGTCATCCAGACCGGGTCGCGGAGCCGCAACGGGTCGGTGGTGAAGGCGTTGGTGATGGCCTGCAGGTGGGCGAGGGTCACGGGGGCGTCGGCGGAGGTCTGGTCGCCGCCGGGTGGGCGCATGGTGAGCATGCGCCAGCTCGCGGGGGTGCCGAGGGGGAAGAAGAACAGCACCCCCGCCTCGGTCAGGTAGGCGTGTGCCGCGCCGGGTTCCAGCCCGTCGACCTCCAGGTCGGCGAGCAGGAAGGTCTGCGGGTAGGTGGCCCCCGCAAACGGGATGCCCGCCTGCTGGCGGACGGTGCTGTGCGCGCCGTCGCAGCCGACCAGGTAGCGGGCGACCACGGTCTCCCGCTGGCCGTCGTGGCGGAGCTGGCAGGTGACGTGCTGATTGGTGGGGGTGAGGTCGATGAGCTCGGTGCGGCGTTCGATGGCCACGTCGTGCCGAGCGAGGTGGTCGCTCAGGATGCGTTCGGTCTCGGCCTGGGAGAGGAACAGCAGGAACGGGTAGGCGGTGTCGGCGATGCCGAGGTCGAACAGCCGCAGGGAGACGACCCGCCGGGCCATGTGCATGCGCAGCTGGACCGTCGGCTGTCCGTGTTGCACAAGCGTCTGGGTGATGCCAAGACCGGCGAGGACTTCCAGGGTGCGTGGTTGGATGGCCAGCGCGCGGGACTCGTGGACCCGGTCGGGCTGGCGGTCGATGATGCGAAATCGGGTGCCGAGGGCGCGAAGGTACGCCGCCAGGGCCAGTCCGGTGGGTCCGGCACCTACGACGAGCACGTCGAGCGGGTCGCCGCCGCTGCTGGTCGTGTCGTGATGGGTGGTCATGCGGTGCCCCTGGGTGCGGTGGTTGGATGGTCGGCGGTACCGGTGTGGACCGGCGCGGCGAGGGTGGCGAATGAGGGGTCATGTGGCGGTGGTGTGACGGTAGCGCGCCACGGCCGCGGGCACGCTGACGGCCAGCAGCCCGGCGATCCAGGCAAGGGCCTGCCAGACGTGGGTAGCGGTGGGGCCGCCCAGACAGAGAGCGCGCAGGGCGTCGACGGTGACGGTGACCGGGTTGATCTTGGCGAAGGCTTGGAGCCAACCGGGCATGGTGGCCACCGGGACGAAGGTGGAGCTGGTGAAGATGAGCGGGACGACGCCCAGCAGCCCGGCCAGGCCGGCGGACTCGGCGTCGCGCACCAGCAGGCCGACGAGCGCGTTGAGCCAGGAGCATGCGAGCCCGACCGCCATGGCCAGGCCGATTGCGGCCAGTGCGGCGGCGGCGCCGGCGTGGAAGCGGAACCCGATCGCGGCGCCGACGCCGGTCATCAGGGCCAGGACGAACAGGTTGCGGACCGCGTCGGCGAGCGCGCGCCCGGCCAGGACCGCACTGCGGGCCATGGGTAGGGCACGGAACCGGTCGATCATCCCGGTGGCGAGGTCGTCGGCGATCGCCACGCCGGTCTGGGAGGCGCCGAAGGCGATGGCGAGCACGAAGATGCCGGGCAGGATGTAGTCGATGTAGCGGGTCACGCCGGGTGGGTGGATGGCGCCGCCGTAGGTGTAGGTGAACAGCAGCACGAACATCACGGGCTGCACGGTCGCGAACACGATCAGGGTGGGCACCCGGACCAGGCGGTGCAGGTTGCGGCCGGTGACCGTGACGAGGTCGGCCAGCGCCCTGGTGGGCGCGCCGGGCTGGGCTGCCGGGGGCGCGGTCGTGGTCACGGCGCCCTCCCCTCCGCGGTGGGTGTGCGGCTGCCGTCGCGGCGGGGCGGGCCGGGTTGGTCGGCATGGCCCGGTGATGTGGGTTGCTGGCCGGTGAGGGCCAGGAACACGTCATCGAGGGTGGGGCGGCGCAGCGCGAGGTCGGCGACGCGCAGTCCGGTGGCGGCGAGTCGGGCGGCCAGCTCAGGCAGGATGGCGGGCCCGTCGCGCACGGGCAGCACGACCCGCCCGACGTCGGCGTCGATGACAGGCGCGCCGGAGCCGAGCCCGGCCAGCGCCGCGGCCAGCAGCGCCGGGTCCTGACCGGGTGGAGTGTGCAGCTCCAGCCGGTCGCCGCCCGCGCGCGCCTTGAGGGTCGTGGCGGTGCCGGTGGCGATCACCCGACCCTGATCCAGGACCACGAGCTGGTCGGCGAGCTGGTCGGCTTCCTCCATGTACTGGGTGGTCAGCAACAGGCTGACGCCTTGTGCGGCAAGCTCGCCCAGCAGCCGCCACAGACCCAGGCGCCCCCGGGGGTCCAGGCCGGTGGTGGGCTCGTCGAGGAACAGCACGGCCGGGCGGGCGACCAGGCTGGCGGCGAAGTCCAGCCGCCGGCGCATCCCGCTCGAGTAGGTCCGCGCGATCCGGCCTGCCGCCTCGGTCAGGTCGACCAGCTCCAGCAGCTCGTCGGCTCGTCGGCGGGCGGCCGCGCGGCCCAGCCCGGACAGCCGACCGATCATCTTGAGGTTCTCACGTCCGGTCAGGAACGCGTCCACCGCCGCGTACTGGCCGGACAGGCCGATCAGCCGGCGCACCGCGCCCGCCTGGCAGACCACGTCCAGCCCGCAGATCTGCGCCCGCCCGGCATCAGGGGGCAGCAGGGTGGCGAGGATCCGCACCAGGGTGGTCTTGCCGGCGCCGTTGGGTCCCAGCAGGCCCAGCACCGCGCCGCGGGGGACGGCAAGGTCCACCCCGGCCAGGGCCTGGACCGGCCCGAACCGCTTGCTCAAGCCCTCGGCTACGATCGCCCGCTCGGTGTCCACACCGCTCCTCCTCTCGGGTCGTCGCGAGGACGGGTCATCTCGCCTGGGTTACGGAGGTCGGCGGCCTGGCCTCCTTTCCACCCTGCGCCCCGGCCCTTGGCCTGCTAGGGTAGCATCGCTACATATCGCGATGCTACAACGGCGGATGTAGTATTGCTAGCTATGCGAGCGGAGATCCTCAAGGGCCACCTGGACGGGCTGCTGCTGGCGGTGCTGGAGACCGGCCCGCTGCACGGCTACGCCGTCATCGAGGCGGTCCGCTCCGGGAGCGGTGGCACCTTCGACCTGCCCACCGGCACCGTCTACCCGGCGTTGCACCGGCTGGAGCGCGCCGGGCTGGTCCACGCCACCTGGTCGGTGGTCGGCGGGCGGCGCCGGCGCACCTACGAGCTGAGCGCCGCCGGCCGCCGCGCCCTGGCCGCCGAGCGCAGCACCTGGCAGCGCTTCGCGACCGCCGTCTCCGCCCTGCTCGAACCAGGCCCAGCCCCGGCTCGGGCGCGCCCATGACCGCGGCCCGCCTGGACCTGGACCCCGCCACCAGCCGGGTCCTGGACGACTACCTCGGCGCCCTGGCCGCCAGGCTCACCGGCCCGACCCGGGCGCGTCAGACGATCCTGGCAGAGCTGCGCGACGGGCTGGTCGAAGCCACCCACGCCCGCCTGGCCGGCGGAGCATCCCAGGCACAGGCCGCCGCCGCGGCCGTCACCGAGTTCGGCGACCCTGCCACGGTCGCGGCTGCCTTCACCCCCGAGCTGGCCGCCGCCACGGCCCGCCGGGTCGCGCTCACCCTGATCGCCACCGGCCCGCTCGTCGGGGGCCTGTGGCTGAGCGTGCTGGCCCCCAGCGGCCTGGCCACCCCGGCAGCCGCCCCACCCTGGCAGTGGCCGATCATCCAGGCCGGCGGCTGGCCGGCACGGCTGCTGCTGGCCGTGATCGCCGCCGCGGTCCTGGCCGCCTGGCTGACCGTGGCAGCCACCGGCCAGCTCACCCGCTGGCTGCCAGCCCGGCCCAGGCTGGCACCCACCACGGCGACGTTCGCCGCTGCGGGCACCGGCCTGGTCGACGTCAGCCTGCTCACCACCGGTGCCCTGGCCATCCCGCACGCAGCCGCATGGCCGCCGGTCGCCGTGGCCGCCACCGCCAGCCTGATCCGCTGCTGCCTCGCCAGCCGGGCGGCCCGCCGCTGCCTGGCCACACGCCCCGCGCCCAGCTGATCCGAACCGAGGGCGAAGCGCCACCTGCAGGCCGACGGACCAGCCCTTAGCCTTGCTTGCCGACCAGGTCCTGCTCGGCCTGGAACTCTGCGGCGAAGGAGGTGTCGCTGGTGAGGCGCAGGATCTTGAACTGGCCGTCGGCGCGCTGGCCGCTTTCGACCATGCGGCGCCGGTAGCGGTCGTACTCGCCAGGCCGTACGACCCGGATGACCGGGGCGCCGTAGCGCAGCGACGCCCGCTTGGCCTCGTACTCGCTGTTGTGGTCCCCCACGGCCGTGTCCAAACGGTCGACCAGCCCCTGGCCGTCGTGCTGGGCGACGGGGTCGTCGAACTCGATCAGGAACACCAGGCGAGGGGTCGTGCCGTCGACCAGCTCGGCGACGGCCGCGATGAAGTGGTAGCGGCCGCGCAGCGCCGCCAGCGCCTGGTCGACCGCGGCGATGACCTGCACCTCGTAGAGCTTCTCGCCGGTGAACGAGACGACCCCTTTGCCTTTCTGGACGAAGCGGATGAGCGGTGTCGCCCCGTAGCGCCCCGTGACCTCGACGATGTCGTTCATGTCGTAGCGGTACAGCCCCGAGGCGTTGGTGACGTAGACGAAGTAGCGCTGACCGACCTCGAGCTGCTCCACTCGCAGGAGCTCATGGCCTTGGGGGGCGCCGTCGTGGTCGGCGGGGTGGAACTCGAGCACGTTGGTGGCGACCGCGACCACCCCGGCGTCGCCCTGGTCGCTCATGGGGATCGACCCGCGCAGCTCGGTGGCGTAGTAGCCGAGGTCCCTGACCGGCGGCCCTTGCGGGAAGTAGGTGTCGAACTTGCTGAGGTAGGCGCCGACCGTCCCGCCCTTCCAGCAGCCGACCGCGGCGAGCTTGGGCCATGCCAGCCCGGGCCGCAGGACGCCGCCGCCGGTCGCGGCCGCCCGTTCCAGGCGCCTGGCGCGTTCGGGGTCGGGGCGCAGGTGCAACGACTCCCGCAGGCTGGGCGGGACCGCGAAGTCCGCGGAGATCGAACCGTCGCCGACGTCGCGGACGATCGCTTCGGTGTGGTCGGCCAGCCGCTCTGCCAGCAGCACGATCGTGCTGGGGTTGACCGTGGCGATCAGGCTGATGTCCTGTCCGGCGGCCAGCCGCAGCAGCGTGTAGTACTTGGCCTCGTAGTCCTCGATGGCGAACACCCCGTAGGGCGCGGTGTAGATCGAGCGGACGGGGCCGGGCATGGTGCGGTAGGCATGGCCGGACTCGGCACCGCAGGGGGTGCCGTCGGGGGCGTACGACTCGACCTCGGGGCTCACCACGCTGAGGATCCTGCCGCCGACGACGCCGGGGTGGTCGCGGTACAGGCCGCACAGCCACAGCCACGTCAGGCGCGACTTGGCGCGTTTGCCTTCGCGGGTCATCGGGATGTACTTGCGAGCGCCGGTGGTCCCGCTGGTGGTGGTGAACAGCACGGGCGGCTCTTTGGTGAGCTGGCTGGGCTGCCCGTGCATCGCCGCGTCGATGTAGGGCTCGAGGTCCTCATAGCCCGCGATCGGCACCCGCTGCTGGAACTGTTCGAACGTGGTGATGTCACCGAAGCCGTGGCGGCGGCCGAACTCGGTGTCGGCGTTGGCCCCCAGGATCTGGTGGAGCAGGCGGTCCTGCGCCTGGGCGGGGTCACCGCAGATCGTGGCGAACCGCTTCACCGCGCGGGGCGCCTTCGCCCACAGCAGCAGACGTCCTACACGCGACATCGTTCGCCCCTTTCCACGAGCCTAGGTGACACGGGCCTGGTCGACCGCCCATCGCTCGAGCAGCACCCGGTCGACGTCGACCCCCAGCCCGGCCCCGGCCGGGCGCCGCGGAGGACGACCCCCGTAGCCAAACTGGAGCGACGGCGAGACGGGGTCCTCCCGCAGCAGGTGCCGCCCGAAGCAGCCCTCGGCGTAGCGCACCCCCGGCGTCAGCGGTGCCAGGGCCGACAGCAGCGTCACCTGCGCCGCCGACAGCAGCGACGACTCGCCGACCTGGCAGCCGACCTGCAGCAGCAGGCCCGCGTCCAACACCTCCCGGCAGCGTGCGTACGCCGCGACCAGCCCCCCGCACTTGGAGATCCGCACGTTGGCCCCGGTGCAGGCCCGGCGGCTGACGAACCGCTGCAGCGAGTCGCGGTCGGTCAGGCCCTCGTCCACCACGATCCCGGCCGACGACTCGGCCACCAGGCGCGCGAGGCCGGTAAGGTCGTCGGCGGCGACCGGCTGCTCGAACGACTCGATCCCCAGCTTGCGCAGCTCGGCGATGACCTCCAGCGCCTGCCCGACCTGCCACGACATGTTGGCGTCGACCCGCAGGTCGACCCGGCGGCCCAGCACCCGCCGCGCCGTCCTCGCCGCCTGGACCGCGCCGGCAGGGGCAACCTTCAGCTTGACGTGCGGGAAGCCGAACGCGCGCATCTTCAGCAGCGACACCACATACCGCCGCCCCTGGTCGGCGGAGACGACCCCGCTGTACCGGTAGCGCCCCGGCGCCGCGGCCGCCGCCTGGCCAGCGCCTGCCGCGCCGGGCCACGCCGGCTCGCCGCCCGCCCTGCCGAACGCGTCGAGCAACGCCAGGTCGACGCTGCACCACGCCGACGTCTGCGGGACCCCGGGGGGAACCCACTCCGGCGGGGCCTTGCCGTCGCACTTCTCGAGGAACGTGGTGACCTCGGCGAGCGACCCGAACGCCCGCCCCAGCAGGGCGGGCAGGACCACGTCGCGGAGCAGTGCGAACGCCTGCTCGCGGCTCTCCCCCGACACGTAGGCGCGGGGAAGGCACTCCCCCCAGCCCTGGACGCCGCTGTCCAGACGCGCCCGGAGGAACACGCTCTCAGAGGTCGTCCGCGCGGCGGCCGCATGCCGGAACGTGACCCGGAACGGCAGGTCGACCGCGAACAGCTGCAACTCGGTCACCGTCGGCATCGACGACCCCTCCTTAGGACCAGGCACCACGACCGAGGTGCTGCGAGCAGCGTCACAGCCATGGCGGCTCGTATCGGTGAGGTTGCCGGTCTTCGCCAGTTTCACCGGTCAATGGTGCACCCCGTCCCGGACGACGGTCCGCTGCGTGCCGAGGTCGAGCGCCCCGTCCTCGGTCGCGATCGACGCGGTGATCACGTCGCCCGCCTTGAGGTAGGCCGGATTGCGTTCCTGGCGGGAGAAGAAGACCCTCCACTTGAGCGGTGTCGGGAGCAGGTCGCCCATCTTCTCCACGACCGCCGGCGGCGCGTGCAGCGCGGTGCCGCCGGGCGTGCCGGTGAGGACCAGGTCGCCCGGATCGAGCGTCTGGAACCGGGCGAGCAGGGTCAGCGCCATCGCCGGCCTGGTGATCATGTCGGCCACCGTCCCGTCCTGCCGGATCTCCCGGTTCACCCACAGCCGCAGCCGCAGCCCGGGCAGCTGGAGGAAGTCCTCCGCATCGAGCAGGATAAGGCGTGGACCGGTGGGGGTGAAGCTCGGATAGGACTTGCTCTCGTAGAACTGGCCCTTCTCCAGCTGCACGTCGCGGGCGCTGACGTCGTTGCTCATCACCAGGCCGGCGACGTAGCGGGGCAGGTCGGCGTCGGTCACGACGGTCCCGACCGCAAGCCCGCCGCCCAGGACCAGGCCGAGCTCGACCTCGTAGTCGAGCAGCCGCACGTGCGCGGGACGGACGACGTCGTCCGTGGGTCCGCTGAGCGACGCCGAGCTCTTGCGGAAGAACACCACCGGCGGGTCGTCGCCGAAGCCGGACTCGCGTGCGTGGCTGCGGTAGTTCACGGCCTGCGCCACCACCCTGCAGGGCGCCGTGACGGGCGAGAGCAACGACAGCTCGTCGACCGGCACACCCCGCGAGGTGGCCGAGGCCGCCGCGCGCACGGCCCGGAGGCCGTTGGTGAGCAGCTCAGCGGTGGTGGAGAGCTGGGCGTCCACGGGGAACGCCTCACCTCCGCGCTGGACGAACCATCCTTCGGCGGTGCGGATGGCGCTGATGCTCACGGCTGCGCTCCTCGCTTGGGATCGGTGGGCCGACCGGGTGAGCCTCCACCACGCCGCGGTCTCGCCGACGCCTAGGGGTGACCCGGCGGCTCCGGCGCGCGACCAGCGAGCGTGTCAGGCATCGCGACGCTCGCCCGAGCGGTGGGCCCTCGCCCCTTGACCCAGCGGGCCCCACGGGTCCGTGGGCTGCGGAGCGGCACACCGCCGCGGACGCCGCCGGATCGCTGCGCGGGCGCCGGAGGAGCGGCATTCGCGCGCTCGGCTTTGATCCGCTCGGCTCGCTCCATATCCAGGGATCGCAGGACCTGCTCGATGCGTACCAGCTGCGCGGCGGTGGCGCCGGGCAGGCGGTAGGCGTCGCACACGAACCGTGCCATGTCGGCGCGATAGTCGTGCCCGAACGAGCCGAACTCGCCCGGCGCCGACACCAGCACGTTCATCGCGTCCATCGCCGTCTGGACGCAGGTGACCAGCGGCAGCCAGCGCATCGCGTCCGGTACCCCGCGGCCCCGCTGCCCGTCGGCCAGCCAATAGGGCCGCTGCACCAGCAGGTCGGGACCCAGCACGGCGATGGGGTCGTTGTCATGGGAGAGGACGACCGCCCGCAGCCGCGCGCGTTCCTCGTCGTCGAGTGCCGCCAGCTGCTCGTGATGGTCGAAGACCCCGACGGTTCCAGGCGGGACGAGCGTGCTGCTGCCGCGGGTCATGCCGCTCCGGGACCACTTCGCCAGCCACGGCAGCCCCACCCACAGCGCCCGGTCGATGCCGTAGTGTTCGAAGCCGTCGATGCCCTGGTACATGACGACGTCGGAGCTGGTCCAGGCACCCAGGCTCTCGCCGAAGACCAGCACCCGCGGGCGCCGCTCGGGTGGCAGGCCGGCCAGCCGCTGCTTGACCCCCCAGAGCAGCAGCCGGAACTGCCTGCGGCCAAGGGCCACCTTCTGGAGCGACAGGAACGACGGATACCTGGCGTACTGGATGCAGCAGGTGGCGATGTCGCCGCGGGTGAGGAACTCGGCGGCCTCGATCAGGGTCTGGTCGACCCAACCCGTGCCGGTCGGGGAGACCAGCAGCAGGTTGGACCGGTCGAACGCGCCGGCGCGGTCCAGCTCGGCCAGCGCCAGCTCGGCCCGGCCGGTCTGGTAGAGCGGCTCGCTGTTGAAGCCGACGTAGGTGCGGATCGGGTAGGCGAGCGCCTCCTCCCCCATGACCTCCTCGATCAGCTCCGGGGTGACGACGTCGGTGACGAAACGGCGTCCCTGCTGGCCGAGGTCTGAGAACGGCAGCAGGCTGTCGGGGCATCCTGACTGCAGCGGGCTGGCAGGAGGCGTCGCGTAGGCCGGCTCCACCTTCTGGTTGGCCCGCCCGACATAGGCCACCCCGACGTTGTAGACCACCGTTGCCGCCCCGGCCCACACCCCGGCATTGACCAGCCGCGCGAGCACCCGCTTGGAGGGCCCGGGCCCGAAGTAGGACTCGAGCGCGCTACGGGACCAGGCAAAGCCCTGGGCCAGCCCCGCCCCGGCCGCCGTGACCACGTACGAGGTCGCCAGCGCGCCCGGCAGCGTCGTGGTCTGCGGCAGCGGCCACTGGTAGTCGGCGGCCTCTTTTCTGGCCAGCCGCCGACCAGCCCAGTAGAGCAGCCCGCCGGTGAGGGCGGCGCTGACGACCACCGGGCGGATGCCACGCCGGCTCGGGTAGCGCCGTTGCAACCAGCCGCCGAGATCGTGGACGGCCCCACCGGCGGCGCCGTCCCGGAGCAGCTGACCGGTGGACCGCACCGACGCCACCCAGAGCTTCTGGCCGTCCCGTTCCGGGACAGCCGCCAGCGCCGCCCCGGCACCGCCGACCACCGCCCGTGCCGCAAGCTGCAGGCCGAGCGGCGCATCGGCCGGTAGCGCCATCCTCGTCAGCCTCTCGGCGACGCCGGTCGTTGCCCGTGTCACCAGCACGCTGAGCCCCATGGCCACGCCCTGCACCCTGGCGGTGCGCGGCATCAACGACGGGCCCAAGGCGTCCAGGGCTGCCACGGTCTCCCGCGGCGCCGCCGGAGAGGCCGCCATCGGGTTCAGCAGCCTTGCCAGCCGTTGCGCCTGGTCCGACCTTCGAACGTTGCCGAGCACGGCATTCAGTCGCTGCATGCCATCAGCCTCCCACCGGTGCCTCCGGGAGTCGCTCCGCCAGGGCCGGCGTTCGCCCTTCGCCGCCGGACGATGCCGGTCCAATGGGTGACCGGTCCTCAACCCGCGTGGGATGGTTTCTCCCGCTGCCGCCATTCTTCCACCAGCGGGACCCGGCCGGCCCGGAAGCCCACCCCAGAGCGAGGTGTCACCGGATGGCCGAGGCCACCTCCCGACGGTTAGGTCGGAGTCGCTTCGCGTCTGCTATGCTCGGTCGGTTCCCCTTGCCGCGGGAGCGGTCTGCTCTCGCGGTCGTCACAGGCTACCGATCCCGTCGTTCTGCCGGTCGGGGCCGAACTTGCCCGGGCTGGACGCTGTGTCGTTTCGCGGCGTCCACTCCGCCGACAATCGTTGAACGGAGTGTCTTTCTTCTTGCCTGCCCCTCATACCGTCCCTCGCCCTTCCAACCCTCGCCCTTCCGACGGACCGCTCGGCAGCTCCTTCGCCGAGCTCGGCGTGCCACCTGCCCTGACCACCGCCCTCGCCCGGCGGGGGATCACCGTCCCGCGACCCATCCAGGCCAGCGCACTACCCGACGCCCTCGCCGGCGACGACATCCTCGGTCGGGCCGAGACAGGCTCCGGCAAGACCCTGGCGTTCGGGTTGCCGCTGCTGGCCCGGCTTGCGTCGGCGCACCCCGTCGCGCGCCCGCGACAGCCGCGCGGCCTGGTGCTGGTGCCTACCCGGGAGCTGGCCGGGCAGATCCGTGACGAGCTCGGCCCGCTGGCGGCGACCCTCGGCCTGAAGCTGCTCGCCGTCTACGGTGGCGTCCCGATCCGTGCGCAGGTCCAGGCCTTGCAGCGCGGGGTCGACGTGGTCGTGGCGACCCCCGGCCGGCTCACCGACCTCTACCGCCAGGGCGCCTGCTCGCTGGACGCGGTCTGCATCACCGTGCTCGACGAAGCCGATCACATGGCCGACATGGGCTTCCTGCCTCAGGTGAGCTGGCTGCTGGACCGCGTGCCGGCCCGTGGGCAGCGACTGCTGTTCTCCGCCACGCTCGACAACGACGTCGCGACCATCGTCGGCCGGTACCTCACCGATCCGGCGCGCCACACGGTCGTCCCGTCGAGCTCGGCCGGAGCGCGGATGGACCATCAGTTCCGCACCGTCACCGCGCCGCAGAAGGTCGCCGCCGCCGCCGAGCTGGCTGCCGGCCACCGCCGTGTCCTGCTGTTCGTGCGCACCAAGCACGGCGCGGCGCGGCTCACCCGCCAGCTCGGCCAGGCCGGCGTGCGCGCCGACGCGCTCCACGGCAACCTGCCCCAGAACGCCAGGCAGCGTGCCCTGGCGGCGTTCGCCGACGGCACGGTGCCGGTGCTGGTGGCCACCGACATCGCCGCCCGCGGTATCCACGTCGACGGCGTCGACCTGGTCGTGCACTTCGATCCGCCCACCGAGCCGAAGGCGTACCTGCACCGGTCCGGGCGCACCGCGCGCGCAGGGGCAGCCGGCACCGTGGTCACCCTCGTCCTGCCGGAGCAGGCAGCGGAGGTCGCGGAGCTCCGTCGGCGCGCCGGCGTGGCGACGGAGCCGGCCCCGTCGGCAGCGCGCGGCCAGCGCAACAGTGCCGGACGCCAGCAGCGACGGCGCCGCCGCGTGGCCCATGGGCGCCGGTGACGCCGTCGCAGACGGCCGCAACGGACGCGTCCGCCACCTGGTGGCAGGTCCCTGATGCTGACGACCCGGACGGCCTATGTCGTCGTCGACCGGGGACTCGGGAAGTGCGCTGAGCAGATCCTGTAGGCGAGGTCGACGTCGTCGGCTGCGAGCCCCGCATACCACAGATGCAGGGACCCGTCATGGAACCTGACGGCGCACGGGGTGTGCACGCCGTCTGCTTCCGCGCCGCCTTCGATCGCCTCCAGCGTCGTCCCGTGGCGGTGCCAGGAGAGGCCGTCGGCGGAGGTAGCCATGGCGATGGTGATCCGGTCGCCGTCGTCGCTCGCGTAGAACATGTAGAACGTCCTGGCGATGACGATCACGCACGGATGCGAGGTTGCCAGCTCCCCCTCCACCGGCTCGAGGACCACCCCGACGCGGTCCCAGGAGGCGCCGGACCTGGAGACGGCCGCGAGGATCACCGCCCGCCGGCTGTCTCTGGTGCCATCGTAGCCAGAGAAGAACAGCCACCAACCTGCCTCGGTGCGGAGCAGGCATGGGTGGCTCGCTCCGAGGGCGTCCTGCGGGCCTCGCTGCATGATGGTTCCCTGCGCGGTCCAGGTCTTCCCGTCACCCGAGGTAGCCATGTGCAGTCGCGTCGCCTCACCGTCAAAGCCGGCGTAGACCATCAGGTAGCCGCATACGCAACCCGCCGCCGGACTCCTCAAGGACCCAGGGACGTAGCGTCCGAACGCTGTCCGGCTGGCCCGGCGCGATCGCGCGGTAAGCCGGTTACGCCTGCCAGCGCCTTGGCATCGGGTGCCGAGAAACGTGGTCATTGTGGACGGAGCAGTAATCGTCAGGGTTGTAGCGGGAGAGCCTGGTCTCACAAGACCGGGCCGCGCAGATCCGGTTCTCACCGAACGAGCGGATCATCCGTTTGCCATCGGGCCAGCCTTGGTTGCTGTAGCTCCTCGCCATGGCCACCGCTCTCACTCTCACGACGCCGTTTGAGCGTTGCCACTGCCACGACGACACCCACACCCGTTGCATCCGGCGAGATCGGCTCGCAGGCAGGCGCCTACTATCCCGGCTGCAAATCCCGGTGGCCACGCCCCGCAAGACAAGCCACCGCCAACCGAGTCTACGCTCTCGCAGCCAGCCGGCGGTTGGTGAGCCGGCTGGTGTCAGCCTGGAGGCGCGCCGTTCAGCTGCGTTCCAGGTCGGCGAGCGGCCCGAGGTGCCGCAGCTTGTCGGGGTTGACCACCGAGGTCACCGCCTGGACCTGCCCGTCAGCGATGTCGAGCGCCAGCACGCCGAGCAGCCTGTCCTCGGAGTCGAGCACCATCGCGCCGGGCTGGCCGTTGACCTCGACCCGGCGAAAGGAGAAGCCGCCGGTGCGTGCCGCGAAGCGCGCCCACGCGAGCAGGGCCCGGGCGACGCGGGCCCGGCCATGCAGCGCGCGGGCGATCGCCGGCACCCTGCCGCCGCCGTCGCCGTGGAGCACGACGTCGTGGGCGAGCAGCTCCTCGAGCGCCTCGAGATCGCCCTCCCCGGCCGCCGCGAAGAAGCGCCGCGCCAGCTGCGCGCGCCGCTCGCGCGACACCTCAAAGCGTGGCCTGCGCTCCTCGACGTGCTTGCGGGCCCGCGCCACCAGCTGGCGGGCGTTGTCCTCGCGCTTGCCGACGATCCTGGCGATCTCGTCGTAGGGGTAGTCGAAGACCTCGCGCAGCAGGAACGCCGCGCGCTGTTCCGGCGACAGGCTCTCGAGCAGCACGAGGAAGGCAAGCGACAGCGAGTCTGCCACCTCCGCGTGGCGGGCCGGGTCCTCGTCGGCGCTGGCGACGAGCGGCTCGGGCAGCCACTCGCCGACGTAGTGCTCGCGCCGGGCGCGCGCGGAGCGAAGCTGGTCGATGCAGAGCCGCGTGACCACGGTCGAGAGGTAGGCACGCGGCGACTCGATCCGCTCCCCGGCCTGCAGCGTGCGATGCAGGCGGAGGAGCGCCTCCTGCACGACGTCCTCCGCCTCGCTGACGCTGCCGAGCATCCGGTAGGCGACCGCGAACGCCCCGGGCCGGAGCTCCTCGAAGAGCTGCGCCACCGGCCGCACCTCAGCCGAGGCCTTTGGCGAAGCCCAGCCGCCAGCTCGGATAGCGCAGCTGCCAGCCGAGCTCGCGCTTCGCCTTGGCGTTCGACGCGCCCCGCACCTCGGTCATCATGACGGTCGCCGCCTCACCGGCCGCGAGCCGCCCGAGCCACCGCGGGAGGCGCCACGGCGGCTTGGCGCCCAGCGCGCTCGCCAGCGCCGGAAGCCATTCGCGCACGGGCGCGGGCTCGTCGTCCACGACCTGGTAGATCCCGCCCGGGCCGTGCTCGACGGCCGCGACGGTGGCCGCGGCGGCGTCCTCGATGTGGACGAACGACCACACGCCGCCTCCGCCGCCGACCAGGGGGAACTGTCGCCTGCGGAGCGGCTTGGCCATCGCCGCCTCAGGATCCAGGCTGATCCCGGTCCCCGGGCCGTAGAAGGCGCCGTAGCGGAGCACGACGCCTTCGGCCCGCTCGACTCCGGTCACCGCCTGCTCGAGGTGGCGGATCGCCGCAAGCGTGGGGCGCAGCGCCTCGGGCGGGTCGGGATCGAGTGGGTCGGTCTCGCTCTTCACCGGCCCGCCGGTACGCGCGAACGGCCAGCCCGCGTAGCTCTGTGCCACGAAGCGACGCGCTCCGACCGCGAGGCCGGCGGCCAGCAGATGGTCGGTGCCCTCGGTGCGCAGGCGGTCGGTCATGGCGAAGAAGCGGTCGACGTGCCGCATGTCCAGCGCCCCGGACAATGCCGTGAGCTGGTGCACGATCACCTCGGGCTCAGACTCGGCCACAACCCGGGCCACCGCGTCGGGGTCGAGCGCGTCGGCCACCACCGGCCGCGCTCCCAGCGCCCGCAGCGCGTCGCGCTTGGACGCCGTCCTGGTCATGCCCACGACCTCGTGGCCGTTGGCGACGAGCTGAGGGACGAGCTGGGTACCGAGCACACCCGTGGCGCCGGCGACGAACACCTTCATGGCATCTCCTTCGTCTTGGTCAAGCTAGCAACCTGGAGACGAGCTGCCACCGGCGCCTGTGACACCTCCCAGGTCAGGCTGCCGCGGCAGCGCGCGACCTCTATGCCTGTCTGGCGCTCCGGCTTCGGCCGCGGAACTCCGCGACGACCTCGTCTCCCCGCCGGACGCTCACGTCGTAGATGCCGTTGCGGCCGTACCTGACCCGTTCCTCGGCGGTCGCCACCAGCACGTCGCCCTCCTTGGCGGGGGCGACGAAGGTGATCTCGGCGCCGACGGCGACGGTCACCGGCCCGCGGCTGTTGCACGCGCAGGCGAAGGCGGTGTCGGCCAGGAGGAACAGGTAGCCTCCGTGGGCGATCGCATGGCCGTTGACCATCGAGGGGCCGATCGTCATCTGGACCGCCGCCGTGCCGTCACCGACCTCCAGCAGCCGCATGCCGAGGCCCCTGGAGGCCTCGTCCGCCGCGAACATCTCCACTGCCGGTCCGCTGGGGAGACGCGGAGGGATCGGCATGCGGTCTTCCCCTCCTGCGGGTCGACATCTTGGCGACGGGTCCTTGTCGGTCTCGGCAAGGTAGCGGCCATCGGGGCTCCCCGCCAGTGACGACCTCGACAGGCAGCGGGCTGGCTGCGCC
>Ga0184632_10000413_pt1 | contig 16616 bp, 34 predicted proteins | sample PLM31_50_b1_FD_133153 | JGI IMG/M metagenome (GOLD analysis project Ga0184632, IMG submission 133153) | Groundwater sediment microbial communities from an aquifer in East River, Colorado, USA - PLM3-1_50_b1 | ecosystem: Environmental > Terrestrial > Soil > Riparian zone | place: USA: East... | reverse complement strand
GTACGTGGAGTTCGAGCCCGGCCGGCGCGGCTCGGGGAGTGGCACGGGCTTCATGGGAGGCCCGCCCAGTACGGGGAAGAGCTGGAGCGGCGACATTCCCCCTGAGCGCGTACACGGCGTCTACGGTCACATGCCCGGGGGTGGGATCGGCCGGATCGCGGACATCGGCTCCGGCCTTGGCGGCCTGGCGAGCCTCATCGGCGCGGCGGCGTCCTTCGTCCCCGGGTACCAGGAGAACACGCCCTACTGGCTGCAGCACCTGAACAACGGTGGGCCGATGGGTGACGCGCTGAACTACGTGATCAACCAGAACTACGGACCCGGCGGTGCCATGGACCCGTACAGGGACATGCAGTACAAGCCGGACCCCCAGACAGGGCTTGTGATGGCGTGAGCCTGATGGATCTCCTCCTCAACGCGCCCTCGGCGCAGGACCGCTACCAACAGGTGGCACCGCTGATGGGTGGACAAAACCCTTCCCCCGGAGGACTCGGCGGCTCCGGCCTGCCGGCGGGTGGTGGCAGTGGTGTCGAAGGGCAGGCGCACGACTACTTCTTGTCGCAGGGCTACTCGCCTCAGGACTGGCGCAAGGTGGATTCCATCATCGAGCAGGAGTCGGGCTGGGACCCGCACGCGATGAACGACGAGAGCGGCGCCGCGGGCTTGGCACAGAACATCTCTGGCTTCAGCGGTGGGTACTCCCGGAACGACCCGATGGAACAGATCCAGTGGTTGTACAACTACCTGGGCGGCCACAACTACGAGGGCTACGGGACGGGCATCGACGCCGCCTACGCCCACAAGCAAGAGACAGGATGGTACTGAGAATGAGCCTGATGGATCTGCTGCTCGAAGGACCCAGCGCGCAGGACAAGTTCGCGCAGGTTCAACAGATGATGCAGCAGCAAGGCACGACCGGGCCCTCCGACCCCCAGGGCTTGGCCGGCGCCGCTCCCCCGGGACGCGGCATCTTCGGCAACGACCAGGTCGACGTGTTGCAAGAAGGAGACCCCCGCCTGGTCGACCGCTTCGGCCTCACGCTCGCACGGCCCGCCATGCGGTCCCTGACCGACGTCCTGCGGGAGTATGGGTTCCACGGGGACGCCGGCGGCGGGTACCGTACGTCCGAAGAGCAGGGGAATATGAACCCTGCGTTGGCGGCCCCGGTCGGCCAGTCGTACCACCAGGAGGGCCTGGCCGTGGACCTCGCGTCGGTCCTCCAGAACGCGCAGTTCTCACAGCTCATGCAGCAAGCGGGGTGGAACCAGTTCAGCCCCGGTGGCGAACCATGGCACTGGTCATACAGGGTGACAGGATGATCGAGACTGTACCATGCAAACGATGCGGCCACCCCGTCACATGGGTGGACAGCACACAGGCGGCCACGATGATCGGAGTGAACGTGAGTCGGGTGAAGCAGCTGATCGACGAGGGTCGGCTCCCGAACTCAGAGAAGCGCGGTGGTGGACACGGCGGGTGGCACATCCCGCTACTGTCGATCGCAGCCTACCTCGAAGCAAAGGAGAATAGATGACGGTTCAGACGTACAACACGGAATATGGTGTGATCAAGGTCAGCACACCTGGCCCGTACAAGAAGTACGACAACGTCCAGACCTACCATCAGACGGCAGAGCGTGACGTCACGCTACAGGGTCCTGCGCTTCGCGCGTTCAAGAAGGCCGAGGAGAAGTGTGCCACGCAGAAGAAGCGGCACATCCTCATCACGGGTGTTGGCTACCGGAGCTTCGACCTTCAGGCGCAGCTGTACGCCAGCGACCCTGGCCGGTTCGCGAACCCGGACAGCTCCATGCACGTCGAGGCGTTGGCCGTGGACGTGGACCAGGGGCAGGGGTTCCTCCGGCTGCGGCGCATCAAGAAGGCACTACAGGCTCAGGGCTGGCATTACTCGGTCTCTGGTGAGCCGTGGCACGCATCGTTCCATGTGAGCGGCTGACATGACTGACGACGCGGACATGAGCAACGACCACGGGGAAGACCCTCGATTCAAGCGGCGACGTGCAGCGGTTGACCCGCGCGCCGTCCTCGCGGTGTTCGCCGTCATTGGGGCGTTCGCCGTCCAGTTCGTCCTCATCTTCCAGGGCGACAGCGCCGACATGCCTCCGTGGGTCGTCGGCCTTGTCTCGTCCATCGTCGCGTTCTACTTCGGTTCCAAGGTGGCGAGCATCGGCACCGGTGGAACCGGAGGTACCGGCGGCGAGGGCGGTGGAACCGGCGGTGTCGGTGGTCCTGGTGGCAGTCAGGGTGCAAACGGAGGGGCTGCGGAATGATAGAGCCAACCCCACCCGTGGTTGCCTGGAGTATCTTCCGGTGGACGGGTGTCGTCATCGGCTTACTCGCCTTCCTCATCGCGGGCTATGAGTTCATCGCTCTGACCACACCTCTACCGACCATCTCGCGTCTCACGCAAGGGCTGCGGGACGGCGGGCACAAGGAGGCCGTGTTTCTGCTGTCGCTTGTGTTTGTCTGCATCTTCGCCATCTTCGGGGCGTGGCTCTACTACCACCTGAACTACCAGCCCCGCTCGGGAAACTGAAGGAGGTGATCCATGCGGAAACTGCTACTCCTGCTGTTAGTGGTGCCACTACTGACCGCGGCCAAGCCGCAGCCCCAGGGTACCCTTACTCTAACAAACACCGCCCCGGTCACGTTCACGGCCGAGACTAGCCACATCGGACGGCGTGACCACGTCTGGGTCTCAACAAGCTGCTTCTCAGACACGGGGGAGCGGACGTACTACGGCGAGGAGATCGAGCGAAACGGCGTCTACATCATGGATGACACGGTGTGGGTGCTATGGACTCCGGGCACGGTTGCTGAGGGTACGTGCCGTGCCTTCCTCATCTTCCGAGACGAAAGTACGCCGGGTGAAGTCGTCCTGGACGACACCGGATGGTTCGAAGCATGATAAGTAAGGAGGTGATCCATGGGTAACGAGCTCGCTGCAGTCCTGGCCGCGGTCGCCCTTCTCGCCGCGTCGGTGTACGCCGGCGTCAAGCGGTCCGTCTTCCAGTGCCTGGCAGCGGCCGGTGCGTTCCTCTTCGTGCTGGCTGAGGCCGTCAAACAGTTCTAACCTTGCACTAGGATCAGCCATACGCAAGGTTACGGGTTAACCTTGCACAAGCAGAAGCCCCCGTCTTTCCCTCAAACGCTAGGGATTGACGGGGGCTTTCGCTTGTCCTGCCCCGGCTTGCCATGACTTGGGCTCTCCCCAAGCCCAGGGCAGGGCAGGTATCAGACCTTGGAGAACAGCGTGGCCGGCCGGCCTCGCTTGCCTGTCCGCTTGACGCCGACTTCGACCAGCTCGCCCTTGATCACCAGGCGATTCGCCACGGTCGAGGAGATCCCTGCCTCAGCCAGTGTGAACTCCTTCTTGCGCGTCTTCAGTGCGGTCATGTTTCACCCCCTTCCCTGTCTTTGAGTGCTTCCCTGAGACGTGCGTTGGCGTAAGCCAGCCCGTCGTTGAATCCCTCGGAGTAGGCGAGCGCGTAGGCGATGACCTCGTCGGAGGGGACGTCATCCCAGTCGTAAGGGATGTAGTCGATGGTGCCGTCGTCGTTGTAGATGAGGCCGTCGGCAGAAACGTCAGTGCTGTTGTCATCGATCATCGGCGGTACCTCGACAGCTTGGCCTTCGACGGGTCCCAGATCGCTGGGGCCTTCAGTCGGCCGGCTTCATCCATGGCTAGGTACAGCTCCTTCGTGGCGCGAACGTCCGATTCCACCCGCTCGCGCACCAGCTCGCGCGTGCGCTCGGTCTGCCAGAGGTTGAACTCCTCCCACCATGGTTCGTGCATGGTCATCTTCTGGGTCGTGAGGTCGTACCGCGAGGCCAGGTTTTCGAGCGACTGGGAAATGCCGTCGCCCTGCATCCTGTCCGTCTTCGTGTCGATCGTCAGCGTGCGGGAAAGGGAAGGCTCCCCGATCCGCTCGAGGTCGGCGTTTAGGAGCGGAAGGTCAAACCCCCGGATCCAGTGCCCGACCGGCAGCGTGGCGTTCTCGACCTTGTCCGCGATGTCCTCAACCAACTCGACCCAGTAGCCGTGGTCGCCGGCTCGGATGACGTCGGACACGACCTTGTCCTCGTCGAGATACGAGTAGGCGTAGGCCGTCGACGTGCGACCGACGAAGTCACCTCCGATCCAGGCGGTCGGCCGGGCCTCCAGGTCGAAGATGAGGACGCGCCCTGCGTCGAGCCTCATGATCCGAGCTCCAGGACGACCTGGGCCGCCTCTTCCACTGCCAGGTCGAGCGTCTGCTGATGCTTCAGTGCTCCTGCGAACCGCAGCTCGAGCTCCGGCAGCAGCGTGTTGAGCTCCCGGTCCGCCCGGAGGCTGTACTTCAGCCGGACGTTGCTCCGAACCGCCTTCACGAAGTTTGCCCAGAGCATCTCCTCTTCGGTCTTAGCGATCAAACCGTGCCTCCTTCTCTCTTATGCGCTGGTTGATGGCCGCCAGCGCAGTGCGGGTCTGCCCGTGTATGCTTGCCTGATACTTTGCATTGTACCCGCGCTGCCTCTTTCGGTTACTTTCACGGGCGTTGGCGGCTCCTGCGGGAGACCTCCAGTGCCCGTGACAGAACTCCATTCCTGGGTGCGGGACGTCTGGATTTCTACACGGCATCAGCCCCATAGCTCGACAAACCTTTCCGGGTTCACGATCGAGCCCCTCACCCGCTTCTGCCAGCTAGCGTCGTAGCTGGTCTTCTTCCCGTCCGGCCGCGTCAGCAGACGCGCCTTCTCCTGCGACAGCCGCCAGCGATGCAACTTCTTCCGGGTCGGGGGGATCCCCCGCCCTGACCATTGTGCCACTATGCCACCGCCTCCTTCAAGGTCTCGGCTCCGTATTTCAGGTACACGTCGTTCACGTCCATGCCCTTCGGCAGCGAGGCCACCGAGGTGTCACACACATCGGACAGGAGATCGTACAGCCGCTTCGACGCGGACATGCCGGCCTTGTCAGGGTCGAGGACCAGGACGGCCCGCCGAACGTGGGGCTGGCGAAAAAGGTGCCTCCACATCGGGCGGAACGTCTGCGACCCCGGAACCGCCACCGCCTTGAGCCCGATCTGCCACAAGATCATGGCATCGAGCTCGCCTTCCGCGACGTGAACTGTATCGTTGTCCAGCGCCCGCACGGCGAACAAGTGCGCCTTCTGGTCCCCCGGCGTGATGTACTTCGGCTTCGCGTTCGGCCGCAGCGGGCGAAAACGGACGTATCGGAGGTTCCCCAGGCCATCTTCGTACGGGATCACCAACGAGTGGCGGACGTCTCCCTGAGCTGTTCGGCCCCATTCCCCAGTATAGCCCAGGCCGAACCTCTGTACGGTACCGTGTTCCAGTCCCCGGGCCGCGAAGAACGCCGCCGGTTCGTCCGCCCAGGCGTGGTCCTGGAACATGTCGAGCATCTCGAGGGCGGTCGTTATTTCGTCCATGGGTTGGCACGTTCACCTTCCTTTGGGAACTTCTTGTCCAGGTAGTCGAGCGCCTCGTCGAACCCGAGACCCTTGGTCTCGCGGACGATCTTGATCACGTCGCCACCCCAGCCGCAGCTGAAACAGAAGTACAGACCCTTCAGCTGGTTCGCGCGGCCGGCCGGCTTCTTGCTCGAGATGTCTTCGCAGAACGGACAGAAGACAGGGGTTTCCTCGTCCCACGCCGCGGCGCTGCTCGTGTCGATCCGGGCGCCGGCGTCTTCGAGGACCACGATCAGGTCGGCCCGGGCGCGGACGTCGTCGATGAGCTCTCGGTTGCTCATCGTTTCATCGCTAGATTGATCATTCGAAGCGCTGCTTGGATGTCGGCACGGGCAGGGTCAATCGAGTCGACGTCTTCCTCGAGGACTTCCAAGTTGAACTCGAGCTGCATCAGGCGATCACGTTGTTCTGGGCTCATCTTCTACCCCACTTTGCTAGACGATGGAGAAGGTGGTGCACCATGTCCCACGTCACGCCCACCGCCGGCTCGAACCCTAGCTGCATGTCGTGCGCCAGGAAACAGTGGAGCCGGATGTCCCTCACCACGGGTTCTCCCAATCGAACTTTGGGTACCTCTGCAGTTCCTCGGGCGTGAACTTGTTGAGGATCATGATCAGCATCTCAGGCGCCCAGTAATCCCGGATCGCCTCTGCCCCAATGCGTTCTGCCAGCGTCATACGATCAACCTCGCTCTGTCGAAGTCCGTGGGGATCACCACGGTCTGGCCGTCCATACCCGAACGGTTCTTCGCTAGGTGCATCGAGATCCGCCCGGGATCGGATCGCCAGGCCGTCAGCACTGTCTCCGGGATCTGGTGGATCTGATACAGGCCGTCGGTCATCGCGACGAACTGGTTCCCGTTGGCCGCGTCCCCCGCCTTCACATGGTGGAGGGCGAGGATCAGAGTCCCGGTCTTGGCCCCCAACGCGTGCAGCGTCCGGAAGATCTTCCGCACGTTGCCGGCGTTCTCTTCGCCGGCCAGCAGGTCCATCGCCACGTCGACGACGAGCAGCTCCGGGTACCGCCCGAAGAACTCCCGCTCAGCCTCGAGCAGCTCCCAGACGTTCGAACTGTTGAATCCTCCGGCGGCCCACCGGAGCGGATAGCCGACCCCCGTTAGCCATCCGCCCCAGTGTTCCAGCCGGTCCTTCACCGCGGTCTTCGTCTCCCCCGAGAGGTTGGCGATGACGCGGACACTCTGCTCGGTGATCTTCGTGTCGGTCGTGAGGTACGTCACGGGCAGCCCGCGCCCTGCAACCCGGAGCGCCCAGTCCACGGCGATCGTGCTCTTGCCCACCTTGGGGGCGGCCAGGAGCAGGACTAGATCACCGCGGCGTAGGTCCGCCGGGAGGTGATAGGGGAACGGCACCGGTTCCCCCATCGTCTGCAGCGCGCGGGCGAGGGACTTCACCCACCCACCGCCTGTGAGATTCCGTTCATGAGTTCGTTCGTGTACTGCGTGTGTTTGTGCTGGGCCTCATAGACGGCGCGTGACATGGTGCGGGCGACACAGGCCAGGTCATCCAGCGACAACCAGCCGAGATCAAGCGTACCCCAGGTGTTGGTCTTCACATCCTTTGCCGTGCTCGACCGCCCGTAGGACACCTTGACGTAGGCCTGGGTTCCGTCCACGTTCAGCTTCACCTCGACCCAGGGGCTTTCACCTCGAACCTTCTCTTCCCGCTGCCTATACCTCACGGTGGAAATACCTCCTCGGGTAGGTGGCGGGGGTCACCGGGCACCAGGCGGTGCTCGGCGACCCCTCGGCGAATCTGTGAATCCACCGCCCCCGCCAGACGAGCGCCAGTCCGCCAGGGCAGACCATGCGGTTCTCGTCAGCGAGCAGCGGTGTCGGCGCCTGCTCGGGGGCCGCGTTGGTCGTCCGCCGACCCCCGAGTCCTACGCCGGGGCCTCCGGGGCTATCATGCCCGGCGCCCTGATCCGCCCGTCGGCGGACTATCATGTTACGAGCCGTCCTTCGGTGCGACGACCTCGTTCCGCCGGCCGACCTTCGTGAACGACACGGCGATCGGGTCATCGGGGTTGGCGATGAGCGTGTTCCGGAGCCGGATGAACCGGGCGTCACGCTCAGGGTTACCCTTGGTGAACCCCTTCGTCTTGTCCTCGCCGCTCGGGTCGACGAAGTCCAGGAGCCATTGCTCCTTCGGCGTCTTCGGGTCGTAGTTGTTGATCCCTTCGCGGATGGCGGTCACGTACACGACGGCGTCGAGGATGCGAAGCTTGTCGAACTCATCCTCCTTGATGAACTCTCCGCCGCCATCACCCTCGGTGTACGTCTCGCCGCTCCAGTTGAACTCGCCCATCTATGCCCCCTTCTTGGCCGTTAGGCCAGATCGTGGTGGACTCTGCGCCTTGTTGCACGGGTGGCACAGAGGCCGGTAGTCGTCAGGGTCTGCGCTGAACCCCTTCTCGTCTTTGAATCCCCACTCCGTCGCGGGCCCTCCGCAGTCGGCGCAGGTGCGCCCCTTCGCTGAACCGAGCCGCCTGTGCGCCCCGGAGTACGACGGGTTGTTCGTTCGAGCCTTGCCGCGTCCCCCGGTCGGCGGTCCGACCTCGGCGCAGTAACGCTTCCGGGACTCGGCGATCGTTGGCATCCTCAGGCACCCTTCTTTGCCAAGATCTTGGCCCGCGCGATGTCTCGGGCCGACTGGCCCTCGGTTGATGTGCCTTTGCTCAGCAGGTCATCCTTGGTTTTGGATCCCGCCAGCTTGGCCTTCGCGACCGCAGCTGCGGTTGGTGCGGAGGCGGCGGGCTCGGCCTCTGAGGTGGGCTCATCCACCGCCGCCTCCACGTCTGCCTGGAACGCCTCTGCCTGCGCCAGCGCGTCGGCCTCGTGGTCTGAGACTGTCCCCGGGGCCTCCGGCGTCGGGCCGTCTGGCTGCTTCGCCAGCGCGGACTCCGCGTACAGCGGGTGCTTCCTCAGGAGCTCCGTCCGGTACGCGAGGAACTCCTCGACGGTGCCGGTGACCTGGATATTCAGGTACGCATAGGCGATCTTCGGGTGGGGGATGCGATCCTCCACCGCCAACAGTGGAACTCGTTCCTTAGCCGTTGTCATGCTGCCTCCTTCGACCCCCAACGCTGCATTACTTTCACGTCCGCCTCGATCGGGACGCTGAAAGTTTCCCGGTCCTCCATCAGTTCCGGGATTTCCTTGACCGCCTGCGAGACCAGCTCATCGGGAACCACGAAGATGTTCTCGTCGTGGATCGGCAGGCGGTAGTACTCGATCCATGGGGTCCGGCTGATCTTCCGGATCCCTCGCTTCAGCACATCCGCTGCGGTGCTCGAGATGAGGTAGTTCACCGCGGCGTACACTCGGTCGTAGTCGACAGGGATCCGCCGACCGAACTTCGACTCCACGGCCAGCCCGTTGGCCTGCGCGTACTTCATCACCTCCTGGGTGAAGGGCTTCACCTGCTTGAACTTCTGGTGGTACTTGGTCCTGAACGTCGTGGCCTCCGCGACCGAGATGCCTGCCGTCTTCGCGAACTTCGGGATGCCGGCCATGTAGATCTCGGCGAAGTTCCCGTTCTTCGCATTGTCTCGGCGCGGGTCATCCTCGTCGATGTCCGGGTCGTCGTACACGATCTGGGCCGTCACGGCGTGGAGGTCCTTCCCGTCGAGGATGGCCTGCACCATGTCCGGCTCGCGCGCGGCGGCCGCGAAGATGCGGTACTCGATCTGCGCGTAGTCCGCTGAGACGATCTTGAACCCCTCGGGGGCGTAGAAGGCACGGCGCACGTAGTCCCCTTCCCGGCGCTTCGGGACGTTCTGCAGGTTCGGGGTACGGGAGGACATCCGCCCGTTGCGGGCGCCCAGCGTGTCGATGAACGTGTGGATCTTGCCGTCGATCTGCAGGTCCAGATACGACCCGAAATACGTGCCGGCGTTCCGACCAAGGCGACGGTACTGCAGGGCGTCGCGCGCGAACTGACCGCTCGCGCCCGGGTTCTTGAAGCTGATGTCTTCGAGCACCTCTTCGGTCACTTGTGGCTGGCCTTTCGGGAACCGAGTACTTGGCGCCGTTCGAGGCAGCTTGTATCCGGCATCGGTGAGCACTGAGGCCACCTGCTGCACCGACCCCAGGTTGAGCTCGCCGTACTCTTCCTCGAGCTCGATGATCTCGGTTTCTAGGACCTCGAGCTGCTCCCAGCAGTAATCCGTGTCGACGTGTAGTCCCACCTGCTCGGCCTCTACCAACGCCAGTGCGACCTCGCACTCCATCTCGTACAGGTCCTGGTAGTGCGTCGCGATCGTGCCGGCGTTGTTGTCGTGGACCGCGGCCGCGAGACACGGGTCGAGCGCGGCGTAGTACAGGTACTCGTAGTTGTCGATGGGCACCGTCTCCCAGTTCACCCGCGCCTTCTTGAACGCCTCGTTCTTCGCCGCCTCGCCCTCGAGGACCCAGCCCCCGAACCGCTCCGCTGCAGCCTCCTTCAGGCCGCTGGTCGCGGGGTTCAGCAGGTGCGAGCTCGCCTTGCTGTCCTGCCGGATGGCGGCCGTGTTGAACCCGGCGTTTCGCAGGAACTGGATGTCGAACTTCATCCGGTGGGCGACGAGCTCTTTCTTGTTCCCGTTCATGAGCCACATCGCCCACCGGACCACGTTCTCTCCGAACCGCTGGGTCGGCCCCTCGACCGGGATCGCGAACCCGTTGTATTCGTCGCCGAACTGGACCACCCGCACTCGGTCGTGCCAGACGTCGAGGCCCGTGGTCTCGGTGTCGACGGCGATCGTGCCGCCGGCCCCGAGCAACCAGTCCTCGAAGTCGTGGCGCCCGCTGTCGTTGCGGACGAACCCGATGTTCGGCTTCTCCACCTAGTCCTCCAACCAATCCCTGACCAGGAACAGCCAGCCAGCTCCTGCCCCTCCCGCCACCCCAGCCGGCAAGTCCGACGTCCAGATGGCGACGAAGCACATGACGGCGTTGGTGAACGCGATAATGGCGCCCAACCACCTGAGTTTGCTTTGCGTCATCAGTACCCCCGGTCCTCGCTGTACATCCGGTGCTCCGTCGTACGCGGAGGAAGCGGCGCATCCTCCGGGAACAGCTCGTCCAGGATACTCAGGACATCCACCACGGCGGCGCGTATGTCCGCGATGTCCTCAGACACCTCGTCGAGGGCGCTCACTTGTACTGCCCCATGAAGCTCTGCTCGAGGTAGTCGGTCGACGCGGCCTTCGTTGCCATGTCCTTGAGCTGCTGCAGCCACACCTCGTACGGGTTGCCCAAGAGCTGCACCCCGACGAAGAGCTCCTTCATGTGGGCCATGGAGAACCCGTCCGTGTCGGCCGCCCACCGTTCGACGTCGACCTTCTCGTCCCCCGGCTTGAGCAGCGTCTCGAGGTACATCTTTCGTCCCTCGCGGTTGGGGTGCGGCATGAGAATCCGCCGGTCGAACCGCGATGGGCGGTTGGAGACGCGGGGTAGCAGCTTCTCCATGTAGTTCGTGGTCGCTACAAAGACCACGCGGTGCATGCGCTCTGCACCGTCGAGGACGTTCATCACGGCCGACTCGTCGCTGTTCTCGAGGATGCTGTCGATGTCCTCCATCATCACCACGACGGGGCGGTTTGGCTCGACGTACCGCAGCAGACGGTAGCCGCCGAGGAATCGGTTCGACCACATGATGACGATGCCGTCCTGCGCGATGACCCCCCGGGCGATGAGCTGTGTGGTACAGGTCTTGCCGGAGCCCGCGGGACCGTGCATGAGGATCCCCCGCTTGTGCGGGAACTCGTGGTCCTCGAACGCCTTCGCGTTGGCCCAGAATCCCTCGATGTCCGTCAGCACCTCATCGGTGGGGCTGTTCGGGAACCGCAGCAGCGGCTCGTCCCGCATCTTGGTCAGCTGGAGGTACACCCCGATCTGGTTGTTGTGGCCCACGTCGTACAGGCCGGCGGGGAGCCGGTTCGCCCGGGGACTCTCGGTCGCCACGAACGTGCTACCGTCGCGAACCCATTGCCGCTTCTCTGCCATCAACTACCTCCTATCAGCGAACTCTTCACGCCATCCCACCCGAACACACGAGCAGGGGCGTCGTAGTCCTGGTTCCACGGCTGATCGAACAGCAGCCCTAGACGATTCGCCTTGAGGGCGTCCATGATGTTCTCTGGTTTGTCGTCGATCAGGAGATCCCAATCCACGTCCGTCTTTGGCTCACCTCCGGATAGGATGCTCACCCCGGAGAGAGGGATGTTCTTGAAGTACAACGCGATCCAGTCCAGCGTGTCGTTCACCGCGTTCTCCGGCCGATGGGTGACGACAGACAGCTTGTGTCCTGCCTTGTGCAGAGCCTGAAGCCCGATGCGGCAGCCCTGCCACATGTGCCCGTAACGGAACAAACCCTCCTTCACACCCTCTTTCCACATCCACTTGCGATCGGCCGCGGTCGTGTACTTGTCGGGCGCGTTCCAGGTGAACCAGAAATCCTCGACCTCGGGCAGCTCCACACCCCGGTACACGCGCATCATATACCGATAGGTGCGCTGCCACTCGTAGCACACGCCGTCCAGATCCACAGCCACTCTCATGAGAACTTTTCCTCAAAGATCGAGTGCAACGCGATCTTGGCGAGCCGTTTCGCCTCGATGTGCAGCGGCCCGTCGTACGCCTCGCCCATCGCGATGCCCCAGAGCGATAGGAAATCCGACCACCGCAGCGTCACGAGCGGCGGGCCGTAGTCCGCCTTTGCGACCAGGATGTCGGTCGGCGTGTACCCTGGATTCGTCGGCCGCACGTTGTAGATGTCGTACCTCGAGCCCGCCGGCATGCGCTTCGCGTAGACGCCACCGACGGTCGCTCCGCCGAAGTGATCGTTCAGGTCGTTGACGATCTTGGTTTCGAACTTCGTGCCCTTCTGTTTGCTAGGATTAGACACTGAGCACCACCATCCGGTTCTTGATCACACGCAGCACCCGCTCCTGGAACGCGCTCTTGGTGGCGACCGCGTTGATGAACTTCAGGTCGGCGCCCGCCAGCAGGATCGGGATGTCGCGCTCGCTAGCGTGCGCGGTGCCGACGCCGTTGTCGAAGTCTGGGCGGTCGACGCCCCACACCTCGCCATGCATGCGGCGAATGAACGCGGCCTCGTTGCTGAACCGGATGTCTGGGATCACGATCCTCCGCTCGTTGCCGTAGAAGCCCTTCGTGCTCTTCGCGAGTGCCTCGATCCAGACGTCCTCGCCGAGCCCCTGCCGTCCGACCTCGGTGCCGAAAACCTGCAGCAGCCGGCGCACCTCTGGGTTCTGTTTAGCCCCTTCCCATCCCTCAGCCTCAACGACCTCGGCGATACGCCCTGTCCACTGGTCGTACTCGACCATGGGGTTCAGGATGAGCATCAGCTCCTTCATCTTGTCGGCGAGCGCCACGCGGCTGTATCCGAGCTCGCGTACTAGCACCTCGGCGACGCTGTCCTTGCCGTGGCGGGCGTATCCAGTAATGCCGATGATCCTCGGCAAGGTCATTGTCCTGGAACCTCCTCGAACAGGAAGCGTCGCAGCTTCTTGTTCCGCTTGTCGGTGAGGATCGACGGTAGCCACGTCAGCATGTCGCAGACGTCTTCCTCGGTGATTCGGGACACCTTGAGCTCCTGCCGCTTGAATAGGTGATGACCCAACTCATGGAGTAGCGCGGCGCGCAGCGTCCCGCGGTACTCGTAGCGGGGCAGCCGGATGATCCTGTCCTTGTGTGTGTACGAGCCGCCCGTCGCCCAGCCCGCATCCTTGGTCAGGCGGCCGAGCCGCTTCGCGCCGACGAACCGGACCTTGACGCGGTCGCTCTCGACCCACAGCGTGAAGTTCTTCACCGGTTTCACTTTGGCCCCCAGGCACGGCGCTGCTTGTAAATCTCAAGGATCGGGTCGACGATCTCGTCGCCGACGAACTGCTCATCGAACATCTCGTAGTCCCCATCCGGTCGCGGGATCACCACGATCTGCTTCTCGATCGGCGCGTCGATCAGGCCCCGTTGCAACGCGGCTCGGCCGTACATCGCCATCTGCGGGTACGCGGCCCACCTTGCGTCGCCCTTGTTCGTCTTCACGTCGACCATGGTCCGCTGCACGAGCGCGTCGAGCTTTCCAGCGTAACCATGTTGGCACACCTCGTCCTCGCACTCCTGGATCGGGTGCTCGGTCCAGTACACTCGCTGCTCCGACAGGATCTCGCTCGGGTCGAAGTGGCGGAAGATCTCGGCGTACGCCTTGCATGCGCCGGCGTCGTACCCGGTGGCCACCACGAGCAGCCCGTCCTGACCGCGGATCCACCAGGCCCCGCCGGGGAGCGCGAACTGCGGAACGTCGGCCGGTCCCACGAGCTCGGTCTCGCCCTGGCACAGGTGCTCGAAGAGCATGTGCGCCTGGGTCCCGCGGTACGAGTCACGCCGCAGCTTCTTGTTTGGGTCCCAGTACGATTCCTTCCACAGCTGCATCACGCCATCGAACTCTTCCTCGGACAGGTCCGCGAGCTCGAGCATGAACTCGGCGAACAGGCCGCCGCCGTAGTACGCCATGGCCCCGAACCCGTCGCCCTTGATCGCCCAGTCAAGGATCCCCGTGACGCGCATGAGGCGAGCGCGGTGAAGATCATCTCGGCCGTCGTTGGCGACGACGGGATCAGGGTCGAGCTCGACCTCGGCACCGTCGTCGTCGACGAAGATCTCGTAGCCCCCCCTCGTAAAGCTAGGCCACGCTGTCACGTCACGGTCCTCCGTGCCAGGAGCAGCGTCGCGTACGCCTGAACACGAGAGTCCGGCTGCAAGCCGGTCTTCGCGAGCTCACGCTCGTAGTTCGCGATCAGCATCTCGACGATTTCCCTGCTATTCATCTTTCGCCTCCAATGGTTGGTCGCCAAGGTGCTGCGAATAATGCCATGGTTCACCGGCGTCGTTGAGGCCCCGCAGCCTCTCGACCTCGGCCTGCTTCGCCTCATCGTCTTCGCGTAGGCCGGTTATCTCGGTCCGCAGCCTCTCGTTCTCGGCGGCGTACTCCATCTGCACCTCGAACGCCCCAGCCTTGGTCAGCAGGAGTTGCTTGTTCTCCTCCCGAAGCCTCTTGACCTCGTTTCGCAGCTGCTCAATGTCGTCGAGGAACTCCTGGCCCTTCATACCGAGCATCTCCCGCAGCTTCTTGACCTCGTCCTGCATGAAGGCATACGACGGACCCTCGGCCGTGATAGCGGCGGCTGCAAGCGTCTTGTTCTCTTCCCGCAGCTTCTTGACTTCGGCCTCTAGGCGGAGGTTCTTTTGCATGATTCGGTTTCGCGCGTTGTGGTACTTGAGGCAGATAGTCTCGGCCTCCCGTAGCCCCTTGACCTCGGCCTGGTAGTCGTTTTGGGATGCTTGACGCAGGTTTAGTTCGGTCTCGAGGCGGTCGAGGTGCTGCTGAAGGGTGTACCTGAAGCCCAGATCTCCCACGTTCGCTTCGAGGTACCGACGAATCGCCCCGATGTCATCACTCATCGTCTTCGTCACCCCAACGCACTGAGGCCTGGTGGGCACCCGCGTGGCCGATCACAAGATCGCAGGTCAAGCCATAATCCTCATCCCACGCAGGGCAGAGGATGACGTACGTGAACGTCTCAGTTTCCTTGGCAGGGACGTCTACCTGCATCACTGTGCCACCTTTCGTGCTTTGCGTAGGGCCCGATCGAGCACGTTACGGGCCTGGAATCGCGACCGCTTGGCTCCATCTGGCAGCGGGAAGAACTGGTCCAGGTCCTCGGCGATTTCGGCCAACGACGCCCCGTCGCCATCGCGACTCACCGCGTAGCCCTCTTCCTCGGTCAGTGCTACGCTGAGCTCAGTCACCTCGTCCTCTTCCAGCGCCATGTCGTTGAAGTATTCATCCTCCAGGACGCCGGACCCGTAATACGGATCACCGCTCGCGGTCTTCTCCCCCTCATCGCGCAGAAACGGCAGCGCAGCCTCTTCTTCCACCACGCTCTTGTGAACATCGATGGCAGCGTTCTTCACGTACGTGTTCACAACGGTCCGAGGTGTGCCCCGCTCGGGGTCCCACCGCTCCAGGGCCACCGCTGCGGCCTCCAGGAGCGTTGGGACGGCATCCTCGACATAGTCCACGGCCTCCCGACCGAAGAAATGCCCTGACGCTGTCCACTTGAGCTCAGGCCATGATCCCTTGTAGCTCACTGAGCGGCTAAGGCTCTGCGAGAGGTGCCACGCGATCGTGTCGAGCACCATGTCAGCGTGCTCCAACACCAACGCCCATGCTCTTCCGGGATCCTTGATTTTCGAGCCCATCTCAGTTTCCTCCTTAGGGGATATATGTACCTGCAGGTGTGCGCATCCCTTTTTCCGCACAGCCAGGGGTACATATACTCTAGTTGGGGGTGCTAAATCACAGCGCCGGAATCATTCATCCTCGACCTGGTCAATCAGCTCCTGCATGGCCACGACACAGCCGTCGGGGTCACACTCGGTGTGGTCCCCTTCATCATGCTGCCGGATGATCTTGAGCTCTTCCTCGTCATGGACATCGCACACGTAAATAGACCATCCACACGCAGGACACAGCGGCCCACCTGATCCAGGTCCTTCCTGCGGCAGTTCTTCAGGCGTCGTGACCTCGACCCGCCAGCCTTCCTCGGTCTGGGCGTCCTTGCCCCGTTTCTCAGCCTGGGCAGCGTAGTAGGCGGCCCAAGCCTCAGCCCGTGCCTCCTGCGCCTCGGGGGTGAATAGGGCAGCGATCGTCGAGCCAACCTCGCGCTCCCTGAGGTTGTCGAGCAGCTTCTCGAGCCCGCTAGACTCCTCGTCATCATCTTCAGGGTCGTCCTCGTCACCGAACATGCCATCAAAGAACGCGGCGGAGTCTTCAGGGTCGTTCAGGTCGTACACCCGGTCGTCGGGGTCCGGTTCGTCGTCGTTCTCGACCTCATCGAACTCGTTCACGTAGTCAGGCATACGCCACCATCCCATCCCACTGGCGCCACCGGGCGTCCTCGAGGGGTTCCTCGTACTCCCCGTACTTGCCCCACATCAGCTTGTCGAGGCTCGCGGTATTCATCTCGGGGATCGTCTCGTGCTTGCCGTGACCGAACCGCTGGGGCGGCTGGTAGGGCCCTCGTCGCATGTCACGGG
>Ga0184632_10000412_pt1 | contig 16622 bp, 19 predicted proteins | sample PLM31_50_b1_FD_133153 | JGI IMG/M metagenome (GOLD analysis project Ga0184632, IMG submission 133153) | Groundwater sediment microbial communities from an aquifer in East River, Colorado, USA - PLM3-1_50_b1 | ecosystem: Environmental > Terrestrial > Soil > Riparian zone | place: USA: East... | reverse complement strand
GTCGAGTGGAGCCCGAATGCTGCTCAGCTCGCCGGCGATCACCTCGTGGAGCGTGAGCTCGCGACCGAGGCGTGCTTCATGCGCGTCGTAGATCTCGTCGTCGCCGAACTCGACCAGCACGAGATGCAGCCCGTCGACCTCGGTCACCGTTCCGTCCCAGTCCACGACGGTTTGCACGCCTTAGTGCTCCCCGCCGCGAATACAGCCATGCTTCCCCCGGCTGCGAATGCTTCGCATGCCGTCGTCCTCAGTCGCGCCAATATCCTCGAATATTGGCGCTCCCTGCGTCCAAGGCCTGCTCGGTTCTCGCCGGCGAATCACGGCTGTATTCACGGCGAGAAGCACTTCAGTCTCCGACCACGACGTGCTCGAGCACCCCGAAACCGACGAGCTCGATCTGGACGGCACACTCCCCAAGCCCCTCCACGGGGTCGAACCCCGGGCCGACGACGAGATCTCCCGGGCGAAGAACGGTGTGCTCGGCCGCGAGATCGTGACCCGCTCGCCAGTCGAAGCCCGGGGCCGGACCGCGGACGCGCTCTCGTCCGTCGACACGGACGGCGACCTCGACCTGAGCGGGGTCAAGCTCGTCGCTCGTCACGACGATCGGACCGAGTCCGAGCGCGAAGTCTCGGTCCTTGGGCACTGGCAGGTCGGGTGCGCGCCATTCGGCGAACGCAGTGAAGCCGGCGAGCGAACCGCTCGCTCCGATCACGCCTGCAATCCTGGGGACGACTGTCAATGAGCTTCGTGACACGCGATCCGCTGGCACACCCGACGCCGGTCTGACCACCTCAGCACGCGGACCGACGACGGCCGCGGGGTTCGCGAACGCAAACGTGTCCTGGTTCTCGAAGATCCGCACAGCCGGCGAGTGGAGCACAGGTGCGAGGAGGCACACCTCGACCAGCGGGTACTGAGCGTGCTCGCGCGCCGAGCCGCCGCCCGTGAAGAACGACTGCAGGGTCTGCGCGGCGAGGTGGACGACCCGATCGCCGTCGATACGGCCGACCCAGCCCCGCTCCATCGGGTGGTCGAGCGGATGGAACATGCACAACCTCACGTAGACCCCTCTCAGGGCTCCGTGTGGACGACGACGTCGGCGATTGCAGGGACGGCCTGGCGGATTCGCTCCTCCACCGCGCTCGCGCGCCCGTGGGCGTCCGCGAGAGACTCGTCTCCTGCGAGCCCGAGAGTGACGAACGCGACGAGCCCGTCGTCCGTACGAACGAAGCGCAGCTCGCGCGGAGGCGCACCGGTCTCCTCACGCACGAGCAACTCGATCGCTCCTGCGTCGACGACGACCTCCTCACCGGCAGCGGTCTCCAACAGGGGCTCGAGGTGCGTTTGCACCGATCCGACCTCGGGAACCTCGGCCAGGATCGCTTCCTCGACCTGCTCGGCGATCGAGTGAGCGCTGTCCAACGGCATTTCGCCGGGGAGCTTCAAGTGCAACGAGATCTCGAGGCTGTTCCCGACCTCGAGCACCGAGAGGTTGTGGATCTCCCGGACGCGCGGGACGGAAAGCGCGGCCGCGAGCGCCCGCTCACGCACTCCTCCCTCGGCACCGCGCGGCTCGACGTGGACGACGACGTCGATCCCCGGCAGCTCCGCCCGAAGCGCGTCCTCGACGCGATCGGCGGCCGTGTGACCCTGACCCACCGCAGCCCCCGGCGCCACGCCTATGACGACATCGGCGAAGTGCTCTCCCCCTGCGCGGCGAACCCGCAGCCGTCGTAGCTCGACCGGCGGCACGAGCCCGGCGATCGCGCGCCGGGCAATGCGGGTCGCCTCGTTCGGCGAACGATCCATCAGCACGTCGACGTTCCGCCCAGCCAGACGGACCGCGGCGGCGATTACGAGCGCCGAGACGAAGAGCGCTGCGAGAGAGTCACCGGCCGGAAACCCGAGCGCGGCCGCGCTCAGACCCGCGAGGACAGCGAGCGTGCCGGCCAGATCGCTTCCGAAATGAAGCGCGTTCGCGAACAGCGCATCGCTGTCGTAGAGGCGGGCGCCTCGCAGCGAGACCGCCGTTCGCGAAGCGTCGATCGCGAGCACGAGCCCGATCGCCACGAACGTCCACCACATCGGCTCGACCTCGAACTCGACGACGCCCGACAGCCGCAGGATCGCGAGGACGGCGATGACGAGGCTGACGGCGACGAGGAATCCCGCCTCGGCGAGCGCGGCGAGGTTCTGCGCCTTTCCGTGGCCATACGGGTGGCCGCGATCCGCGGGCCGGAGGGCGACGGACACGGCAAAGAACGTGAGCAACGCAGTCGCGAGGTCGATTCCGGAATGCGCAGCCTCGGCGAGCAGCCCGAGGCTCGAGCTGGCGAGCCCGGCGACGAGCTTGATCGCGATCAGGAGGCAGGCCGCCCCCACCGAAACGAGTGCTGTACGCCGCTGAGGCGACATTGCGTACGGAAGGCTACGCAGGGTCAGGAGACCGCGGCGTAGAGCGCCCAGCGGTCGGGCACGCCCTTGAGCTCATGCTCGCCACGATCCTCGAAGACGATCCCCGAACCGGCCACGAGGTCGCGCACGGTCCGCGTCACGAGCACCTCGCCCGGATCGGCGAGCGCGGCGACACGTGCGCCGATGTGGACTGCGATCCCGGCGACGCCCTCCGTGCGCCGAGTCACCTCGCCCGCATGGAGGCCGCTGCGCACCTCGAGGCCGCTTCGGCGAACCTCGTCGCGAATGTGACCGGCGCAGCGAATCGCCCGAGCGGGGCCATCGAAAGTCGCCATGGCACCATCGCCGGCCGTATCCTCGAGGCGCCCCTCGAAGTGATCCAGGGCTCGCTGGATGGCCTGTTCGAAGCATTCCAGCGCTGCGCGCCAGCTCCGATCGCCGTGGGTAGCCGCGTATTCCGTCGACCCGACGACGTCGACGAAGAGCACCGTCGCGAGCACCCGATCCGCATCGGTGATTGCCGCGCGCGACCCGGTGACGAACTCCTCGATCGCTCCGACGAGATCCCGCTCCAGCACGGGCCAGTGGTCGGCACTGTCACGTTCGAGCAGGCGCGCACCGGGAATGTGCTCGGCCAGGTAACGGCCGTGACCGACGCGGACGAATTCGTTGCCACGGTTGTGGACGACGAGCGTCGGAACCTCGACGAGCGGCAAGACGTTGCGCACGTCGAGGGCGAGAATCGTCTCGAGCTGCGCCCGCGCGACACGCGGAGTTGCCCCGTAGCGCTCGACACGCGCCCACCACTCGACGACGCCGGGACGGTGGACGACGGAGGGGCCGAGCCCGGCCGCGTGAAGGCCGGTTCCCCACTGCGCCTCGATCGCGTCGAGGTACGGCTCGTGCATGCGCTCCGGCAATCCGGCCGGGTAGTCGTCCGCACGCGCGAATCTCGCGTAGCCGTTGAGCAGGACCAGCGAGTCCACGCGCTCGGGATGCGTCGCAGCAGCCACGACGGCCATCTGGGCCCCGTGCCCGTGGGCGAGGAGTGCGGCACGGGTCGAGCCGGCGGCGTCCATGACCGCCTCGAGGTCCCCCATCCACGCCTCCACAGAGGTTCCGCCCGTCACTGGCCCCGACATCCCGATTCCGCGCATGTCGAACCACAGCACCCGCGCGAAACGGCTGAGCGCCGCCAACCACTCCGCCAGAAACGGCTGCGCCGCAAGTTCTTCGAGGTGGCTGCCCCAATCGAGGACGAACACGATGTCCGACGGGCCATCGCCGAGGACCTGGTACGCGATGTCTGCGTCGCCTGAGCGGACGTACTGTGTGCGCGTCGGCGCCACGGTGACTAGAGGTTGCCGCGAAGGGCCTGCTCGCGCTCGATCGCCTCGAACAGCGACTTGAAGTTCCCGATCCCGAAGCCGCGCGAGCCGTGACGCTCGATGACTTCGAAGAAGAGCGTCGGGCGGTCCTGGACGATCTTCGTGAAGAGCTGCAGCAGATAGCCCTCCTCGTCGCGGTCGGCGAGGATCCCCATGGAACGCAGGTCGTCCCAGTCCTGCTCGATCTCGCCCACGCGCTCCCTGACCACGTCGTAGTACGTGTCCGGGGTCGCGATGAAGAGGACGCCGTGCTCTCGGAGCGCCGCGACCGTGTTCACGATGTCGGTCGACTGCATCGCCACGTGCTGCACTCCGGGACCGCCGTGGAACTCGAGGTACTCCTCGATCTGGCTCTTGCGCTTGCCCTCCGCAGGCTCGTTGATCGGGAACTTGATCTTCCCCTCGCCGTCCATCATCACCTTCGACATGAGCGCCGAGTACTCGGTCGAGATGTCCTCGTCCGAGAAGTGCGTGAGCTGGCTGAATCCGAGCACACGCTCGTAGAAGCCGACCCACTCGTCCATCCGCCCGAGCTCGACGTTGCCGACGACGTGGTCGATCGAGATCAGGCCGACACCGGCCGACGGTGGGCCGTTCGGCGAGACCGACTGGTAGCCGGGGAGGTACGCACCCCCGTATTCGGAGCGGTTGACGAAGGTATGGATGTTGTCGCCGTAGGTCGCGATCGCGGCCAGCTCGACGCGGCCCGAGTCGTCCTCGACCCAGTGCGGCTCGACGACGCCGCGGGCACCGCGCTGGACGGCCTGCCGGTACGCGTTCGAGGCATCGGGAACGGCGAGGGCGACATCTCTGACGCTGTCCCCCTTCGTGGCCGCCCAGCGGCAGATCTCGCTGTCCGCGCGGAGCCCGCTCGTCAGCACGAAGCGGATGTCTCCTTGCTCCAGCACGTAGGAGGCCCGGTCGCGAACGCCTGTCTCCGGGCCGGCATAGGCCGCGCGGGTGAAGCCGTAGGCGTTCTCGTAGAAGTACGCCGCCTGCTTCGCGTTCCCGACCCAGATCTCGAGGTGGTCCCAGCCGTCGATCGGCATGAAGTCGTGTTGGCTCATGGTCCGATTTTAGGTGCTCCACGCCGGAAGTACGCTCCGCTTCGCGCGGCTGCGAACACTTCGCCGCACTAGGCTCCCTGCGGACCGGGTGTCCGCCGTCGCGCGATGAAGATTCCCGCGGCGATGAGCGCGCCGCCGAGCACCTGGAGCGCGCTCAACGGCTCGGAGAGGAGAACGACAGCGAGCACGGCGGCGACGAACGGCTGGAGGTTCACGGCGAGCGTCGCTCGCGCCGGCCCGACTCGATGGAGAGATCGGAACCAGAGGATGTTCGTGAGAACCAGCGGGCCGAGCGTGGCGAGGACGACGAGGATCCATACCTCCCAGCCGAGAGCCCAATCCTGGTCGCGCGTCTGGGGGACTCCGCTCAGAGCGATGAGCACCCACGCCGCGGGGACGACCACCGCGCTCACGCGTGACGCCGAATAGGTCTGCATCATCGGTGCGACGACGACCGAGTACGCAGCCCAGGTGGCACAGGTCGATAGCCCGAGGAGGATTCCTCCGTAGCCGCCCGAGACGTCGCCTCCCGAGCCGATGGCAACCAGCGAGACACCGACGGCCGAGACCGCCGCGGCGACCCAGAAGCGACGCTTGAGGCGCTCGCGACCGAGCGCGAGGCCGATGAGGGCGGTGAAGATCGGAATCGCGCCGAGCAGCAGGCCGATCGTGGTTGCTGTCGTCGCATCGAGCGCGAGCACGAACGAGAGCTGGTTCAGCCACAGCACCACCGCCGTGAGAGCGAGCACGGCGATGTGGCGCCGCTCGATTCGAAGGGTCCGTTCCGCAAAGAGCGTCAGTGCGACGAAGATGACTCCCGCGAGGGCGTAGCGGACCGTCGCGTACGACAGCGGCTCCAACCCGTGCTCGAGGATGTACTTCGTCACGCTGACGTTCAGCGCCCAGAGGAGAACCGTCGCGAGGAGCATCAGCTCGACGGTGGACGGCCGGCGCATCACGCGACGCTACCGAGCGCTGGTGTCAGACACCGGTTCTCTCGCTTCGAAGGAAGTACCTCTGGATTTCGCCGCGTCGTCGGCCGAGGGCTCTCGCCTGAGCCATGGTTCCCTGGGGAAGGACTGTTGCAGAATCGGCACATTCGCCCTTGACAGAGTTCGGTGTCTGACACCGGTACGCCGGGGTAGGCTTCGGCGGCCGTGGCCGAGCCAACCGTTGACGACATCGACGCCCTCGTCGGGCCTGCCACCCCGCACTTCGCGTACCAGCTGCGCGCCCGCGTGCGCGAGCTCGTCGAGGACCTGCCGCCCGAGCACCCGGTGCGGAAGTACGGCGAGGAGAAGATGGAGCTCCTCGACCGGCTCGGGCATGCGTCGTCGCTCGCCGAAGACGGGGAGCGCGAGCCCCCCACGCGCATCGGCTGGGACACGATCCCCTCCGCAGCGCCTGCCTACGACCCACTCCCCAAGCGCGAATGACCTTCGACGGAGCCTCCGTCCTCGTCACCGGAGGATCGCGAGGCATCGGAAGGGCCATCGCGCTCCGCTTCGCCTCGCTCGGCGCAGCGCGGGTCGCGATCGGGTACATGCGGAGCGACCGTGCGGCCGAGGAGACGGCATCGCAGCTACGAGCTCTGGGGGCGGAGCCAATCCTCGTTCGCGGAAACGTCGCGTCGCAGCGGGTCGCGGACGAGGTCGTGGAGCTCGGGCCGCTCGACGTGCTCGTCCACGCTGCGGCGACGGGTGTGATCCGACCCGCGCTCGAGACCGAGGACAAGCACTGGGACTGGACGCTCTCGGCCAATGCGCGAGCGCTCCTCTCGCTCGCGCGCGCCGCGGCGCCCGCGATGCCGCCCGGCTCCTCGATCCTCGGACTCTCGAGCCTCGGCTCGACGCGCGTGCTCGAGAACTACGCGCTCGTCGGCGCGTCGAAGGCCGCGCTCGAAGCGCTCGTCCGCTACCTCGCCGTGGAGCTCGCCCCGAGCGGAATCCGGGTGAACGCGGTCTCGGCGGGGGTCGTCGAGACAGGCGCGCTCGAATACTTCCCGAACCGCGAGGCGATGCTCGAGATGGGGAGACGAAACCCGGTCGGCCGCATCGTGTCGCCCGGTGACATCGCAGCGTGCGTGACCTTCCTCTGCTCTGCCGACGCCGAGATGATCCGCGGCCAGACGCTCGTCGTGGACGGAGGCTGGAGCCTCCTCGCGTCTCTCGGCTCTACGACCGCATGAAGCCCTGGCGGGCCGCCGAGACGAGCGCCACGGCCTCGGGGAAGAGCACCCGCATCGCGTCACGGAGGGCGAGCGCCTGCGCGTCCGGCGGCCCGTCCACCCGTATCTGACCGAGCGCTGCAGCGGTCAGCTCGACGGCGGTGTTCAGCGTGAGCGTCGCGAACTGCTCGCGCTGCGCCTCCTGCACCGACTCGGCCTGCCGCTCGGCAAACTCGCGAAGCGCACCGAGGAGCTCCTCGGGATCGCCCCCGCCGAAGGGGAAGAAACCACCGCTGCCTTCCATCACGCCAAGATTAGAGGCTTGATGCGAAATTGGCGCGCCGCCGGTGGCGGTCACGACCAAGCCGGGCGTCGCACGCACGCGTCGTGCAGGTTTGAAAGCCTGTGCGACGCGCGAGGGTGGCGATCCGGCGCCGTGTCGTGGCCGTCATCCGGCCCGCGTGAATTTCGCATAAAGCCTCTAGATCAGGTTGAGCCGGTAGCCGGCCTCGATCTCGCGCTGGAGTTCGGCGACGGCGCCCTGCGCCGACTTCATCGCCGCCGCGAAGGGCGAAGCGCCTCCAGGGTCGAGCTCACGCTCGAGGCGGCGCGTCGCCGTACCGATCTCGTCCAGCCGCGCCGGCGTCGCGAGCTGCGGAGGGTCACCGAGCCCAGCCCGCAACCCTCGCGCGGCCTCCTCCGCGACCTCGATCCCCTCCGGCGCCTCACGCTCACGAAGCTCGGCGAGGCTCGCGATGAGCGCGTCGACGTCACCTCCGCCTGCCGCGTCGACCGCGACTTCGCAGATCGCCGCGATGGAGACCGCCTCGCGCAGCTCCTCGCGGCTCGTCACCGGAGCGCCGTCTTCGCAAACGGCGAGCCAGCTCCGCATGCCGTCGGCATCGTCGAAGGAGCAGAGATAGACGCGGCGGCCGGCGGTCGGCTCCGTCGCGATTATTCCGGACACCTCGTCGCCGGCCGGCGCGTGGGTCGCGGCGAGCGTCGCGATTCGCTCGAGCTCGTCCGTGAGAGCCACGCCGCCAGAATAGGGGTCGTGCCCGCCGTGGAAGCCCGAGAGCTCTTCGCTCCGCTGGGGCCGACGTACGACCGCGTGGGCGCCGTTCTCTCGCTCGGCCAGGATCCGCTCTGGCGTCGGTTCCTCGTGTCACGTCTCCCACCCCGAGGGCACGTGCTGGACGTCGCCACGGGCACCGGACTGGTCGCGGCCGAGCTCCTGCGGCGCGGATTCGACGTGACGGGACTGGATCAGAGCCCGGAGATGCTCGCCGTCGCACGTCGCCGCCTCGGAGCGCGCGTCGAGCTCGTCGAAGCGTCGGCGGACTCCATCCCGTTCGAAGATCACTTCTTCGACCAGCTGACGTTCACATACCTCCTCCGCTACGTCGACGACCCGCGAGCGACGCTCGTCGAGCTCGCACGTGTCGTCCGATCGGGCGGTGTGGTGGCGTCTCTCGAGTTCGGCGTACCGGAAGGGCTCTCGAGGCCCCTCTGGGATGTCTACGTCGGCGCCGTGCTCCCGCTAGCGGGAAGGGCGCTTCGGAACGGATGGCGAGAGGTCGGCGATTTCCTCGGCGACTCGATCCGCGACTACTGGGAGACGTACCCGATCGGTCGCCAGCTCGAACTCTGGCACGCCGCCGGGCTGCGCGATCTCGAGGTGCGACGCCTGAGCCTCGGCGCAGGCGTCGTCATCTGGGGGCGAAAGTCGTGAGCGCGCCGGCGAGTCCGAGGCCCGCCTGGTACGCGCTGGAGCGGGGCGGCTGGCGCGACTACATCACGCTGCTGCACCCGCCCTACACCGCCTGGCATCTGTCATACGTCGTGATCGGCGGCTGCCTCGCGCCCGAGATCGCCTGGGGGCGGCTCGGCGCCGTCGTCGCCGCGTTCGCGCTCGCCGTGGGGATCGGCGCGCACGCACTCGACGAGCTGCGCGGCCGACCACTCCGTACCGCGATTCCGAGCTCGACCCTGGTGGCCCTCGCAACCGCGTCGATCGGAGCCGCGTGCGCGATCGGCGTCATCGGCGCGCTCTCGTTCCGACTCTGGCTCGTGGCGCTCGTGCCGATCGGCCTGTTCCTCGTTCTCGCCTACAACCTCGAGCTGCTCAGCGGACGCTTCCACTCCGATGTCTGGTTCGGGCTCGCCTGGGGCGGCTTTCCGGTGATCTGTGGGTACGCCGCCGTCGCCGGCGGCATCGGCAGCGCGGCGCTGCTCGCCTCGGCGTTTGCCGTCCTGCTCTCGCTCGCGCAGCGCTCTCTCTCGAATCGCGTCCGCCTCGTTCGACGCCGAATCGTGAGCATCACGGGAGACATCGAGCTCTCAGACGGGAGTCGACAGACCATCGATGCGGGCTGGTTGATCGCAGCCGAGGAGCGGGGCCTTCGGCTGCTGGCGGCAGCTTCCGTGGCGCTTGCAGCCGCCTTGGTCGCATTCCGGATTTGACCTCCATAGGCAATGAACGGCCATGTCGCTGTACGGCCGATCATTGCGTTAGAAGCTCTACAGTGACTCGGTGCCACTGATCGCGTGGATCCTGTTGGCAGCGCTCGCCGGTGCGGTTCTCCTGAGCGTCGCCCTCGCCCTCGCGCTCCGGCGCACGCGAGCACGGGCGGCGCGCACCGACCAGCTCGTCGCCGACGCGAGGCGCGCTGTCCGTGCTGCTGCGGAGGAGGAGACGGCAACCCAGACCGAGCAGCTCCGTGTCGCCATCTCACGCGCGCACGCGGACTCGCTCTCGACCTACGTCGTCGAGGAGCGACGGCTGTCCGACCAGCGCCGGGGTGAGCTCGGAGTACGTGAGCGCGAGCTCTCCGATCAACTGGCCGAGCTCGTCGCAGCGGTCGAGCAGCGAGTCGAAGAGCGGCTGCGCGCCTGGGAGGCCGATCTCGAACGCGCCCAGAACGCACTCCAGGGCGCCGTCAGCACCCTCGAACAGCGCCTGCGACAGCGGATCACCGACGTCGAGTCGAAGATCGAGGCCGAGGCGACCGAGCTCGGGAACACGATCGACGAGCAGCGAGTGGCTGCGATCCGGCTGCGCGAGGCGCTCGAGACGAATACGAAGGACGCGCTCGCCCATGCGCTCGACGAGCTCCAGTCCGAGGCCGACGACCGCAGACGTGCGATCGACGACATGACCGAGCGCTTGCGCCAGCACGAGCATGCGGTCGCCGAGGAGGTCGACCGGGCGGAGAGCGACGCACGGGCACGGATCGAAGTCGCGTTTGCAGAGCTCGAGCGGCGCCAGGTGGAGCACGTCGAGCGCGCCATCGCGCGCGAGGTCGACACGAGGAGTGAGGCAGGCGCGCTCGAGTTCGAGAACCGGATGCGTGCGATCCGCGAGGAGGCCGCGGATCGGCTGCGCGAGGAGCTCGACCGCACGTCGGAGTCCTTCCTTCGGCGCGCCGACGGCTTGATAGCCGACCAGCTCCAGCGTGCGGTGGACGCGGCCGCGCAGCGCCTCGACGATCGCATCATCGAGCTCGCGCGCCGCTACGAGTCGCCACGGTCCTCCGCCGGCGTCTAGGCAGCCCGGACAGAGCAGGGAACGCGGGCCCGACGGCGAACTTTCGCGCAGCATGGCGGAGACGACCGAAGCCCCCCTGTGGAACGAGAACGAGCCGGGGAAGGTCGAGAGCTGGCGCTTGCACATTCTTCTCGAGGCCGGCTACCCCGTTCATCTCGCCGAGCGAATCGCCGGGAGCGAGGTCGATCTCCACGACGCGGTGGAGCTGATCTCGCGCGGCTGCGACCCGACGACGGCCGCCGAGATCCTGCTCTAGAGCTCCGAACGGGAATGAGCGGCCATGTCGCTGTGCTGCGCTCGACGCCCAGCGAAGGGCGATCACGTCGTGAGGAGACTCCTCGGCACCGCTTGCCCAGACGCGGCTAGCCTCGTCCCGACGGGGCAGCTCGACACCGCGGATAACCTCCTTCCGTGGCGAAGGTTGCGCCGATCCTGTACGGCGACCGCAAGGTCTACACGGTCTCGTCGTTCAATCGCGGGATCGGCTCGTACCTCGGGAGGCTGCCGGCGGTCTGGGTCGAGGGCGAGGTCACGGAGCTGCGCCGAAACGAGGCATGGGCGACCGTCTTCCTGACCCTGAAGGACCCGAAGACCGGAGCCTCGCTCCGGGTGACGATCGGTCGCCGCGTCTTCGACCGGCTCGAGCTCGCGCTCGAGGAAGGCGAAACCGTGCACGTGGCAGGTCGCGCGGAGCTGTACGAGCAGAAGGGCGAGCTCGGGCTCCGCGCGTCGACGATCGAGCGGATCGGGCTCGGCGCGCACCTGCTCGCGCTCGAGAGGCTGAAGCGGCAGCTCGCGGCAGAAGGGCTCTTCTCGCCCGCGCGAAAGCGTCCGCTGCCACGGCTGCCGCGCGCGATCGGGATCCTCACCGGAGCGGATGCCGCAGCGCGTGGCGATCTCGTCGCGACGATCGGTGCGCGCTTTCCGGCGGCGAAGGTCGTGGTCTGCGAGACCCGCGTCCAGGGGAAGGGCGCGCCCGCGAGAATCGCCAGCGCTCTCGGAGCGCTCGCCGCGCACCCGGAGGTCGACGTTCTCGTCCTCGCGCGAGGCGGAGGCAGCTTCGAGGATCTCCTGCCGTTCAGCGACGAGGTGGTCGTTCGAGCGGTCTCGGCCTGTTCGGTGCCGGTCGTCTCGGCGGTCGGGCACGAGCAGGACACGCCGCTCTGCGACCTGGCGGCGGACATGCGTGCGGCAACACCCACAGCAGCCGGCAGTCTCGTGGTGCCGAACCTGAGTGAGCTGAGGGCGGCGCTCGACGGCTCCCGCCGGCGGCTGGTGCTGGCCGTACGAGCGCTTCTCGAACGCGACACCGCGCGACTCATGCGCCTCGGCGAGCGATTGCAGGCGGCCCCGCGCCTCCTCCTCGAGCGACGGCGGTCGGCCCTCGACCACACCGGCGCACGCCTGCACGCGCTGTCACCGCTCGCCACGCTCGGCCGCGGGTACGCGATCGTACGCGCCGGGGCAGAAGCCCTACGCGACGCAGCCGCCGTCACCCCCGGAGACCGCCTCGAGATCGAGCTGGCCTCGGGGTCGGTGGGCGCAACCGTCGAGGACGTACGGCCGTGACGGACGACAGAAGCTTCGAGGACCTCCAGCGGGAGCTCGAGGACATCGTGACCCGACTCGAGCGGGGTGACGTGGCCGTGGACGACGCGATCGCTCTCTTCCGCAGGGGCGAGGAGCTCTTCAAGACGTGTGTCGAGCGCTTGCAGGGAGCAGAGCTCCGCATCGAGGAGTTGACGGCCGAAGAACCTCTTTCATGATGATCGCCCGACATGGTCGCTCATTGTGAAAGGGGTTCTACGAGCCGATCGAGTGACACGGAGGCCCGGTTCGTGTATGAATCGACCCATGTCCAAACCGACACCGGAGCTACTTCGCAAGGTGCGCTTGTTTTCCGATCTCGACGAGAAGGATCTCGAGAGCCTCGCGGAGGAGTTCAACGAGCGACGCTTCTCCGCAGGCGACAAGATCGCCCTCGAAGGCGAGGGCGGATTGATGTTCTTCCTCGTGGAGAGCGGCGAAGCGTCGGTCGAGGTCCAAGGCGAGGAGGTCGCGACGCTCGGTCCGGGCGAGACGTTCGGCGAGATCGCGTTGATCGACCGCCGGCCCCGAACCGCGACCGTGACCGCACGTTCGGACATCAAGGCGTACGGGCTGCCCGTCTTCGTGTTTCGACCCTTCGTGGAGTCGCGCCCAGAAGTCGCGTGGAAGCTGCTGGAGGCGATGGCCGACCGCCTCGTGACGGCCGAGTCGCGGTAGAGCGACCATCGGCGAGAATCGAGGCGAGCCAGGGCTCGCTCCTACGCGGCGAGCTTCCTGCCGAGATCGACCAGGTCGGCCCCGGCACGGTCCGGCTCGCCTGAGAGCGCAATCGTCTCGGCACCGGAGATCTCTGCGCGAACGCGTCCGCCGAAGACGACACAGCGAACGCCCGCGGCCACGCACCGTCGCGCGATCTCGCCCGGCGCCTTTCCCTCGGCGGTCGTCGTGTCGATCTGCCCCTCGCCCGTGACGACGAGTTCGTGGCCCGGAAGAGTTTCGTCGAAGCCGACGAGGTCGAGAAGCTTCGGTGCTCCCGGGACGAGATCTGCTCCGAGCGCCGCGAGTGCCGCCCCGAGTCCACCTGCGGCGCCGGCTCCCTCGAGATCGGCGAACGGCCTGAGCTCGTCCATCGCGTCGAGGCGGCGCTCGAGCTCTTTGACGCCCTCTTCGGTCGCACCCTTCTGAGGACCGAACAGCCTCGCGGCGTCGCGAAGCCGCGTCCGCACGTCGCACAGGACGACGGTCGGAACCGGGAGCTCGCGCACGCATTCGCGCATCCCAGCGCCTCCGTCGACCGTCGCGCTCCCCCCGAGGCCGACGACCACCGATGCGGGCGACTCCACGAGCACGGCGAGCAGCAGCTCTCCGAGACCACGGCTCGAGGCTCGCAGGGGGTCACGCTCCGAACGTGCGAGGAGCGGAAGGCCGATCGCAGCGGCGGCTTCGACGACTGCGCGCCCGTCCGGGAGCGAGAGCCACCGCGCTGGTATGGGCCTGCCGAGAGGATCGGAGACGATCGCCTCGCGCCATTCGCCGCCGAGCGCCGCGGCGAGCGCCTCACACGTCCCTTCGCCGCCGTCCGCGACGGGCATCTCCGTCACGTCTGCACCGGCTTCGCGGAAACCTCGACCCAGCGCTGCGGCTGCTCCCCGCGCGGAGAGGACGCCCTTCAGGCTAGCGGGGCACAGCAGCGCTCTCACGCTCGGCCTCGTGCTCGAGGTCGTCGACCATCTCGCGCACGCCCTCGAGCGCGTCCTCGGCCGAGTCCTCCTCGTCCTGCATGCGCCTGAGCACCGCGAACGAGATGCCCTCGCGCGCGACCGCGATCAGGCCGAGCCCGACTCCGCACGCGATCTCGATCCCCTGGAGAGCCAGCCCGTACGCGAACCCCGTCGCATACGGTACGCCGTAGTTTCGGAGCGGAACGGCAACCGCTGCCTGGACGAGGCCGATGTTTCCGGGCCACAGGGGGACGATCGTCGCGACGTTCATGAGGACGAGGACGAGCCCCGCGGCCGGGAGCGGCGCGTCGATGCCGAAGGCCTGCATCGCCGCGTAGACGGCGAGCAGCTGCATCAGCCAGCCGAGGCACTGGAGCACGATCGCGCCTGCGAGCGGCACCGGTGCCTTCAGCACCAACAGCCCCTGCCGGCCCATGACGACGAGCTCCCGAATCGATCCGACGCTCTCGCTCAGGACCGGCCGGTGGTGGCGACGCGCGCCGAGCCAGGCGACGGTGAAGAGGGCGAATCCGACGAGCGCCGCGATGACGAAGGCGCCTACGGCCCAGTGCGGGACCTCGGCCGTCAACAGGACCCAGATCACGAGGATCGTCGCCGGGACGAGATCGAAGAGGCGATGGACGAACACCGTGCCCACGAGCGTCGCGCTCGTCCCGCGCGGGGCATCGGGAAGGTGCCGACGCAGCGTCGCGACGCGCGCGAGCTCGCCGAGCCGCCCCGGCACGACCGCGTTCGCAAGGAGACCCACGCCGAACGAGGAGAGCACCTGGTCGAGTCGCGGCTGGTGCTTCGGGGGCAGCGCCTGCCCGATGGTCATCCGCCACGAGAGCGCCCGGAAGAGCGTGGAGACCACGTTGAGCGCAAACGCGAGGACGATCCAGCTCCAGATCACGAAGCGAAAGGCATCGAAGACGCTGCCCCACTCCGGTCCCTGCCACCAGAAGAGGGTCGCCGCGAGCACGAGCGCGACGATTGCGACGAGGGCCTGGACCCACCCCGACCGCCAGACGCGCTGCACAGAGCTCATGCGGCGCGCGCCTCTCCGCTCGTGAGCCCCGTGACGCGCTCGTACACACCGACGAGTCGTCGCGCGATCGTGGGCCACGCGTAGCGTTCCACGGCGAGCTCGCGGGCCGCCTGCCCCATCGCCTCGCGACGCGGCTCGTCCTCGACGAGCGCGCACACGGCTTCGACGAGAGCCAGGACGTCGTCCGGTGGGACTGCGACCGAGGCCTCGGGCTCGAGCACCTCGCGGTATCCAGGAATGTCCGACGCAACGGCTGGCAGCGCGCACGCGAATGCTCTCGTGAGCACCATGCCGAAGCTCTCCTGCCCGAGCGAGGGCGCGACGAGAGCCTTCGCTCCGAGGAGCGTCCGCGTGAGCTCGCCCTGGTCGAGGAAGCCCACGATGTCGATGCCTTCGTCGGGCACCCTGAGCCTGGTCAGGAGCAGACGCACCGCGAGCGGGTCGGCCCCGGCCACGGTGAGGCGAAGCCCGGTGCGCTCGCGGATCTGTGGCCATGCCCTGAGCAAGACCTGGAGCCCTTTCCGGGGCTCCTGCCGACCGGCGAAGACGACGCGGTGCTCGCGGCGGCCGGGAGTGGCGGACTCCGGGACGAGGACGCCGTTCGGGATCACGTCGTAGTCACCCGGCAGCCAGCGCCGCTGCGACTCGCGGGCGCGTTCGGACACCGCGATCCGGTGATCGATCCGGTCGATGAGGAAGCCCCAGACCGGCCCTCCGTACCGCATCCAGCCGAGCTCGCCCGACGCGTGGAACGTCGCCACCATCGGTGTTCTCGCCATGATCAGCGCCGAGAGGCAGATCGTGGGCGTCATGGGCTCGTGCAGGTGAAGGACGTCGAACCGCTCGCGCTCGAGCGCTTGCCGGATCCGGAAGTAGGCGCGGGGCGACAGGACGATGTTCGGAAGCGAGCCGTTCGCAGGGACGATCACCGAGCGCCCGACCGGGATCACGTTCGGCGGCGGGTCGCCGTGACGCCCGACTCGAGGGTGCAGGACACGGGTGAACTGCCCCGGTGGGTCGTTGCCCATGATCAGGCGCACCTCGTGTCCGAGGTCTTCGAGTGCCGCTGCCTGCGCTTCGGCGTGCTCGACGACCGCACCCCAGAACGACCAGGAGAACGGGACGACGATCCCGATCTTCACGGCCAAGACACTAGATGATCGATGCCATGAGATCGCCTTCTCCGGGGCGTGAGCTGGCCGCTCCGGGGGCGCGACGGGAGAGCGGCGGCGATACTGGACGCCTCGGTGCCGCTCTCCCGTCGCGAAGCGCACGGCCGGGGCGAGGCCGTTTGTACGGCCTCAGCCCGGACGGAAGCGGCCCCGACGCGCCAGATCGCGCATCCGGACGCGCGAGATCGGGGCATCGATCATCAAGCGGTCAGCGCTCGACCGGTGCCTGGCTCGGAGTTCCTTGGGCCAGGCGGCACGCTCTCGCTAGTCTGGGCTGCAATGCAGCTCGATGGCATTCACCACGTGACGTGCATCACGGCGGACGCACCGCGGAACGTCGACTTCTACACGCGGGTTCTCGGCCTCCGGCTCGTGAAGAAGACGGTGAACCAGGACGATCCGACCGTTTACCACCTCTTCTACGCGGACGAGGCAGGGACTCCGGGCAGCGACATCACCTTCTTCGAGTATCCGGGCATCCGACGCGGGCGAGCCGGGGCGGGGATGGTGCATACCGTGGGCTGGCGTTTGGACTCGGACGACGCG
>Ga0184632_10000410_pt1 | contig 16676 bp, 15 predicted proteins | sample PLM31_50_b1_FD_133153 | JGI IMG/M metagenome (GOLD analysis project Ga0184632, IMG submission 133153) | Groundwater sediment microbial communities from an aquifer in East River, Colorado, USA - PLM3-1_50_b1 | ecosystem: Environmental > Terrestrial > Soil > Riparian zone | place: USA: East... | reverse complement strand
CTTCCGCGACGCCGGCATCCCGGTCGAGCCTCCTCTCGGTTCGATCTACGTGTGGGTCCCCACTCCAGGGGGGCGCTCCTCGGCTGAATTCGCGGGCGAGCTCCTCGAGGAGGCGGCGGTCGTCGTGTCGCCCGGGGTGGGTTACGGGACCGGGGGCGAGGGATTCATAAGGATCTCCCTGACGGTCCCAGATGCACGCCTGGAGGAGGCGACGGACAGGATCCGATCGTACCTGGCCAGATGACCGATCCCAGGGACAGGTCAAGGCCCCGCCGCAGCCAGAGGGCGGCTCTTGGTTCGGAATCGCCCCTGTCCGCGACGTGGCGGCCGGCGGTTCGAGAGCGCGCCGTCCTGGTCGGCCTGGGGACGGGTATCGACGGGGAGTCGCTCGATGAGCTGGCCGCCCTTGCCCAGGCGGCCGGAGCCGAGGCCGTAGGGCGGATCGTGCAGCCAAGAGGGACGCCCGACCCGGCCACCTTCGTCGGCAAGGGGAAGGTGGCCCAGATCCACGACCTGGTTCACTCGACATCGGCCGACGCGGTCATCCTGGACGACGAGCTGTCGCCGGGTCAGCTCCGGAACCTGGAGGAGCGGCTGCGGGTCAAGGTGCTGGACCGGACGGCATTGATCCTGGACATCTTCGCCCTGCATGCCACGTCGGGGGAGGGCAAGGCACAGGTGGAGCTGGCGCAGCTCAACTACCTCCTTCCACGCCTGAGGGGATGGGGCGAGGCCATGTCCCGGCTGGGCGGCGGCATCGGGACGCGTGGGCCGGGCGAGACGAAGCTGGAGGTCGACCGCCAGCACATCCGGCGGAGGATCACCAAGCTCAAGCGCGACATCACGAACCTGGCGAAGAGCCGGCGGGTGAAGAGGGCCAGCCGCGAGCGATCGGGCGTCCCTCAGATCGCGCTGGCCGGGTACACGAACGCAGGGAAGTCCACGCTGATGAATGCCCTGACCGATGCGCGGGCTCTGGTGGCGGACCAGCCCTTCGCGACGCTCGACCCAAGGACCCGGCGTCTGGTACTGCCCGGCGGCAGGCGGGCAACGCTCTCGGACACCGTCGGTTTCGTCCGAAAGCTGCCCCACGACCTGGTCGAGGCTTTCAAGTCCACCCTGGAGGAGGTGGCCAGGGCGGACATCATCCTTCATGTGGCGGACGCCTCGGTACTGGAGGCGGGGGAGCAGATGGAGGCGGTTCGCGACGTCCTTGGGGAGATTGGGGCAGCTCACCTACCTGAGGTGCTCGCCCTCAACAAGTGGGATCTCCTGGACGAGATGGACCGAACCAGGGTCACGCGCCGCTTTCCCAACGGCGTACCCGTTTCGGCGCTCACCGGGGCAGGGGTCGATGAGTTGATCCAGCGCGTGGCCGAAACCCTGCCCAAGCCCCCGGTCGAGGTGCACCTCCTGGTGCCCTTCGAGCATCCCGAGGTGGTTCCCATGCTCTACAGGCAGGGCGAGATCATCGAGTACGAAGACATCCCCGAGGGCACGAGGCTGGTGGCTCGCGTCTCTGAGGCCGACCTGCCCGCCGTGCGGGATTTCGTCGTGAGGCCGGCTAGGCGAACTAGCTGATCAGAGCTTGCGCAGGACGGCTACGACCTTTCCGACGATCCGGCCGTCACCCAGCTCGAAGGGCTGCATAGCCGGGTTCTCGGGCACCAGCATGGGGCGTCCGTCCTTCACGTGGAACCGCTTGACCGTAGCTTCGTCCTCGGCCGGGCCGGGAATGAGGGCCGCGACCACATCGCCCTCGTCCGCTGAATCCTGCCTCCGCAGGATGACCACGTCGGCGTCAAGGATCCCGGCCTCTACCATGGAGTCCCCGGTCACGCGGAGGGCGAAGTGATCGTCCTTGCCGGCATAGCCCGACGGAACGGTCAGGTAATCCTGGATGTTCTCCTCGGCCATGATGGGTGCTCCGGCGGAGATCCTGCCCAGGAGGGGGACGGTCACGGCACGCCCGCGGTTGGTGCCGGGGCCCCGCAGCTCCATGGCGCGGGGTTTGGTCGGGTCGCGTTTAACCAGGCCACGTCGCTCCAGGTTGGCGAGCTGTGCGTGCACGCTGGAGCTCGACGCCAGCCCGACAGCCTCGCCGATCTCGCGAACGGTCGGCGGGTAGCCACGCTCGTGAACGGTCCGCCTGATGTAGTCGAGGATCCTGCGCTGCCGGGCGGTGATCGTGTCCATGGCATCCTCCTCCAGTCGGGTAGGAAGGTAGCACGGGCGCGCCGGCGGTACAAACATGTGTTCGATCCGCGCTTGACAGGCGAACATGCGTTCGACATACTTGGTCAGTGGATCGAACACGGGTTCGATGGCGAAGAGTGGCCGTGACAGGCACGGCAATGGTGCTCGGTCTTAGCGCGCTGGCCGGACGAGCCGGCGCGGGTGGCGCCAGGCCTCCTGCCCAGGGCTTCTACATCGTCGAGCCCGGGGACACCCTATGGGGGATCGCTCGGGGCCTGGTAGGGAGCGAGGGCGACCCCAGGCCCGTAGTTGACTTGCTAGTGCGCCTCAACCAGGTACGCGACGGGCTGATCTTCCCCGGCGAGCGACTCCTGCTTCCTTAGAGATCCCTTCGTTACCTGCTAGGCTCCCCTGACCACTACATCTTGTGGTGCCTCTGAAGCTATGCGGTGTCCATGGTGCGGCTCGAACCAAGACAAGGTCGTGGACTCGCGCGCGGCCGAGGGTGGGTCTGCGATCCGAAGGCGCCGGGAGTGCTCCGGCTGCGGACGGAGGTTCAGCACCCTCGAGCGCGTACAGGAGGTCAGCCTGACGGTCGTGAAGCGCGACGGCTCGAAGGAGCCGTTCGACCGGGAGAAGGTCATCGCCGGGGTGATGAAGGCGATCAAGAACCGGCCGGTGACCGGCGAGCAGGTGGCCCACCTGGCGGATCGAGTGGAGGAGAAGCTCCGGCGCAAGGGCCCCGTTGTGACCACTCAGGAGGTGGGGCTGGAGGTCCTCGCGACGCTCCGGCGCCTGGATGACGTCGCCTACATGCGTTTCGCCAGCGTCTACAAGGACTTCCAGGAGATAACCGACTTCGAGCGTGAGCTCGGGCTTCTCCTCCAGAAGCGAGAGCCGACCAGGTCGAGGTCTCGCAAGTAACAGACACCACAACATCTTGTGGGTCACCGGCCCGATTTGCGTTCTGAGCCACAAGATGTGGGAGAATGTGTCTGAAGCACTTGACACGCCCGGGGAGGCGGAGCAGAATCCCCGAATCACATCGGTGTGATTCTCCACAGGTTCTCAACAGGAGTGGTCCCACCGGACGGAATTGGGTCCTTCCCCAAACGAAGAGGCAGGAGGGCCAAGTGGCGACTCAGGAACAGGACATCGGCGCCAAGCGGGGGAAGCTCGCGTTCAAGCGGCACTTCACCAGGGATGGGATCCATCCATACGATGAGGTGGAGTGGGAGATGCGGGACGCCGTGATCCCCAACTTCAAGGAAGGCGGCAACGCCTTCGAGCAGCGCGGCGTGGAGTTCCCCAAGGCCTGGTCCCAGAACGCGACGAACATCGTCGCTCAGAAGTACTTCCGCGGTCCTCTGGGGATGCCCGAACGCGAGTCCTCCGTGCGCCAGATGATCGGCCGGGTCGTCGACACGATCACCGGGTGGGGCGTGAAGGACGGTTACTTCGCCAGCGACGCCGACGCGCGCGTCTTCTCCGACGAGCTCACGCACGTCCTGGTCACGCAGAAGGCCTCGTTCAACTCACCCGTCTGGTTCAACGTGGGCGTGCCCAACGTGCCCCAACAGTGCAGCGCCTGCTTCATCCTGGCGGTCGACGACACCATGAGCTCCATCCTCAACTGGTACGTGGAGGAAGGAACCATCTTCAAGGGCGGGTCAGGCTCGGGCATCAACCTCTCCGTCCTTCGATCCTCCAAGGAGACCCTGCAGGGAGGGGGCACCGCCAGCGGGCCGGTCTCCTTCATGCGCGGCGCCGACGCGTCCGCGGGCACCATCAAGTCGGGCGGGAAGACCCGCCGCGCGGCAAAGATGGTGGTGCTGAACGTCGACCACCCCGATATCCGCGACTTCGTCTGGTGCAAGGCGGTCGAGGAGCGCAAGGCCAGGGTGCTGCGGGACGCGGGTTTCGACATGGACCTGGACGGCAAGGACGCCTACTCGATGCAGTACCAGAACGCCAACAACTCGGTCCGCGTCACGGACGAATTCATGGGCGCATACACCGACGACCGCGACTGGAAGCTCAAGGCCGTCATCGCCGGGACGACCCTGGAGACGGTCCGTGCCCGCGATCTGATGCGGGAGATAGCACAGGCGGCGTGGGAGTGCGCCGACCCGGGCATGCAGTACGACACCACCGTCAACGACTGGCACACCTGCCCGGCGTCGGGGCGCATCAACGCATCGAACCCGTGCTCGGAGTACATGCACCTGGACAACAGCGCCTGCAACCTGGCCAGCCTGAACCTGCTCAAGTTCATGGACGAGACGGGCAGCTTCGACATCGCCTCGTTCAAGCAGGCGGTGGAGGTCGTATTCACCGCGCAGGAGATCATCGTGGGGAACTCGAGCTACCCCACCGAGAAGATCGAGCGCAACGCCAGGGCCTTCCGCCAGCTGGGTCTCGGATACGCCAACCTCGGCGCGCTCCTGATGGCCAGGGGGCTTCCTTACGACTCCGACGCGGGGCGTGCATGGGCGGGGGCCGTCACGGCCCTCATGACCGGCCACGCGTACCGGACCAGTGCCAGGATCGCCGAGCACATGGGACCCTTCGCGGGATTCGCTCCCAATCGGGACGCGATGCTCAGGGTCATTCGCAAGCACCGGGCAGCCGCTGACGAGATCGACCCAGAACTGGTGCCGGAGGGCCTGCTCCAGGCAGCCAAGACCGCCTGGGACGAGGCGATCGCCCTGGGCCAGGAGCACGGGTATCGCAACGCACAGGCCTCGGTACTGGCGCCGACCGGCACCATAGGCCTGGCGATGGACTGCGACACCACCGGGATCGAGCCAGACCTGGCTCTGGTCAAGACCAAGAAGCTGGTCGGCGGGGGGACCATGCAGATCGTCAACCAGACGGTCCCGCGGGCGCTCAGGCGGCTCGGTTACGCCGACGACCAGGTCCAGGCCGTCGTGGCCTACATCGCCGAGCACAACACGGTGGCTGGGGCGCCATTTCTCAAGGAAGAGCACTACCCGGTGTTCGACTGCTCCATGGGCGAGCACACGATCCACTACATGGGCCACGTGAAGATGATGGCCGCGGCGCAGCCGTTCATAAGCGGCGCCATCTCCAAGACGGTGAACATGCCCGAGCACGTCACGGTCGAAGAGGTCGAGCAGATGTTCGTCGAGGGATGGAAGCTCGGCCTGAAGGCCGTCGCGATCTATCGCGACAACTGCAAGGTTGCGCAGCCGCTCTCGGCCGACAAGAGGAAGACCGCGAAAGAGGCGGTCGTGGATCTGCCCGGCCGCCCCATCCGGCGGCGTCTGCCCCAGAACCGGCCGGCCCGGACGATCTCCTTCAGCGTCGGCGACGCCGAGGGTTACATCACCGCGGGCGAATACCCGAACGACGGGATCGGCGAGATCTTCCTGAAGGTGTCGAAGCAGGGCTCGACGCTCTCGGGAGTCATGGACGCGTTCGCGATCGCCGTCTCCCTGGGGCTGCAGTACGGGGTACCGCTCGAGGCGTTCGCGCACAAGTTCGTCAACATGCGCTTCGAGCCGTCCGGGATCACCAACGACCCGGAGATCCGGTTCGCGTCCTCGCTGGTCGACTACGTCTTCCGCCGCCTGGCTCTCGAGTACCTGCCCGCGGACAAGCGCGGAGAGCTGGGTGTCCAGTCGGTCGAGGAGCGCAAGCAGTACGCCGAAGACCACACCGCGACGGAGGAACAGCCCAGGCTGATCCAGCTGCCTCCGGCGGAGAAGCCCGGGTCCAGGGAGACGGACGCGCCGCTCTGCTACTCGTGCGGCTCGAAGATGCAGCCCGCAGGAAGCTGCTATGTGTGCACCTCCTGCGGCTCCACCAGCGGTTGCAGCTAAGCTCCAGCCCTGATGGATCTGCCCATACGGAAGCTGGACCCGACGGTCCCAACGCCCGCGTACGCCCAACCGGGCGACGCCGGCCTGGACCTCGCGTCCAACGTGGACGTCGTAATCAACCCAGGGGAGCGAGCTCTCGTCGCGACGGGCATCTCGGTGGCGATCCCGGAAGGGCATGCAGGGCTGGTGCTCCCAAGGTCCGGGCTGGCATCCAGGTACGGCCTTACCATGGCGAACTCGCCGGGGCTAATCGACTCCGGGTACCGCGGCGAGATCGTATGCGCGGTCATCAACCTGGACCGAACGACCGCCGTGAAGATCGCCCGAGGAGACCGGATAGCGCAGCTGGTGATTGTCCCCGTTGCCACGGTGGAGCTAATGCTCGTTGACGACCTTCCGCCTTCAGAGAGAGGCCCCGCCGGCTTCGGCTCGACCGGGACTTAGCTCCATTGGATGCGATGGCACCAGCCGCGGGTGCTCAGGTGGCTGATCGCATCTGGACGCTTTTAATCGCCGCGGTTATCTAGGCTGGCGGGGCATGCTCTACCGATTGCTCATCTGGCTCGGCCACAAACCTCGCTGGCTTGTGCTTACGAGCATCTCGGCGAGTCTGGTCGGGTGGGGAACATTGGCGTTCTCATTGCGAGGGGTTGCTCTCGTCTTGCTCTCCGTGGCCTGGGCCGTTCTGATCTTGCTGGCCCTCTTCGCCTGGCCGAAGCCAAACTGAGACACCACCAGCCCAAGGCGACCACTGATAAAATCGCTAACACGCGGACGTGGCTCAGTTGGTAGAGCACCACCTTGCCAAGGTGGGGGTCGCGGGTTCGAATCCCGTCGTCCGCTCCACGGAACCGCAGGTCAGGCGGTACGCCCTCCGCTCGAACCCTCCGCCGCCCCGCCTTGGTCCGCATTTGGTCCGCATCGCTCCGAGATCCTTCCAGCCGGTCAGCGATCAATCGGCCGTAGTGCTGCTCGATCATCCACGTTGATCGGTGTCCGAGCCTGAAGGCCACGAGGACCGGACTCACGCATTCCTGGAGAGCCCATGTGGCCCCGGTGTGGCGCAGGTTGCTCCGAAGCGGCAGCCGCGCGAGTACGGGAAAGAGAGGCGAGAAGATCCGGGGAAAGTTCTCCAGGGCAGATGGACCCCTGCTCAGCCACTCAGCCGACCTGGACTCCGGCGTTGGACGCTCTCGAGCGGGAGGCGCAGGAAGCGGCGACCGCTGCTGGTGCACGACCTGCTCGCGCCGAAAGTGGAGGCGGCAAAAGCCGAGCTCCGTGCCGCTGAGGCCGAGCGAGCCGAGATGATCAGGCGGATGCGCTGATGCCAAGGGGGGCTTGCGGATCTTCGGGCTACGAGCCTCTTGAGCAAGCTGGCTCTAGGTGATAACCGACATCCCGCTGTACGGCTCAATGTCGAAATAGTGTCGGCGCATGAAGCGGTCGTAATTGGCGCGGAAGACGTCGGTGTCCCTAACGCGATCGAGCCAATCACGGGCGGAGGAGACCATCAGCTCGCAGAAGTAGGCAATGTGCAGGTGCAGCCCGTATTGATCAGCGTGGATGCGACGCCAAGTCCCCATGTCGAGCCCGATAGCGCCTTCGACGAAGAAGACGCGCTTGTACTTGGCTCCAGGGTGCTGGCTTGACCCCTGGTGGAGAAAGGCCGATCTGAACCAGTAGCAATCCTCGCCGGTGATTAGCCTCTGACACTTCGGTGCGACGTTCTCATCAAACCAGCGCTGATACCGCTCGGGTGTGGTCCCGCCGCGGGGGGATTCAAGGGCGGCACACAAGTCAGGGATAATCAGGGCACCTGCAAGAGCCAGGTAGCTGGCCTCGAGCGACTGCGTAACCCGCTCAATCTCGTCCAAGAGCTCTTCCACGTGGGCAATCGTACAGGGGGTCGATCCCTGGCCAGCTCCCCCTCCTCTTGCCGCCTCAGCTGCACGGGGTGCCAAGGTGGGGTCGCGGGTTCGAATCCCGTCGTCCGCTCGAATCCCGTCGTCCGCTCTAGAAGGACCTGGCCGACCTACGGAAAACGAGATGGCCCCGAAATCCGGGGGCTTTCGTTGGGCAAGGTCACCAAACGGTCACCCTTTCCCATCTACTTATCAACTCCTCCCTGGGTCACAAGTTCGGCATGTCTGGCCGCGACGGTCTGCCGCTGGTCACGGATCGAACGTCGGTAGCGATCTTGATAGGGCTCTGATGCGCGCGCTCCGCCTGCGGCCCTCACACAAGCGCAAGCTCGAACGTCGCGGTAACCAGATATCGCTCAGTGATTCGGGGGAGAGAGGCCATCAAGCATTCCGGCAGCTTCCGCCGCTCTAAGGGCATCTCCGATGTACCAGGCGTCGAGACTCACTACGACCTCATCGCCTGCCCACGAGCCGCTCTTCAGAGTCGACAGTCCGATCAACCCAAGTGCCCGGGCCCGCTGGCGCACTGTCTGCTGCTCTGATGTTTCGCCCAGCAGAGGTGCGTCATCCTCCGGCCGTTTCCATGCAACGACAGCTTGTTCAGCGAGGGCCCGAGGTATGCGTACCGAAATCAGAGTCCGCTGGGTGAAGAAGGACCTACCCATGGCAGCCAGAACCTCGGCGTCCCGAGTCCAGACTGCGTAGCGATTGTCCGCTTCGTACATCCCCCAAGGATAGCCACACCCGTTCGCTACTGGTCGGGGCGAGCAGGTGGATGGCGACGGGCCCGGGTCCGGCGGATCAGTGCATCACTCACGCGGCCTACGGCCCAAGCTACGGCAAGAAAGGACGGCAGGACGATCGTGATCAAGTAGAAGGTCAAATTACCCTCGCAGATGTCCGGGTGCTCTGAGCATGCTTGCGCCTCAAACTGGTGTGCTTGGATCAGGGCAGCGATCCCGGCGAGCGAGACGACGATTAGAAGAGCCCGGGTCACAGGTCTTACGGCCACGATCCGCCTGATGCGCCGCCACACGCTACTTACCCCAGGGTCCGATGAAGACCTCGTGTTCCACGCCCAGTGCATCGACGACCGTGGTGATGTAGTTAAAGTGGGGCCGGGCGCCTGAGGGGGCCATCGGCCTCGGCCCCGCCATCTATAGGCCCTAGATGGGCTTCTCTAGCTCCTCAAGCTGCCCCCTGTGAATTGGGTCACACTCCGGGTCACGGTCCACCCGTCCCTATCGCCTAGCCAAAGTCGCGGGTTCGCTTCGGTCTTCTGCTCTACACGGCCAAGGGGATTCCGGTCACATTGGCCCGACCAGTGAAGCGAGGCGGTCGTACTTAGAGCCCAGCCTCAGCCCTACCCGGTGGACGATGAGGATGCCCAGAATCGCGGCCAGTGTGCCTACCAGCCCGTCGGCGATCGCGACCCAGGCCTGGGTCATCGCAACCGAAGCTGAGGGTGATTCGTCCGCGATGCCCACGACTATCAGCCAGCCGACCCCCCAGGCGAGGAACGTAAGCCACCACACCATCAGGAGCGGGGTCGTTCCGGTCATCTTCCAGTCTACGGAGACCGTCTTTGGGTCTGCGGCCCTCCAGAGTTCGCGCAGCGTGAGGTAGGGCATCACCATCGATGCCCCGGGTATGAACCACCACCAGACTGCCCAGGCCGGTGTGTACTGCAGGGCGCCAGGTCCGAGCGCTCTGAGATTCGCATGCGACCTGAATTGCCAAAGGAGCCAGCCGAGCCCAACGATAGGGAGAACTAAGACAGAGAAGCCGAGCGTTGTGAGGAGGGCGCTCTCTGTGTCTGGCAGGCGCTGGGTCCAAACGAGGTCGCCGCCCCGGGCCCGGATGGCCACGCGGAGGAGGTTGACGCTAAGGACTATAGAAACGAGCGCGACGAAGATGGCAAGGAGGAGGAGGCCGATGGCCCAGCCTGCTAGCACGTTAGCGGGCCGGAAGCGCCCTAGGACTGGCGCGGCGGCCGGCTCCGGCCCTTCCGTGTCAGGTACCGTCATGGCGAGAGGCTCCAAGCCGAAGAACCTGTTCCAGGCCTGGTTCCATCCGTCGGCAGTCTTGACGAAGTTATGCACTGGTCCGCCCGGCGAAAGCCGGTCCCATATGCCGTAGAAGTCCGCGCCGTACCCGAGTAGGTAGCGATACCCGGAGTGGCTGAAGCGCAGGGCGCCTTCGCCAACGCTAGTTGCTGGAATGGGTTCGGGGCTCGGACCGTTCGCTGAGGGCAAAGTCGGGGAGGGCATTCCGATGGCGAGGCTGGTCGGGGGGGACGGCGGAGGTGCCAGACGGGGGCTTGAGGCGTCGGCGATGACGCTATCCGATAGGTCGGTGCGGCAGTAGCGGCACTTGATGGCCTCGTCCTGGATGTACGCGGTGCAGAACGGACATTTCTTCAATCACGTGTCCCCCTCAGACTGAGAGCCTAATCCCTCGGTACGACTCGGAGATGGGTGGTTAGACGGCCTTCGTGGACATCGTTGGTCCAGCCTCTCTACTCAGTCGGTAGCTTCGTCGGCTCGAGCGCGTGCCGACGAAGCCGGCAATTCGTTGTGACCGGGACCGTCCCGCCGAGGCAGGGATCCTGTCGAGCTGTGGACGCTCCGGAACCGAGCACCCCTCGGCCGAGGTGGAGAGGGTTCTTGACGACCGGGTCGCTCGAAGCGTTGAGACCGGAGATCGCCCCGGGCTCTCGTCCCGGGGCGATCTCGATCGAATGCTTTCCGATTATGTCTACAGGTTCGCGGCTGCGAGCGCGTCGATCACTCCGTCGCCGTAGAACCCGTTGAACTCAGCGTCTCCCTCGCACAGCGCATCCCAGTCCGGGGGATCCACCGGCAGCGTGGGGTCGTCGTAGTGGAACACGGTCGGCGGCACCGGGCAGAAGTCGCGCCAGTCCTCGCCCATCGCCGTGAAGAAGTCGTCGGCGTTGGTCGCTGTTGCCCGCAGCTCCGCCTCGACATCAGCGGGATCGGCGCCGAAGTCGGCACCTATGCCCGTCCCGATCCTGCTGATGATCAGAGCGGCGACCCCCACCGCATGGGGCGACGCCATCGACGTGCCCTGCAGGTACACGTACACGCCGCACGTGCTCAGGCTCGGCTTGCCCTCCTCACAATCGACGACCGCGAGCGACGTCCTGGGCTTGAAGTGCCGCGTGATCAGCTTCTCCTTCATCGCGAGTTCCGCCGGGTACGTCGACAGCACTCGCAGCCCCGCGGCGTTGTACTGGCTCGTGCCGAAGAACTCGCGACGATCGCCCCCGGGTGCGGACACGACCGTCTGCTCGAGCCCGTAGTTCGAGAAGTAGGACTTGCGGCCCGTCGATCCGAGCGCGCTGACCGAGATCACGTGGTTGCCCTCGGTCGGGATGATCATGCAGTCGTTCGTGATGTTGTCCCTGACCTTCTCCTCACCGGGCGGGTAATCGGGGCTGATCGCGTCGTACGTCGGGTTGCCGAGATCCGTGTGTTCGTTGCCCTCGGCGGCGATCAGCGTGACGCCGTTGCTATACGCGTAGTCCAGGGCGGCGTTGGTCGCGTCGATGACCGTGGACTGCTCCGCCTGCTCCGTGGGCGAATCCAGCGGGTTGTCACGGCAATTGAACAGCCACGGGTCCGTGAAGAAGCTCATGTTCACGACGTCGATACCGTTGTCGCCCGCGTAGGTGAGCGCAGCGAGCGTCTCGAACAGGAAGAAGTAGCCTGAGTCCTGGCCGGCCCGAAGGTTGACCAGGGTCACCGTCGGCGCGACGCCTGCGATGCCGAGGCCGTTCAACGCCGCCCCCACGGTCCCGGCCGTGTGCGTGCCGTGACCAGCCTCGTCAACGTCCGCCGGATCCTCACACGACTTATCGGGGTCCTGATTGCACTTCCCGTCGATTAGTGGGATGTCGGTGGTGAAGTTCCGACTGAGGTCTGCATTGAAGTTGTCGGCGAGGTCCGGATGCGACCCATCGATGCCCGTGTCGATGATCCCGACCAGCACGTCTGGATTCCCCGTGCTGACGCCGTACGACCCATCCGCGGTCGCGTGAATCATCTCCATGTCCCACTGCAGGTCGGCGAGCGGCTCCGCATCGACCGCGGGCGTCACCGTCTGGCCCAGCCCGTTAGCGGCGACCAGCGACTCGACCTCGTCGACCTTCTCTCGGAGCGCCGGGTCGGCGAACCCGATGATCCGGTTGCGCGCGGCTCCGGCAAGCGCCCGTTCGCCCAGAACATCGGAGGCGAAGTTGGCGTTCGTGGTCCGGACCTTGGCAAGACCGATCTGAGCGATCTCGTCGATCACCGTCCCGCCCAGGGCCTCGATGGCGGCACGGGCCTCGGTCGCCGCCGTGCCGTGGGCGTACAAGACGACGTACTCGCGAACCTTCCCGTCGCTGCCGGCGCTTACCGGAACGGCAGCCAGGAGTCCCCCAGCCACCAGCGATACGAATGCAACAATGACCATGCGGTTGCGCACGGGCGCACCCCCTTTCTCCGACTCGGACGCTACCCACCTTGCCGCAGTACAAAACCTGCCGTCCGGCGTTCTCCTCGGCCCGGCGCAACGAATTACGCTGATCGTCTGGGGATTCCAAGCGTGGATCGTGACCGGGCTGGCCGGCTATCTGTGCTCCGTAGGCAGCGGGTTCATGTATCCGGACGAGTTCGAGCGGCGGCGTTCCACGGCATTGCTATCATGCCGGGCATGGACCTTCTGACGGAGTTCTTCCGGCACAACACCATGATGAATCTGCGGCTGGTGGAGGCCTGTCGGCAGCTCCCGTCCGAGCAGCTGGGTGCCACGGCCACCGGGACCTATGGCAGCATCGGCGGGACCCTGGTCCACATCGCGAACGCCCAGGAGGGGTACGCGGCGCGGCTACTGGACAGCGAGCGGCCCGAGCGACTCCCGGAGGACCCGTTTCCCGGGTTCGAGGCTCTGGCGGAGCGGTTCGCTCACGGCAACGCACAGCTCGAGGAGGCAGCGATGCAGGCAGGCCTGGATCGTAAGGTCCAGGTGACGGGGGACGACCCGCCGGGCAAGTGGTGGATGCCCGTGTCGCTGTTCCTTCTACAGGCAGTCAACCACGGCACAGAGCACCGCTCGCAAGTGGCCACGATACTGACGCAGCTCGGGGTCGAGCCTCCTGAGATGGACGGCTGGGGCTACTTCTTCGCGAGCGGCCACATGGTCGACGCCTAGCCTCTCCGCAGGCGTCCAGGCTCGGCCGGCCCCAACTATCAGGCGAGCTGGACGGCAGTTGGAACTCCTTGTCGTCCTCCGGTCGGCTCGACTACAGGACGGATCGTTCGCGCCGATGACTCAACGCAGGAGGGGATGCCGTTGCCTAGTCCGGACCGCTCGACTATCAGGCTCTTGTTGCTGGTCCTCGCCACGGCGGGGACGTTCGCGTCGGGATGCGCGGCTCCAAAGCGAGCGGCCGATGGCCAGCTCCAAGGGATCGAGACCGCCACATACCCAAAGCAGGCCGTGCCCCCAGAGGGCTTGGCGATCGGGGTGGCCATGCCGAAGCCTCATAGCCTCCGCGCTGACTTCCTGGTGCCGGTGCCGCCCGTTGGGCAGCAGAACCAGCTTGTCTCCATTCCGGTTCAGCTCCCTGGTAAGCCGGAGGTCATGATGCCGGTGGCCGACGTGAATATGAACGTCTACCCCGCGCAAGCCCAGACCCTCGCCACGACCGGGAGTGAGGCGCTCCAGTCGCCTAGCGGTCTGGTGGCGCTGGGCGATGTTGCCTATGTGGTTGCAGGGACCTCGCTGGCCAAGATCGACCTTGGATCGGGGGCGATCGACGTGCTCGCCGCTCTGCCTGCGACGCCTGAATGCGCCGGAGCGTCCGCCGACGTTGTATCGGACGGCCGCGACCTGTTCGTCGGTGGCCCGTGCGAGATCTCCAAGATCTCGCTAACCGGCACGGTGTCGTCGCTGGAGCCCTGGTCCGGCCCGCTGGCCTTCGGCCCCGACGGATACTTGTACGCGGGCGCCTCGGACCACGGCGTCCCGGCCATCGAGCGGATCGATCCCGCCACGGGCGCCGTGCAACGCTATGTGGCGTTCCCATCCGGAAGCTGGGTGGTGAGTCTTGCCGCCGACTCCGCGTATCTGTGGGCGGCAGTGGACGAGGGGCCGTCGGACCCGACCGTCATCGACCGGATCGGTTTCGGGGACGGGGCCATCACCCGGTATGCGCGGCCAGGCGTCGATATCGTGGGCGAGGGGCAGATGGTCTCCGCCGGCCTCTACCTCTATGCGCCGTCGGTGGGGAACCTCGGCTTGATCGAGTTCGGGAAGCCGCTGGGTCGGTGGGGGCTTGCCGTTGGCGGGACGGCGGGCGATCGGGACGGCGAATGGAGCATGGCGTCGTTTGGCATGCTGTGGGGAATCGCGTCAGATGGACGCCAACTCTGGGTCACCGATCGCGACAACAGCAACGTTCGAAGGGTCGACTACTCCGCACACGCCGGCCTGGGATTGGGTGCCTAGGCCCGAGCTGTCTGCCGCCCCTACGGAACCGGGCTGCGCTCATAGCGCAGGTAAACGACTCCGGAGCCGAACGTGCGGGTTTCGACTAGCCGGAGTTTGATCGTGTTGTCCAACGCCGGGAAGAACGGCGTGCCGCCTCCAAGGACGACCGGATGAACGACGGGCCGGTACTCATCGATCAGGTCGAGCCGCATCAGGCTCGAGGCGAGGGTGGGGCCACCGACATCCATGTCCTTGCCGGGTTGCGCCTTCAGCTTCGTTACCTCTTCGGCGATGTTGTCCCTGACCAGTCTGCTGTTCCAGTCGACCTTCTCCAGGGTCGTCGAGAACACGATCTTGGGTGTGTCGCTCCAGATTCGGGCGAACTCGACCACGTAATCTGGGGCCGACGGGTCCGTGTCCGCCGTTGGCCAGAAGCCGGCCATGAGCTCGTACAGCCGGCGTCCGTACAGGAAGGCACCTGTTTCCCGGGCCTGATCGTTCCAGAATCTGTGCAGCTCCTCGTCGGGGGTGGACCAGTCGAGCTCTCGGTTCGGGCCCTCGATGAACCCATCGAGCGACACCCCCATCGAGTAGATGATCTTGCTCATCCGCTCTCCTTCGGGTCTGGGAATTCTACGGGGGGCTGATGGCCGCCCGTAGATCGCGACCGAGGATCGAGGCGAGTCGCGCGATCTCCGCCATCAGGGCCTTCCGCGGCAGCCGACCGGCCTCCCTGAACCAGGCGACGCGCACCCCTTGGCGATCCAGCTCCCAGGTGCCGCACACCGCGCCACCCGCCACCACTACGGGCGAGATCCAGCCGCTCTGCTTGCTCACCTCGCGCCGCCGCGCGGTCGGCACGACGTGGCCGTCCGCGGTGCCCGGCCCCATCACGTACTGATCGAAGCCCGGGAGCAGGCGCACCGCCTTGCTGGCCCTCGCCGAGGCCAGCTCGTCGACATCCTCCGCCAGGATGTACGTGCGCTCACCGTCCACCTCGACCTCCGCAATGCGGTCGCCGAGTGTGTCGAACCAGGTCCGAAGCTGTCGTTTGCCGAACCAGCCGCCGGCCAGCCAATTACCGAAGGCATCCACTGTCGTCGGCCCGTAGGCACGGAAGTAGGCGGCCATGGCGACCGGGGCGGCCTCATCCGGATCGGGGACCCCGGCCCAGCGCGTGCTCGCAGCATCTGGACGCATGAACGTCACGCGTCCGTCCCGGCTGGGTCCGTAGCAGAGGTCCCCCTGCCAGGCGAGCGGCTTCAGGAGGGTGCCCCAGCCCGATCGCAGCGCCTCGCCGATATGCTCCAGGCCCCGCCGTGCGGTGATCGCGGCCACCAGCTCGTCGCGGGTGAGGACCTTATCGTCGAGCGCCTCGCGGGCAGTCTCCCGAAGGCCATCCATCAACTTCGTTGTCACCCCGAAGTAGCGCTGCCAGCTCGGCCGGTCCCACGATCGCCCGGCGGCGATCAGCGAAAGGAAGGCTCCGCCCTCCTCGGGGGAGAGCAGATGGAGCGTGCCGCGCATCGCCCAGGTCTTGATGAGGCGACCGTCGAAGAGGGCGCGGCCCACCTCGCCCGGCCGCGACGTCTTGCGCCGGACGCGGACCGCCAGCTCGGCGGAGGACGCCACCTGCGCCTGGACACCGCATAGGCGGTGGACCACTCGGGGGACCGGCAGCGCCCCGATCGGATCCAGCAGATGCCGCTGCATCCGGAATCCGAGCGCCTGTTGCCAGGTGACCTTCAGCGTCATTCGGCGAGGGCACTCCGGCCGCCCAAAGCTTGGGACGTCGTCATCAGGCCATTCTGAAACAGGTCGGGCCATGACTCGCGGGCTCTTGCGATTGGGGGTGCCATGGGACCAGAGTTACCGGGCTCCAGGTCACGTGGAAAAGAAGGTGCCCTTCGTGTACGAGCCAGACCCGGACCTCTTCCATATCCCTCCGCGGCCGGACCTGCCAAAGCCGCCGCCCGCCCGCCCACCCAGGCTAGCGATCGCCCTTCTGTCCATCCTCGCCTGGTTCGTGGGCTCCTGGCTTGCCCTACTCTCGCTGGGCTGGTTCCCGCTTCCCGGCGCCAAGGTCTTCTTCCTGCTCGGATGGATTCCGGTACTGGGTCTTGGGATGGCCGTCGGGGGCATCAAGGGCTTCCGCCGTGGTTGGATTCCCGGGATCCTCTTGATGGCGTTCGCTCTGGTCGCCCCGTGGCTGGCGGCG
>Ga0184632_10000409_pt1 | contig 16686 bp, 15 predicted proteins | sample PLM31_50_b1_FD_133153 | JGI IMG/M metagenome (GOLD analysis project Ga0184632, IMG submission 133153) | Groundwater sediment microbial communities from an aquifer in East River, Colorado, USA - PLM3-1_50_b1 | ecosystem: Environmental > Terrestrial > Soil > Riparian zone | place: USA: East... | reverse complement strand
TTGCACGGTGAAGGGACGGAGCTCGCGCAGGTGCGCCCCTACGTGCCCGGGGAAGACGTGCGCCAGATCGACTGGGCTGTCACCGCTCGCACCGGAGAAACGCACGTGCGCGTCCAGCTCGCAGAGCGCGTGCTGGTGACGTGGCTCGTCCTCGATACATCCGCCTCGATGCAGTTCGGCACGGCCGACCGTCGGAAGGCCGATGTTGCCGAAGGTGTCGCGATCGCGGTGGGGCACGTTGCGACGCGGCGCGGAAACAGGCTCGGCCTCGTCACGTTCGGCGACGAGTCGCCGCGCGCCACGCCGCCGCGGCAAGGACGCATGGCGCTGCTCGGACTGCTCTCTGCGCTGAGGAGCGAAGGAGGGAGCGCGGAGAGAGCGGGAGCTACTTCTCTCGGCGCCGCGCTCCGACGTACCGGTTCGCTCGCACGCCAGCGCGCCGTGATCGTGGTGGTCAGCGACTTCCGCGGCCCGCTCGACTGGCGGCGGCCGCTCCTCCAGCTCGCCGGCTCGCATGAGCTGGTCGCAGTCGAGATCCGCGACCCGCGTGAGCAGGAGCTGCCGAACGCCGGCGCGCTCTGGCTCGTCGACCCCGAGACAGGCAGGCAGCTCCGGGTCGACACACGCAGCGAGCGCCTGCGCGCGCGCTTCGCGTCGGCCGCCGCGGAGGAGCGTGCGATTGTCGCCAAGACTCTGGCCGCTGCCGGCGCCCGTCACGTCGTGCTCGGTACGTCGGGTGACTGGCTGCGCACGCTCGCGGTCTACCTGCGCAGACGGCGGCGACATTGAGCTTCGAATGGCCTCTCGCGTTGATCGGCCTCGTCGCCGTGCCGGTCCTAGTCGCGCTCTATGTCCTGCGCGAGCGGCAACGCGAGCGCTATGCGGCCCGGTTCACGACCCCTGCGCTCCTGCCGAACCTCGTGGACTCACGGCCGGGGTGGCGCCGGCACCTGCCGCTCGCACTTCTACTGGCTGCCTTGACGGCGATGGTCGTCGGTGTAGCCCGGCCGCACGCCCAGGTCAGCGTGCAGCGTGAGGAGGCGACAGTGATTTTCGCGATCGACACCTCGTTGTCGATGGGAGCGGACGACGTCGCTCCGACCCGGCTGCAGGCGGCGCTCAAGGGAGCGCGCCGCCTCATCGATCGTATGCCCGAGAAGTATCGCGTCGGGATCGTCGGCTTCTCGGGCCGTGCATACCTCGCGTTGCCGCCGACCGACGACCGCTCGCTCGTGCCGACCGCGCTCAACGCGCTGAGGCGGGGGCAGGGAACATCTCTCGGCGACGCCGTCGCGCTCGCCACGCGACTTGGCCGCCGCCAGCGCGGAAAGGACGGCACCATCCCGCCGATTGCCATCCTCGTCTTGTCGGACGGAGCGCAGACGAGCGGGCGCACCCAGCCGGGTGCAGCAGCCCTGAAGGCGCGGTCGTTGCACATTCCCGTCTATGCGGTCCTGCTCGGGACGAACGACGGTGTGATCACGGTCGACCTCGCAGGCGGGCTCCAGGGGCAGATCCGCGTTCCCCCGAGCCCTGAGACGTTGCTCACGGTGACTCGCGTGACCGGCGGCCGCTTCTTCACCGCGCCGGGCGACGAGCGTCTGCGCGAGGTCTACGAGAAGCTCGGCTCGAGGCTCGGCTCCCGCCGGCAGTCACGGGAGATCACGGACTACTTCGCCGGCGGTTCGGCAGCCCTGCTTCTGTTCGGCGGCGCTCTCTCGGCGCTCTGGTTCAGGAGGGTCCCGTGAAGCGGATCTTCCTAGTGTTGCTCGTCGCAGGGGCTGCGCTGGCAGTTGCAGCGCAGCCCGCGGAGGCGACGAACGAATGTCGCGGCCTGCAGCTGTGCGTTCGTGTCGCCGGACCGTGGGTCGTCGTCCCCGGCGGCATTCGCACGCCCCGCGCGCGGGTGGATTACCAGCTGTCATGCCCGCGAGGCTTCGCCGTCGGCGGCCTCGATGCGGAATTGAGCGATCGTGCGATCGACGTCGACTTCCTCGGCAAGCTCGGCAGCCCGGTCGGCCCGGGCGTGACGACGGGGCGGGCGGCGGTCTTTGGTGCTTCGTACGTCGGCGCGACCGCCCGCGCTCCGAGCTTCCGGCCGCGCCTCGGCTGCATTCCTGGCGCCGGCGGCGGCCCGGGCCCGGTGCCGTTCCGCAAACCCGACGCCACCTTCCCGCCCGGCGAGCCGGCCCTCCGTCGCGTCCGCAACGTCCGCATCCGTCCCGGGAACGTGCGTGCGGTCGTGGCGTGCGCGGCCGCTGAGCGGCTCATCTCGAGCTGGCACGCGATCGGCTACTACACATCCTCTCCGCCGAGCGCGCCTTTGATCCAGAGCGCGGTTGCGACGCGAACGATGCGTGGAGGCCGTGTCGAAGTGCGCGTGCGTGGCGGTGTCGCGCTGAGCACGGTCCGCGCAATCGTGCAGGTCGGCGCAGTTTGCGGAGGCGGCTCGTGAGCGTCGCTCGCCTCCGGCTCGCTCCCGTGGGGGAAACCATGTTTCCCCCACGAGCCCCCTTCTTTAAGGAACGCCTCAGCTCGCGCGGCGGATCGTGGGCCGCGCGCGCTGAGGAGAACGAGCGGGGAAACCTCTCGGTTTCCCCCTTCGCCCCTTCCCACGCTCATCGGCTAAAGGTCAGCCGATGAGCTTTGACCGCCCCTGGCTGTTGCTGACGCTGCTGGTGATTCCGGCGGCGATCGCTCTCTACCTGTTGTCGGAGCGGCGCCGCATGCGCTACGCGATCAGGTTTACGAATCTCGAAGTGCTCGCCGGCGTCGTCCGAGGGCGCCTCTGGCGCCCGTACGTTCCGCTCGCCTTCTTCCTGCTCGCCCTCACGGCGCTCTGCGTCGGCGTTGCGCGACCCCAACGCAGCACGCTGGTGGCGCGGGACCGCGCCACGGTGATCCTCGTCGTCGACGTCTCGCGCTCGATGGAGGCGAAGGACGTGAAGCCGAACCGGATCGGCGCGGCGCAGGCGGCGTTGCGCACGTTCCTCGATCGCGTGCCGCAACGCTTGCAGATCGGCCTGATCGCGTTCGCAGGTGAGCCCGCGGTCGCCGCGCCGCCGACCTTCGACCATCAACTGGTGAGGGAGGCGCTCGAGACGATCAGGTGGTACCCGAGCTTCGGCGGGACGGCGATCGGCGACGCGCTCGCCGAGGCTGTGCGGATCGGGCAGGAAGCGGTCGGCGGGCTGGACGGGAACCTCGCGTCGGTGCGCACCGCGGCGGCTCCCCAGCAGGCGAAAGGGCTCGTCTCGATCCTCTTCCTCTCCGACGGCGCGCAGACGCGCGGCGATCTCGAGCCCTTGGAGGGCGCAGACCGCGCACGGTCGGCGGGCATTCCCGTCTACACCGTCGCACTCGGCACGCCGCGCGGGACGCTGGACTTCGGCTTCGGCACGCCGCGCGGCGGCTTCCCGAACCCGAACCCGACTGGTCCGGGCAGGCGCGTGCCGGTTCCGCCTGATCCGATCACCCTGCGCGCGATCGCCGACCGGACGGGCGGCGAGTTCTTCGCCGCACGATCCGCGGAGTCGCTGCAGTCCGCGTACAAGCGGCTCGGGTCACGCCTCGGCCGCAAGCCGGGCGAAACCGAGGTCACGTATGCGTTCCTCGCGGGAGCGGCCGGTTTGCTGCTCCTCGCGGGATTGCTCTCGGCGCTCTGGTCACCGCGGCTTCCGTAAACACGACCGCTACCCTCGTCGGATGCCCGCACGCGAGGACATCCGTGACATAGCCATCGTCGCCCACGTCGACCACGGGAAGACGACGCTCGTGGACGCGATGCTCTGGCAGTCCGGCTCCTTCCGGGAAAACCAGGACGTGGCCGAGCGCGTGATGGATTCGATGGACCTCGAGCGCGAGAAGGGGATCACGATCCTCGCCAAGAACACGGCCGTCCGCTACGGCGGGGTCAAGGTGAATATCGTCGACACGCCGGGACATTCCGACTTCGGCGGCGAAGTCGAGCGGGCGCTCACGATGGTCGACGGCGTCCTCCTCCTTGTCGATGCGAGCGAGGGTCCATTGCCGCAGACTCGCTTCGTCCTGCGCAAGGCACTCGAGTCGCGACTGCCGGTGATCCTCGTCGTCAACAAGGTCGACCGGCCGGACGCGCGCATCTCCGACGTCGTCAACGAGGTCTACGAGCTCTTCCTCGACCTCGATGCGGACGAGAGCCAGATCGAGTTTCCGATCGTCTACTGCAACGCCCGGGCGGGTCGTGCCGGTCTCGGGCCCGATGCGCTCGCGGACGATCTCCGCCCGCTCTTCGACGTGTTGCTGGCGCGCATTCCTGCACCGGCGTACACGGAGGGCCACCCTCTGCAAGCGCACGTGACGAACCTCGACGCCTCGCCGTACGTGGGCAGGCTTGCGCTCTGCCGCATCCGCGAGGGGACGATCCGGAAGGGGCAGCAGGTCGCCTGGTGCCGAGCTGACGGCGACATCCAACGGGTGAAGGTGACGGAGCTGTACGTGACCGAGGCCCTCGACCGAGTCGAAGCCGAGGAGGCAGGCCCGGGAGAGCTCATTGCCGTGGCAGGGATTCCGGAGGTGACGATCGGGGAGACGCTCGCCGACCCCGACGATCCTCGTCCGCTCCCGGTGATCGGTGTCGACGAGCCGAGTCTCTCGATGACGATCGGAATCAACACCTCACCCCTCGCCGGCAGGGACGGTGACAGCCTGACCGCGAACATGATCGAGGCGCGGCTCGCCCAGGAGCTGGTGGGCAACGTCTCGCTGCGTGTGCTGCCGACGGAACGTCCTGACGCCTGGGAGGTTCAAGGCCGCGGCGAGCTTCAGCTTGCGGTGCTCGTCGAGCTGATGCGCCGCGAAGGCTTCGAGCTGACCGTCGGCAAGCCGCAGGTCGTCACCCGTGACGTGGACGGCAAGGTGCACGAACCGGTGGAGAAGCTCGCGATCGACGCGCCCGAGGAATACGTGGGCGTCATCACGCAACTCCTCGCGATGCGGAAGGCCCGTCTCCAGCAGATGGTCAATCACGGCACGGGTTGGGTGCGGATGGAATACCTCGTGGTGGCGCGCGGCCTCATCGGCTTCCGCACCGAGTTTCTGACGGAGACGCGCGGCACCGGCATCCTGCATCACGTCTTCGATGGGTACGAGCCCTGGCACGGCGAGTTGCGAATGCGGCCGACGGGCAGTCTCGTCGCCGACCGGCGGGGGCCTGCGACCTCGTTCGCGTTGCTGAACCTCCAGGAGCGCGGCCAGCTCTTCATCGCGCCTGGTACCGAGGTCTACGAAGGAATGATCGTCGGGGAGAACGCTCGTGCCGAGGATCTCGACGTCAACGCCACCAAGGAGAAAAAGCTCACGAACATGCGCTCCTCGACCGCCGACGAACTGGTTCGGCTGATCCCGCCGCGGCTGCTCTCACTGGAACAGGCGCTCGAGTTCATCGGCGACGACGAGTGCGTCGAGGTCACGCCGAGCTTCGTGCGCTTGCGCAAGGCAGAGCTGACCGCCCAGAAGCGTCAGACGGCTGCCTCGCGCAAGGCGCGCGGTCTCGCGGCGGTGTAGTACCTAGCCGCTTACCACTTCGAGCGCCGGCCGCGGCGGCTCGTGTACATCAGCTTCGGGCGCGCAGAGCGCAGTCCGGCCTCCTCGAACTTCTCATGGTGACCGAGCCGGCGGGCCACGTGGCTCGTCTCAGCCTGCTGATCGGGGAGGACGAGTGTGATCGCCTTGCCGTTGCGCCCCGCCCGCCCGGTCCGGCCGGTGCGATGCACGTAGTCCTTGGCTTCGTCCGGCGGATCGAAGTTGATCACGTGCGTGATGTCGTCGAGGTCGAGCCCGCGTGCGGCAACATCCGTCGCGACGAGCGTCGTCACCTTGCCGCTCTCGAACCGGGAGAGAGCCCGCTCGCGAGCACTCTGCGACATGTCACCGTGCATGGCGGCGGCCCGGACGTTCTGACGAGTCAGCTTCTGGACGAGCTTGTCCGCTCCCCGCTTCGTCCGGACGAAGACGAGGGTCAGTCCCGGCGAGGACTTGATGTGCTGGACGAGCGTGTCGACCTTGGTGTCAGCCGTCACGGACACGAACTGGTGCTCGATCTCGCCGGGGTCCTCCTCCAGCTGCGCCGCCTCGAAGTGGGAGGGGCTGTTGGTGTAGGAACGGGCGAGCTCGCCGACGGCGCCGTCGAGTGTGGCCGAGAAGAACATCGTTTGGCGGTTGCGAGGCAGCCGGCGGACGATCCGGTCGACCTGCGGCTGGAAGCCCATGTCGAGCATCCTGTCGGCCTCGTCGAGGATGAGCACGCGGACGTGCTTGAGATCGATCATGCGGCGCTCCGCGAGGTCTTCGAGCCGGCCCGGGGTGGCGACGAGAATGTGTGCAGTCGCAGCGCGCTTTGCCTGGGCGCGAAGCGGCATGCCGCCGTACACGGCCGCAACGGTGAGTCCTTTGGCCCGTGCGAGCGGCTCGAAGTCGGCAGTGACCTGCGACGCGAGCTCTCGCGTCGGGACGAGGACGAGCGCGGACGGCCGAGCGTCTGCGGTCGTGGTGCGCTCGACGATCGGTAGCGCGAACGCGAGCGTCTTGCCCGATCCGGTCGGTGACTTCGCGAGCACGTCGAGGCCCGCCAGGGCATCGGGCAGCACGAGGGTCTGAATCCGGAAAGGCTGATGGATGGAGCGAGCGGCGAGCGCGTCGACGACGGACGTGGACACGCCGAGCTCGCGGAAAGATTTCTGCAACAAGTTGTGTTCGACTCCTTAACTGGGTTCGAGACTTGCCTGCCTCGAAACACCCGAAGGAGGAACGAGAAGCTCATCTCACCGGGCAGCGGAATTGCCGACCCTTGGGATCAAGGTAGCAGGAACGAAGGTCAGGCTGGACGCGGCGCCTCGAGCAGCTCCCCCAGAAGGGTTACCCGGCACTAACCGGGGTGGCTGGGGCCCTCTGTACGCTCCGAAGGTGGCCACCGACAAGACCGAGCCGCTGACTCAGGCTCAGAAGGAACAGCTCGAGGCCGAGTTGGCCGAGCTCGAGGGACCGCGGCGCACCGAAGCGGTGCGGGCGATCGCAACCGCGCGGAGCTTTGGCGACCTCTCCGAGAACTTCGAGTACCACGCCGCGAAGAACGAGCAAGGGCTGCTCGAGCGGCGGATCACGATGCTGCGCGACCGTCTCGACCGTGCGGTGATCGTGGACGAAAACGCCGCCGCAGGCGACACGGTTGCGGTCGGCAGCAAGGTCGAGATCGAGGACGAGCACGGCGAGCGGATGCAGGTCGAGATCTCGAGCGTCGGAGGCGTCTCGCCGGACTCTCCCGTCGGTCGGGCGCTGCTCGGTCGCAATGTCGGCGACGAGGTCGAGATCGAGGCACCCCGCGGCGCGTGGCGCGCACGCATCCTGTCGGTCGGCCGCTAGCTCGAGCTTTCGGTCCGGGCTCCTATGCCGACGTCGGACCGTTCGGACCTGAGCTGCGCATGAGCGACGCAGCCTCGCCCCGCCGGTGCACCTTCAGCTTCTCGAGGATGCTGTGCACGTGATTTTTGACTGTCGTCACCGCGATCGACAGTTGCGCTGCGATCTCCTTGTTGGATAGCCCTTTCTCGATCAGCTCGACGACCTCGAGCTCTCGCGTCGTCAAGTCTCCGACGCTCGTCGGATCGCCGTTCCCCGCGAGGGCGGCCACGCGGCGCATGAGGGTGGCGATGACATGCGGGGATGCGAGCGGCTCGTCGCGGACCGTTCGGTGTGCGGCGTCGGCCAGTTCCTCGAGCGACGCATCTCGCAGGACATAGCCGACGGCGCCCGCTTCGATGCAGGCAAGGACATCGGAATCGAGGTCGCGCACACCGATCGCGAGCAGCCGTGCTTCCGGGGCGGCCTCCGCGAGCGCCCGCAACGTGCCGATCCCACTGCTCCTGGTGACGTCCACCAGAACGACGTCGGGCTCGGCGCTGCCAAGCAGTGCGACTGCCTCGGCTCCGGTCGCTGCGCACCCGACGACGTCCAGCCCGAGACGCGGCAACGCGCGGGCAAGTGCGTCGCGGTAGAGCCCGATCTCCACCACGAGGGCGACGTGAGTCAGGCGGTCGCCCCTCATTCCGGGGTCCCCCCATCTCGCCGCAGCAACGATTCCATGCGCGTCGCGACCACGCGTCCTTCCCGTCGTTGCCTTCGGGCTACGGTAGGTCTCCTGCGGTACTTAGTCAAGCTCCACGGGGGATCGAAGGAACTAGTACCTCCCTGTCTCGGCGGAGAGATCCGATTTGCATCGACCGGTCCATAGTCAGCCTGAGATGGCCTGGCTAGCGTCATGTCTTCAAAGCCGTAGATCGTCGCGGACGCGACACCTGCGACGAGTTTTCGCAGTAGCCGTGCTGCGAGTGCGCCACGCCCGATTCTGGGGCGGGTGTGCCGCGCGATCGTTCAGCCCGGCGGACGAGAGGAGGTGGGCGGCCCGAGCGCCGCACAACCGTTTAGGACCGACGAACGGGGAGGTACGACATGGCAGAAGGAATCAACCTCGAGGCGCTCCGCCAGGAGGTCAAGGAGGCGGACGCACCTTGGGAGCCAGGCGAGACCTCGATGACGAGGATTCCGGCAGCGGAATGGGAGAAGCGTCTCGGCTTCACGCCGCCCCCAGGGGAGCCGACTGTCGAGGAATTGCACGCGGCGCTGGAAAGCGGCGCGATCACTGTTGAGCACGAGCTAGCAGAGAGCGTCGGCGCGCCGGCGTCATTCGATCTGCGCAATGTGGGCGGCAAGAGCTACGTCACGAAGATCAAGGACCAGGGAGGGTGCGGGTCCTGCGTCGCGTTCGGCAGCGCCGCGGCGGTCGAGTCGACAGCGTCGTACGAGCGGCGCGATCCTAACCTGATCATCGATCTTTCCGAGGCACAGCTCTTCTACTGCTACGCGAAGGCCGAGGGTCGCAACTGCAGCAACGGGTGGTGGCCGGAACGAGCGCTGATTGCGATCCGGGACAAGGGTCTGACGTTCGAGGACTACTTCCCCTACACGGCCGGTGACCAGAACTGCAACGTCAACGCCGACTGGCCGAACCGCAACGCAAAGATCACATCGTTCAAGCACCTGACGTCCACCGCGGCGATGAAGGACTGGATCTCGACGCACGGGGCCCTCGCGGCCTGCTTCATCGTGTACCAGGACTTCCGCGCCTACAAGAGCGGCATCTACAAGCACGTGTCCGGCAACCAGGTCGGCGGCCACTGCGTCTCGATCATCGGTTACGACGACGGAGGTGGCTACTGGATCTGCAAGAACAGCTGGGGTAGCGGCTGGGGCGAATCCGGGTTCTTCAGGATCGCGTACGGCGAATGCGGTCTCGAGACCTGGGCCGGCCCATGGGGAGCCACCGGTGTGGTTCTGACGCAGTGGCTCAGCAATCGCAAGGTGCAAGGGCTCTGGGCGCACGAGTCGCCCCGCAACGCGTGGGTGTACCTCTCGGCGGCGGGCTGGAAGAAGCTCTCCCCGACGGACGACGACGTGCTCCTGACGATGCTGGCCGACATGATCGCCGCCAAGGCGGCGTCGCGACCGGTGAACGTGTTCGACCAGGGCGGGACGATCAAGCTCGCCTATGTCCTCTAGGGAGGTGAAGCCGTGTCAGACGTGATCACTGAAACAGAGGCCCGCCCGACGGAGTCGCCACCCGGGGCCGGCGACGGCAATGGAGCCGGGACCGGAACGGGGACGGTGGCCCCGCCCCGCGAGCTCGACGATCTCGCCGGCCAGCTGTTCGCCGGCGCGGCCGCCGCCGCGGGAACAGGCGAGGCGGAACCCACTCTCCAGCCGCCGACCGCGGCAGTGACCGGGGACGGAGTCGGGCTGTGGGTCTCCAACAAGCAGATCGATGCGCTGTACTCGACGTATGCCGCTCGCTTCTCGTGGATGCACGTCGCGGGTGGCGTGTGGCGGCGTTTCTCCCCTGTGTCCGATAGCGGCGTGGCAGCTTTGGCGCTGCTTGCGGCGCATGCACGCGACCGGGGGCGGCCTGTGAACTACCGCGAAGAGGCCGACCAGCTCGTCCACGAGATGTACGTCTGGTAGAGGATGACCGGGCGCGGGCGAATCCGCCCGCGCCCGGCCTCAGCGTGCGCGAGTTCGCGGACACAGATCGAGTCACCGTCGAGATCGGCGAGCCGTTCGTCGTCGTGCTGCCGGATAACGGGCCTGGTGGCTACTTCTGGCGCGTTGCCGACCTCCCTGCCACGCTTCGCGTTCGACGCGAGGACGATCTAGCCCCCGGAGTCGGGGCGCCTGGAGCGACCGGCGAGAAGGTTTTCGAGCTCGAGGCGACGGAGCCTGGGGTGTTCACGGTGCGCTTCGAGCGCCGGCGCGACTGGGAGCCAGGCGCCGATCGTGAGCGAACGCTGGTAGTAGACGTCGCCGGCTCGTAACGGCGTCCCACCGCGGCGCTCGTGCACAAACCGGTTGGATCGGTGCGCGGTACGTTAGCCAGGTGCGCGCGCTGATCAAGGAAAAGCGGGAGGTGGCGAAGGGAACGCTTCAGGTCACCTTCGACCTGCTCGGACAAGAAGTTGACTTCAAGCCGGGCCAATATTTCTGGGTCACCCTGCTGGATCCGCCCTACGAGGACGAGAAGGGCCCCCGGCGGCACATTACGGTCGTCACCTCGCCAAACGAGCGCGGTGTGCTCGGCCTCTGTACGCGCCTGCGCGACAGCGCCTTCAAACGCTCCCTCGCTGAGCTGCCAATCGGAGCCGAGGTCGACGTCGAGCAACCAAAGGGGAGCTTCCTCCTGCCCGAGGAGACGGATCAGCGCTACGTGTTCATCGCCGGCGGGATCGGAATCACGGTCTTCCGTTGCATGCTCCGTTACATCGCCGAGGAGCAGCTTCCTCACCGAGTCACGCTCATCTACTCCAACCGCGACCGCGAGTCCGCCGCCTTTCTCGATGAGCTCGCCGAGCTCGAGCGAGTCAACCCAAACTTCCGGCTCGTCCTCACGATGACGGCTGACCCGGGCTGGGACGGCGAGTCAAGACGGATCGACGCCGAGCTCCTCCATGACCACCTCGGCGACGAGCTGCAAGCCCTCACCTACTTGATCGCCGGTCCTCCCGCCATGGTCGAGGCAGTCGTCGGGACGCTTCAGGCCGCCGGCGTCCCCGAGGAGCAACTCCGGCCCGAGCGATTCAGCGGCTACTAGACACGACAGCCCGGGCGATCCAGCTACGCGATTTCCATCCGTCTAACCCGTCGCTGTGACGGCAGCCTCGGCGTCGACGATGCCGAAGCCTGAGTAGACATTCTTGAGCGGCCGTCGTAGCTTTGGGCACGTGCCTCCAAAACCCAAGCCGCCACGCCGGCGAAGGTTCGGTTACCTCGTCTGGGGCATCGCGGCCGCCGTCATCGTGGTGCCTGAGCTGTACGCAGCATTTGCGCACGAGGACGTCGCCTGGTTCACGACGATCTCGCACATGACTGGCCATCTCGAGCGGCACCACGTCTGGGTTGAATTGCTCGTCGTCGCGATCATCGTCCTGGCGGTCTTCTCTGCATTCAGGGTCCCGCCGCAACTTCCTGAAGCCAGAGCCAAGGCTCGGAGCAAGGCTGAAGCAGACGGCCCGGCGGACCCAGGCCGCACCGTTGGCGGGCGGCTCACGCTGCGGGCCGACAAGCGAGCCACGCCCACCGAAGCGGACAAGTTCGATGCCGACGAGGCATCGAAATGGTTCGTCGTAGCCGCAATCGTGTCCCTTGCCGCGATCGCTCTAGCGACTCTGGCCGTCGTCGAGTGGTGGCCTGACAAAGATCATGTTCACTACCACGCGGCGTATGTTCTCTACGGGCTTCTCGGCATCTTCTGGGTCCTGATCCCAACGAGCGTGGCGATCGTGTGGGGCGAAGATGCGTTCCCGACACTCTTTCGCACCGTCAACAACCTCGAGGAGTGGGTGCGGCCCTGGTCACCGCGAGGGCATCCAGTCGGACTCATGATCGCTTGGCTACTCGAGTACGCGGTGCTCGCGGGCCTCGTGATTCTGCTCTTACACCTGACCTTCTACCCATATCCGAGCATCACGAAGATCATCAATCCAAACGGCTGACCTCACCCTGATTCTCTTGCGGCGCCGGTTTCAGGCTTCAGAGGGCAGGCGTTTCGACGCGCACGCCGAGCTCCCGCGCAAGCCTGGCACGCACGAGATGGCCCTTGTCCTCGGCCACCCTGATCGCGTTCGCCGCCGCCACCCGCGCCTCGTCGGCCCGCCCGGCGAGCTGCAAGACCTCACCAAGCGTCATCCACGCATACCAGTGCCCGTGGAGAAAGTCCGTGCCCTCGACGAGCTCGACCGACTCACGCGCCAGACGCTCCGCATCGTCAACGCTGCCGCGGCCCGCAAACACCTTCGCACGCACACCGCGCCAAAGCAACTGCGAGTAGACATCCTCGCTGCCTGCCGCTCCCGAGATCGCCACCGCCAGATCGTCCGCCTCGTCGACACGGCCCTGAGCGTAGATCGCCTCGGCCAAGATCCCGTCGACGGTTGGGAGCCACGCCATCTCCTTGATTTCGCTCAATGTCTCGTGCCCCCAGCGAAGTTTCCTCTCGGCCGCCGCGGCGTCGCCGCGCCAAAGGTCGACCCAGCCCGCGAACTGCGTCAGCGGTCCTGCGATCCAGACGGTCAGCCCGAGCTCCTCCAGCAGCGACTTCGACTGCGCGATCAGCCTCTGCGCTTCGTCGAATCTGCCCAGCCCCGCCTCGAGCTCTGCCTGCACGAAGAGCGCAGTGGACAGGACCTTCTTGTCGCCTCGTGCACGGTCGATGACGCTCCGGCACCGCTCGAGCGCCTCGTCCGCGGGTGTCGGCCCCGCCCAGACGCAGATCGGCACCCACGAAAGGCTCTCGAGCTCATCGCGTAGGTTCCCGGCTCGATGTGCGTGCACGCTCGAGCGCTCCCACGCCTCCTCCGAGGGCCGGAACTGCGTCGTGTACAAGTGGACGAGCCCCAAGAGTGACCAGCTCTTCGACAAGCCCTGTTCGTCACCGAGCTGCTCGAAAACGCCGATCCCGCGCGTCGCTTCGTTCATCGCGTCCTCCGCCCAGCCTTCAGGACTCGTGAACAGCCGGATCCAGAGCCCGACGAGCGCGGCATGAGCCTTGACGCCTGGATCGCCGGAGTCGGCAGCCGCAGTGTTCATGTCTACTGAGACCGTCTCGAGCCGTGTGAAGTCGCCTGTTTCGATCAGGGCAAACGCCAGCGCCGGCAGGCAGTCGAGCCTCACCGGATCCGTCGCCGGCAGCAGGGAGATCGCGCGCGTCAGGAGGTTCACGGCGGCAGGCATGTCGCCGCGAGCGAACGCCTGTCTCCCGGCGGTCGCAAGCAGCGCGCTCCCCCGCCGGCCGAGCATGTCGGCTCGTTCGTTCCTCGCCCCGAGATCGAGCAGCGCCTTGTGCGCTTCCTCGAGGTGATAACCGAGGATGCTCTCGAGGTCCCCCGTCCGGTCTTCGACTTTGGCTTCGAACCAGTCGACGAGCGACTCGTGCAGATCCGCCCGCGTGGCCTTCGGGATGCCGAGGTACGCGGCGTCGCGTACGAGGATGTGCGCGAAACGGAAGGCGTCCTGTTGGCGCGGCTCCGTTCGATCGGGACGGATCAGCTCCTTGCGTACGAGAGACTGGAGCGCATGTGTCAACTCCTCCCGCTGAGGTTCCGGAGAGAGCGCGTCGAGCGCGCTCCACCAGAACACGCGCCCGATCACGGACGCGCGCTCGAGCACCGCTCGTTCTGCCTCCGGCAGGCGATCGAGGCGCGCGCTGAGCAGCGTCTGGATCGTGGTGGGGATCGAGAGATCCGAGATGTCCGCGGTCACCGTCCACGAGCCGTCGGTCGGCTCGAGCAGCCCGTCGTCCACGAGCATCCGCAGCGTCTCTTCGACGAACAACGGATTTCCCTCGGCGACCTCGGCGATCCGCGCACGCGCGCTGCGCGGAACGTCTGCACCGCCGACGAGGTTCGTGATCAAGCCATCGCTCTCGGCGTCGGTTAGGGCCGCGAGCGAAACGAATCTGCTGTTCGGGTTGGTCGCCATCCATGCCGGCCGCTGTTCGAGCAGCTCCGGGCGTGTCAGACACACGATCAGGATCGGCGCATCCTGAATGAAGACCGCGAGGTACTCGAGCAGGTCGAGGAAGGTCGGTTCTGCCCACTGAATGTCGTCGAACACGACCACGAGGCCCTGCTCGCCGAGCTGCTCGAAGAGTCGGCGCACGGCCCAGAACGTCTCCTGAATTCCCGGTGCAGCGCCGAGCCCGAGCACGCCCGAGAGTCTTTCCCGAACAAGGTCGGCGTCTTCACCCGGAGGGACCAGGCTGGTGATCCGAGCGCGGACCTCGTCCGCCGTGTCGTCGTCGCCCACGCCCGCGGCGTCGCGCAGGACCTCGGCGAGCGGCCAGAACGTGATCCCTTCGCCGTAGGGGAGGCACCGGCCGCGGGCCACGGTCGCACGCATGCCGACGATGCTCACGAACTCACTGGTCAGCCGCGACTTGCCAACGCCTGCCGCCCCGACGACCGTCACGAGCCTGCACGCTCGGTTGCCGCTGGATTCCTCGAACGTCGCCTTGAGGAGGTCGAGCTCTGCGTCACGTCCCACCAGCGGGGAGTCGAGCCGACGGCTCCAACCCGGCGCGCCCGGAACCACGTCGAGCACGCGCCACGCGCGCACCGGCTGAGCCTTGCCCTTGGCGTCGATCGGCGCCGCCCCCTCGAACACGAAGGCGTCCCGGACGAGCCGGTGGGTCGTCTCGCCGACGAGGATTTCCTCAGACTGCGCCGACTGCTCGAGCCGTGCGGCGGTGTTGACTGCGTCGCCGACGACGAAGCTCTGCCCCCGACTCGGGTCGCCGGCGATCACCTCGCCGGTGTCGATGCCTGTGCGGTTCGCGATCGTGACGCCCCACGTACGCTCGAACCCCTCGTTCAGCCGCGCGAGCTCCGTGTTCATCTCGACGGCAGCCCGAACCGCGCGCAGCGCATCGTCCTCGTGCAGGAGTGGGACGCCGAACACCGCCATTACCGCGTCGCCGATGAACTTCTCGACGGTGCCACCGTGCCGTTCGACGACGGTCTGGACGACCTCGAAGTACTGAGACATGACGGCCCGGATCGACTCGGGATCGAGCGTCTCGCCGAGCGGTGTCGAGTCTGCGACGTCGGAGAACAGGATCGTCACGGTCTTGCGTACTTCCGTCCTCGTGCTGTCTCTTGCGGACATGCCGCCCCCAGACCCGTCGACCGGAGCCATTGTGGTCACAAACCCACAGGCAGGGCAATCGAAAACCGGTGTTGTCCTGCTTGACACAGGCTCGAAAACGGAGTAGGACGGCCTAGTCGGCGACCGAGGAAGGTGATTCTGTGGCGCATGCAAAGGACGACGACGTCAAAGCGCTGGACAAGGCGTTGAAGGAGATAAGGAAGGACGCTGCTGCGTTCAAGAGCGACCCTAAGGGTGCGGTGCCTGAGCTGGACCAAACTGCGGCGAACGCGTTCGCGGACATGACTCCGACGGAGTTGCAGGGTCTCGCCGAGGCGGATGACAACATGAGGAAGGTTGGATATGCGGTTTCGGCCGGTGGCGTCAGCGTAAGGATGGTCTAGCCCTGGCAGCCGTAGGTGCCGCCACCGCGGCGGATCAACTTCGCTTGAAGATCAAGTTCATGGAGCCGGAGTTGACCGGCGTCACGCACTTGCTCGTCAGCGATCCAAGAGTTCCACAGCTGTATCGTGACTACCTCGTCGCCTGTCACGGCATCCTGCGCGCGACGATCCCGCTATTGCAGACCGCTCGGCGCGAGGCGCTCGCGCGTGACGAGTCAGCCTCGCGAACGCTGGCGTCGTATCTCGAGACGCACATTCAAGAAGAAGCGGGCGAGGACGAGTGGCTTCTCCAGGACCTCGAAGTGCTTGGCGTGGACCGTTCGACTGTCTTTGAGCACGTCCCTTCACCGCAGGTGGCGCGTCTCGTGGGTGCTCAGTATTACTGGGTGCTTCACGTAGACCCGATCGCGATTCTTGGCTATCTCGCCGCGCTGGAACGTGACCCGCCTTCACTCGAATTCATCGATGACCTCGTTCTGCGAACCGGACACGACCGGGCGGCGTTTCGGACGCTCATCGCCCACGCGGCGCGCGATCCGGACCACGCCGAGGAACTCGACGACCTACTCGATCGCATCGAGCTCAACGAGGAGCAGTGGCTCCTCCTTACCCTCAGCGCGATAAACAGCGTTCACATGCTCGCGATGGTGCTAAAGGAGATCGTCCAGCCGGCCGTTGTGGCCCCGGGCGGAATCGAGCCAGCGCACGTGGGTTTGGAGACTGCGTCAGGTGCGTTGGGGATCTCCGGTGCGAGCACGATTACGACCTTCGCGAGCGGCGGCGGCCCCGCTGCTGGCGATGGCGGCCCGGCGACCGAACGGTGACTGTGCCGCGCTGATGCTCCCAGCCTCACATAATCCGAACCATACGGTCACGCTCGAAGCCGGTGGTTTCGGCCTTCTTGCTGATCGACGCGGCCTCGGAAGCGATTCCTAGGCGGCGACGCCGAGGAGCGCCGTGGTCTCGCCGAGCAGGGGCGCCGCGCCCAGACGCGCGAATGCGCGGAGCGCTTCGGTCTTACCCGCGCCGATTCCGCCGGTGATCGCGACCGCGACGGGTC
>Ga0184632_10000408_pt1 | contig 16694 bp, 12 predicted proteins | sample PLM31_50_b1_FD_133153 | JGI IMG/M metagenome (GOLD analysis project Ga0184632, IMG submission 133153) | Groundwater sediment microbial communities from an aquifer in East River, Colorado, USA - PLM3-1_50_b1 | ecosystem: Environmental > Terrestrial > Soil > Riparian zone | place: USA: East... | reverse complement strand
TACATGCACGGCGAAGAAGGGTTTGCCCGTTTCTTCACCTATATGAACCTCTTTATGGCCTCCATGCTGGTGCTGGTGATGGGCAACAACTATGTGGTGCTGTTCATCGGGTGGGAAGGCGTCGGACTCTGCTCGTACCTGCTGATCGGATACTACTACGACAGGGTCTCGGCGGCCCAAGCTGCCACCAAAGCTTTCGTGGTGAACCGCATCGGCGACGCCGGCTTCCTCGTCGCGATCTTCCTGGTGTTTGCCAATTTTCAAACCCTGGATTACACCGAGGTGTTCGTGCAGGCGACCAATCCAAGTTCCGGGCTGGATTCGACGACCGCCGCGGCCATCGCGATCTGTCTCTTGATCGGCGCGATCGGCAAATCCGCGCAGCTGCCGTTGTACACCTGGCTGCCGGACGCGATGGAAGGTCCGACGCCGGTCAGCGCCTTGATCCATGCGGCGACCATGGTGACCGCCGGCGTATACATGGTAGTGCGCAACCATGCGATTTACGACCTTGCCCCCAGCGCATTGCTCTTGGTGGGCATCATCGGGGGAGCCACGGCGCTCTTCGCTGCCACGATCGCCCTTGTGCAGAACGACATCAAGCGGGTGCTCGCGTACTCGACAGTGTCGCAATTGGGCTTCATGTTTCTGGCCTGCGGCGTGGGTGCGTATACGGCGGCGATCTTCCATTTGGTGACGCACGCCTTCTTCAAGGCATTGCTGTTCCTCTCCGCCGGTTCGGTGATCCATGCCTTAGCCGGCGAACAGGACATCCGCAAGATGGGCGGGTTGTGGAAGATCATCCCGACGACCTATTGGGTGTTCCTCATCGGAACCGCAGCCATCGCAGGGTTCCCGTTTCTATCCGGGTGGTGGAGCAAGGATGAGATTCTCGGCCATGCCTTTACGCACGGCCATTATGCGCTCTGGCTCCTCGGAGCTGTCGCCGCCTTCTGCACTGCGTTCTACATGTCCCGGTTACTGTACCTGACCTTCTACGGACCATCGCGTGTAGACGAGCATGCGGCGCATCACATCCATGAATCCCCTCCGGTCATGCTGGCGCCACTGGTGATCCTTGCGGTTCTCTCCGTCGTCGGAGGGCTTATTGGAGTGATTCCCGGCGGCTTGGAGAACGGCTGGTTCCACCAGTTCTTGCGGCCAGTTGTCTCCTTGGCCGGCGCCGGTGAGGCGCATGAAGCAGGAGGCCTCCTGCCGTTCGTGCTCATGACGTTGACCACCGTGATCGCGCTGGCCGGCTGGTTCACCGCGCATTATTTCTACGAATTGAATCCCGGCGCGCCGGATCGCCTTCGCGACAGGATGGCCGCGGCGTACACCATCCTCTTGAACAAGTACTGGGTGGATGAGATCTACGATAAAGCCTTCGTGCAGAGCAGCAAGAATCTTGGCCGCGAGCTGGACGCCGTGGATACCGGCGTGCTCGACGGCGCGGTGACCGGCGTGTGGCGCCTGACCGAAATGGGGGCGGCAGCCTCCACCTGGTTCGAAAAGTACGTCATCTACGGCGGTATTAATGTGGTCGGCTACAGCAACCACATCGCCGCGCACATCTTGAGAAAATTGCAGTCCGGCCTTGTGCACCACTACGCGAGCATCCTGGTTGCAGGCTTCGTCATACTTGTGAACCTCATTGTCCTGTTCCTGTGGGTGAGAGGCGGCTTGTGATTCTGAACGAGATCTCGGCCGCGCAGCAGATCGGCTTTCCCATTCTGTCCCTGCTTACGTTTCTTCCGTTAGCCGGAGCTGTTCTCATCTGGCTGCTGCAGACAGACGAAGACCTGATCCGGAAGACGGCACTGGGGATCGCCGGGCTGGAGCTGTTCATTTCGGTGCTGCTGCTGTGGCACTTTGCGCCGCAGACCGCCGACATTCAGTTTGCCGAGCGGTCTGCCTGGATCCCGGCGATCGGGGTCGGCTATCACCTTGGAGTGGACGGGATTAATCTCCTGTTTATCCCGTTGACCGCCTTCCTCACCGTGTTGATCATGCTCTATTCGTGGGAAGGGGGAGAGGTCCTGCTCAAGCCGTATTTCATGTCCCTGCTGGGTCTTGAGGGGACCATTATCGGGGTGTTTGCGTCCCTCGACCTGTTCCTGTTTTTTGTGTTCTGGGAGTTGATGTTGATTCCTAGTTATTTCCTGATCAAGCTCTGGGGCACCGGCCCCCAGCGGCAGTACGCGGCGCTGAAATACGTCCTGTACACGCTCTCAGGTTCGGTGCTGATGCTGGTCGGGATCGTACTACTCAACCTGAACTTTCATGCCGACGCGGTGATGCATGGCACACAGCCCCTGTACTCATTCGATTACCTGGATCTTCTTACCGTGCCGATCGCGCGGGATCAACAGACCCTGATCTTTTTCCTTTTGTTCTTTGGGTTCGCCTTCAAGGCGCCGCTGATTCCGTTCCATACCTGGCTGCCGACCGTCTTGGTGGAGGGGCCCTTCGTCATGAGTGTGATTTTGGCCGGCGTGAAGCTCGGCACGTACGGGTTTATTCGGTTCAGCCTCCCGCTGCTTCCGGATGCATCGGTGGAATGGATGTGGGTCATGGCGGGTTTGGGTATAGCCGCTATTATCTATGGCGCCTTGATCGCGCTCGTGCAGTCCGACTTCCGGAGGCTGTTGGCTTTTTCCAGCATCAGTCATTTGGGATTTGTGATGCTGGGCCTGTTTGCTCTGACGTACCAGGGTATTCAGGGCAGCCTGCTGCAAATGATTAACCTTGGTTTCTCGACAGCGGGACTTTTCTTTCTGGCCGGCTTTCTCTACAACCGCACCGGCTCCGCAGACCTCACTGCGTACGGAGGGCTGGCCCGGCAGTTGCCTCTGCTGGCCACGTTCATCCTGATCCTAGGCCTTGCGTCCATCGGGTTGCCCGGTACGAACGGGTTTGTCGGGGAGTTCCTAATCCTATTAGGGGCATTTCGCGCGCATTGGGTCCTGGCGGCTCTCGGGGTGCTGGGGGTTATCTTGGGCGCCGCGTATTTTCTCTGGTACTACGAGCGCGCCTTCTTCGGACCGGTGGCCGCGAGAGTGACAGAACCCCTTCACGATCTGCGTCCGCGCGAATGGGGCATCGCGGTGGCGTTGTGCGTGATGATCTTTTGGATCGGCCTCTATCCCGCCCCGTTCCTGAACATGATCAACGGCTCGGTGCAAAAGCTCACCGAGCGGGTACAGCAAGCCTCCGTCGTCAAGGCGGTTGAAGCAAAACCGTGACCGAAAGTATTCTCCTCAGCATCATCTTGTTTGCGCCATTTGCGGGCGCCATCGTCCTGCTGTTCATTTCCAACCGCCGGCCGCTGCTGGTTCGACAGGTGGCGGTGGTCTTCTCCGGCATCTCGTTTGTTGCATCGTTCATTCTGCTGTTCGCCTTCGATTGGGAAAAAGGCGGCTATCAGTTCCAGCAGAACTATCTCTGGTCGGAGCAGCTGGGCATCCAGTTCCATCTGGGCGTTGACGGCATCGGCGTGCCGATGGTACTGGCCTCCTCAATCTTATTGTTCACCGGCGTCTTCATCTCTTGGCATATCAAAGACCGGACCAAAGAGTTTTACGCCTTTCTGCTGGTGCTCGCCGGCGCCACCATCGGGGTGTACGTCTCGCTGGATCTCTTCTTCCTCTACTTCTTTTATGAGATGTCGGTGATTCCGATGTACCCCCTGCTCGGCATCTGGGGGAGCCACACCAAGGGTTACTTGGAGATGACGAATCAGGACGGAAAGGAGCTCCGGAACTCGCCCGGCTTCATCTTCAATTTCGCCCGCAACAGCAAAGAGTATGCTGCGATGAAGCTGACCCTGTTCCTCTCTGCGGGCGCGGTCGTCGCGCTCATGGGCATCCTGTTGATCTACAAGTTCTCAGGGCTTCATACCTTCGACATTCCGGTTCTTGCCGAAAAGGCGCATTTCGACGGCACGCTCGCGACGATCATCTGGCTGCTCTGCTTCTTTGGCTTCGCCTCGATTGCGCCGCTCTGGCCGCTGCATTCCTGGTCGCCGGTCGGGCACGCTGCCGCGCCGGCCGCAACCAGTATGTTGCACGCCGGGGTGCTGATGAAGCTGGGCCATTTCTCGATCATCCGGACCAACTTTCAGATTCTGCCGGACACCACCTATGAGTTGATGCCGATCGCCGCGGTCCTGTGCGTCTTTAGCATCCTGTACGGGGGCTACGTGGCGTATTTCGCCCGGGACACGAAGTATGTCATCGGGTACAGCAGCTCCAGCCACATGGGCTATGTGTTTCTCGGCATGGCGGCCTTGGACTACATCAGCCTCACCGGCGCGGTCCTGTATATGTTCGCGCATGCGCTGGCCACCGGCATGCTGTTCGCCATGGCCGGCTGGATCTATGACCAAACCCATACCCGGGATATCCCTTCACTGGGCGGCCTGGTTGCAAAGATGCCGTTTCTGGCCGGCGCCTTCCTCGTAGCCTGCATGGCTTCCATCGGGATGCCCGGGACGGTGAATTTCGTCGCCGAGGTGATGATCGTGCTGGGAAGCTGGGCCAAGTATCCGGTCCAGACCATCATCGCCGTCCTTGGCATCGTGTTGACGATGGCCTATCTGTTTCGAATGATGCGCGGGGTCTTCTATGGCTCCTTAAGCGAGCTCAGTCATCATGCCCACGATACGCTGGCGTGGGTGGATCGCGTGCCCTTATTCATTCTGATGGGGACCAGCATCATCTTCGGCATCTTCCCCGGCCAGTTGCTGCGTGTCATTCGATCGGGAGTGGATCCCATTTTGGCGAAGATCATCCAGGTCGCGCCGATTGCAACCCACGCGGTCGGAGCCGGCCTGCCATGACGTTTGACCTCAGCCTCTCGCTCAGCGACCTGTTGCTGATGCTCCCCGAGTTGTGGATTACGATCTGGATCTGCGTCGTGCTGTGTCTGAATTTCGTGATCCGGCGGCTCACCACGCGAGATATCGGGTGGCTCAGTGTCGGGGGCCTGGGCCTGGCGCTTGGTTTCCTGCTCTGGTACTACGCGGCCGGCACTCAGGGAGTTCTGTTCAAAGGCATGTTTGTGCTGGACCGACTGGCGCTGTTCTTCAAAATCTTCGTAGTCGGAGCCGGGATACTCGTGATCATGTCCTCGATGGATTTCGTGGGCCGGTTCCGCTTTTTTAAAGCGGAGTATTACTTCCTGGTGATGATGACCGTGCTGGCGATGATGTTCATGGCCTCGGCCAACGATCTCCTCTCGGTCTTCGTCACGTTGGAGTTTGCGAGCTTCGGCTTTTATGTGCTGGTGCCGTATCTCCGAGAGGATCTGCGCTCCAGTGAGGCGGGGCTAAAGTTTTTCATTCTGGGGATTCTCGCTGCCGCTATCCTCGTCTACGGGATCAGCCTCATCTACGGCGAAACCGGGCAGCTGATCCTCTTAGATATTGCGACGGCAAGCCCGGAACTCACACCGGGGCTGATGGTCGGATGGGCCCTCATCTTCGCGGCGCTCGGCTTCAAAATAGGCGCGGCGCCCCTCCATAGCTGGATTCCGGATACCTACCACGGCGCGCCCACGCCCGTGACTGCGTTTCTCTCGATCGCGCCAAAAGGCGCCGCCTTTGCGATCATGCTGCGGATATTTTTCTCCACGCTCCCCTCGTACAAGGCGGAATGGGTTTGGTTGATGATCGCCACTTCGATCCTCTCGATGCTGTACGGCAACATTGTCGCCATCGCGCAGCGCAACATTAAACGGATGCTGGCCTACTCCGGGATCGCGCAAATCGGAACGATCTTGATCGGGATGGCGGCGGGTACCAGGACGGGGGCGGACTCGGTCCTGTTCTATCTTCTGACGTACCTGTTCGCGAACCTCGGAGCTTTTGCGGTGGTGATCGCGTTCAGTCAGTCCACAAACACCGATGAGATCGAGGACTACAGCGGGCTGAACCGCCGCTCGCCCTTTCTGGCGTTTGCCATGCTGATCTTCTTACTGTCGCTCGCCGGCATCCCCCCGCTCGCCGGCTTTGTCGGCAAGCTCTACGTGTTCATCGCAGCAATCGAAGAAGGGCTCTACACCCTCATTACTGTTGCCCTGGTCAGTATCATCATCTCGATGTACTACTACATCATCGTGGTGAAGAAGATGTACATCAACGAACCGATGGACCCGACTCCGATTCTGGTCCCGGGACCGCTGAAGGCAGTCATTTTCATCAGCCTCGCCGGGACGTTCATCCTGGGAGTGTGGCCTCAACCCTTCATGGACTTCACTGTCGCGGCCACGACGATCTTCTCGCACCTCGGGCCCGCGCCCCTTGCTACGCTCTTGCCGTAATCAATCCGATAAGGCGGATTGATCCTCGTCCTCTCAGCCTCTTATCCTTAAATGCCACCCCCTCGGTTCATTTTAGACGTGGGTCTGCCGCGGAGCAGCGCGGATGTGTGAATCCTTCATGCTGTTGACTCTACCAGTCTTTTAAACGAAGATACCTTTACTAGTTATTTACACGAAAATTGCTGAAGGGGAGGGATGGGCTATGAGTTTCGCGTCAACAGGGCGTCTGCTGATCATTATCGCAGTGTTCGCATTCGTCGGTCAGGTCGGAGTTGCAGGAGCGGCGGACGAACCCAAGAAGGAGAAGAAAGTGGTCAAAGCCGCCGGTCCCGTTGGCCAAATGGGCGGCGGCATTCAAAGCACGAAAGCTTCAGGCGCCGACAAGGTTGCGAAGTCGCGGAGTTGCTCCGGCGTGACCCCCAAGATCAAGAAGGTCACCCCGGATCAAGGAACTACCGGCGACAAGGTCACCATTAGCGGGGAAAACTTTGGCGAACCTGGGTGTATCAGCGGCGTGTCATTCGGCCCCGGCAGTCCGGCGAAATTCACACAGCGTGATGAGGGAACGGTGAGTGTCACGGTTCCTGAAGGGAAGCGAGGCCTTGAGATGCTGACCCTCACCGGCTTCACCGGCGAAGACTCCAAGCCTTTCCTGCGGAAATAGACCCTGCCTCGTAGTGTTCCAGCTTGCGCCGCCTGCGCTTCGGGGCGGCGCACGGGTGCTTTTATCCCTGACAACGCGGTTCCGCGTATAATGTCGTCAGTGAAGCGCGACCCAGGACCGTTGTGAAGATCCAGCTGCCCGCGCACTACATTGAGAACGAGGCCTCGCTACGAGAGCTGGCTGATCGGCTTCGCGACACTGATCGTCTCGCCATTGATACGGAATTCATGGGCGAGGATTCCTATGCGCCCCGACTGGAGATCGTTCAGGTGGCGACGAAGGACCTCGTCGCCATTATTGATCGCCGCGCCGTGCCGGCGCTCGATCGGTTCTTGGAGCTGCTCACCGATAGCCGCATTCTTAAAATCATGCATGCTGGGCGGCAGGATCTCGAGATCTTTTCCGGCGAGACCGGCATCACGCCCACCCCTATCTTCGATACGCAGGTCGCCGCGGCGATGGTGGGGTACGGAACCCAGATCGGCTACGCGCAACTCGTGCAGCAAGTAGTCGGCGTCTCTTTGGAGAAGACCGAGACCTTCACCAACTGGGCCCAACGGCCGCTCACCCCGCAACAGGTGGAATATGCGCTGGAAGACGTGTGCCATCTATTTGCGCTCCATGCTCATCTGATTGAGCGACTCACGGTGCTCGGTCGGCTCGAATGGGCTGAGGAGGAGTTCCGGCGCTTACAGGTCGCCTCCGGCGAGGAGGCGCGCGCGGCGAATCTTCGGTACCAGCGCATCCGAGGATGGGAAGGATTGAAGCCGCGCGCCAGAGGCGTATTGCAGGAGCTCGCAGTCTGGCGCGAGCATGAGGCACAAAAGCGCGACCGGCCGCGCGGGCGCGTGGTGCGGGATGACATTCTCCTCGAGATTGCCCGCCGTGGGCCGGCGACGATCGAAGCGTTGCGGGGGCTGCGCGGCATACAGCCTTCGCACGTCGAGAAGCACGGCGAGGCCTTGGTGGCGGCGGTCCAGCGCGGTATGCGCGTCCCGGAACGTGAGCTACCCCAGGCCGAGAAGCGTCGGCGCATGGATCCGGAATCCGCAGGCCTGGCCGATCTGCTGGGCACCGCGCTCAAAGTGCGCGCGGTGGAAGCCTCGATCTCCCCGCAGCTGCTGGCCACATCAGCCGACCTTGAAGTGTTCGCGCTGGAGCGCGGGCGCGGTGCTGCCGAAAAGTTGCCGATTCTCCAAGGCTGGCGGCGCGCGATGGCCGGCGAGCATTTGCTCCACGTCATGGAAGGCAAGCTGACCGTCGGTTACGATCCCGAGACCGGGCAGGTGAGACTCTTCGAGCGGTAGTCCCCACACTCTCATCCTCGCCCAACATGCCGGCGCAGATGGTTTCTTGGGAACCTCGCCAGGAAACTACTTCTGCGTGATCACGAAGACGCCGTCGCGAAGCGGCAGCAGGACGGCGGTCACGCGAGGGTCGGTGGCGACGGTCCGGTTCAATTCCTGAATGGCAGCGGTTGCAGGGTCCGCCGAAGAATGCTTCAGCACTTCTCCGCTCCAGAGCACATTATCAATCAGGATCACGCCGCTGGGCGCCAGCAGCTCGAGGCCTCGCCGGTAATATGCCACGTAATTGGCCTTGTCCGCGTCGATGAAGATCAGGTCAAAGGCGCCGGAGAGATCGGCCATCGTATCGAGGGCCGGGCCTATTCGGACTTCAATCTTTTTGCCGTGCGGGCTACGGTCCCAGAACGTGTGTGCCATCGAGGCTGAGTCCGGATCAATCTCGCAGGTGATGACCGTGCCGTCATCGGGGAGAGCTTCGGCCATGGCCAGCGCGCTGTACCCTGTGAACGTACCGATCTCCAGCACGCGGCGAGCCTTCACTGCCTTGACCATCACTTTCAGAAAGCCCGCCTCCAAAGGCCCGACCAGCATCTGGGGCGCCTCTTGGGTACGATAGGTCTGCTCTCGGATCATCCGGCACACGTCCGATTCGGGGATGGAATGAGCGGTGGCATAGGCTTCGATCTCAGGCGCGACCAGCGGCTTCATCGGCTTTCTCGCTCCTCTTGAACAGTGTGGCTGCACTCACGACCAGGACGCCGCTGCGGACCGCTACGAATTCTGTCCTGAGGCGGGCATCAGATGCGATGATGCGGCCCAGTTCCTGGATGGCGGCGATAGCAGGATCCAGCTTGGGATCAACACTCCCCAGCCGCAGTCCTTGCATGTTATCAATCAGCAGGACGCCGGAGGGGGCGAGCAACGCCATCGCGTGCTGATAGTACGACACGTAATTGGCCGTGTCGGCATCAATGAAGATGAGATCGAAAAGTCCGGTCAATCCGGGAAGAATCTCGAGCGCGGGGCCCACCCGGAGGTCCATCTTACCCGCATGTGCGCTGCGGGCGGCGCGCTTTCGGGCCAGCGTTGCCAACCCTGCATTAATCTCACACGTGATCAGCATCCCATCTTCCGGCAGTGCTTCAGCGATCGCCAGCGCGCTGGTCCCATCCCCGGTTCCGATCTCGAGTACCCGCCGCGGGTGAATCTTTTGCACCATCGCTTTCAGGAATGCGGCCTCTTTCACGGGCGACCTTTCAAAAGGGGACAGATTTATTTTTGCAAAGGAATTCTCACGTTTCACGAAGGCCGTTCTGAAAAAGAAATCTGTCCCCGCTACACCGGTTCGAATTCGATAGTGAAGTGTCGCAAGACCGGCGCCTGTCGGATGACGCGAAACCCGCGCAAGGTCTTGCGGAGCGCATAGACATGCGCCGCCACTTCAATGACGTAATCAATATGGCTTTGCGTGTACGCCCGCCGGGGGATTGCCAGTCGCACCAGGTCCAGCGGGGCGGGGATCTCCTGACCGTCCTCGCATCGCCCAAACATCGCGCTGCCGATCTCGCCGCCGCGGATGCCGCCGTGCTCGTAAATGGCCGAACAGAGGCTTTGCGCCGGAAATTGGTTCGGCGGGATGTGGGGCAGCAGGGCACGGGCGTCAACATAGACGGCATGACCTCCGGGCGGCTGGATCATCGGATAGCCAATGGCTGTGAGTCGTTCCGCCAGATATTCCACGGAGCGAAGGCGGTAGCGCAAATAATCCTCATCGAGCACTTCCCGGAGGCCTTGAGCGATCGCGTCGAGATCCCGACCGGCCAAACCTCCATAGGTCGGAAAGCCCTCGGTGAGAATCAACAGATTGCGTGCCTCCTGGGCCCAGCGCGCGTCGTTCATGCCCAGAAAGCCGCCGATGTTGACCAGACCGTCTTTTTTGGCGCTCATCGTGCAGCCGTCCGCAAGCCGGAACATCTCCCGCGCGATCTCGGCGGCGCTCTTGTCCGTGTAGCCGGGCTCGCGCAATTTGATGAAGTAGGCATTCTCGGCGAACCGGCACGCGTCCAGAAACAGCGGCACGCCGTATCGGTGGCACAAGTTACTGGTCTCCCGGAGGTTTTGCAGCGAGACCGGCTGCCCGCCGCCCGAGTTGTTCGTCACCGTGAGCATGCACAGCGGGACTTGGCCCGGCTGCATCTCTTTGAGGAGCCGTTCCAGGCGTCCCAGGTCCATGTTGCCCTTGAACGGATGCACGGTTTGCGGTTGCGTGCCTTCCGGAATGACGAGGTCCACCGCCTGCGCGCCGGTGTATTCGATATTCGCCCGGGTGGTATCGAAATGGGTATTGTTGGGAATGATCTTGCCCTTCCCCCCGATGCTGGAAAACAGAATCCGCTCGGCGGCCCGCCCCTGATGAGTGGGAATAATATGGGCGTAACCGGTCAGGTCTTTGACCTCCGCCTCAAAACGATAAAAGCTGTTGCTGCCGGCATAGGCATTGTCTCCCCGCATCATCGCCGCCCATTGCTCCGAAGACATTGCGGCCGTGCCACTGTCCGTCAAGAGATCAATGAGCACATCTTTCGCGCGAATGCCGAACATGTTGTGATGGGCCCGCTCTAAAATCATCCGCCGCTCTTCTGGGCTGATCATGCGGATCGGCTCGACCACCTTGATCTTGAACGGCTCGATGATGGTTTTAAACATGGTGCCTGCGGCTTCCGTAGGTGCGGGTCAGGTCATAGGAAGGCGTTTGGAACGCTTGTAGCATGTCCCGCAAGGCTGCGCAAGAACCCCGCTGGCGAGGGTCGTCACTACGGGAGCAGAATGAATCGGGAAAAAGAATTTGCTTAGCGGCGCTGGCTGGCGATGGCAGAATCGGAGAGCCGTTCTTTGCGGGCAGATCCAGAATACCGCACCAGTGGAAGGCGCACTGTCACGGTGGTTCCTCGGCCTTCCCCTTCACTGCTCATCGCGAAGGTCCCGCCCATGAGCTCAATCAGGGCGCGGGAAATCGCCAGGCCGAGCCCCGTACCGCCGGAACCGCGCAGTTCATTATCGCCCTGGATGAAGGCTTTCCCCAATTGGTCGAGCATTTTTACCGGAATCCCGACGCCGCTATCCACAATCGTAATTTGGCACGATTCAGAGTCGGGCGTCGCGGACGCGGTCGTACGTACGCTTCCGCTGGGCGTGAATTTAATGGCATTGCCGATCAGGTTCAGAAGCACCTGCTTCAGCCGGCGGGCATCGGCCCGCAGCTCTAGATGAGTCCCCTCGGGCAGTTCAAAGGTCAGCTGCAACCCTTTCTGGACCGCCTGCACCTCCATGAGATTGCGCGCCTCCTCGAACACGTCGGCAAGCTGTACGGTCTCGTCCGCCACCGACATCTTCCCGGCTTCGATCTTGGCGATATCGAGCAGATCGTTGATCAGCGTCAACAGATGTTGCGCGCTGTTGAGGGCGTGCTCGACAAACTGATCGTGCTCCGGCTTGCCGTTGTACAGCCCGTCCTTGATCAAATGCAGAAAGCCGATGATCGAATTGAGCGGCGTGCGAAGTTCGTGACTGGTGTTCGTGAGGAACCTGCTCTTGAGACGGGTCATCTCGAGAATACCCTGGTTCATCTGCTCGAGAGACCGCAAGGAGGCTTCCAGATCCTGAGTCCGCTGCTGAACCTGAAATTCTAATTCCAGGTTGTGGGACTCCAGCTTGCAGAACAGCCGCTGATTTTCGATCAAAAACGAGAACTGACTGGCGAGGATCGAGAGGATCTTGAGCTGCTCTAAGCTGATCTCGCCATGCAACCGATCCCGAAGGATCAAACAGATCCCGATGATGCTCCGGGTGGTCAGCAGCGGCACAATGGTGACCTGGAGATGCGGATTGACGGTGGAGGCATCCACGACCGCCGGCCGGCCGGACTTCAACGTCCAGGCGACCAGCCCCTCACGGATCTGTTCCGCGCCGACCTCCCTCAATTCCAGGTCCCAGGCCGGGTTATTCATGGCCCGCATTTGCAGTTCAAGGTTATCCTGCTGGACGAGGTACACCGCGGAATGCACCATGGGCAACAGCCGATCAAACTCCTCCATCAACGATTTGAGCAAACCTTGCTCGCGGGAGTCATCTCCCGGGCCGGTGCCTTGAATAGCAAAAGAGTCCGGGAAGGCGTCCAGGCGCTCGAACCACCACTGTATAGAGGCCGGGTAATTTTTGGACATTCCCATACGCTATTGGTCGAGAAACGCCACTGCCTCATCAAAATGCTCGCCCATGCGGCGGAGCACCTGCTCCACGTCTCCGAGGGTCAGCCCGAGGCTATTCCACGTGGCCTGATCGAGCAGCGGCATCCTGTTGTCTCCACCGGAGCCGAGCCCCTTTGCACGGCACAGAATATCGGCCAAATGGATAATCCCCGCCTCGCGCTGGTATTCCCGCGCCTCGGCCGGCTCATGGTGGTAACGCGTCATGGCAATCACTTTTGGGGGAAGATTCCACTGTGTGAGCAGCAGCCCTCCTGTCTGGTCATGCGTGAAGTGGAGGACCTCCTGTTCCGCCTGGCGCAGTAGAATCTCCTTGCGGAGTGCCAGGCCACAGGCCTGACGAAACCCATCGCCGAAATATTCCTCATGCACGAGTTTGCCGATGTCGTGGATCAGCCCCCCGACGAAGAACTCTTCCACTTGTTTCTCGCCCAGGTGGCGCGCGAGCTCTTTCGCTGCGAGGGCGCTCCCGACCGAGTGCTTCCAGAACGCCGCCGGCTTGAAGATTTCGGAGCCCTGGGACTTGAACATATTGATGACTGAGCTCGAGAACACCAGGTTGCGCAAGGCCTCAAAGCCGATAATGCCGACCGCTCGCGAAATCGTGTTGATCTTCTGGGGAAAGCCGTAGAAGGGGGAATTCACGAGCCGGAGAAGTTTTCCGGTCAGGACCTGGTCCTTCGCGATGATGATTTCGATATCCTTTGCGGAGGTCTCCGGCAAGCTCACCAGTTCGTTGATCTTGCTAATGATCATCGGCAAGGTCGGGAAGGTGCGGACCTTCGCGAGAACGCCTTCCCAGGAGACGTCCGGAGTGACCGTAGAACTCATGTGGGCTGTTCCAGCAATTGTTTCTTCACGATGGTAAGGATCTCCTTCATAATAGGATCATGCCGCACGTCGCTGAACCGCTGATCAAGGGCGAGGTTTGCTGCTGCCAATGAGGGCATCGCTGAGATCTGGCGCTCCACCTCGTCCAAGTCTGGCTCCGCGCAGCCTTCGGTGTCGGCTTCCGACACGCCCCACGCCCTCATCATCTCGATATTTTTGTCGGTCAGGAGGGTCCCGATGGGGAGCAAGAGTTGTTTCCGAAAGGTGTAGGCATCTTTGGCCAACACCATTCCAGGCTTCACGTGATCAATGCTGAGTCGTCCCATACCAGGGTCCGGTTTCGCGGGCAAAAGTTTTCTTGTCCACTCTATCGGCTTGCCCTGGGCGAATCTTGAGACGCGAAGGCCCTTTATACCTTGACAAATCAGTGCCAAAACGATACCGTCAAAACGCTACATAGAACACCTTGAAGCCTTCTGTGGATTGTAACACCACTGCTCGCCGCCGAACTTCACGGGCAATCCGCGACAGGGAAAGAGGATGAGCGCCGTGGATCCTGACCGCTCTATTCTAGTCGTGGACGACGAGGAGTCAATTCGTTCCAGCCTCTCCCGCATGCTGCAGCGCGAAAATTACCAGGTTGATGTGGCGGCCAACCCGCAGGAGGCGCTGGTACGACTCAATGGCGCGCAGTACGGCCTGGTCCTGACCGACGTCAAGATGTCGGGCGGGAGCGGCCTGGAACTTGTGCAGACCCTCAAGCAGGTATCTCCCAAGAGCGTGAGCATCGTGATGACCGGTTACGGAACGATCGAGATGGCCGTGCAGGCGATGCGGGTGGGCGCCTTCGACTTCATCACCAAGCCTTACGAGATCGAGCGCGTGCTGGTGGCGGTGAAAAATGCGTTCGAACGCCGGCGGCTGCAGGTGGAAAACGAAAGTCTGCGCAAGGCGGTCCGCCGCCAGTATGGGCCGGAAAACCTCTTGGGCAGTAGCCCTGCGATTATGGAACTGCAGCGGCTGATTGCCAAAGTGGCCAACACCGACAGCACCGTCCTGATTATGGGGGAGAGCGGGAGTGGGAAAGAACTGGTGGCGAGCGCCCTTCATTACCAAAACCTGACCCGCAGCGGCCCGTTCGTGCCGGTGAATTGCGGCGCGATTCCGGAAAATCTTTTGGAGAGCGAACTGTTCGGTCACGAACGTGGTGCCTTTACGGGCGCGGTTGCGAGTCGCCCCGGCCGATTCGAGCTCGCGCACAAGGGAACGCTGTTTCTCGATGAGGTCGGTGAACTCACTCCCGCACTGCAAGTCAAGTTGCTCCGTGTCCTCCAAGAGCATTCCTTTGAACGGGTCGGCGGGACCAAGACTATCGCAGTAGATGTGCGGGTGATCGCCGCGACAAACCGAGATCTGGAGCAAGCGGTAGAGGACCGGCAGTTCCGCGAAGATCTCTACTACCGCCTGCATGTGATCCCGGTCATGGTCCCGCCGCTACGGACCAGAGTCGAGGACATCCCCCTCCTGGCCCAGCATTTTTTGGATCGCGTCAATCGGACCAAGGGCGCCGCAGTGACCGCCCTGGCGCCTGCGGTGATGGAAACGTTCTTGCGTTACCGCTGGCCAGGCAATGTCCGCGAACTGGAAAATATGATCGAGCGCTTGGTGGTACTGAAGAAAACGGGGACGATCGAGATGGAGGATCTCCCGGCGCGAATCACATCCCCCAAGGATACGATCCTGCCCGAGCAGGACATTGTCTTCCCGCCGGAGGGGGTTGACCTTCCCGGCATACTAGATGAATTCGAACGGCAGCTCATTACGAAGGCCTTGGACCTGAGTAACGGTGTCAAAAGCCGTGCCGCCCAACTCCTGGGACTGAACCGGACAACCCTGGTCGAAAAGATGAAAAAGAAGGCCATGATGGCAGCCAAAACTGCCGAAGCGGTTCGCCTGTCTGATGATTGACTTCGGTCGTCAAAGTTCTAGCTTTTCCCACTCCTAATACCTCGTTCGTATACCCGCCTCCCCTGTATGTGGTAGCCTTCGTTCCGCTACCCTACCACTGCTAAACGGCGCGGATATTGCGCCTTTCTGACAAGTATGTTGGTTATTCACAGTGAGAGTGCGCTCGCCGCCAGTCCACAACTTATTGGAACTTCTGCACCTATTGAAAATATCCGAGCGATGATCGCTCAAGTGGCCGGCGCCAATTGCACCGTCCTGATTCTCGGGGAAAGCGGCGCAGGAAAAGAAGTGGTTGCGCAGACCATTCACCGACAGAGCGGTCGTCGGGGGCCGTTCGTCGCAGTCAATTGCGGGGCCATTCCGGCGTTATTGTTGGAGTCCGAGCTGTTCGGACACGAACGCGGTGCTTTTACGAACGCCCATTCGATGCGCGTGGGACGGTTTGAGCAAGCAGACGGGGGCACGCTCTTCTTGGACGAGGTGGCCGAGCTGCGACCCGATTTGCAGGTCAAGCTCCTGCGGGCCATTCAGGAGCGGGCCTTCGAGCGGGTCGGCGGCGTGCACACGATACGAGTGGATGTGCGGATCCTCTCCGCCACGAACCAGGATCTGGAAGAGGCGGTGCAAGCTGGCCGCTTTCGCGCCGATCTGTTTTATCGGCTCAACGTCATCGCGATTGAGGTGCCTCCCCTTCGGGAGCGTACGCGCGATATTGCCTCCCTTGCGCAGCACATCATCGGCCGGCTCCGTCAGCAGCGCGGGCATGAGGTCGACGCCATTTCCACAGAGGCTTTCGCGCTTCTTCAAAATTATTCCTGGCCGGGGAACGTCCGCGAGTTGGAGAATCTCATCGAACGGGCTATGGTGCTGAAAAAAAGCGGGTGTCTTGAAGTCGAGGATTTTCCAGGGTACCTGGCCGAAGGTGCACGATCCTCACGAATTCCCACGCGCTCAGGCGACCAGCTGGCCATTGAGAAAGGTCACCGCGAGGGTTTAAGCGCGGCGCATGGTGCCACAGTCCTTGCTCCGGAAGAGCTGGGCTCGCGAGAGCCGGCGCGCTTCTTTCAATGGAACATGCAAGCCGTGAACGCCTGCCTTCGGGGAGCTCGAAGGCAGAGCGTCGCCGTGCTCTGCCTGGTGGGGCTTCTTGGTGGATTCGCCGCGCCCGCCTTGGGCGCACTCGTGGAATCCCGAGCGGAATCGCAGGCCGCGCACTGGGTCGGGCGTGCCCTGCCGCAATCCGGCGCGGGCTCCGAAGAGCTGCGCCAAGGCCTGCAAAAGTTCCAGGAACGGGACTATACAACGGCGCTGGCGACACTGACTGATGCTCGGCGTTTA
>Ga0184632_10000407_pt1 | contig 16697 bp, 15 predicted proteins | sample PLM31_50_b1_FD_133153 | JGI IMG/M metagenome (GOLD analysis project Ga0184632, IMG submission 133153) | Groundwater sediment microbial communities from an aquifer in East River, Colorado, USA - PLM3-1_50_b1 | ecosystem: Environmental > Terrestrial > Soil > Riparian zone | place: USA: East... | reverse complement strand
GCCGAAGCCCGTGCGCTCAAGACCGAGCAGGAGATCGACCGCATGCGCCTCGCGAACGACATCGCGGCGGCAGCGATGGACCACTGCAAGCTCGTCATCGAGGCAGGCATGACCGAGGCGGAGATCGCCGCGGAATGGGAGGGCTTCGTCCACGGCGAAGGCACGGGGTGGGAGGGGAAGGTCGACCTTGCGCTGGGCTTCTCGCTCGTCTGGTCGGGACCCGGGATCAGGACCTTCACGTCGACGACGTCCCGCCCAGTCGTCGAGCACGAGCCGACGCTGTTCGAGATCTGGGTCTGCGCCGACGGCTACTGGTGCGACCACACGAAGAACCTCGTCGTCGGCGAGCTCACCCCGGTCTATCGCGAGCTGGAGCAGGGGCTCATGGCCGTCTACGAGGAGGCGATCGACTTCGCGCAGCCGGGCGCCCTCCTTGCCGAGCTCGACCGGCGCGTCCGGAACGGCATCGATGCGCTCGGATTCGTGGGTCAACCCTCACACCCGATCTGTCACGGCGTCGGCGCCCGCGCCCACGAGCAGCCGTACGCCCATCAGGCTGGAGGCGGAGAGATCGCGTCCGGGATGGTTCTTGCAATCGAGCCAGGATGCTATATAGAGGGCGGTGGGGGGCTTCGCGTCGAGGACAACTTCTTGATCACGGAGGGCGGTCCCGTGAAGCTGTCGCCCTTTCCTGATGGGGTGGTCCAGGCGTGAGCGTTCCGCCACCCGCGCAGCCGGCACCCGACCGCAACTGGTCGCGGCGCATCGTCGTCGGGATCTGCCTCGCTGTGGCGCTGACGTTGCTCGCGCTCCTCGGGGCGGCATTCCTCCCTCGCTGGTGGGCGCAGCGGATCGGCGACCAGGTCGGCGGCAGCATCACGACAGGTGGGTTCCTTGGGCTCTTCTACGGCTTCGTCTTCACGCTGCTCCCGCTCGTCGTGCTGTGGCTCGCGTTCCACTTCTTGCACACGTGGCGCAAGCGCGCCGTCGCGCTCGCGCTCGCGGTCTTGCTCGCTGCACCCAACTTCCTGACGCTCGGCATCGTGCTCGGAACGGGGAACGGCGCTCACGCCGGTGACCGGATTCTCGACGTCGAGGCTCCCGCCTTTCGCGGCGGGACGCTCGGAGGCGCGTTGCTCGCGGGCGCCTGCGTCGGTGGGGCGTGGTACCTGCTCGGGTCGAGACGCCGCGCGCGGCGTCGCGCCGATGCGCTCGAGGCCTCGCGGGCGCCTACGCCGAACGGAGATCGGTGATGCGCTGGATCTTGCCGCCGTCGGAGCGCGGCGCCTCGCCGGCCCCCACGAGCGTCACGGCCATCGTGCACCCGATCGTGTCGCGGATCAGAGCAGCCGTGCGCTCGCTCAACTCGCGGACGCGCTCGTCCGTGAGCGAGACGAATACATCCCGGCGCGGCTCGGCCAGGACCTCGACCTCGTCGAGCGTGCCCTGCCGCCGGACGACGAGCCCGAAATGGGGCGATAGCTCGGGGACCCGGCCGAGAACCGCGCCGACCGGGCTCGGGTAGACGTTGACGCCGCGGATGATGAGCATGTCGTCGCTCCGTCCGACGATCTGACCCATGCGGACGAGCGTGCGGCCGCACGAGCACGGGGCGGTCGACAGTGAGCAGATGTCTCCCGTCCAGTAGCGGACGAGTGGAAGCGCCTGCTTCGTCAACGTCGTGAAGACGAGGACGCCCTCGTCGCCCTCGGGCAGGGGCTCGCCCGACTCCGGGTCGACGATCTCCGGAAGGAAGTGGTCCTCGTTCACGTGCGAGCCCGAGCGCTCATCGACGCACTCACAGGAGACGCCGGGCCCGATGACCTCGGAGAGCCCGAAGAGATTCGTGCAGCGAACTCCGAGACTCGCGTCGATCTCGCGACGCATGTTCTCCGTCCAGGGCTCGGCCCCCACGAGAGCGAACCGGAGGCTGATCTCGTCCGGTGCGACGCCGCGTTCGGCGAATGCATGCCCGAGCGTGAGGGCGTAGCTCGGCGTGCACGAGATCACCTCCGGCCGCAGGTCCTCGATCAACGTCAGCTGACGCTCGGTCATCCCGCCGGAGACGGGAACCACCGTCAGCCCGAGGCACTCGCCGCCGTCGTGGAGCCCGAGGCCGCCCGTGAACAGCCCGTAGCCGTACGCGTTGTGGAGCATCATCCCGGGCTCGGCGCCGCCCATGGCGAGCGTCCGGGCATTCATTCGGGCGAAGAGATCGAGATCCGCCGCGGTGTACGCGACCACGATGGGCTTCCCGGTCGTGCCCGAGGAGGCGTGGATGCGCGCGAGCTCTTCGCGCGGTGTTGCGAGCATCCCGAGCGGATACGTGTCTCGCAAGTCGTCCTTGCGCGTGAACGGAAGCCGGGACAGGTCCTCGAGCTCGCCGATGTCATCCGGCTCGACGTCCGCGAGTCGCTCGCTGTACAGCGGGACGCGCTCCTTCACGTATGCGACGAGCGCCCGCAGCCGACCGAGCTGCAGCGTCCGTAGCTCCCCCCGCGGGATCGTCTCGAGCCCGGGCTCGAAGATCACGCGTTGAGTATCGCTCCGCTGATGAGATAGTCCTAGGGTGACGCTGGATCGCAGCAAGGTCTGGACCGGCGACCTCAACGCGAAAGCGCTCGAGCCGCAGCCGCACGTCACCGTCGGCCTCTACGACACGACACTCAGGGACGGCGAGCAGACGGTCGGCGTCGTGCTCTCGCCCGAGGACAAGCTCGCGATCGCAAGGGCACTCTCTACCGCGGGGGTGGACCGGATCGAGGCGGGGTTTCCGCGCGTTTCGGACGACGACGCGCGCGCGATCTCGCTCATTCTCGAAGAGGGCCTCGACGCCGAGATCTGGGGGTTCTCGCGAGCGGTTCGCGCCGATGTCGAGGCGCTCGTCGAGCTCGGCCTCCGAGCCTCGGTGATCGAGAGTCCGATCTCGGATGGCAAGCTCGGCGCTCTCGGCGTGTCACGCGCGACGATGCTGGAGCGCATCCGCTCGGCCGTCTCCTTTGCCGCAGAGCAGGGGATCCGGGTCGCGTTCTTCGGCGTCGACTCGACACGGGCCGACCTCGAGTTCGTGCGAATCGCCTACGAGAGCGCCGTCGAGGCGGGCGCCCAGGAGGTCGTAGTCGTCGACACGCTCGGAATCGCGACACCGGAAGCAGCTGCGTTCCTCGTCGGCGAGGTCGCAGAGCGGCTCGATCACGCCGTGCCCGTCCACTGGCACGGCCACGACGACTTCGGCCTCGCGACCGCCGCAGCGGTGGCGGCCGTCCAGGCCGGCGCGACCTGGGTGCAGGGGACGGTGAACGGGATGGGGGAGCGGGCTGGAAACGCCGACCTCGTCGAGGTCGCTCTCGCGCTCGAGGCGCTGTACGGGATCCCGACGCGTCTCCGGCTGGAGCGCGTGAGCGAGCTCGCGCGGCTCGTGCAGGAGCTCGCGGGCACACCGCTCGCGCCGTGGAAAGCCGTGACGGGCGACAATCTCTTCACCCGTGAGTCGGGCGCGGTCGCCTCGCAGTTTCACGACCCGCCCGCGATCGAGCCGTACTCGTCGGAGCTCGTCGGCGCAGCACGCGGCATCGTGCTCGGCAAGAAGAGTGGGATCGACTCGATCCGGATCAAGGTCGAGGAGCTCGGCCTCGACGTGCCCGAGGAGCGCTACCCCGAGCTGCTCGGAGCGGTCAAGCGGCTCGGAGCGAGTAACAAGAGGCTCGTCACGGACGCGGAGTTTCGTCGTCTCGCCAGGAGAGGAGGCCAAGGACATGCACTACCGTGAGCTCGTGAACCCGCCGGGGCTTCACCCTGCACCCGGCTTCAGCCACATCGCCATCGCATCGGGAACGAGGGTCGTCCACTTCGCCGGGCAGGTTGCGATCGCGCCCGACTTCACGCTCGTGGGCGGAGACGATCTCTTCGAACAGACCCGCGCGGCGATGCGCAACCTGAAGGTGGCGATGGACGCCGTAGGCGTCGGCTGGGATGACATCGTCCGGCGGACGATCTACACGCTGCATCCGACCGAGTACGAGACGATCACGCGTGCGATCGACGACGTGACACGGGGAGCCGACCACCCCGCCCAGACGATCCTCGGAGTCACCGGGCTCGCCGTGCCGGGCCTCCTGATCGAGATCGAGTGCACGGCAGTGACCCCGTCGTAGGTGATTCCCGTGCCGATCTCACGGCAGTCGTTCTTCGAGATCATGGCGTCGTTTCCGTCGGGTGTCGCGATCGTCACGACCGTCGACCCCGACGGAACTCCCCGCGGATTGACCACGACTGCCGTGTCGAGCGTCTCGGCTCACCCGCCGACGATCCTCGTCTGCGTCGACCTCGGCTCTCGTACGCTGAGCGCTCTGCGTGGACGGCGGCGCTTCGTCGTCAACTTCGTCGGCCGGGGACGGAGCCCGCTCGGACTCCTCTTCGCGTCGAAGTCGGACGACAAGTTCGAGCGGGTGGCGTGGCGGCCCACCGAGTCGGGTCTCCCGCTGCTGCACGAGGACGTCCTGGCGTGGGCCGAGTGCACGACCGTGCACGACCTCGAGGTCGGAGACCACGTGATCCTGGTAGCCCGGGTCGAGGACGGCGGCGCGCTTCCCGAGAACGAGCCGCCGCTCATGTACTACCGGCGGTCGTGGGGCGTCTGGTCGCCAGTCCACGAGCCGAGCGAGCCCGAGCCGGTGGAGATCGCGGCGATGGAGGTCAGCGGCCGTGATCTGCGTTGGCAGGGCGCGGAGTTCTAACCTCGGCGGTTGACCGTCATCGGGGGCAGTGTGATACTCGCCCGGCCTGACATGTCACAGCGGAAGCGAGGTGCGCGATGAGGTTCGGGCTGTACACGGAGATCCAGCTTCACCCGGGGAAGACGCCGGAGCGGATGTACGGCGAGGTCCTCGAGCAGATCGAGAACGCCGACCGGCTCGGCTACGACGTCTACGCGGTGATCGAGCACTTCTTCTTCCCGAAGTTCTCCATCTCCGCGAACCCGACTGCGCTCTTCGCCGCGGCCGCCCAGCGGACGAAGCAGATCCGCTTCCGGACCATGCTCCACGCCCTCCCGTACCACAACCCGCCCGTGCTGGCATCGGTGATCGCCGTCACCGACATCCTGACCGACGGGAGGTACGAGTTCGGCGTCGGGCGCGGCCACGGGTGGATTCCCGAGAAGGCGGGCGTCCCGTTGGACGAGCACGCCCGGCCACGGTACGAGGAGGCTGTCGACCTCCTCTTCGAAGCGCTGGCAAGCGAGCGCTTCTCCCACGACGGAACCTACTTCAGCGTTCCGGACTCGCACGTGGTGCCATTCCCCGGTCGGAAGTTCCGCGTCACGCTCGGAGGAACGTCGGATCGGACGTACGAGCTCGCCGCGGAGCACGGCTGGAGTGTCGCGGTCCCACCGCTGCTGCCGTACGTCGCCCTCGAGAAGCAGCTCGATCTCTACCGGGAGAAGTGTGCCGAGCACGGAACGACTCCCGACATCGTCTGGATCCATGCGTGCCACCTCGACGACGACCGCGACACGGCGCTGCGCGAGGCGCGAGACTGGACGGTGGGATTCATCAAGGGAAACTGCTCGCCGTTGATCGAGTACGAGAAGCCGTCGACCGAGGGACTGCTGAAGGCCGATTACGGCTTCTACACCGCCGGGATCATGGAGCAGCTCAACGACATCCCCTACGAGCAGCTGATCGAGGAGGACTACGTCTGGGTGGGCACACCGGACGACATCATCGAGCGCGTCGAGCAGACGCTCGAGATCTGCCCGGGAATCGCCGAGATCGGGATCACGGTGAACGCCGGAGGAGCGCCACACTGGATGGCGATCAAGAACCAGGAGCTCTTCGCGTCGAGCGTGGCCCCGCACTTCCGTGCCTCAGCCACGGCGGAGCCCGCAGCGGCCGCGGTCTAGTCCGTGAACCGGAAGGGAGTCTCGCGCCGTACGAGTTGACTGACATGTCACAACGCTCGATACTCGACGTACTCGGGTGAGCAGGCACGAACAGGAGGAGAGCATGAGAAGACCCGGCAAGTGGGCTGCACTCGGTGCGGCCCTGGCCATCGTGGGCACGGCGACGGCGCTCCTCGCGACCGCCGCACAGGGGAGCCCGCAGCAGCGGGCGCCGATCATCATCGGGGCGGCCATGGACCTGACGGCGAACATGGCGCCGTACGACACTCCCGCGCTCTACGCCGTCCAGGCAAGGGTCAAGGAGATCAACGCCGCCGGCGGCATCGACGGGCGCAGACTCCGAGTCATCGTTTGCAATCACCAGCTGAAGAACCAGAAGACATGCGCGCTCCAGCTGATCCAGAAGGGTGCGGTGATCGGAATGGTCACGTGCGACGTCGAGTTCGCAGCGCCCGCGACGCAGGAGTTCATCAACAAGGGCATGCTCGCCCTCTCGCCGTGCATCGGCACCGACCAGCAGGGCCCGAAGCGGTTCGGGCCGAGGGGCCGGCTTGCTTTCACGTTCGGAAACATCGCCCAGGACGAGGCGGCGGCGATGGCCGAGTACGCGTACGCTCGGGGCTGGAGGCGAGCGGTGATCGTCAAGGACAACCTCCTGGCGTACTTCCAGAACGTCGCAGACCTGTTCAAGGCGCGATACCAGGAGCTGGGCGGCCAGGTCGTCCAGGAAGAGAGCTTCACCTCGTTCTCCAACACCATCCAGAACGCCATCAGCAAGGTCGCGCCAACCAGAGCTGACGTCATCGCGTTCCCCACGGCGTTCGACGGGCTCGCTCCGTTCGTCGGCGGTCTCCGTCAGCTCGGCAACTCGACGCCGATCATCAACTCGTGGGCGGGCGACGGCAACTACTGGTGGCCGCAGAACCCGCAGGTTCAAAACTACTACTTCGTCACGTACGGCTCGATCTACGGCGACGATCCGAAATCCGGCGTCAATCGGCTCGTCAAGCAGGTCACGGCCGTCAACAAGGGCACGCTGCCGGCGACCGGAAGCTTCATCCCGGGAGCCGACATGATCGACGGGCTCGTGGCCGCGATCAGGGCTGCGAACGGCTCGACGAAGGGGGCTGCGCTCGCCACCCAGCTCGAGAAGTTCAAGGGGTTCCAGGCGACTTCGGGGAAGATCACGTTCTCGAAGGCCGTCCACGGAGTCTCAGGCCGGGCGTACCGAGTCATGTTCGTGAACGACAACAAGGCGAAGTTCCTCAGGTTCTGGAAGACGAAGAAGCAGGCGAAGCTTCCCTGAGCGAAGGGTTGACGCAGGCGACGATGCCTGGCGAGACGCGGTGGCCTGGAGGCACGCTCCGGGCCACTGGCGTCTCGCGATCGTTCCAGGGGGTTCGTGCACTCGAGAATGTGACTCTCGAGCTGCGACGCGGCGAGGTGGTCGGGCTCATCGGGCCGAACGGCGCCGGTAAGACCACGCTCGTAAACGTCATGACCGGCTTCGACGCTCCCACTTCCGGGCTGGTCGAGCTGGAGGGTCGGAACGTCACGCGCTGGCGCCCGCACCGATTGGGGCGGGCCGGGCTGGCCCGGACGTTCCAGGGAAGCCATTCCTTCGCCAGTCTCTCCGTCCGCGAGAACGTCGAGGTGTCCGCCCTGGGTGGCGGCGCGGGTCCCCGGGAGGCTCGGCGGCGCGCCGACGAGCTGCTCGGGTTGCTCGGGATCGATACCCGGGAGAATGTGCCCGCTTCAGCACTCTCCCACGGGGATGAGCGGAAGCTGGAAGTTGCCCGCGCGCTCGCTATCGACCCGCGGTTCGTCTTGCTGGACGAGCCCGCCGCCGGACTGCCAGAGGCGGAGATACCGGGCTTGGCGGAGGTGCTCCGCGCGCTGAGGGATGACCGAGGCGCAGGTGTGCTCCTGATCGATCACAACATGGCGCTCGTGATGGAGGTGTGCGACCGCATCCAGGTCCTCGACCGCGGCCGAACGCTTGCCGAGGGGACGCCCACGGACGTGCGACGGAACCTCGACGTCGCCGCTGCCTACCTGGGGGAGAGCCCTGTTCACGAAGACGTGTCCGATGGCCACGTCTGAGGCGATGCTCGAGGTCTCGAGCCTCGAGGTCCGATACGGGTCGGTGCCGGCCGTAAGGGGTGTCGACCTCCGCGTCGACCGCGGTGAGATCGTGGGCCTGATCGGCCCGAACGGCGCCGGGAAGTCGACGACGTTGCACGCGATCATGGGTGCGGTACGTCCGGCGGCGGGTGACATTCGCTTGGCGGGAACCTCCATCGTGGGCCGGATGCCCGAGCGGGTGGTGCGCGAAGGGGTGGCGCTCGTACCCGAGGGGCGGCGGATATTCGCCGAGCTGACGGTCGAGGAGAACCTGCGCCTCGGGCTCTCGGGATGTCGAACGCGAGAAGGTGCGGAGAAGGCGGTCGAGGCCGTCTATGAGCTCTTCCCGGTCGTGGAGGAGACAAAGGGTCGCCAGGCCGGCCTTCTCTCGGGTGGCCAACAGCAGCAGCTCGCGATTGCCCGAGCCCTGGTCGCAGAGCCCAGGGTTCTTCTACTCGACGAGCCGTCCCTGGGGCTGGCACCGACGGTCGTCGACAGGGTATTCGAGGTTCTGCAAACGATCAGGGAACGGGGAGTGACGATCCTGCTCGTCGAGCAGCGGGCACAGCGAACCGTCGCATTCGCCGACCGCACCTACGTTCTCGCGAACGGCGAGAACCGAATGACACTCACCCCCGGCGACGCGCACGACACGGATCGCCTCGTTGCGGCGTACTTCGGATCCGCGGAGCTCGCTCTGTGAGCGAGCATGTGCAGACGCTGGTCGACGCCGTTGCGCTCGGCTCGATCTACGCGCTGATGGCCGTCGGGATCGGGCTGGTGTTCGGCGTCCTCCGCCTCGTCAACTTCGCGTACGGCCAGCTGATCATGGCCGGTGCCTATGCGCTGGCGCTCACGAACGACCAGCCCGTCTTGGTGAGCATTGCGCTCTGCTTTGCAGTCGTTCTCGCGCTCTCTCTCGCGATGGAGTTCGCGGCCTTCCGACCTCTCCGTGGTGCGTCCCCGACGACCATGCTCGTTGCGACGTTTGCAATCAGCTACCTGCTCCAGAGCATCGCGCTCGTCCGTTTCGGCGCGATCGGGAAGATCATCGTCGTCATTCCGAGGCTCAGCGAGCCGGTGACGATCGGGAGCGTGAACATCCGCTGGATCACGATCGTCACGATCCTCGTCGCGATCGGGGTCTTCGCAGCGCTGACGCTTCTCCTCACGAAGACGACCATCGGGCTCCAGATGCGCGCGGCTTCGATCGATCCACAGACAGCACGACTCCTCGGTGTGCGCGCGAACGCCGTCATCACGACCGCCGTCCTCGTTTCCGGCGTGATCGCGGCGATCGTCGCCGTGATCCTGCCGATGGCCGTGCCCGAGCGGTTGCTCGTCGGCCCGGACTACGCTCTCCGGGAGACCATCATCGTCCTCGTCGGTGTCGTCGTCGGAGGCATCGACAGACTGCTGACTGCGACTCTCGGCGGCTTCACGATGGGACTTGCCGTCGGGCTTCTGGCGGGGTTCCTCCCCAGCAGCGGGACGTGGCCGTTTACGAGCAGCGTCTACCTGGACTCCGCCGTCTTCATGCTCGTCATCATCGTCCTCCTCCTTCGCCCCGAAGGCCTCTTCATCCGCGGACGACAGGCCGCGTTGGAGCGGGTGTGATAGACCGTCGCGGCCTGGTGGCGGTGCTCGGGCCCGTTTTCGTGCTCGCGGTCGTCGGGATCGTCGGGAGCCTGGGCTCCGTCGATCCGGCTCTCGAGGTCGAGTTTCGAAGCGCCCTCGTTTCGGTCGCGATCGTCGTCGCGCTCTACGTGTTCGTCGGGAACGCGGGCGTCGTCTCCTTCGGGCACGTGAGCTTCGTGGCGGTCGGCGCGTTCGCGGCGGGCGTGATGACGATTCCGGTCGAGCTCAAGCCGACCATCACTCCCGGGCTCTTCTCACTGCTCGGCGACCACTCCGTGGGAAATGCGGCGTCGCTGGTGCTTGCAGCAGCGGTCGGTGGCGTCTTCGCGCTGCTCGTGGGCATCCCGCTCATGCGCTTGTCGGGGCTGGCGGCGAGCATCGCGACGTTCGCCGTCCTCGGAGTCACCTACAACATCCTCAACAACTGGACGAAGATCGGGCCCGGACCGCTCACGTTGACCACGGTTCCCGAGACGACCGGGCTCCTCCAGGCCACGCTAGGCGCCATCGCGGTGGTCTTCGTCGCCTTCGCGTACCAGCGAAGCCGCTTCGGACGCAAGCTGCGTGCGGCTCGCGAGGACTCCGCTGCCGCCCGCGCGGCCGGCATCGACGTTCGCCGGGAACGGCTCTGGGCATTCGCGCTCTCCGGGGCGCTGTCGGGGTTCGCCGGCGGGCTCCTCGTTCACCTGGCCGGAACGCTCCAGGCCCGCGATGTCTACCTCGATCTCACGTTCCTCACGCTGGCGATGCTCGTCGTCGGCGGCGTCGGAAGCCTCTGGGGCGCAGTCGTCGGAGCCCTCGCAGTGAGTGCTCTCGATTCGTTCCTCCTCAGGGCCGAGAGCGGCGAGATAGGGGTCGTAAACGACCTTCTCGGCAAGCCGTTGTGGGGTGGAAGCCGCCTGGTCGGGGTGGCGATCTTCATGGCCGTCGTCCTCGTGCTGCTGCCGAACGGCCTGACGCGAGGGCGTGAGTTCAGGCTTCCGCGCTTTCGGCGCGGGCGCGCGGGACCGCAGGAGGCTGCGGCATGATCGAGAGCGTCTGCGTCGTGGGGGCGGGGACGATCGGAAGCCTCTTTGCGGGCCATCTCGCGCAGGTAGCCGACCTGTCCGTTCTCACGCGCCGCAAGGAGCACGCCGACGCTCTGTGCGAGCACGGACTGCGGATTTCCGGCAGGAGCGAGCTCCATGCTCGCGTCAGCGCAACGAACGACCCCCGTGAGCTCCCGGACGTGGATCTCGCCATCGTCGCGTGCAAGGGGACCGACCTCGACGATGTGGCGTCCAGCCTCTCGGGGCGTCTTCCCGGAGCCACGGTGATGACGGTGCAGAACGGTCTCGGCGCGGAGGAGATCGTCCAGCGGCACGGAGATTGGCCACTCCTCTCGGCGATCACCTTCATGAGCGGAACCCGCCATTCCGATACCGAGGTCGAATACGTGCTCGACACGCCCACGTGGCTCGGCCCTTATGAAGCAGCGCCATGCGAGCGTGCCGAGGAGGTTGCTGCGCTGATCGTCTCCTCGGGCTTGAAGGCCGAGGCCTTCGCCGACCTTCGACCCGCTCAGTGGTCGAAGCTGATCTTCAACGCGACGGTGAACGGGGTGGCGGCGCTCACGGGCCTTCCTCATGATCGGCACTTCGCCGCCGAGAACGAGGGAGACGGGCTCGGGCGCCTCGTTCGCCGGCTCATGGACGAAGGCAAGGCAGTCGCAGCGGCGGCCGGCATCCCGCCTGGAGAGGATCCATGGGAGATGAACGTCCACGCGACGCAGCGAGGCAGTACCCATCGCCCATCGATGCTCGAGGACGTCGAGGCGCATCGACCCACGGAGGTGGAATCGATCAACGGCGCGCTCGTACGCGAAGCCGAGCGGACGGGAGTTCCAGTCCTTCTCCAGCGTGCGTTGTACGCCCTCGTTCGCGGGAAGGAAGCGTCCTACTCGTGAGGATCTGCGTAGTGGGATGCGGCGCGGTGGGATCGCTGTTCGCGGCGAACCTCGCACAGCTCGAGGATGTCGAGGTCTGGGCGTACGACCTCTCGCAACCGCACGTGGACGCGATCAACGCCAAAGGCCTCATGCTCACTGGCGCAGGCGAGGTCGCCGGACAGGTTCGCGCGACGACCGACCCTGCGGCACTCCCTGCGTGCGACTTCGGAATCGTCGCGACGAAAGCCATGCACACGGAGAACGCGATCGCGGCGACCGCGCACGCCTTCTCGGACGCTGCGGTCGCCTCCGTCCAGAACGGTGTGGGCAACGAGGAGGTTCTCGCCCGTCACGTCACGCGCGTCATCCGCGGAACGACCTTTCCGGCAGGGAAGATCCTCGAGCCGGGCGTCGTGCAGTGGGACGTGAAGGGCGACACGACGCTCGGGCCCTTCGAGCCGAGCCCCGCGCCCACCGACGAGATCGAGCGACTCGCCGACGCCTGCACGCGCAGCGGAATGCCGGCGGCGGCGGTCGCGGACGCACGGCCCGCGCAGTGGCGCAAGGTCATCTTCAACGCCGCGACCAACCCCGTCGGCGCCCTCACCGGCCTCACGCACGGGCGCGTGTGCGAGCGCCCCGACCTGCGCGCGCTCGTCAGCACGCTCGTCGGCGAGGGGAAGGTGGTCGCCGCTGCGCAGGGCATCACGCTCGACGCAGATCCCGAGGAGCTCATCGACCACGCCGCGAAGCCCGAGGTCGCATACGACCACAAGGCGAGCATGCTCCAGGACGTCGAAGCGCGGCGCCAGACCGAGATCGACTTCCTGAACGGCGGCATCGGGCGCTTCGGGCGCGAGCTGGGTGTCCCGACACCGCTGAACGACGCCGTGACCCAGCTCGTCAAGGCACTGGAGGACTCATGGCACTGAGAACCCTTTTCACAACGAGCGACGGGCGATGAGCATGAAAGAGGTTCGAACCGCCGAGCTCGAACGGCGCTACGCGAACGTACGCGCCGCGATGGCCGCGCACGACCTCGACGCCCTCGTCGTCTCCGGGAGCGAGTACTCGGGCTTCGAAGGCGCCGTCACCTACCTCTCCGGGTTTCAGATCGTCCACCGCTACGCGTACGTCGTCGTACCTGTGGACGCGGTGCCGCTCATCGTCTTCCCGACCGAGGCGCGATACGTCGGGGAGCACGGGAGCGCCGAGCTCGAGCAGGTCTTCCACGATCGCCCGGGCGAGCACATTGCGGACCGCGCGCGTGGCGCGGGGTGGAGGCGCGTCGGCGTCTACGGCCTCGACTACGTCATGACGGTGCGGGACTACCGCTCGCTCGACAGCCTCGAGCTCGTTCCGTTCGACGTCGAATTCGATCTCGCGCGGGCGGTGAAGAGCGAGGCCGAGCTCGAGTCGGTTCGCGAGTCCGTGCGGATAAACGAACGGGGCTTCGAGATGTTCCTCGACGCCTATGCGCCCGGGAAGACGGCCGCAGAGGTCATGGCCGCGGCTGAGCAATGGTTCGTCGCCGAGGGCTGCGGACGCCTGACCATGAACATGGTGCTCACCGGCACCGATGCCTTCGCGCGGCCCGAGTTCAAGATCGCCCGCCGCGACGAAGTGCTCGGCTCTTTCGTCCTGCCGTCGCTCGAGGTGGCGGGCCCGGGGATGCATTGGGTCGAGGTCTCCCGCGCAATCGCGTTCCGTGACGCGACGCTTTCCGAGGACACCGAGCGGATGCTCGACGCGTACCTCGAGTACTTCGAGGTCGCGCGGAGCGCCATGCGGCCGGGTGCGAGCTGCCACGACGTGCACCGAGCAGTCTCCGCCGGCTTCGTGGAGCGCGGATATCACCTCGGGCACGTCACCGGCCACTCGATCGGAATGACGATGATCGAGTTCCCAAAGATCGGCGAGGGGGTCGAGACGGAGCTGGCCGAGAGCATGGTCTTCTCCATGCACCCGCATGCAATTGCGCCGAACGGCGATGACTGTCTGTACATGCAGGACACCTGGCTCGTGACGGCCGCCGGGGGCGTGCCACTGGCAACATTGCCAATGCAGGTGTTTCGCGCAGTCGTGTGAGGAGGAACGGCGTTGACGAGGCTACAATCCGACTCGTGAGCTGGCCGTGGCTCGTACTGCTCGTCCTCGCGGCCGCACTGGTCGTCGCGGTCGAGCGACCGCGCCTGGAGCGCCGTTTCGGGGCCACTGCGCGGCGAGGGCGCGAGCGTGCGCGGCGCAAGAAGCAGCTCCGCGTCGTTCCGGCGGACGAGGAGAGCGACGAGTTCATCCGCTCCGTTCAACGCGACCTCGACGCGCTGCCCACGATCGAGGAGCGCGATCGAAAGACTTAGTGGAGATGGCGCGATTCCTGGTCGCTCCGTCGGCTACGCCTCATTCTCGGTGACGAACGCTGAACTTTTCGACGTGATCTCGGTTACCGTCGGTGCTCTCGCTGGTGTTGTCGCGTGCGCGTGGCTCGGACTTCGCCTTTCCGGTCGTTTCGCCAGTCGAAACGTCAAGCCCTCTTAGAACCTCTTTCGTGATGATCGCCCGTCGCGAGGCGAATGCTGGTACGCAGAGCGACATGGTCGCTCGTTGTGAAAGGGGTTCTTAGCCTCTAGCGGACGCGGAACGTGGTCGTGAGCGTCCGGGTGTTCGGAAGGATGCTGGCGACGTTCTCCGTGTTCTTCGTCTCCTGGTAGTCGGAGACGCGAAGTCTCAGGCGGTGCGTGCCGGGGGAAAGGACCCTTGTCGACAGTGAGACCACGCCGCCCCGGAACGACGCCGAAACTCGGTCGCCGTCGATCGTCGCGACGATCGACGACGGGTAGACGCCCGAGCCCGCGTCGGCGGCGAGCACGCGCAGCGGAGCTCCGGCGGCGACAACGCGCGTCGAGACTCGAAGCGCGGGCGGTGTGACGTCGTTCACCCAGAAACGGAACGCAAAGCGTCCCGCGCCGGCTCGCGTTGCGCTGTCGAACACGAGCTCGTACTCGCCCGGTCGGGGCGAGAGCGCGCCGGCCGCGGGCACGGACGAACGGAACCCTTCGAGGTAGGGGTTGTAGTTGACGGGCAGGCCCGCATACCCGGTCAGCCGGTTCTCGTCGAGTCCTGTGACGACACGCGGCTCCACGCTTGCACCGGCCGCCCGGCTCGTGACGACGACCCCGAAGTTTGCGACCCGCTGTGTGAGGAGAAAGCGGTAGACGAGCTCCGGTCCTCGAAGCATCGTCGTGACGCCCACGCCTCGCGGGCTCTCGGGGTAGCGGTAGCGCGCGACGAGCGCGCGCCGGCCCTTCGTGGTCGCGCGGTACATGCCGGGCCGGACCAGGGCGACGACTCGATGCCGGCCGAGCTTCTGCGTCGTCCTGCGGCCCCAGTACGGGATTCTCCGCACGTCACTGCCGCGCCGGAGCACGAGGTAGCCCGAGAGCTCACCCTCACGTGGCGCGCCGGCTGCGCGGACCTCGAACGAGAGCTCTCCGGGTACGGAGACATCCGAGCTCGCGAGGGCGATGGAGACACCCGGCGCAGTGCGCATCTCAACGACGCTCACCGCCCACGTGCCTGCGCCGCCGCCCGCGTCGCGAAGCTGGACGCGAATGCTTCTCGGTTCCTCGGCGCTCCCGCCTCCGCCGAGAAGCCCGAGCGAGATCGAGCTCGGCTCCGCGAAGAGAAGCGGCCGGTCGGCCCGCGCCAACGCGATAACGCCGCCGCCCTGAAACGTGGGTGACAGGAGCTTGCTCCCATCGTCGGTCGCATCGACTCCCGTCTGTATCAGGGCCGACTTCACCTGCGCGACCGTCCAGTCCGGGTGGCGCTGCGCGAGCAGCGCCGCAGCTCCCGCCACGTGTGGCGCGGCCATACTCGTACCCGAGAACGACGCCCAACCTCCCGGGACAGAAGAGAGCACGTCGACGCCGGGTGCGGCGACGTCCGGCTTGAGCCGGAGCGAAATCGGTGTCGGGCCGACGGACGAGAAGTCGGCATGTACTCGCGTCAGCGGGTTGCCCGAGATCTCGACCGCGCCGGCGGCGATCGTCCGCGTCGAGTTGGCGGGCGACGAGACGGAGCCTGCCCCGACGTCGCGAAAGTCGTTGCCGGCTGCGATCACTGACACGACCCCCGCTGCAGCGGCGGCGTCGAGCGCCAGCGCGACGATGTCCCGGCTCGGCTCGATCTCCGGCCCCGCATTGCCCGAGAAGTTGATCACGTCCATACCGTCTGCAACCGCCGCCTCGATGGCGGCCGCGATTGCGGGCGAGTTCGCGTTGGGGCTGATGCCCGAGTCCGTCTCCACGAACACCTTGTAGTTCCCGATGTACGCACGTGGCGCCACGCCCGAGACGAAGCGCCCGCCTCCCGCAGGCGTCTGGTAGTTTCCCGCGGCAATCCCGGCGACGTGTGTTCCGTGGCTGTTGTCCGACGGATCGAAGGCGAGCTGCGCGCTGGGTGCGGTTGCTCCCGGCGGCGGGAAGGCCCGGGCGACGATCACCTTGGCGGTCGTGAACCGCTGCTGGCCCTTCGGAAAACCGGGCGGCATCGCGTATCCCGCAGGGTCGAAGAACGGATGGCTCGGATCGACGCCCGTATCGATGATCCCGATCTTCATCCCCTGCCCTTGAGTGTCGAGCGTCGGCCCCCAGACGACCGGTGCGCCGATCTGCCCCGGTGTTCGATCGAGCTGCGGGCCGTAGGTTGCGGACGGCAGCACGTCCCGCACGCCCCGCAGGGTCGCGAGCCGTGGCACCTGAGCGCTGGGCACGGAAACCGAGAACCCGTTGGCCACGAGGCGGTAGCGCCAGCCGATCTGCGCCGAGGGCACTCGCTTCCCGAGCTCGCGCCGGAACTCCCGCTGTTCTGCGGCGATCGTGGCCGCGCTCTCGGGCGCGCTCGAGAGTGGGGGCGAGTCGAGCAAGACGACGACCTCGGTCCGGTCGGTGCCCGCGACGACGACTCCACGGTCCAGCGATACGGAGAGGGCCAGCGCGAGCGCGGCCGAGGCGAGGGCGGCAATCCGTGTCATCGGGGACTGAGACGACCCGGAGCTAGAATCGGACGGCCGCGCGGATGTGGCGGAATTGGTAGACGCGCACG
>Ga0184632_10000406_pt1 | contig 16701 bp, 15 predicted proteins | sample PLM31_50_b1_FD_133153 | JGI IMG/M metagenome (GOLD analysis project Ga0184632, IMG submission 133153) | Groundwater sediment microbial communities from an aquifer in East River, Colorado, USA - PLM3-1_50_b1 | ecosystem: Environmental > Terrestrial > Soil > Riparian zone | place: USA: East... | reverse complement strand
GCCCGATCGATGTATCCGCCAACCGAGAGCCTCGAGTAATGCGGCGCAAGAACCAGGCCGACCGCGCGTTCGATGCCGTCTGCGCGCATCAGTGCCACCCCTTCGGCTATCGAAGGCGCGGAGTGCTTCATCCCGAGATAGACCCGGAAACCGTCCGGCCGACCGCCATTCAGCTCGCGCTCCAACGCGCCGGCCTGCCGCCTCGTGATCTCCAGCAGAGGGAAGCTGTTTCCGATGGCGGCGTAGCGTCCTGCCAGCTCGGCAATCAGCTCCGCCGATGGTGTCCTGCCCCCCCGTATGTCGGTGTAGTAACGCTCGATGTCCTCGGGGCCGGAGGCGGTCCCGTAGGCCATGGCCAGAACTCCGACCGGGCGGGTCACGAGGCACTTCGTGTCGTGCGTTCATGGACCAGATCGACTACCCGCTGAAGGGTCTGGACCGGGGTCTCTGGAAGAACGCCGTGGCCAAGGTTGAATACGTGGCCCGGTCTCCCGCCTGCCCTTCGGAGCACATCGGTCACCTTCTCCTCGACCACGGGCCACGGAGCCATACAAGCCGCGGGGTCCAGGTTCCCCTGGATGCCTGCATCGTGGCCGATCCGCTCCCATGCCGCATCCAGGGGAACCCGCCAATCAACACCTATCACGTCGCCGCCCGCCAGGCGCATCAGCGGCAGGAGCTCGCCGGCACCGAGGCCGAAGTGGACGGAAGGCACACCCAGGTCGGAGATACCATCGAATACCCCCTCCATGGTTGGGAGGACGGACCGCTCGTAATCGAGGGGAGAGAGCGCTCCAACCCAGGTGTCGAATACCTGCACGGCCTGAACCCCCGCCTCGACCTGGGCGGCCAGATATGCCAGGACCGAGCGGCGGAGCTTCTCCATCAACGCCCCCCAGGTGCTCGGTTCGGAGAGCATCAACGCCTTCGTCCGTTCATGTGTCCGGGAGGGCCCTCCCTCGATGAGATAGCTGGCCAGCGTGAAGGGGGCGCCGGCGAAGCCAATCAACGGGACGGACAGCTCTTTGCGAAGCAGGCGGATGGCCTCAGTAACGAAGGGAACATCTGTCTCCGGCTCGAGGTCCCGGAGCCGTTCGATATCCGATACCGACCGGACCGGTTCCGCCACGATCGGGCCGACGCCCGAGTGGATACTCACGTCGATTCCGGTCGCCGCGACGGGGACCATGATGTCGGAGAAAAGGATCGCGGCGTCCACTTCCATGCGCCGCAAAGGTTGGAGGGTCGCTTCCACCGCGAGCTCGGGATCGCGGCACATCTCTAGGACATCGCGATCTTGCCGAAGGGCTCTGTATTCGGGCAAGTAACGGCCGGCCTGTCGCATGAACCAGACCGGTGTGCGGTCCACGGGTTCTCGGCGGAAAGCACGTAAGAGCCGGTCGTGCATCGGCTTGCTTGGCGCGTCCGTGGCCACCCGTCAAGCGTACAGGCACAAGGCCGCCCGCCCCTTTTTCGGTCGATGTCGCCCTAACGGGGTATCTTGCTTGAGTGAGCGTAGAAACTCTTGCGGCTCTCAGCTTGGTCCTGGCCACCCTCGGGGGCCTGGTCATATGGGTCGGACACCTCACGGCTTACAAGTGGATAAAGGGCGCCGGGGTCGTGTTCATCTTCGCCGCAGTGCTGGTACAGCTGAGCCCTTCTCCCAAGAGCGCCCTCTCGAGTCTCGACCCTCCGGACTCGGGTCAGATCGACACCAACGTCCCGACCCCCACGCCTGCGCCCGACTCGTCCGTGCCCCTTGACGGCTCGACTCCCTTATTCCTCCCGGGTATCTCTTTCCCGCCGTCACCCACGCCGACCACTACCGACCCCGGCGGGTTCTTCACTTTTTACAACCCGCCCCCGACGGGAACGCCCTGCCCCTCGCCCAACCCCACGAAGACCACCACACCGCCGCCCAGCCCGTCACCGACCGACACGGGGACGCCTACGCCATCGCCCACTGACACGGGCACTCCGACGCCGTCGCCGACCGACACCGGGACGCCTACGCCATCGCCCACTGACACGGGCACTCCGACGCCGTCGTTGGGACCACCGAGCCCTTGGGACCTTTACTGGATGACCTACATCATGTATGGCTTCAGCCAACCGTCCATGCCGGACGGCTGCCCTCAGTAAAAAGCCCTTCAACGGCGGCGCGCACTCGCCGACATCCAAGGTGGATCCCAGCCGCGATCTGACTCGTCGCACAGCGTTCCGGGCGGCATGATCGCGTCTATGGCGTCCAGCGTGCCCTGGTCGAGGCGGACGTCCGAATACGAAAGCAGTTGGTCGAGCTGCTGTGGAGTTCGAGGCCCGATGATTGTGGACGTGACTGAGGGGTGCGCCAGCGTGAAGGCGATCGACATAGCCGTTAAAGATACCGCGGCCTCGTCCGCGACCGTAGAGAGAGCCTCGACCACGTCCAGCTTCCGCTGGTTGCCCGGGCGGGATAGGTCGTAGCGTTCGGCGACGGGCCTGCCCTGTTCGGCGAAGCGGACGGCGCGCGAATCGGGTGGTGGCCCTTCGCCGCGCCGGTACTTGCCCGCCAGCCAGCCGCCGGCGAGCGGACTCCACACGATCACACCAAGTCCATGGCGCTCGGCCACGGGCAGAACGTCCCGCTCGGCGACACGCACCAGGATCGAGTAGGGCGGTTGTTCGCAGGCGAAGCGCTCCAAGCCGCGCCGTTCGCTCACCCACAGCGATTCCACCAAGAACCAACCGGGAAAGGTCGAACAGCCGATGTACCTGACCTTCCCCTGGTGGACCAGGTCGGACATTGCCGAGAGCGTCTCCTCGATGGAGGTCGCCGGGTCCGGTCGGTGGATCTGGTAAAGATCGATGCGGTCGGTCCCGAGCCGTCGGAGGCTCGCCTCGACCTCCCTCATGATCCACAGACGCGTGTTGCCTCGTTCGTTCTGCCCTTGTCCCATCTGGCCGTGGACCTTCGTGGCTAGCACCACTTCGTCGCGGCGGCCCTGCAGTGCCATGCCAACGATCTCCTCCGACGCGCCGGCCGAATACACATCTGCGGTATCGATGAAGTTCACCCCGGCGTCGAGGGCCGTGTGCATCATCGCCACGCACTCGTCCTGGTCGGTGTTCCCCCACTCGCCGAACATCATCGCGCCGAGGCAGTAGGCGCTGACCTTCACGCCAGTGCGTCCGAGGGTCCTGAACTCCATCTCCCGTCAGCGAAGGAACGCCGGCGGGCTCGAGGAGATGTGGTTTGCCACGATTGCCACCACGTACCCCAAGGTGAGCAGCAACCCTGCCGACAGGTGAAGCTGGATGTTCTTGGCCATCGCCGGCATCAGCGCGTACGGGTTCTCGTACGAGGCCTGAAGCCCCCGGTAGACCGGCAGCGCCAGCGGGATCGCCGCCAGGGCGACGATGGCCGGCCGCGGAATCACACCGAAGACGGATCCGAACAGGACCAGCCCGAACGACACGGTTACCGCTGCGGCGTAGGCGGCGATGACGGTCCGCTTGGACAGGCGCACGGGCAGCGTCCGTTTTCCCGCGGTCGCGTCGGCAGGTCGGTCCGGCACCTCGTTCACGTACAGCACCAGGGCGATCAGGATGCCGACCGGGAGCGACGCGTAGATGGCCTCCCAGGACCATGCCTTGGCCTGCACGTAATAGGCGCCGATCGTCATGATCGGGCCGAACCCAAGCGCCACACAGATCTCCCCCAGGCCCCGATGGACGAACCGGAACGGAGGCGCCGTATAGAAGACGCTGATGAAAAGTCCCGCCACGCCGATCCAGAACAGAGGCCAGAAGCCGCGGCTCACGGCAAGGTACAGGCCGATGCCCGTGCCCAGCGCGTAGAAGCCCAGCATGATCAGGACCATCTGCCGCATGCTGAGCAGGCCGTAGTAGATCACCCGGGAGCCGCCGCTGAACTGGGTTGGGTTCACGTTCGCCTGGTCGACCCCGCTGGCGGTGTCGAAGACGTCGTTGGCCACGTTGAGCCCCAGGTGTACGCAGGAGGCTGCGATCAGGGTGAGGATGGCCAGCCACCAGTGCCACTCTCCGTGCGAAGCGGCCACGGCCGCTCCAAGCGCTACCGGCACGAACGTGGCGGAGAGGAAGGGGAGGCGCGTGGCCCGCAGGAACAGCCAGCCAGCGGAGAGGCGCGGCTTCACCGGCCGACCAGTCTCCTTCGACAGCTGGTCCATGTACCGATGGGCCTGCGGGACGCCGCGCTCGGAGAACTCGAAGAACGACATCTCCTGCTCGTCCCAATGCTGTACCCGTTCCGGGACCAGCTCGAGATGCCCGTCCGTTCGGTGGAGCCTGCCCCAAAAGGAGACGTACCGGCGTTCGTCGTAACCCTGGCCGGGCTGGGGGCGGATATGGCTGAACACTACGTTGACCTCTCGGTCCTCGGGAGGGCTGGCCGCCTCGCCGGCCACCGTGTCCAGCACCACTACCCCTCGCTCGGGCTGCACGCTGAAGGCCGTGGCCACGGACATCGGGTAGCCGTCGTCGCCCAGGAAGGCAACGACGGCGTGCGTGAAGCGTTCCTCCAGATCCTGGAGCAGCGGCATGCCGACGCTCATCTGCCCGCCTCCACCGGCTCGAAGACCTGGGGCGGCAGATCGGTCCGGCCGTCTTCCCAGAGGAACGCCCGCCGGGGCCGGATCTCGATGATCCCCCGCTCGAAGAACAGCGGCAGCGCAACCCGCTTGCCCAGGAAGAAGTCTATGGCCGGCTCCTTGACCCGCCATAGAGGCAGGACCTTCCGCTCCCAGCCCGCGTGGAGGTCGCTGTCGTCCACCGTGGCATCGCCCTGGATGGTAGCCCTACGGAACCGCTCGACGTTCACCGCCTTCGGGTCGCTGATGGAGAGCGATACCCTCGGATTCGACTTGATGTGCTCGAGCTTCTTCGAGAACAGAACGCTCGACGTCAGATAGATGCGCTCACCGTCGTACAAGGGGATGAGCGGATGCGTCACCGGGCGCCCCTGTTCGTCGATGACGGTCAGCTCTCCGACCAGGGCCGACTCGAGCAACTCCTCTATCGGTTCGGGTAGCACTCCCATGGCGTCTCCTCCTGCACTGGGGGCGATGCGTACCGAACGATAGCCGAAAGCGCCGGGCGCCATTCCGGCGTCGCGGAAAGAGAGTTGCGAAAAATGCATGAGAATCGGTAGGGTTCCGCGGCCATCTGTGCAGATGGAAAGGAGGAACCTCGTGAGAAAGCTTGCATCTGTTCGGTTAGTTGTTCTCCCAGCCGTTCTATCGGCTGGTCTATGGGCGGTAGCGGGCGGAACGGTAGCGGCGAGCACCGGACCCAACCGCTTCAGCACTGCTCCCGCACGGGTGCTGTTCTCGGGTATCACCAATCCTGTGGCACCTTTCGCCACTGGCCGCAACGCGAACGTCACTAACAAGAACGGCGCCCAGAGCGAGACGTCCATTGCGATAGACCCGACGAACCCCAACCACATATACGCTCAGAGCAATGACCTGGCGAACTTCTCGTCGTACACCAGCGTGTACGAGTCGTTCGACCGTGGCCGGACGTGGGCCAGCGCCGGGTTCAGCGTGAACACGTTCTGCTACGACCCGTGGGTCGACTTCAACCTAGCCGGCGATATCTTCGTCGGCTACGAGTGCTCGGACCAGCGGATCGCTTACAAGCTGCACGGCACCAACAACTGGGTGTACAGCGGACCGCTGCCGGCCGGGAGCTTCCCCGACCGCGACATGGTGGTCACCGACGACACGCCCAGCAGCCCGTTCTTCAACAGCGTGTACATCGGCTACGACGACAACGGCAGCAGCAACCGCGCCCAGCTCATGGTCTCTCGGAACGGGCAGGGTGGCTGGGTCAAGAGCGCGGGCATCGACGACACGCCGACCACGTTCGACGTCATCGGCGTCAACGCGGCGGTCGGCAACGATGGCACCGTGTTCGCAAGCTGGGAGAACTATGCAAACGGGTTCATCAAGATGGACGTGTCGCACGACGGCGGCCTGACGTGGGGCGTCGACAAGACCGTCCACGACTTCCGGATCAACACCTCGTCGTTCTTCATCTCCATCCCGCCGCAGAACGTCCGAGGCGTGCTTCCCATGCCGATGACCGACGTGGCGCCGGCCGGCAGCCCGTTTGCGGACCGCCTGTACGTCGTGTACTTCGACACCGACACCGATGGAAGCTCCAACACGGAGATCTACCTGCGCTATTCGGATGACGAAGGCGCCACGTGGTCGGGCGAGAAGCTGATCAACGACGACACCGTGGACGCCTGGCACTTCTTCCCCTCGATCAGCATCGCTCCGGACGGCACGATCGGCGTGTCCTTCTACGACACCCGGAATGACCTGACGGACAAGAAGACCGACGTGTACTGGTCCTTCTCCACCGATGGGGGCAACACCTGGAGCGCGAACCAGCGAGTGACCAAGGCCTCGTCGGACGAGACCATCGGGAGCTTCGACGGCAACCAGTACGGCGACTACGAGGGCGGCGACGTCAGCTCGACCGGGCTGTTCCAGTTCGTATGGACCGACTCCCGGCCGGGGACCAAGAACGAGGACATGGTGACCGCCAGCGCGAAGCCGTAACCGGATCTCGACGGGAACCAGCACAACTGAATAGTTCGCTGAGAGGGGCGGGATTCCAACCCCGCCCCTCTCTGCGGTAGGCTTCGTGCCAGAGTGACCACCGTCGGCGACATCATGAGCACGGAGCTGGTCGCGGTTTCCCCAACATCGACCGTCGCGGAGGCCGCGACCGTGATGGGCGAGCGCCACGTGGGTTCGGCCCTTGTGATGGAAGGCGACGCGCTTCTGGGGATCTTCACGGAACGCGACATCGTCCGGGCGCTGTCGCAGGACTTCGACGCCCCAGGCCATCCCCTGTCTCATTGGATGACGACCAACCCACTCACCATCGACCCGGATGCCTCCGTCGAGGAAGCGCTGAGCAGGATGCTCGCCGGCGGGTTCCGCCATCTGCCGGTCGTGGATGGAGGTTCGACGCTCGGCGTGATCTCCATGCGGGACATCTCGAGGGCGCAGGCAGAGCGCTCCGGGGCGTAGAACTCAGGCCAGGAGGAGAGCGGGTACCTCCCGGATCGATTCAAGGACCAGGTCCGGCTGGCCGTCCGATCGTTCCAGAGCCTCGCGCCGGAACTTTCCCGTCTGCACGAGCACGCCGATCATGCCCACGGCCTGGGCGGCAAGGACGTCTGTCTCCAGGTCGTCGCCTATCATCGCCGCCTCTCCGGCCGCCAGCCCCAGGAGACCAAGGGCCGCGCCGAAGGCCTCGGGCGAGGGCTTCCCGCAGACGACGGCCGTCTGCCCGGAAGCGGCCTCGAGTGCGCGCAGGAGCATCACCCCCGGATCCAGCACGATCCCCTCTTCGGTCATCCACGAGATCGTGGCGTGCATCCCCACCAGTTCCGCCCCGCCCAGGACGAAGCGGAGGGCCTGGTTCGTCTCCTCCCATGTGAGCGCCTTGCTCGTTCCCCCGATAACGACCACGTCCGGCCGGTCGGTGACAAGCTCGATCCCCTCCAGGTCCTCGGGCGACTCCGCGCCCCCGACCAGGAAGCACCTCGCCCCGGCGTGATGCGTACGTAGGTACTCGGCGGTCATGAGCGCGGCCGTGATCACCTCTTCGTCCCGAACCTCGAACCCGGCGCCGCGAAGGAGCGCGACGAGCTCGCGCCGGGTCAGCTCGGTCGTGTTCGTCAACAGGCGGAAGGGGACGCCGCCCGAGCGCAATGCGGACAGGGCCTGGGGCGCGCCCTCGATCGCGCGCCAGGACACCGCGAGCACTCCATCGATGTCGATCAAGAGGCCACGGATCCCCGCGAGCGTCACCCGATCCCGACCCCCGCGCGCTGCATCTCCTCCAAGGCGCGATCCCCGTCTCCGTCCGTGAGATCGACCGCGCGCACGCCCTCGACCAGCACGGTGGTCTGGAAGCCCAGGCGAACTGCGTCCAACGCCGTCTCCTTCACGCAGTAGTCCGTGGCCAGACCGATCACCACTAGGCGCTCGATGCCCCGCTCCCGAAGCATGCCTTCCAGGGCGGTCGCGAAGCGTGCGCCGCTGGTCGGGTCTCGAACGCTGAACCCGCTGTACCCGTCCTCACCGCCGGTGCCCTTCCGAAGGACCTCTCCTGCCACTTGCAGATCCGGGTGGAATTCGGCTCCCCAGGTCCATTGCACACAGTGGACGGGCCAGATCCCGCCGTCCTTCCGGAAGTGCGGCGTGGTCTCGGGATGCCAGTCCTGCGTGTAAACGACCAGGGCGCCCGCCGCGAGCGCCCTCTGGATCTCTCTGTTCGCCACGGGGACCACTTGCTCTCCACCTCTCACGTACAGGCTTCCATTGGGGTCGGCGAAGTCGTTCTGGATGTCCGTGACGTCCAGCGCGGTCATTTCATCGAACGGGATCATGCGACCTTCCTTCCATGCCATGCCGACGACATCATGTATCCGGGCCCAGATGCCTGACGAACCATGTGGTGGCAAGGGCCGCGACCTGCTCGAGCGCCCCTGGCTCTTCGAATAGGTGGCCCGCGCCCGGGATCACGATGAGGTCGCTCTCGCATCGGAGGCGCGCCCTGGCCTGGCGGTTCAGGCCGAGGACATCCCGATCGTCGCCTCCGACGATGAGGAGGGTTGGGGCCTGCACCAGCGGCAGACGGTCGCCAGCGAGATCCGGCCGGCCACCCCGGGAGACGATCGCGCCGACCCGGCCACCGTCCGGCTCCACCGCCGCCCAGAGGGCCGCTGCGGCCCCGGTGCTCGCTCCGAAGTAGCCGAGAGGGAGCTCGGCGGCCTCCGGTTGCGACCGAAGCCAACTGGCCGCGGCCGACAGGCGAGATCCGAGCAGCGCGATGTCGAACACATTTGCGCGGTCGAGGGCCTCGTCGTCGGTGAGCAGGTCGAAGAGGAGGGTCGCGAGCCCAGCTTCGTTCAGGGCTGCCGCCACCTGCCTGTTCCGAGGTGAGCGCCGGCTGCTCCCGCTCCCGTGAGCGAACACGACCACAGCACCCGCCTTCGCCGGTACGACGAGGTCGCCATCCACGCCCACCATCTTGATCCAACTTGCGACCTCGTATCCTCTGGCCGTGCGCCTGTACGACCCGAGCACTGACCGCCTTCGCGACATCGAGCTGCGTTCCCGCATGGGCGTGTACGTGTGCGGGATCACTCCCTACGACTCCGCGCACCTCGGGCATGCCTTCACCTACGTTCACTTCGACGTGCTGGTCCGCCGGCTCCGCCAGCTGGGCGCCGACGTCGTGCACGTCCAGAACGTCACCGATGTGGACGACGACATGCTGCGCGTCGCCAGGGAGCGCGGCGTCGACTTCCGGGATCTCGCCACACGTGAGGTCGAGTCCTTCGAGCGGTCGATGGCCGTCATCGGCGTGACACCGCCGACCCATTCGCCGCGCGCGACCGCCTATGTGCCGGAGATGATCCAAGAGGTCGAGAAGCTGTTGGGGGCTGGAAGCGGCTACGAGCGGAGCGGCACCGTTTATTTCCGCGTCGCCTCGGATCCCGAGTACGGGAAGCTGTCGCGCCTGTCGCGCGAGGAGATGCTCCCGCTGGCTGCGGAGCGCGGCGGGCACCCGGAGGATCCAAACAAGGACGACCCGCTCGACTTCGTCCTGTGGCAGCCGTCGGCCGAAGGCGAGCCCTGGTGGGAAAGCCCGTGGGGGCGGGGAAGGCCAGGCTGGCACATCGAGTGCTCCACGATGGCGCGCCGGCTCCTCGGCCAGCCGGTCGACGTGCACGGCGGCGGCTCCGACCTCATCTACCCGCACCACGAATCGGAGATCGCCCAGGCGGAGGCCCTTCCCGGCGGGCGGCCATTCGTGCGCCGCTGGGTGCACACCGGCACAGTGCACATGGAGGGCGAGAAGATGAGCAAGTCGCTAGGCAACCTCGCGTTCGTCCACGAGCTGATCGAACGCCACCCGGCGGCCGCGCTGCGCGAGCTCCTGCTTCGGCACCACTACCGTGAGGACTGGGAGTTCTCCGAGGACGAACTTGCGAAGAGACGCCCGGTGGTCGATTCGGACGGCCCCGCAGACAGGGACGCGTTCTTCGATGCGCTCGATCGGGACATGGACACGCCCGCGGCCCTCGCGGTGCTGGACCGCGCAGCAGCGTCGGGGACGGCAGAAGGCAAGGAGTTGTACGAAAAGGGAAGGGCGCTGCTGGGACTCTAGCCCGTCAGCAGTCCAGGATCTCCTTGCACGCGTCCTCTATCGGGACTGCGAAGTTGATGTTCTGGGCCTCCGAGAACGTGTAACTCACGATACCGACCACGTCGCCGTACTTGTTGAGGAGGGGTCCGCCCGAGTTCCCGGGGTTCACCGCCGCATCGGTCTGTATGAAGCCCTGGTAGAACTTCGAGATGACACCGGTCGTCGTGCTTCCCGAAAGCCCGTAGGGGTTGCCGATGGCAACAACGAAGTCGCCCACCCTAGGCTTATGGCCCTGGGACTCCGCGGACACGAACGGCGTGAACTCGTCCCTGACGTAGAGGAGGGCGACGTCGTGCTCGTCGTCCCATGCCCACAGCGTCGCCTTGAGCTTCCTCGAGCCCTGCGTCACGAAGACGACAGGCCCGCCGGGGAACGTGGCCTCGTCTATCACGTGCTCGTTGGTGAGTATCGCCGTCTTGTAGGGCGCCGGGATATCGGTGTCGTAGGCGAAGCCGGTGCCCAACGCGTCGCCGGACAGGACCGTGAAGATGGATTTCTTGGCCTTTGCCACCAGCGAGGCCACGTCGGGCGGCAGCGCGCCTTCCAGGCCGTCGATCGTGGATTGCATGTCATCGATCGTGGCCTGCTGCTCTTTGAGCGTCTGCTCCGCCTGGGAGAGGTCAGACTGAGCCGTGTCCAGTCGCTCGGCCAGTTTGTCGTTCTGCGAGCGCAGATCCGAACGTATCTCGCCGAACTGATCGATCGAATAAAGGGACATGGCGACCAGCCACACGGCCAGCAGCGCGATCCCCGTCTCGCCCAGCGCGCGCGCACTGGGATGGAAACGCCATAGTCCAGCGATCGACCTGCCGGCACGTTTCGCAAGAACCATCGGCCTTCGCCGGGGAGGAAGAAGGTTGACGGCGGGCAGGGCCCAGGGGGGCAGAACTGGCACGGAGTGAACGATCCGCTCTGTCACGTCATCCGGTCGAGCGGGGGTCGGTTGGGAGACGGGCAACTCCGAAGTGTTCGGTTCCTCGATCAAGGAGATCTCCAGCTCCGTCGCGTGTGGCGATCAGAGTCTAGGCGCAGCCTCGCGCATCCGCCCCCCTGGAGCACAGCATCAGTCAGACAGAGCCAAATGGATTAGCTCGGCTGCATGCAGAGCTTTGCGGCCGGTCAGCTGGCGGATCTGCTCGCGGCAGCTGAAGCCGTCCGCGACGATAAGCGTGTCCGCGTCCGCGGCGCGAACGGCTGGGAGGAGCGCGCGCTCCCCTATCTTCAGCGACACATCGTAGTGTTCGCCTCGCTCGAACCCGAAGCTGCCCGCCATCCCGCAGCACCCGAACTCGGGTATCTCGTAATCGAGCCCGAGCCTTTCCAGCAGACGCTCCTCGCTATCGAAACCCATCACCGCCCGGTGGTGGCAATGAGCATGAACCAGTGCCTTCCTTTCGAGCTTCGGGGGCTCGAAGCCGTTGCTCTCCAGGAACTCGGAGAGGATGAAGGTCTGACGGCTCAGCTTCTGCGCTCTCTCTTCGTTCGGGAACAGACCTGGAAGCTCGTCGCGGAAGACGGCCACGCACGAGGGCTCTAGGCCGACCATCGGCACCCCCGAGTCGATCTCCGGGCCCAGCTCGCGAAGGATCTCATGCAGCTGGCTCTTCGCCCGGTCCAGCATCCCGAAGTCGTACATTGGCCGCCCGCAACAGAGTCGCCTCCTCGGGATCTCAACCCGGAAGCCGGCGGCCTCCAGCACCTCCACGCCCGCCCGGGCGATCCACGGCTCGAAGTGGTTGGTGAAAGTGTCCGGCCAGAGGATCACCCTCGAACCGCCTAGAGCTTCGCGCCGCCGGAACCACTTCGTGAAGGACTCATTTGCGAGGCGCGGGATCTGGCGCTGGGGCGCGATGCCGGCGGCACGCTTGACGCCCACTCTCAGACCGGACGTCTGCGTGAAGAAGTTCGCTAGCGAAGGCGTCTTGGAGGCCAGCCTCGCCCAACGATGGATCAGCCCCATGCCGTATGCGCTCCTGGGCCGGAGCCTTCCCTTGTAGTAATGCGACAAGAACTCGGCCTTGTACGTCGCCATGTCTACGTTGGTAGGGCACTCGGTCCGGCATCCCTTGCATGCCAGGCACAGATCGAGCGACTCGCGGACCTCTTCGCTCCGCCAGCCTGACGCGATCGCCCCGCCCTGGAGCATCTCGAAGAGGAGGCGCGCCCGGCCGCGTGTGGAATGGCGTTCCTCGCGCGTGGCCACGTAACTCGGGCACATTAGCCCGCCCTCCTCCCGCCGGCACTTCCCCACGCCGACGCACCTGAGGGCCGCACGGCCCAGGCTGCCGCCGTCCTCGGCGAAGGCGAAATGCGTGGTAGGCGTCGCGGGCTCGAACCCGGCCCCCAACCGCAGGTTGGACGTGATCGGGTTGGCGTCTATCACCTTGCCGGGGTTCATCAGGCCAGACGGGTCCCAGATGGCCTTGAACTCGCGGAAGGCCTGGACGAGCTCTGTCCCGAACATCTTCGGCAGGAGCTCGGCGCGGGACTGGCCGTCGCCGTGCTCGCCGGAGAGCGATCCCCCATAGCCCAGGACCAGGTCGGCGGCCTCGTCGACGAAAGTTCGGAACTTCATGATGCCTTCGCTGCTGGCCAAGTCGAAATCGACACGGGTGTGGATGCATCCGTCGCCGAAGTGCCCGTAGAAGGGTCCGTCGTAACCGAACCGGTCCATCAGCGCGCGGAGGTCGCGAAGGTATGGCCCCAGGCGATCGGGCGGAACTGCCGAGTCGTCCCAGCCCTTCCAGCCCAGCGGGCGACCGGGGACGTGCGCCGTTGCGCCCAGGCCAGATTCGCGGATACCCCAGACCCGGCGCTGGACCGAAGCGTCCTCGTAGACCTCCGTCCGCACGCGATTCGCCGTGCCGGCGGCGAAGTCTCTGGCCTTCGAACCGGCCTCCAAAGAAGATCCGCCGCCGAACTCGACGATCAGCCAGCCATCGCCGTCGGGAAGCAGTCGAATGTCGCCCGAGTGCAACCCCTTCCTGCGCATCGCCTCGACCAGACGGCCGTCCATGCCCTCCAGCCCGATGGGGCCCTGCGCCAGGATCTGGATGGTGTCGTCGGCCGCAGCCTCGATGTCCGGATATCCCAGCACCACCATCGCCCTGGCTGGCGGGCTGGGGATCAGCCGAACGGTGGCTTCGACCACCGTCACGCACGTCCCTTCGGTTCCAACCAGAGCCCGAGCAACGTTGAAGCCGTTCTCGGGGAGGAGCTGGTCCAGGTTGTATCCCGAGACCCTCCTGGGTATACGCGGGAAGCGCCCCCGGATGAGGTCGGCGTTCATGTCCCGGATCCGCCGAAGCGCCGCGTAGATCTCGCCGCGCCTTCCATCCGACCCGGCCGACCGATCGACGTCCTCCTCCGAATTGGGCCCGACCCGCATCCGTACGCCATCGGAGGTGAGGACCTCCAGCTCTTCGACGTTCTCGGCCGTCTTGCCCGCCATCACCGAGTGCACCCCGCACGCGTTGTTGCCGATCATCCCCCCGACCGTGCACCAGCCATGTGTGGCCGGATCCGGGCCGAACGTCAGCCCATGCGCCCCCGCGGCAGTTCCTAGCTGATCGCAGACAACGCCCGGTTGGACCCGCGCGAGCCGCCGCGCCGGGTCGACCTCCAACACAGCATTTATGTGTTTTGAGAAGTCGAGGATGACCGCGACATTGCAGCACTGGCCGGCCAGGCTAGTTCCTGCCCCCCTCGGCAAGATCGGCGCGCCGTGGGCCCGGCATGTCTCCGTTACCGCCACAACGTCGTCCACGTCCCTGGGCACGACCACCCCGATCGGGACCTGTCGGTAGTTCGAGCCGTCCGTCGAGTAGAGCGCGCGGGAGCCCGGATCGAAGCGAACCTCGCCGCCCACTGCCGAACGCAGGTCCGCCGCAAGCGCGCGAGCCTCCTCACGCCCCAACATGGCTCGGACTACCCTATGACGCCATGAGCATGGATCTGGCGATATTCGGGCGCGTCGCTCTGGGGGCTCTGCTCGGCTATGCGATCGGGTTCGAACGAGAACTGCGCGGCTCCCACGCCGGAGACCGGACTTTCGCGCTGGTGGCTCTGGGGTCGGCGGCGGTGACGGCGATCGGAGTCCACAGCTTCCCCGCCTCGGCCGAGAAGGTCATCGCGGGCGTCGTCACCGGGATCGGTTTCCTGGGCGCGGGCGTGATCTTCCGCGGCGACACCGGCGGCCCTCACGGGCTGACGACGGCAGCCTCGCTGTGGGCGGCCGCGACGATCGGGGTCCTGGTCGGCGCGACGGAGTACCTGGTGGCGATCCTGAGCGCGATCCTGGTCCTGCTCATCCTCGAGGCCCAGTACCTGCCGGGCCTGAGGCTCTTGTCCGGTGAGGCCAGCCGCGACCGCCGATCGCGAGGCGACCAGGACCGCGGACCCTAGCCACCGAACCCGGCGGGTGCCTTCCTAAGGTTGTTGCGTCGCTTACACAGTTTGTTGTTCAATGCCAGTAGTGGCTCAGCAGGCAGAGCGACGGCAGGCAGCCTCCGGCGAAGCGGCATTCTCCTTCTCCGAGTCCCTCGCGCGGACCCTTGGCCCCTCATTCTGGGTGAGTCTCTATCGCGTCCGGCCCCCCAGGTTGGTCAGGTCCTGGGGCCCTCCTCGGGCGCGGGACTCCGATCCCGTGCCGGCTCTCCTGGCCGATGGTCCCGTGGTGAATCGTCCGGTCGGTCGTGGCCGTCTTAGCGTTCTTCCTCTGCCCGGCGGTGAGTTCGTCCTTGTCGTGGAGCCCGACGTTCGCAGCCTTCGCCGAGCGGCCTGCATACTCTCGTCGCTGGCAAACCCGGAAGAGGACGCCGAGGAGCCTTCCGCACATCTGGGCGATGCGTTGGACAGGTTGGTTGACGGTGCCGTGGAGCTGGTGGGCGTTCCGATCTCGGAGATGTCGCGGTCGCAGAAGCAGCAAGTGGTCAAGTTCCTCGATGAGCGGGGCGCCTTCTTGATCAAGAGAGCGGTCGAGGACGTGGCCGCGAGGCTGGAGGTCAGCCGCTTCACGATCTACAACTATCTCGAAGAGGGCAAGTCGTGAGCGGAGGGTGGAGGTCGCCATGGACTTCACGCTGAACGGGCGGGCCGTCTCCGTCGAGATGCGTGAGGGGGCGACCATGCTCGAGCTCCTCCGCGAGCAGTGCGGGCTGACGTCGGTGAAGGACGGCTGCGCGCCGGAGGGATCGTGCGGCGCATGCACGGTGATTGTCGATGGTAAGGCGGTGGTCTCCTGCGCCCAGCCGGCTGCCCGTGCGGCTGGACGCGCAATCGTCACCCAGGAAGGGCTGGGTCGGGACGAACGAGAGCTATGGGCCGATTGCTTCGTCGCCGCAGGCGCGTCGCAATGTGGCTTCTGTTCGCCGGGGATCCTCATGAAGGCGGAGTCGCTCTTGGGGAAGAACCCCGACCCAAGCCGGGAAGAGATCGCCCGAGCGCTTGCGGGCAACCTCTGCCGGTGCACCGGTTACGTGAAGATCGTCGACGCGGTCAGATACGCGGCGGGCGCCAGGCGGGGCGAACCTCTGCCGAAGGCGGACACCAGCGGTCGGGTCGGCTCCCGGACCGCACGCTACCAGGGACGGGAGCTCGCCCTCGGAGACAAGCCGTACGTGAACGACATGAAGGCGGCGGGGATGCTCCACGGGGCGATCCGCTTCTCGGACCATCCCCGCGCGATGGTCGTCCGCATCGACGTGTCGAAGGCTGAAGCGCATCCAGGCGTCGCTGCAGTGGTCACGTCCAGAGACGTGCCCGGCGAGCGAACACAGGGCTGCATCACCCGCGATTGGCGCCAGTTCGTCTCCGAGGGCGAGGTCACAAGCTATGTGGGGGACGTGTTGGCGGCCGTTGCTGCGGAGACGCGGGCGGCGGCGCGGGAGGCGGCCGCCTTGATCGAGGTTGACTACGAGGTCCTGGATCCGGTGACGGATCCGTTCGATGCGCTCGGGGAAGGAGCCCCCACGCTCCAGCCGGATGGCAACGTTCTCTCCGTCTCCGAGATAAGACGCGGGGACGTCGACACGGCCCTGGCGGGCGCCGCACACGTGGCCACCGAGACTTTCCGGACTCAGTTCATCGAGCATGCTTTCCTGGAGCCGGAGTCCTCGCTGGCGGTCCCCGACCCGGAGCCGGGCGTGGCCGTTCACGTCTACTCGCAGGGCCAGGGGGTTTGGGAGGACCGGCGGCAGATCGCCTCGTTCCTGGGACTCCCTCAGGAGAAGGTCCGTGTGACGCAGGTGTCGAACGGTGGGGCCTTCGGTGCCAAGGAAGACCTGAACGTCCAGGCCCAGGCGTCGCTGTTAGCGCTCTCGACTGGTCGCCCGGTCTCGCTGACGCTCTCCCGGAAGGAGAGCATGCGATTCCACTCCAAGCGCCACCCGATGACTATGGAGTACACCGTCGGATGCGACGAGGAAGGCCATCTGGTGGCGG